>Ga0082212_10012623_pt1 | contig 10630 bp, 5 predicted proteins | sample TergutNt197P3_FD_71548 | JGI IMG/M metagenome (GOLD analysis project Ga0082212, IMG submission 71548) | Neocapritermes taracua P3 segment gut microbial communities from Petit-Saut dam, French Guiana - Nt197 P3 | ecosystem: Host-associated > Arthropoda: Insects > Digestive system > Gut ...
TCACACGTATTCTTTCCCCAAGAACTTGAATTACATCTCGTACTGACTTTAGAGCATACAAGGAGTGACAGATTCTAGGTGATGTATAGTAAGTCAGAATAATTCATGGTAACATGCCACTTACATAAGTCAATTACATTACATTATGGTCATGTAGCGGTGTTGCTCGACAAGCTAATAATCAAGACATTACCGCAGTTTATGAAAACAGCCTTCACAACTGCTCCTCACTTGTCCCTCAACTGAGCCGACCCAGATGAATCCAGTTCTCGCTCTCCTATTTCAAACTCTGCATAGGTCTTTCAAGTGGTCACTTCTGATTTCCCAACCAAAGCCCTGTATGCACATGTTATTCTCCCCTGTACTCATAACACACACCGCCATCAACGTTTCCCGCATTAGTCGCTTGCCCCAATAATACTGAAATTATGTTCATTGAATGAAGGAAATGTTCATAGAAGCTATTTCAGCCCATAATAAACAATAACCAAAATTCAATAACGGACCTAGGTTTACAGTAAATAAGTACATATTGTACCCCCATAACATAGAACTGCTGCAGTTGTGTGTTAATTAATCTGCAACGTTGCTTTCTACTTCTAAGCATTACATAAAAATAAATACATATGTACATACATTCCATGAATCAAAATATTAGTCAAAATATCTGTAGGATTTGAAATGAGCTATACAATACAAAACATGCACATTAGTAAATTCACAGTACATTTTTAAATTAAATTTTCGCCTAATTTCTTATACAGTTCAGTTAGAAGGGTGCAGGTCATAACAGACCAGGGCTATGATCTTCTTTTTGAAGTGACCACTCACGAGGTTTAAAGTTTGCCTCATCAGCACTCTTGTGAATAACGAAGCCACATTCAAGCTTTTTTCTCCCACAACTGCTGATTTATGCACATTGAACTTGGAGGTGTAACTACTGGATATTGCGATCTGGGGCTTTGACTGTGGTGCAGTTGATGTTTTTACTCTTCCAGGATTTGTTCCTGAAGTTTTGGGACAAGTTAGGTGACCCATATTAAAGAGCCCAGCAGGCCATCAAGAGTGTCAGTGGTGAAGGGAAGGCAGGAAAGTTTACGTGGACCAATCACGTTGCTGGGGCTAAGATGGTTGTGGTGGGGTGATGGGATATATAAAGTCAGACATTTTTAATTCTATGAAATGTATTTTGATATCATTCTTGAAACTAATTTCTTATCCATGTTCTCTCAGAAATGATGGATAGGGGTCTCACAGTATTTGATATGTCTGAAGGGAAAAAACAGCCTTAAATGTGAACCTCTTCACCAGGCTCTACTACAAGGAGGTAATAAAACAATCAAAATTCATTCACACCTTAAACCTCCAATAAGGAGATGTTACCCGAGACACTTTGAGCCATGTTGTGCATGTGAAGAGTAAAATTTGTGATTTTACTCTCAATGTTCAATGTGCTTTCATTCCTCTCTTGATTTCAAGGCTTATCACTTTACTGTTTGTTCGAAAGGGACATAATTGCACCTTCACAGAAAGTTCTGCCCTGAGAAATGAAAAATCCGTCCACCAGGAAGTTTCGAGTGTGCTATGACAAAGTATCTTTCTCTTTCCATTAGGATCTTACTTGCCTTGTTCATAAAACTGCTGTAATACTAATCATTGTATGTGAAAATGGTTGAACATTACATACTTCAGTGGCTGTTGTACACTTTAATTCCAGTTCCTATTACTTTCTGTACACTTGCTACGAAAATATGCCCTGTTACAGACTGCACATTACGTTAAACCTTACTGCTGGGCTGTGAAAAAGTACCTGTTGCTTGCAAATTCGAACTCCAACGTCAGACAGCAGAATCAGCTGACGGAAGCCAACGCACCACCACCATATTGGAATGAAAAAATTACGTAATGAGGGACCATTTCAAACTGCATCTAATGTCAGTTCTATTTAGAAACGAATATGACAAGAATTGTTACGCCATTATAAATAAATAATGGAGTCAAGCTGAAGGCCTTGACTGATTTAGCCAGAAGCAAGTGCTTAGTGGGCCCTGGACTAATTGTGGGAGGGGTAAAGAATATAATTAGGTTACATATGGCTCATTTCCGACAAGAGTATCATAATTCAAAATTTGACATTTTTGAGTTATTGGTATAGAAATAAACGTTTGCAGATGCACTTTTAACAGGTATAGTGACAACGCAATTTGCAAAACTCGCCGCTGGAGAGCAGTTGTGTCGTCGTTGCCCTCACAAAATTATAGGGATTCAAAACATTTTAAAGTCTCTCCTGAAAAATCACGCATTTTGAGTTGTGACAATGCTGTCAGAAATGAGCGATATGTTGTTTCCGGGCATAACAAAACCAGATTAAAAAAAAAAATTCTGCAGCTAGGTTCGATGTGTACATGGGCCAAAAGCAGGTGTAAGGGAACGAAATTAGGAATAATCACTTTATTTAGCGGTGCAATGCATGTCACGACATTCTCACTCCTTTAGTTTAGTTTAGCCCTGAAAAGGGCCAATTTTTGTCGCAATGCGACTTTATTTCGTATTATTTCATATTTATTTATACATTAAAACAGGTAACAAGAACAAGTCATAATATAATTTATAAATAGAATTAATTAAAATTATAAATAGAGTAACTACTATTCTATAACTTTCTCGCTGTCTACTTCTTTTTCGGACTTGTCTTCTTCGGTGCCTTAGGCTTTGCTGCGGTTTTTGGTCGGAGTGTCATCGGTGTTTTTGTGGGGACCTTAGTCATCTTCTTCGCCTTCGAAGGAGATTTCTTAGCCTTTGCAGCGCGCTTCTTCTCTGCAGACAAGACACCTGCCTTTTGCGGTGCCTTGGTTCCCTTCAATGCACGTTGCTTCTTCACCGTCAATTCAGATGCAGCTCGTCCACGAGCTGGCGCGGTAGGCGCAGCAGCTTTTCCATTCTTCGCAGCTGCCAACCTAAATGATCCACAGGCTCCCTTGCCTTTGGTCTGGACCAGCAAACCAGAAGCCACTGCCTTCTTCAAGTACCTCTTGATGAAAGGCGAGATCTTTTGTGAATCTAATTGGTAATTTGCGGCAATGAATTTTTTTATTGCCTGAACAGAAGAACCACCACGGTCCTTCAAAGTTGTGATCGCGTTCTCCACCATCTCTGAGGTACGTGGATGAACGGGCTTGGTTCGTGGGTTTTTTGTTGAATATTTCGTCTTCTTTGTTGCGACTTGCGCTGGGTTAGTGGCCGCAGGAACCATCTCAGCTGTATCAGTAGCTTCTATCACGACCACTCTGCTTACACGCTGTGTAACGAATAACTGCTCGCCGCTCGCGAGCGCCCTCATACACAATTGAAGCGGACCGCGCAGGGAACAGGCCTACAGTTTTGCAAGCGCGCGAGACATCGTGTGCTTCCTCGCTCAAGTTTAGATCGCATTTTCATGTTCCAATAGACTACCTTCTATCTTGAATAGTTCCAGAGAATAAAGCAGTGCTTCAGAAACATTCCTAAACCTTCAATTTTCCCTCCAACTTCCTTGCGCCTGCTACAAAAAACTCCGAATGGAACTGTTCCTTAGCGGCCAGGGCACGAGTCGTCATATTTGAAGCTGTCCGAGGTGAACAAGGCTGTGTATACACGGATCCCCGTGTGATTCCAGTCAGATATAACCTGCAACACGCTCACATAACTTTTCCTTTCTCTGTGAAGATTAAGGAGGCCATGAAAATTCGCGGATATCGGGCGGCATTGAACAAGTGAATGCATTGGTAGCCTTGCAAGCACTGTCGGTGGTTTGTTGGTAGTGAAAGTATTTACGTTGGAGTTTTGCAAAATGCACAAATTTAAGACGCTCTTCCGTTTATTTTATATCTTCTAAAGACATTTTTAGAATGTTGGTTCTCATTGAGGTGGTCTGTCACAATGCAGACGTGGGTTCGAACCCGGCCTGGTCGGTCCATGTGGGATTACTTGTGACCCAGGGACAGTGCCTTTTTCCGTCCAAGGTGTTTCTATTTCATAATTTATCAGTGCTTCATACTGGAAATTTTAATGTATAATCTCACCATGTTACAGCATCGTTCAATGAAAACAAATCTAACATGGATCTGAAGTATAAGAAAGTAAATGTTACATACAAGACAATATTACCAAGAGCACAAGGAACATACCTGTAATTCACACTGCTGTTCATATGTACCTGTTTCCCAGTGTCACATTCAGTTTGCATTCCTGATACACCCATTCCAATGAGCTAACATTTCCCGTCACCAAAATTACATAAGTAACTTAAGTGTTACAGCTTATGTGTGCATTGTGGGAGGAAGAGAACACAAGGCCAGCTTATGGACTGATATTTACATAGTTAAAACCCGTGCAATGTCGTTTCTGTTACTTATAGTAAATGTTAAAATAGCAATCTGCATTGGATTTTATGAGATGTTGGTGTAAAGTGAATTGATAGGCTGCCAGTTTTGTTGTTTGTGTTTCAGGTTTATTATTACAGATGGAAGAGTACTGTTTTTTTTCAGGGTCGTGTGGGTTTTCATATATCAAACTGTGTTGTACCACTATGGTTATGTGCTGATGTGTAGGAACATTGTTTTATGTGACTATTATCACCCAATATTAACTGCAATACGTTGAGCTGAAGGTTGTGAACCCCATTTGTGGCAGATTGGAATCGCGGTGAATGTTGCCTGCTTTCACCCAGTATGATTTGAGTGGAGTCTGATGCTAGTTGTCAGGTTAAATAATGTTCTTGTACTTCTGTGATGATATGTGCAGTGAGTGGGCATAAGTTGTAAATGTGAAGTGTGACCTACAGACTGGCAGGGTGCAGTGTGTTGTGTCCAAGGTAAGTTGGAGTGTAGTGCTGCAGTGTCCGCAGTGCCATGTGTTGCTGTGGGGTCTGCAGTATGTGTCATTCCTCCATAAAGAACAGTATTTCCCGTTGTTGGCTCTCGAGCAGTGATTATGAATGATGAAAAAACATGTTAATTATCTGTTTCAAGTTACTTTTCTAGCATTTTCCCAGAGACACAGAGAAACCACAGAACTAGATAGTCTCTCATCAACTAGGATAACAACATTATCTACAATACAAGTTACAGATGTCACTGCTGTGCCCCTCTGTTCATTCTACCTCTGTTGAGTGTTTCATATGGACTGATAACTTGGTAACATACCTACACTGGTTTCCCCCCTGTTACTAAATTACAGTAAGTTCAGAAAACTCCAGGGCAGTGTTTTTTGACACTGTGTTCCTAATTCTCCAGGGCAGTATTTTCTGACACTGTGTTCCTAATTTTAATAACATATTTTCCCATTCGAATTGTGTAAAATATTAGTCACTTTCTACAAATCATTTATTCAGAATAGAGAATTCATTTGTTTTTAATTAAAACAATGAAATGTACGCTTTGATTCAAAATTGTAACTTTGTGTTTTGCAAAATTGCACAATTTTAAGACGCTTTTCTGTTTATTTTATATCTTCTAAAGAAATTTTTAGAAGGTTGGTTCTCATTGAGGTGGTCTGTCACAATGCGGACATGGGTTCGAACCCAGGCTGGTCCATGTGGGATTACTTGTGTCCCAGGGACAGTGTCTTTTTCTGTCCAAAGTGTTTCTGTTTCATAATTTACCAGTGCTCCATACTGGAAATTTTAATGTATAATCTCAGCATGTGACAGCATCGTTCAGTGAAAAGAAATCTAACATGGATCTGAAGTATAAGAAAGTAAATGTTACTTACAAGATAAAATTACCAAGAGCACAAGGAACATACCTGTAATTCATACTGCTGTTCATGTGTACCTGTTTCCCAGCGTTACATTCAGTTTGCATTCCTGATACACCCATTCCAATGAGCTAATATTTCCCAGCACCAAAATTACATAAGTAACTTACATGTTACAGCTTCTGTGTGCATTGTGGAAGGAACAGAACACAAGGCAAGCTTATGGACTGCTATTTACTTAGTTAAAACCCGTGCACTGTCGCTTCTGTTACTTATAATAAATGTTAAAATAGCAATTCTCATTGAATATTACGAGATGTTAGTATAAAGTGAATTGACAGGCTGCCAGTTTTGTTGTTTGTGTTTCAGGTTTATTAATACAGATGGAAGAGTGCTGTTTGTCAGGGTCATGTGGGATTTCATACTTCAAACTTTATTGCACCAGTATGGTTATGTGCTGATGTGTAGGAACATTGTTTTATGTGACTGTTGTAACATAAAATGTATGTTGTCACTCTGTACTTATAACACACACCACAGAGACTAGCACAGAAATAGTTGCATTAAATGCCTCCTTTTTACTGGAACTTCCTTATTGCATCTCCCCTCTCAGTTGCTCCTCTTCGCGATCGATGACTATATTAAAGGCAAATTTGTCCTGCTTCAGCATAGTGCGCGGGCAGGGGCTCTCCTTCCTCCCATGCCGCTCATTCCAATCTTTGACGGGGGACAGAGATCTGTAGAGTGAATATGTATCGATTATTTACGTATGTCCAGTGTCCTTGACAACCTTACTCCTTTCATGCTTGGGGCCCTGAAAAGGGCCAGTCAAGTCAGTCAGTCCGTCAGCTGTCAAATTGTTAAAAATATACTATCCTGAATACGCACTTGTCATCCATCCGGAGAAAGTCGCAACCAGGAAGCATGTTGGGAATGGGCCCCACCACCCTGGGTATCTACCTATCGGCACCTATACGCCCATCGGTTCAATAGGTATTCGGAGGTGATTCCTTTTATTAACCTTCCTTCTCGTAACTGCTTTCGCCGGATCGATGACAAATGCGGGGTCGGTACGATAATCCGCGTCTTATATAACTTTTCGAAGGTTGCAGTCACTGCTGTAACCTACCCAATACGTGCAAGCGAATTTTCTAATTCACACGTACCTATTCCTGATTGGATAGTTTGTGGAGCAGGCCGGTTTACACCCATTGATTGGAAGCTGTACGTAGTTCTCCGCGCTGGCCGTACCAATCTGGAGGCAAACCTCGCTCTGCAAGCACAGCACTTTGCACGTGTTTTGTTGTTCCGCTGATGAACACATGTCGATAAACAGATACAACCGGGATAACGACACCAAATAATCGCTTATTTCTCTTAGACAGAAGAATAAATACGTGAATTAGGCACTGAAAGCTTGTGGCATTATCGTAAAAGGCCCTCTTCAGGGCTCAAACTTAATGTTTCTTGATACCTGTTTACAGGAAGTCGTTACTTCACATCTGTATGTAGTGTTGTGTGTGTCGTCTGGCCTAGGGAAATTAATCTTTTGCATTAGGGAATTTGATTATCTAATTTGGTGGTTTGTGAGTCGATAATTAAAAACAGCATGGCGGCTGCTACGTTTGCTTAAGAGGCTGCGATTCCAGATTTGAACAGAAAGAACACCAGTAGAAAGCGAATTAGAATGTGAAGGTTGTATTATATTGAAGTTGGAATTAAGTGAAACGGTATCTGAGTTAAGTCTGCAGAAGAAATTATAGGAATCCTAATGGAAGATTTAGACATGGCTGACTAGTCTGAGTACAATGCTTCGACTTCGAGTAACTTCACCAGACACAAAGGTCAAATATTTAGAAGGTTGGTTCTCATTGTGGTGGTCTGTCACAATGCAGACGTGGGTTCGAACCAAGCCTGGTCCATGTGGGATTACTTGTGACCCAGAGAGTGCTTTTTTCCCTCCAAAGTGTTTCTATTTCGTAATTTACCAGTGCTCCATACTGGAAATTTTAATGTATAATCTCGGCATGTGACAGCATCGTTCAGTGAAAACAAATCTAACATGGATCTGAAGTGTAAGAAAGTTCAAGGTGGTTCAAATATAACCGGGACTGATTTGTGTGTAAACAGTCACGGTCATATTTGAACCACCTTGTAAATGTTACAAGACAAAATTACCAAGAGCACAAGGAACATACCTGTAGTTCACACTGCTGTTCATATGTACCTGTTTCCCAGCGTCACATTTAGTTTGCATTCCTGATACACCCATTCCAATGAGCTAACATTTCCCCATCACCAAAATTACATAGGTAATTTAGGTGTTACAGCTTCTGTGTGCATTGTGGGAGGAACAGAACACAAGGCCAGCTTATGGACTGCTATTTACATAGTTAAAACCAGTGCAATGTCGCTTCTGTTACTTATAATTAATTTGAAAATAGCAATCCGCATTGGATATTACGAGATTTTGGTTTAAAGTGAATTGATAGGCTGCCAGTTTTGTTGTTTGTGTTTCAGGTTTATTAATACAGATGGAAGAGTACTGTTTTTTTTTCAGGGTCGTGTGGGTTTTCATATATCAAACTGTGTTGTACCACTATGGTTATGTGCTGATGTGTAGGAACATTGTTTTATGTGACTATTATCACCCAATATTAACTGCAATACGTTGAGCTGAAGGTTGTGAACCCCATTTGTGGCAGATTGGAATCGCGGTGAATGTTGCCTGCTTTCACCCAGTATGATTTGAGTGGAGTCTGATGCTAGTTGTCAGGTTAAATAATGTTCTTGTACTTCTGTGATGATATGTGCAGTGAGTGGGCATAAGTTGTAAATGTGAAATGTGACCTACAGACTGGCAGGGTGCAGTGTGTCGTGTCCAAGGTAAGTTGGAGTGTAGTGCTGCAGTGCCATGTGTTACTGTGGGGTCTGCAGTATGTGTCATTCATCCATAAAGAACAGTATTTCACATTGTTGGCTTTTGATCATTTATAAAAACAGTTTTGGATTGCATGACAAATGAGTCCAGCCCACATTCTGTGTTACTTCCCCATATAGTGCCAAGATGGAAGATTTTATGGAGCCATACCTCTACTCCCACACACATCTTCTTGACAGAGTTCTTAATTATGCAGGGGGACAGCTTCACTTTGTATCTACAAAAACACAAACTTATCTAAGAGGTTATATGTCATTCAGGCATTCTGCCACCATGCAGATGTGAGTTTGATCCCAGCCTGGTCCATGTGGGAATTCTTCTGACCCAGGGACAGTATATTTTTCCCCTAAGTTTTTCAGTTTTATAATTTACCAGTGCTCCATACTGGAACTTTTAATGTATAATCTATAAGACACTCAGATAATTTTAACGGTTATATGCTTGTTGTATACTGAGACAGTGTCAGAGAAGGATACGAAGCCCTTAGGCAGCACGTCATATTGATGCTGTGTGTCTGAAGTTGGTGACTTTGTTTCATTACGTGTGGAGTTTAGAAATGTGGGGTTACCTCACATTTCTCTCCATATTTTACATATGGGCAGGGTTATGGTTTTCTGAGATGTAATTCAAGTCATATATATTTTCTCCCATAAAAGCTAATATAATCTGCGTAAAAACAAGTACATGATTTAGGTTGTGGAGGCTGTGGATTCAAAATATAATGGCCAGTAAGAATGGGTTTTTCACACCTCCTTGTACCCAGTTATAAACACTGTGAAATATTGTGCATTATATGTTGGGGAAAAAGTTAAATTTAGAATCATATGTGGGAACACCTCACATATCCATTAGCCATTTCTCCTCACAAAAGCTCTCCTCTCCCCCCCCATCTCCCTCACACACACTTTCTCTCTCTCTCTCTCTTTTTCTCTCCAGTATCTGCTCCACACACTGAACCAGTCCCCACTTTTTGTCACAGCACCCTACCTTTCTCTCTCCCCCCACTCATTACACTGAACCAAACATCGACCTGCTGTAGCAAAATGACCCTTTACAAGGCCCAAAGCCACACATCGAGCCATGCCCACAACACAATATTAATGCAAGAGTGGGCACCGTCTTCATAGACCAATACAGGGTATATTACTTTTATGTTCATAGCGTGCATATTGATTATTAAATTTTTATTATATGCCAACATATGCACAAATAAGTAGTTGCAAATTTATATTAAAACTACTCCGACATGTTTCGCTTTTAATACACCATCTTCAGGGAGTTTCCTGTTTACTTGGCACCACAGCTATGTGGTTGGACCGACCAGGAGAAGGAGCCCGACCTGAGTGACATGGTTTTCTTGGCTTGTCACATTCTACCTGTGTGTCACAGTGTGTACAGAGTGTGCTATGTATGGGGTGGGTTGGTTCATGACCAGGTGCTGGATATCACACCAACTTTTCTTACCTCAAATGTGCTAAGTACATTGAAGCAAGTGGACCATGTTGCCAATCAGGTGAGCAAGGCAGAACTGCGATATATTGATTATGATGTTTGGCATAAAAGTTAACCTTTTCACTTACCACAATCATTATGTTACTTGAAATATTAGTGCAAGTTGGAAATTCTTCTTCTGCAGGTCATGATTTTAGCATTACACAGTCACTGTTTGGGATGCAGGAACATGTTTGCGTTTACTCTTTAGGCATGTCCACATGGTTGAGGAAAAGCACATTTAACCTTTGTCATGTCCATCTATCTATAATATAATTTCTAAAACATGAGAATATAAACCGAAAAATATGAAATCAAATGTTACTCAAGAAATGCAACACGGTGTCTCAAAATGTGACACACTAAAATTTTGTGTGTGTTGTATAATTGTATCACAGTGCAGAATGCAAAAACCATTAAAAAACATTAGCCATTTGCATGCATTGTTCATCAGAAAGCGGA
>Ga0082212_10012624_pt1 | contig 10629 bp, 12 predicted proteins | sample TergutNt197P3_FD_71548 | JGI IMG/M metagenome (GOLD analysis project Ga0082212, IMG submission 71548) | Neocapritermes taracua P3 segment gut microbial communities from Petit-Saut dam, French Guiana - Nt197 P3 | ecosystem: Host-associated > Arthropoda: Insects > Digestive system > Gut ...
TATATTATGTAAACTATCATTTGAAAGACTTCAACCCATAAACCAAACGGAAGCAGCCGCCGAATTGGTTCAATTGACAAAACTGTTTATTGATGAAACGCTTATCATCAAACCGGGTTCAAAAATTGTTGTTACTCAATTTTCAACGGGTAGAGTTTTTGAATTTGCACAAAGCGGTGAAGCGGGGGTTTTTGAAAATCATCAGGAAATTCCGCTGGTACTGTTTAAGGATTATGCTTAATGTCAAATGTTAAAGTTGAATTTAAAGGTCTTGAACAATTCGCTGAAAAGTTGAACAAGCTGAAACCGGATGATATAAACCGGTTCAGTGAAGCGGCGGTTAAAGAATTAGCTGCCCGATTGTTGCGAAAGGTAATATTAAGAACCCCCGTAGGTCAATATCCAAAGTCAACCGGTAAAAAAGGCGGCACATTGCGGCGCGGTTGGTCAATTGGTGAAGTGGTCAAGGTGGGCGGGAATTATAAAATTGAAGTCATTAATCCTACTGAATACGCTTCATATGTTGAATTTGGACATAGAACCAGTGATCATTTAGGGTGGGTTGAAGGGCGGTTCATGCTGACTATATCGGAACAAGAACTGGAAGCGGACGCGCCGCGCATACTGGAAAACAAGTTAAATAAATTTTTAGAAGGATTGTTCAATGCTTAACAAGATTATCGATGGAATAAGCGTAAAGCTGAATGAGACATTCGGTGATGGTTACAGAATCTACACGGAGTCAGTAAAACAGGGCTTGAAAGAACCTTGTTTTTTTATCCAGCTTGTGAACCCTGGCAATAAAGAGTTATTGAACATACGCTTTAAACGGAATAATTTGTTTGTGATTCAGTATTTTCCGGCAACGGATAAACCAAAAGCTGAATGTAACAACGTGCTTGATGCTTTATTTATAGCACTCGAAGAAATTACAGTTGACGGTGATCCCCAAAGGGGAATTAACCGGCGCGGTGAAATGGTAAATGGTGTTTTAAGTTTCTTTGTCAATTACAATATGGTTTTGAAGAAGGTCAAGGAAGAAACACCGATGGAAACTCTTGAACTTCCTAAAATTAAAACGAAAGGAAAATCTAATGGATAATCTGTATACAGAATCAATGTTAAGACCCATGAAAAAGGAACAACTGCTTGAAATAGCGGCGGCGAATGAAATCAAAGCTGATAAGAACATCAAGAATGATGATCTTATTAAAATGATTTTAGAAAAAGTCGGTAAAGTTCCTGAAACTTCCGGGAATATCGGCGATCCGAATGGTAGTAATATCACTCCCCCGGAAAATGTTGATGATGCTGATGACGGCATCCCAAAATTCAGCAAAGAACAACTTTTAAAATCCAATTGGTACAGTCACCGGCGCGATATTTTAAGAACACTACTTGAAGATGACAAGTTGTATTCTCATGCCGCTGTCGAAAATATCATTGGTACTTTTATGAAAGGTAAGGTGAATTAAATGGCTCTTGGCGGTGGCTTATGGGTAGCACAAAATAAAATTTTGCCCGGTGCGTACATTAATTTTATTTCAGCGGCGCGGGCAACTGCAACACTTTCAGATCGTGGAATTGCCACAATCCCCATTATCAATGATTGGGGCGCGGCCGGTGAAGTCTTAGAAGTGAGTTCGAGCGATTTTCAGAAAAACAGTCTGAAATTGTTTGGGTATGATTTTACTGATCCCAAAATGAAGGGGTTGCGTGATCTTTTCAAAAATATCCGGCTTGGTTATATCTTCCGGCTTGGTGACGGCGGTACAAAAGCAAGTAACACGCTTGCAACTGCTAAATTTGCCGGTGAACGTGGAAACGCGCTGAAAATCATTGTTGCGGCAAATGTTGATGAAAGTTCAAAGTTCGATGTGACTGTTTTACTTGATACAACTGTTGTTTATAAACAAACGGTTGCTTCTTCCGCTGAACTTTCAGAAAATGATTTTGTCATTTGGAAATCGGCAGCTTTAACTTTAACGGCGGGAACACCGCTTTCAGGCGGCGCGTCCCCCATGATTACAAACGCCGACCATCAAACTTACATTGATGTTATTGAAGGGTACTCTTTCAATACAATCGGATGCCTATCTGGCGATGCTGCGGTAAAAGGGCTTTATGGAGCGTTTACGCGAAGGATGCGTGATGAACAAGGTGTGAAATTCCAGTGTGTTATGTTCAACCCGGACGCTAATTCCGATTACGAAGGTGTTATTGATGTGATGAATTCTGTCACCGATAACGGCGCGGATGAATGGAGTGCAGTATATTGGGCAACCGGTGTTCTTGCGGGAACAAACGTGAATCAATCCGCTATGAATAGGATATATACCGGCGAATATGCAATGAATGTTGCCTTTACTCAAAGCCAGCTTGAACGCGCTATACTGGGTGGGAAATTTGCCTTTCATCGTGTTGGTAATTCTGAAATCCGTGTTCTTGCTGATATCAACAGCCTCGTCAATACAACGGCAGAGAAAGGCGATGATCTCAAGCAGAATCAGACAATTAGAGTGATTGACCAAATCGCCAATGATATCGCTGTCCTATTTAGCACAAAATATTTGGGAATTATCCCGAATGACGCAGATGGGCGAATTAGTTTGTGGTCAGACATCGTTCAGCATCATGACCAGCTGCAAACCATCCGGGCGATTCAGGATTTTAGCGGCGACAATGTAACTGTTGAAGAAGGCAACACGAAACGATCCGTATTAGTAAGAGATGTCGTAACAGTTGTAAATGCAATGGAGCAGCTGTATATGACTGTTTCCGTGGCATAGAAAGGAGTTTAAACAATGTCTAGTCCTATTATGAACGCAAAGGATGCAGTATACGGAAGTCTTGCATCCTGCTTTGTCACAATCAGAGGGCGGCGGCTTAATTTCATGCACATGACCGACTTTGAATCTAAATGGGATATCAATATTACTGATATCCCCATTTTGGGGAAGGTTGGTATGGGGCATAAGGCCGCCGGGGGGAAAGGTACATGGAAAGGTACAGCGCATTATAATAGTTCACACATCCGCGCTGTTGCTGACGAATATCAAAAAACAGGCGTCATACCCTATTTTGAAATTCAAGTGACGAACGAAGATCCTACTTCTGCGGTAGGTCGGCAAACAGTAATTCATAAAGATTGCCTGTTTGATTCGGTGATTCTTTCCAAGTTTCAGGCTGGGGAGGAAATTCTCGAAGAGGATTTATCCGGAACATTTGAATCTTGGGATATGCCTGAAAAATTTAAAGATTTGGATGGAATGTAAAAATTCATAATCCCCCGCGATAACAATTTCGCGGGGGAACAACTTTTGAAAGGATGATTATTATGTCAATATTATCACGCTTTATGAAACAAAATAAAACCGTGAAAGAAAACACGATCTTCGCGGCCACGAAAAGCTTAACCGATGAAAAGGGGGAACCCCTATTGTGGGAAATCAGACATATCCCCACAAAAGAGGATGAGAAGATTCGGGATGCTTGCACCGTTGAAGTGCCTGTCACAGGGAAACCGGGCATGTACAGACCTAAAGTAAATTCAAGCAAATATATTTCTAAATTGCTAGCGGAATCGGTAGTTTTTCCTGACCTTTGCGATGCCGCCCTTCAAGATTCATATGGTGTAAAAACTCCCGAAGATTTAATTCTGGAAATGCTTGATGATACCGGCGAATACATGGCATTTACTGCATTTGTTCAAAAATTCAATGGGTTCAATGTTTCAATTGATGAAAAGATTGACGAAGCAAAAAACTAATCATGGATGGTGATTATGAATCTAATTTTCTGCATTATGCGATTCATAAGCTACACTGGTCACCATCCCAAATAGACGAATGGTTTGAGTCTGAAACCGCGGTAAAGGCATTTTATTACGCATCAACCCAAATCAAAGTTGAAAGTGATAAAAAACAAGCGGCTGAAATCGAAAGGAACAGCAAGCGGAAGAGATAACTTTCGCTTGCTGTTCCTTTACAGAAAGGGAGGATGCTATGGGAGCGATTCAAACTTCAATTTCATTAGCTGATAATATATCGGCAGTACTTAATAATATTACGAATGCAATGAATATGACTCTGTGTGCGTTTCAGGATGTCCAAGACACTTCTTCACGTGACATTAATGTCGATTCTTTCGGCGCGATTCGTGACCAGATAAATGCTGCGACAATCGGCATTAGGCAATTTGAAGATGAATTATCAAGCATACAGCCTAAGGCGGTTGAGGTTACTCCTGTTTGGGACATTGAGAGTAGAATTGCCATTTTTCAAAATACAGGCCTCGACAGGCTGAACCTTGAAATGGGTTCCCTTAACGATATCACAAATGAAATATTGCAAAGCCAGCAGCGCATCGGAGAACAGGCTTTAAACATGGAATTGCTGCCCCCTAATGCTTCAGGGGACATAAACGCAACGAATCAGCGGATTGCCGAGCTTGGCCAAATGCTTTCCGGATTGCAGGATGTTGATGCTTCCTTGCTGGATAGTGATTCAGTAAACCGCATGAATTCCGAAATGGAAAACATGCGGTCAAACATGAATAGCATTGTCAATATTCAGGAAAGCATGAATGCAGCGGTTGAGCAGGGGGATTTTTCAATTCTAAATGCCGGTTTTAGCCAAATAAATGATATTGCTGAATCGGTTGAAAAACGAGTTCGCACCAGCATGAGTGCCATTCAGGAAATGAACAACATTGAATGGAATACCCCGCAAAACATTGAAATATATGGCGGGAACGGGCTTGACCGTTACAGGCAAGAAATTGAGTCCACCAATAATATGTTAAGCAGCCTGACCGCTACCCAGCAACGCATCGGGCAAAATGCCAACGCGATGCGGATTTTACCGCCGCAAGCATTGAACGAAATCAATTCTATGGTTTCGCGGATTCAGGCATTGCGCAGCCAGATTGAACAAGTTCAAAAGTCCCGAATTGCCGTTGTAGGTGTGGAACAAGCAAATGCCGAAGTAGAACATTTGCGGCAACAGCTAAGTCAAGCGGTTCAGGTTCAGGAAAATATGAACAGCGCGATTGACAGCATGGATGTTTCAGGTGCGAATGCGGCATACAACCAGTTGAATTCAATCATCAGTACGACAGAGCGGAGTATCCGCGACAACGTCAACGAACAGCAGGCTTTCAACAATGAAATCCGTAATGGCGAAAATGCTGCCAACGGGTTAAAGGGTGCTATTGCTGGGATAATGGGGATTTTCACTTTGAGAGCAGCAAAAAATTGGGTTGATGATAGTATTGACATGACTAATCAGCAGATAAGAGCTGAACAGCAGCTTGCAAATGTTTTGGCAAATCAGGGTGCATCAGAAGCAGACTTCTTAGCCTTGAAACAACAAGCCGCCACGATTCAAGCGCAAGGCATGTACGATAAAATTTCTATGACCGGTGCCGCCGCCGAATTTTCTTCATTCGTAAAAGACGCGGAGGCGGTTCAAGTTATGATGGATACGCTTACTAATTATGCGGCCGGTATGTCAGGCGGAGAGATGGTTGATTATCAGCAAATGGTGAATTATGCGACGCAATTGGGAAAGGCATTTGACGGAAACATTCAGGGAATTAGCTTGAAAGGCTTTGCATTATCCGAAGCGCAAAAAGAAATTATTGAGAATGGAACGGATATGGAAAAAGCACTTGCCATTCAGGGCATCATTGCTGAATGGGAGGGTCTTTATGATGCGATGTGTAATACGCCTACGGGGCATTTAGCGCAGATGAAAAATTCTGTTAATGAAATCCGTGCTAGTTTTGGGGCGCAATTATTGCCGGTAATATTATTATTATTCGGTACTTTCCAAGAACATATGCCACAAATTGAACAATTGTTTTTCGCATTGGTTCCGGCGATCCAATTCGTCATTCAAACAATCGGGCAAATTATCAATGCTGCCTTTGCCGTCCATTCGTTCTTTGCTGATAATTGGCCGAGGATTGCACCTATCATATTGGGAATAGCCGGAGCGTTTGCGGCTTGGAAAATAGCTACCATGTTACAGACAACGGCGCAATGGGGTTTAAATGCTGCCATGTGGGCATCCCCTGTAACGTGGCTTGTGATCGGGATATTAGCGATTGCTGCCGCCATAATCATAGGGGTAAATGCAATGAACAACCTCGCGGGGACTTCATATAGTGCGGCGGGCGTAATAATGGGATGCTTTTATACATTGGGAGCCTTTATTTACAACAGTTTTATTGTGCCGACATGGAATCGTATCGCGTCATTTATCAATTTTTTCGCAAATGTTTTCCACGATCCGGTAGCATCGATTCAAATCCTATTCCTTGACCTGACCGCCGTTGTCTTGAATCAAGTCGCGGTTATGGCCCGGGGGATTGAAGCGATACTCAATAAAATACCGGGCGTTGCGATTGATATCACTAGCGGAATCGATAAAAAATTATCAGAAATAGAAATGGCAACCGCACACGTAAAAAGCAACTCCGAATGGGTAGAGGTAGCCAAGAAGCTTAACCACTGGGAATATGTAGACGCTTTCAGCGCCGGATATAAAAAGGGTGAAAGTATCGAAAGCGGCTTCGGGGATTTCTTCGACCGCGGAATTGATGTCATCGCCGCTTCCGACTTTGTCGTGACCAATTTTGACGGCGAAGGCCATATTGGCGGCATTGCCAATGACACCGCCAATATTGCGGGTAATACAACCGCGATGAAAAATACCGGCGAAGAAGATTTGAAGTATTTGCGTGACATAGCAGAGCGCGATACGATAAATAAATTCACAATTGCCGAAATCAAATTTGATATGGGCGGGGTAGTGAACAACGTTAATTCAGAAGTCGATTTAGATGGAATTATTGATTATATCGGTGAAGGTATGATGGAAAGAATTGAAATGGTTGCGGAGGGGGTGTATGCGTAATGTATGACGTATATCTTGATAAAATATTACTGCCGGTTGCCCCTTCCAAAATTCAGCTAAAGATTAAGAATCAAAATAAAATTGTTACCATGATAAACGAGGGGGAAATAAATATTCTGAAGCAAGCGGGACTTTCGGATATATCGTTTCAGGCCCTGATTCCACAAATGCAATATCCGTTCGCCAGATACAAAAATGGCTTTCAAGGAGCATCGTTTTTTCTTAACGCTTTTGAAAAGCTAAAAATTGACCTTAATCCATTTCAGTTTATTGTTTCACGCACTACACCGAATGGAAAGCTTCTTTTTGATACGAATATCAAAGTCAGCATGGAGGATTATGCAGTCAACGAGGATGCGCAAAGCGGCTTTGATCTGATTCTTGACGTGAAGCTAAAGCAATATAAACCATATGCAACGAAAACTGTCCAGATAACGTTCCAGCAGGCGAAGCCGCAAGCCGCTATCCAGCAAGCAAGGCCAGCCGGAAATCAGCCGCAAACAAGGACATACACGGTGGCAAATGGCGATACTCTTTGGGGGATTGCAAAAAAATATTACAATAACGGCAACGATTACCCCAAAATATTCAATGCGAACAAAGACAAAATTTCAAATCCCAACCTGATTTATCCCGGGCAAGTTTTAAGCATTCCATAAAGGGGGTGTTCAGTTGACCTACGAGCTTTTAATTCAAAACGGAAATAATGTCTTTCAGCCTGTTGTACAAGATGGGGTTCAATGGACAACTGAACGAAAAGGTTCACCTTCAAGACTTAAATTTTCCGTTGTAAAAGACGAAATAATCAATTTCACGGAGGGAAACGCAGTTCGGCTGCGGGTTGACGGCAAAAATGTTTTTTATGGGTTCATATTCAGCAAAAAACGCGATAAGCAGCAAATCATTGATGTTACGGCATATGACCAACTACGATACTTAAAGAATAAAGATACCTATGTTTATACGAATAAAACAGCATCGGATGTAATCAGGATGGTTGCATCCGATTTCCGTTTGAACCTAGGACCAATTGAAAGCACGAGTTTCGTTATTCCATCACGAGTTGAAGATAATCAAACCATGCTTGATATTATTCAAAATGCGCTTGACCTTGAACTAACTAACCGAAAAAACATATACGTTCTATATGATGACTTTGGATTGCTATCGCTGAAGTCTTTAGAACAATTGAAAGTTGGTATTCTGGTTGATGAAGAAACAGGGGAAAATTTCGACTACACATCCAGTATTGATGATGCAACCTATAACAAAATCAAGCTTTCGCGGGAAAATGACACAACGGGCAAACGAGATATCTATATTGCTCAGGACAGCGAAAATATAAATGCGTGGGGCATATTGCAATATTTTGATACGTTACAGGATGGCGAGGATGGCGCGGCAAAAGCGGATGCCCTGTTGTCTTTATACAATATGAAAACTAGAAAATTAAAGATTACAAAGGCTCTGGGCGCTGTTCAAGTAAGGGCAGGATCGATGCTGGTTGTTAACTTGGATTTAGGCGACATGAAAGTCATGAACCGTATGTTGGTTGAAAAAGCGGTTCATACATTTAACAAGGATGAGCATTCCATGGATTTAACGATGCGAGGGGGTGAATTTATTGGCTGATTTTGGTGGAATTATCGAAGCCGCAAAAATAGCGGCCTTACAAGCGGTGGAGGCAAACAACCCATCAGGGGTGTATTTTGGTACGGTCACAAGTGCGTCCCCGCTGAAAATAAATGTGGATCAAAAAATGACGCTTGAATCACCACAATTAGTTTTAACGCGAAATGTGACTGAACATAAAATTGAAATGACAGTTTTCCATGATACGGAAGACGAAACGCAGCATACGCACCTGATAGATAACGAAACAGCGCATATACACGCTATTCAAGATACTCATACAGGCGGCGGTTCATCTTCCCCGGCAATTCATAGTCATACCATGCAACCTTCGTCACATCGCCATGCTTACGTTGGCAGAAAAACGTTTACTGTTCATAATGGCTTAGTTGCCGGTGAAAAGGTTCTATTGCTACGGGTGCAGGGCGGTCAACAATTTATCGTATTGGATAGGGTGGGAACATGATACCAGCGAATAATGGCTTTCTAAGTCAAGATTTTACAATTGAAGAACAAACAAGTAGAACTTACCGCATGGATTTTGACAAATTGAATATTCGAGGCTTCACCGATGAACAGGCGGCAGTTGCACAAGCTATATATAAAATCATCAATACTGAAAGATATCAATATATCATTTATTCATGGGATTATGGTATTGAATTAAAAGATTTATATGGCGAACCGATTTCCTTTGTTCTACCCGAAATCAAGCGGCGAATTGAAGAAGCGTTAACACACGATTCACGAATTGAAAGCGTTGATAGTTTTGATTTCAACGTGACAGGGAAAACGGTCCGCACAACATTCACAGCACGCACTATTTATGGTGATATTATCGCAGAAAGGGCGGTGAATTTCTGATGTATGAAGATTTAACCTACGAAATGATTTTACAGAGAATGCTTGACCGGGTACCCTCTAATGTTGATAAGCGGGAGGGTTCTGTTATTTGGGATGCGCTCGCACCCGCCGCTGCTGAACTGAAATTGATGTATATCGAATTTGACTGGATTATGGATAATTCTTTTGCTGATACGGCGAGAAGGGAATTTTTGATCCGCAGGGCTGCTGAACGTGGAATCGCGCCTGACCCAGCGACATATGCAGTTCTGAAAGGTTCATTCGCACCAGCAGGCATCAATGCTTTAGGAAAACGATTTAGGATTCCCAATAGAAATATTCATTATACGGCCATGAAACTAATATCAGCGGGTGTATATGAAGTTAAATGTGAAATGGTGGGAATAGAAGGCAATCACTATTTGGGGGCGCTCGTTCCCGTGGATTATATTGACGGTTTGCAAGCCGCCGAGTTGACCGATATTCTCATACCGGCGCAAGATGAAGAAGAAACCGAACACTTACGGCAGCGGTATTTCGATAGCTTCAATGATAAAGCATTCGGCGGCAATGTCAAAGATTATTTGAATAAAACTAATTCCATCGCCGGGGTTGGTTCAACGAAAGTTACACCGATTTGGAATGGTGGCGGTACGGTCAAATTGACGATTTTAGACGCTCAATACAACAAGGCATCACAAACATTGATTGACTTTGTCCAGACGGAAATTGACCCCCCACAGAACAATGGTGAGGGGGTAGGCCTTGCGCCGATTGGTCATGTGGTTACGGTGGACACGGTAGCCGATGTGACTGTTGACATTCAGACATCAATTACCCTTGACAGTTACGCATCGTGGGCGTCCGTAGAACCGCAAGTTATCAATGGCGTTCAAGAATACTTGCTGGAACAGAGGACTTCATGGGCGAATGAAGAATATCTGGTGGTCCGTGTATCACAAATAGAAACTCGCATTTTATCAGTTCATGGAATTCTTGATGTGACAAATACGCAAATCAACGGCTCAACGAACAATCTGATGCTTGATAAATTTGAAGTGCCTGTCTTTGGGGGGATAACGGTATGATAAGAGAAATCGACCTAATGACCTACTTACCGCCCCGAATGCAAGAATATTATGAATTGCAAAAAATTACGGCCACAGAAAACCTTGAATTTCAGCAGTTATGGAACGTAAATGAGCAAATGAGAAGAGATTTATTCATCATGACG
>Ga0082212_10012625_pt1 | contig 10629 bp, 3 predicted proteins | sample TergutNt197P3_FD_71548 | JGI IMG/M metagenome (GOLD analysis project Ga0082212, IMG submission 71548) | Neocapritermes taracua P3 segment gut microbial communities from Petit-Saut dam, French Guiana - Nt197 P3 | ecosystem: Host-associated > Arthropoda: Insects > Digestive system > Gut ...
CGCACGGACGGCACCCACACGTCAACGTCGTACCCCGCTGCCGACCAGACAAGGAGTCTTTACGTATGGAATAACAAACTCGCTAACGGCAGTACAGTCGGCGTAAGCGTGCGGGGAGGGCATGAAAACTTTTTCCGCCTTGACCGCGACTATTTTCATAAGGAGATGCCCGGATACAAACCTTACACCTATCCTCACCCGTTAGCCGGACCTCAGGCGCCAAATATTAAAAACGATACTCTTCCCAAAGGGCAGACGTCAACACATTACTCCCACACATTTGCGGCAGCAGGTGGAACCGCGCCCTATAACTGGAGCGTAGCTTCAGGAGCTCTGCCCAATGGCCTCACTCTCAACTCCGCCGGCGTAATCAGCGGAACGCCCTCAAAAGCGCAAAGCGCGCTCTTTACAGTTAAGGTGACCGACGCAAACAATGCTCACAGTACAAAAGAGTTCTCAATATCTATAATGAATCCTGATGAAATTAACCTTATAAACGCCGGTACGCTGTATAGGGAGTGCGGATGGTTTGGACAGGGAAATCCGCTCAGCGCGCTGTGGGACGGTAATACAAATGGAGACGCCGCTTCAAGCCCAGGCTCAGGTACGGTAGACTCCTTTTGGGTTGAATTTGATTTTAAGGAGATATATCAACTTTCAAGAGTGCGTCTCTTCGGAGATGACGTGGGTAATTGGGTTAGTAAAACATTCAGCGTATCTGTAAAGAAAGACGAATCTGAACAATGGATGCAGATCGTAAACAATAAAGATTGCTTTGGTAACCGCTGGTATGAATCGGTGACAACGGAAGAAGCGCGCTACCTGCGTTTTTCCGTCAAGGGAGATCCGCAGACCAACTCCGTACAGGTACGAGGTTTTGAGGTCTACGGTACAGCGCTACCGCCTATGGCTCCTCCGTCCGCTCCAAGTTCGGTGGTAAAGAACCCAGCAGTAAGCTCCGCGAAACCGGGTATCCTCAGACAAACTTCAGGGGGTATACTACGCTACAACGTGCCTAAAGCTGCGCGTGTAAGATTGACAGTTCATGACCTTAGAGGCCGCGCTTCGTCTGTAAATTTCGACAAGGTTATGCCGGCAGGAATTCATGAGCTTGATATTAACTCGCTTGTAAATAACGGCGCAAAAATGGCGGCCGGTCAATATGTGTACAGGCTCTCAATCGGAGAAGAGACATTTACGGTAAAAGCCCCTATGATGAGAAAGTAATCTAAAAACTATTTCAACGCAGGTAATTTACCGGATTGCTTTTCGAGCTTCTTTTCTTCCGTTCTTACTCTGCGTTCCAATTTTTTAATATCCTCGGCTGGAGGAAGTTCTTCGGGTTTTATTCCTCGCTTTCCTAACATTCCGCGAACGGTTTTATTGTTTTGTATATGTTCGTCTGTAATAGATTGTTCACCGAGTAAATTCTTTTCTTCCACATTGTAATTAGTCATTTCTGTTGCCAGATTTTTGGCGGCAATCGTTAATGTAGGTAAGAAATCGGCCAATGAACGACTTGATTTAACCCTTAAACGTTTCTTCATGTCTTCCGTAGTATGTCCACCAAATAACGCTGTATCTCCTTTTGAGCGGATACGACCGAATCCTCTGTCATCAACCCCTCTCTCGTAAATATTTTGCGAAAGTTGTTTTTCTGCTGCTTTCAATTTTTCTCTTGTTTCGAGTCGGGATAACAAGTTGATGCGTTCCTCAATTAGCTCTGTTTTACGTGTTTGAATAGCAAAATAGCTTTGGGCAAAGGCGATTTCTTCTTTTTTAGGATCTCCATTTTGTGCGATTAAATAACAAGAATAGCGGGTAAGCATAATGTCAACTACCTCACGTTTAGCGCCTTTCCCCAACTCGATCATTTTCGTGACCTCACGAAAATGATCATCAACGTTGATACTCTGAGCTTTACAAGAATCTATAGCTCGATGAACAGCTATAATAAAATTTTCCCAGCGGGCATATCCCAATAAAATTTGCAGTTCGCGGGCAAACCACACTTCAACTTGCCCACTGCCGTCTTCAGTGCTGATAAAATGAGCAATTTTATCAAAATCAGACTGATACTGAATAATACGTTGTTTCTCCATAGATGTTTTGTTTATTTTTTTTGTTAATGTATAATGAAAATTTGTTTTTTTATACTTTTTCCCCATAAGCCAAATCGCCGGCATCCCCTAAACCGGGGACGATATAGGCTTTATCGTTCAAATCCGGATCAATAGCTCCCACCCAGATAGTTGTTATTTCGTTTGGAAACAGTTGATTCGCAACTTCAATACCTTGTTTGCTTGCAATCACACAAGCAACGTGGATACTGGCGGGTTTCCCGTTTTTCTGCAGGATTTGGTAAGCCAAATCTAAAGAACTTCCGGTCGCCAGCATCGGATCAATAATAATCAATGTTTTTCCGTCTATGGAAGGAGAAGATAAATAGCCTAATTCAATTGTAAAGGCGCTGTGGTCTTCGTTGTATTTTCTTGAGGCGGAAATAAATGCATTGTCAGCTTTGTCGAAATACGAAAGAAATCCCTGATGAAAAGGCAAGCCTGCTCTTAAAATAGTTGCCAACACAATCGATTCACAAGGGACTGAGACGGGTTGTAGTCCCAAAGGAGTTTGTATTTCAACCGTTTGATACTTCAATGTTTTGCTTATTTCATAAGCCATAATTTCACCTATCCTTTCAATATTTCTACGAAAACGCATACGGTCGTTGTGAATGTTGACATCCCGTACCTCCGCCATATATTGATTGAGAATACTGTCGTTTAGTCCTAAATTATTTGTAATCATTTCTATTGTAACAATTATAAGTCAGATCTTTTATTTATACTTAAATATTTATTCGGATACAAAGGTATCATTTTCTATTGAAATTACACAGTGTTCTCCATAACTAATTGACATAAAAAATTGTAAAAACTATTGACCATTTTAATAACTTCAACTATGAGTATATCATCTTTGATTGAATAGATTACCAAGCGAACTCCAATACAGATACGAAAATGTTGTGACAGGTGGCAAGATTTTTTAATTTTTTAATTTTTTTTTAATTGATTCTTTAAGAGGGAAGATTTTCCTTTGTGCTTATCGGCGTAAATTTTGATATAAATCCATTGGCGGGTGTATTGTGTTCAATGCTGAAGCCGAGCGTTCATACGGTTTCGATATAAGTGTATGAACAAGTTGATGTTATTGTCTGCTTTTTTAAAATAATTATTGGTGTTGTTTTATTTATTATTTTTTTTCCTGCCGTTGAAATTATTTTTGACGGCAGGAGTTTTTAGTCCTTTTTTTTACAGACAGGTCATGATTAATCGGTATTTAATCATTTCATTAACTGCACTGTTTTACTTTTACGCTGAATATTTATTAATTATATAAAAATCAATCTAAATCATGAAGAGAACAATATGCTTCATTGTCGGCTTGTTGATGTTATGCCAATTATCTGCGCAACAAGCATTCAGAAATACCATGAATACCCGGTACGATTCTTACACGGGCTTAGTGATGGCCGGATATCAGGGCTGGTTTGCAGCTGAAGGAGACGAATCGAAACGAGGATGGTACCATTACGGATTGGGGGGAAACAACACTTCCGCCTCAATTGACTTTTGGCCCGATATGACTGAGTACACAAAAAAGTACGTAGCGCCGGTCAAGATGCCCGACGGTTCTAATGCCTATCTGTACAGCGCCTACGATGAAGAAAGCGTTGACCTGCATTTCCGGTGGATGAAAGAATACGGCATCGATGGAGTGTTCATGCAACGGTTTGTTACCGAAACCAAAAGACCGGAAGGAAAAAGACATTTTAATAAAGTGTTGGAAAATGCGCTGAAGGCTGCCAAAAAGTATGATCGCGCCATTGGCGTGATGTATGACCTGAGTGGCTGTCAACCCCAAGATATGAAGGTGTTGGAAGACGACTGGAAGGAACTGCAAACTTTATTTTCACTGACTGACAGGGACAAAAATCCCACTTATATCTGGCACAACGGACATCCCTTACTGACCATTTGGGGAGTAGGTTTCAACGACAACCGCAGGTATTCGGTGGAAGATGTGCAGCAAATGATAACACGGGTCAAGCAGGACAAAATGGTTTCCATCATGCTGGGAGTGCCGTATTTTTGGCGGATACTTTCCAAAGACACTGAAGATAATCCTTTACTCCATACATTAATCAAAAGCAGTGTTGACATAGTGATGCCTTGGGCGGTAGGTCGTTACAATTACAATACTTATGCTTCGGTAGCGGCAGGCTTAGCTGATGACATCAAATGGTGCGGCGAAAATAATGTGGATTACGTACCGCTTGTATTCCCCGGCTTCACTTGGGGTAATCTCAAGAGAAATCCCAATCTATACAACCAGATACCACGCCTGAAAGGCGATTTCCTGTGGAAGCAGGTGGCGGGGGCGAAAACAGCCGGAGCCAAATCACTTTACGTTGCAATGTTCGATGAGATAGACGAAGGAACTGCTATATTCAAATGCGCAGAAGAAGGAAATTTACCTTATTTCGGAGAAAAACGTTTTGTTGGAATTGAACAGGGCTTAGGATCCGATTATTACTTGTGGTTGGTAAGCGAAGCGGCAAAATGGATTCGTGGAGTAACGGGGTATGGTCCCAGTAAACCTATTAGAAATCAGGTACAATACCCGCATGCATTCAACCCTGTCGGCAGCGTTGTCGACGACTCGGAAAAGCCTGCACGGGATGCAATCTGCCTCAACGGATCGTGGCAATTCATGCCGGTGTATGAAACCGATATAAACAAATTCGTAAAGCCTCAAACTTTTCGTTGGGATTTGACGGCAATCAAAATACCCAGCCCATGGAACGTTAATTCGTATGCTCAGGGTGATGGAGGTGATTTTTTGGCATACCCATCCTATCCCAAAGAGTGGGAGCGAGCTACGATGGGTTGGATGCGCAAAGAGTTTACATTACCCGCTGCATGGAAAGCGAAGCGGGTGATTTTGGATTTCGAGGCAATTGCGGGGTTTGCTAAAATTTATGTCAATGGCCAATTGGCCGGTGAAAACCTCGACATCTTCTTCTCGACCCGGTTCGATATTACACCTCTTCTGAAAGAAGGCGTAAACGAAATCGTAGTGGGTGTTGCCAAAGCCAGTCTGACCGATGTTCCCGGACCCTACGGCAGGCGCAATTATGTAGCCGGTTCTTTTTGGGGACAACACATAGCCGGTATTTGGCAGGATGTATGGTTGTTGGCTCAGCCGGAACTTGCCCTTTCCGATGTTTTCATTCAACCCGATGTCCAGAATGATTACCTGAACTTAGCGGTAACCGTCAAAAATCAAACTTCGAAAACACAAACTTTCACCTTGAGCGCTTCCCTTAGAAAATGGGAAAAGCAAGGCAACATCAACGATATTGTCACAGGACCCTCTTCCGACGGAGTCCTTAAAGATGAGATATTAAAGATTGACCCCACCAAAAAGATTTCATTGAAAGCAGGCGATAGTATTGTCGTGAATTTGGGACGCAAGACGGGAGGAAAGTTAGAGCTGTGGTCACCGGAGACGCCCAATCTGTATGGCGCTATTGTCAGCTTGAATGATGGTAAAAAAACGCTTGACGCCAAATACACCCGTTTCGGATGGAGGCAATTTACTATTAGGGGACAAGAGTTGCTCTTGAATGGTAATCCCATCGTATTGAAAGGCGATTCGTGGCATTTCATGGGCGTTCCCCAAATGACCCGGCGATACGCCTGGGGATGGTATAAAATGTTGAAAGATGCTAATGCCAATGCCGTGCGACTACACGCCCAACCCTATCCGTCTTTTTATTTGGATGTAGCTGACGAAATGGGCATTTGCGTGTTGCCCGAAACAGGAATTTGGTCGAGCGACGGAGGTCCCAAGATGGACTCGGACGATTACTGGATATATTGCAGAAAGCACGTGAGGGATATGGTATTGCGTGATCGTAACCATGCGTCGGTATTTGGATGGAGCGTGTGCAACGAAACACTCCCTGTAGTTATCAATGTATTCCGTGCACCAAAATGGGTTGAAGAGCGTCAAGTAGATGAAATCAACCAATGGGTGAGAATAGTCAGGGAAAATGACCCAACCCGTAACTGGATTTCAGGCGATGGCGAAGATATGCGTCCTACCGACCTTCCTACGGTAATTGGTCATTATGGCGACGAAAACTCGATGCGGAAATGGTCGTCAGAGGGAAAACCTTGGGGCGTAGGAGAAACGGGAATGGGATATTACGGGACACCCCGGCAAATATCGGCGGTCAATGGCAACCGTGCATTCGAATCCCAGTTGGGACGGATGGAAGGACTTGCCGTCGAAGCACACCGTTTGATTAGTAAACAATTGGAATACAAAGCCACTTACGCCAGCGTTTTCAATATTGCATGGTACGGGCTTAGGCCTCTGGAATTTGGTTTGAGGGATATCACCCGCGCTCCGCTTCCGGACGATGGCGTCTTTTTCACACCTTTCCGTGAAGGCGTTCCGGGTATGCAGCCCGAACGTTTAGGACCTTATACCAGCACAATCAATCCGGGCTTTGATCCTGCCCTGCCTCTTTACAATCCCTGGCCTATGTTCGATGCCATAAAAGCCGTCAATGCGACACCGCCAACGCCATACAACGTCACTAATGATGCTCGGACAGTAACATTCGAAAAACCGGCAATAATATCCGAAGTGGCGATCATTGCATCCGGAGAGAGTCAACTGAAAGAACAGTGGAGGGAATTGGGTATCCCCTTTGGAGAAATCAAAAAGAATATAATACCTTCGTTAGTTATTGTTGATGGAATTTTTCCGTCAACCGACCTTTCTTCCAAACAACTAATCGACGCTTGCCTCAACGATGGCGGTACGGTATTGGTATGGGGAGTGTCACCCGGGAGTAGGAATCAACTGAATAACTTACTGCCTTATCCTTTGGAATTAACGGAAAGGAGGGCTACATCATTCCTCAAAAAAGCAGATGATTTGTTCATCGGTGAATTGGACAATAAAGATTACTATTTTACCGAACTCACCCGATTACCTGTAATACAGCATGGTTTAGCCGGTGAAATCGTGAACAGGGGAAAAGTAATCCTTGAAGCATCTAACACGGATTGGAGTCGGTGGAATTCCCGTCCGGAATATCTGAAAACCGCAGCTGTTTACAGGAGTGAGCGTGAAGCCAAACCCGAGGGCGTCACTTTGTTGAAAGTGCCGGCGGGCAAAGGGCAACTGTACCTGACGAGCCTTGATTTGAAACAGTTGAAGTCGGAAGGTGAAACGCTGCTACGAACGATGTTGGCTAACCTCGGAGTAGCGCTGAACGAAATCCCTTTCAATACACGCAGGGCCTTTGCATCCGATGGCAGCTTGGAACGCGCCATTTTCCTTCATGGAAAGAATGTGGATGAGGGTAAACTTTCGTCGATGGATAACCGGCAGTTTGTAACCACTTATGAATCGGGAAAAATCGAACCGGTACAAACCGATATGCAAGGATTCATTAATCTATCGAGATTACCGGATGTCCGTCAGGATGACAAAACTTTATACATCAGTTTCTGGATATATAGTCCCCGTTCGTTGGTCAACTTATTGGTAGAACCTGATATGCCTAAACTTAATTTGATCATGGAAGGGCAAACAGGCATTAACGCATTTATCAATGGTAAAGCAATGACAATGAATGGGAGAAGACTCGAAAATATGCCATTGGAAAGCGGATGGAACCATATTTTATTGAAGTTTGAAAAAGAAGAACAATCGAGAAACTGGCGAGCCGCAGTACGGTTGGAATCGGACAATCCTTCGTTTTTCCAACAGGTGAAATCGTCGGTTGCGATGCCATGAGCCTCAGTTAAAATATAATTTTGATTATGAAGATACATTTTTTTATCCTGTTTTTTTTCTTCCTGTCACTTACGCTCTATGCTCAGCAAGGGGATGTTATTTCTATTGCAGCCTCAGTCAATCAGGCTCAAGCAGCGCTGGCTTTCGACGGAAAGCCATCCACCGGTTGGCAATTGGGCGTAACCGATTTAAAGAATGAACAATCGCTGATGCTCACCTTGCAAACCCCGGGCGATATAAAGGAACTTCAAATAGATGCTACTGGTATTACGGCCAGGGAAGTTCAGCGTCTTATTGACGTTTTTGTGACTTACGACCCGATGAATCTCGGAGATGCAGTTAATTTTACCGCTAAAGGAAACAGGGTATTTTCGCTTGAGTTTCCACCTAAATACGGAACACATGTGAAAATAGTTTTTAAAAACAACATCCTGTCCAAACCGGTAACAATCAATGAGATTTCTGTGTTGTACAGCCGTCAGGCAGAAAAGTCACAACTTGCCGAAGGTGATCAACCCTGGCGGAATACGCAACTTAAAGTGGAAGAACGCGTCGAACTGTTGTTGGCAGCCATGACTCCAGCCGATAAAATGGAACTTTTACGCGAAGGTTGGGGGATACCGGGTATACCGCGGCTGGGTGTTCCATTTTTGAATAAAGTGGAAGCAATTCATGGTTTTTCATATGGAAGCGGAGCGACAATATTTCCTCAATCAATTGGTTTGGGGGCTACATGGAACAGAAAGTTGGTAGAAGAAGTAGCGGCAGCTATTGGCGAAGAAACAGTCAGCGCTAACACATTACAGGCGTGGTCTCCTGTGTTGGATGTAGCGCAGGATCCCCGATGGGGTCGTTGCGAGGAAACCTACGGTGAAGATCCGGTACTTGTTTCCGAGATCGGCGGCGCGTGGATCAATGGTTACCAGTCGAAAGGCTTGCTTACAACGCCTAAGCATTTTGCTATACACGGAGCCCCGTTGGGAGGGCGCGATTCGCATGACATCGGACTTTCCGAACGGGAAATACGTGAAATACATTTGGTTCCTTTTCGTCATGTTATCAAAAACTACGATTGCCAATCGTTAATGATGGCTTATTCCGATTATCTTGGCGTTCCCGTAGCTAAAAACAGGGAACTGCTGCACGGCATTCTGCGCGAAGAATGGGGGTTTAACGGGTATATAGTGAGTGATTGCGGCGCCATAGGAAACCTTACCGCACGTAAACATTATACGGCAAAGGATTTTGTGGAAGCAGCCAATCAGGCATTGGCTGCCGGCATCGCTACTAACTGCGGCGATACCTATAACAACAAAGCCGTAATAGAAGCGGCTAATAATGGCGGTATCAACATGGAGAATCTGGATAATGTATGTCGCAGTATGTTACGCGTGATATTCCGTAATGACCTGTTTGAAAATAATCCTTCAAAGCCCTTGGATTGGAACAAGATTTACGATGGATGGAATACTCCGGAACACAGGGCGATAGCCCGCAAGGCCGCTCAAGAGGCCATCGTGTTGCTCGAGAATAAGAACAGTATCCTTCCGCTTTCGAAATCAACGGGTACTATTGCCGTCATCGGACCGGGAGCCGATGATTTGCAACCGGGCGACTATACGCAAAAGTTACAACCGGAGCAGTTAAAGTCGGTGCTGACAGGTATAAAAGCCGCTGTGAATAGCAATACAACCATACTTTACGAAAAAGGTTGCGAATTTTTCGCGAAAGAGAAATATGATATCGACAAGGTATTAACCGCAGTCCGCAGGTCGGATGTGGTGGTTATGGTGTTGGGCGACTGTTCTACCAGTGAGGGCGCTCGGGGAATGGTTAAAACATCCGGTGAAAATAACGACTTGGCAACTTTGATGCTTCCCGGGAATCAACAGCAAATGCTTGAAGCGGTATGCCAAACCGGAAAACCTGTGGTATTGGTTCTCCAAGCAGGCAGACCTTATAACCTTTCCTATGCAGCAGAGCATTGTGCTGCTATTTTAGTAAATTGGTTGCCCGGGCAGGAAGGCGGATATGCCACAGCCGATGTATTGTTCGGCGACTACAATCCTGCAGGTCGTCTGCCGATGACCTTTCCGAGACACGTAGGACAGCTACCCCTTTTCTACAATTTCAAAACATCCGGTCGCCGCTACGAATATGTTGACATGGTATTTTATCCGCTATATCCTTTCGGTTATGGATTGAGTTACACGAATTTCCTTTACTCGAACCTGAAAACTTCCATTAACAATGACGGGACTGTTACGGTACAGGCGACCGTTACCAACGCAGGCAACCGTTCAGGCGACGAAGTAGTGCAACTGTATATCACCGATATGTATGCAAGCGTGAAAACCCGCGTGATGGAATTGAAAGACTTTACACGAATCAATCTCGCGCCCGGAGAATCGAAGGAAGTATCTTTCAAGCTGACACCCTACCAATTGTCACTGTTGAACGACGAAATGAACCGCGTGGTTGAACCCGGTGAATTTAAAATTCTAATAGGCGGAAAAAGTCCCTCATATCGCGCAGGCGACCGGATTAAGGATAGCGTAGGCTATTTGTCGGATACTGAAGGCGTAAGCGGAACTGTCAATTACACAAACTCATATTCCGCTGATTTTGAGTTGTCGTATTTGGGTTTGGAAGAAAATCTTGTGTACGGCAAGAAACGCGCAGCAATAAAAATACGGAACACCGGAAATATCATGGATACCGGCAAGGCAAGCATGTTTGTAAACG
>Ga0082212_10012626_pt1 | contig 10629 bp, 6 predicted proteins | sample TergutNt197P3_FD_71548 | JGI IMG/M metagenome (GOLD analysis project Ga0082212, IMG submission 71548) | Neocapritermes taracua P3 segment gut microbial communities from Petit-Saut dam, French Guiana - Nt197 P3 | ecosystem: Host-associated > Arthropoda: Insects > Digestive system > Gut ...
GTTTAGCCATCTCAAAAAGATATTTCCTGCGCGTCCACGAACAGAGAAAACAGGGCGATTTTCGGTGGTCGTTTGCCAAATCAATCTCGGTGTTGAAGATGGTAATCGGAACATTGAGCCGTCCGCAAAAATCGTAAAGGTATTTTATATCAGCCTTATACGACATATTATGTATGCGCACATAAACCGCTAAAACATTATGACGCAACTGTTTACGATAATGCGCATCTGCCACCTGTTCCAACAACGCCAAACTGTCCTTTCCACCGGAAATACCCACCATAACGGTCGATTCCGGCGGAATTAAATCATAAACATTGACCGCTTTTCTAAAAAAACGATTAAACTTCTCTAAAAACTGTTTATCCGATTCGGGCTGTAACATGTGAAAAATTTTGCGCAAAGGTAGGCTTTTTTAATTGAAAATTGAAAGTTGAAAACTTGAAAATTATTTTTTCATTGTTAATTGTTCATTATTAATTGTTCACTAAAATTCGTATCTTTGCCCTCGAAAATATTAAAATAACGTTAAATAAATAAAAAAAAATCTTTATGAAACACAAAATTTTTTACCGGATTATCGCCATTGTAGCGATGTGTATTACACTTTTTTATACTTGTAATAAAAATGATGACGAGGCTTCTGCCGGCGTTGAAGTAACTTCTGTAACTCTCGACAAAGAGTTTTTAACCCTTCCTGTGGGCAAAACAGCAACATTTATTGCCACCGTATTGCCCGAAAACGCCTCCAACAAAGGCATAACATGGACAAGCAGCGACCCGACTGTGGTTGAGGCAAAAAATGGTTGGATAGCCGCATTAAGATTAGGAACGGCAACCATAACCGCCACTACCAAAGACGGCGGAAAAACAGCCTCCTGTCATGTTACAGTAACTCACGAATGGGAACCCGAAATGGTTTTTGTGGAAGGAGGCACTTTTATGATGGGGTGTACCGACGATGATTGTTTTAATTGGGAACTTCCAACGCACCAAGTAACCGTAAGCAGTTTTAGCATTGGAAAATATCTCATTACTCAAAAACAATGGGAATTTATCGTGGGAAGAACCATCGAAGAACAAGCCGCTTTAACCGGTTGTACTGCTTTATACGGTGTCGGAGATGATTACCCTATGTATTATCTGAAATGGGAAGATATGCAAGAGTTTATTCAAAAATTGAACGACGCCACCGGCAAACAATATCGTTTGGCAACAGAAGCCGAATGGGAATTTGCAGCACGCGGCGGCAACAAAAGTAAGGGGTACAAATACAGCGGCGGCGATGATATTGACGTCGTAGCATGGCACTATGACAACAGCGACGGAACATCTCATCCTGTTGGCACAAAAGCGCCTAACGAACTGGGTATTTACGACATGAGCGGCAATTTATCGGAATGGTGCAACGACTGGCATAGTTATTACACCGAAGACGCGCAAACCAATCCGCAAGGACCTGCAGAAGGTTCTTTTCATGTGTATCGCAACGGTAGTTGGGCTGATGAAAAATTCAATGGACGTACTTTCCGCGTCTCTTATCGTAATAACACCAGTCCGAATTCGGGTTATCCCTACTTGGATTTTGGTTTCCGCGTTGTGCTGTCCCATTAATGCGTTTTACCCGCATAACTTGTTCAGATTTTTATTACTTTTGCACGGAAATTTTTGAAAAATGAAATACAACCGAAGAGAATTTATTAAAATAAGCGGAATGGCAGCCATTGGAACAGCAATGATACCCTCTTTTTTGCACAGTTGCTTGTCGGGAACAACGCCCGAAAGCGCTGTGGCGGCGATGAAACACTTTAACGTGAGCGCCGAAGATTTGAAAAAGGTCATCCTTGCCGCTTTGGAAAAAGGCGGAGAGTATGCAGACCTTTATTTTGAACACTCTATCGCAAACAGCGTAGGCTTACGCGACGGAAAAGTCAATACAGCATCATCGGATATTGATTTTGGCGTTGGAATCCGCGTTGTTACCGGCGAGCAAACCGGATATGCCTACACGGAAGAAATCACGTTGGAAGAGATGTTGAAAGCGGCAAAAGTGGCAGCACGTATCGCCTCCGACAACGCCCGAACACCCGCGTTAAACATCTCCACACAGGAATTTCGGAACTATCACCCTGTAAAAACGTCGTGGGAAGATGTGAGTATTCAACAAAAAGCGCCCTTTTTACAAAAACTCAACGACCGGATTTTTGAGTTGGACAACCGCGTTACAAAAGCGATGGTTTCGCTCGCCGACAAATCGTCGGTTATCATGTTTTACAACTCTGAAAACACGTTTTACCACGATTATCGTCCGATGGTTACACTGTCGGCAACCTGTATCATGGATCAAAACGGAGCGATTGAAAACAGTCGCGTTTCCCGTTCATATACAATGGGTTTTGAGTTTTTGAACGATGAAATTATCGAAGAATTGGCACAGGAAGTTGTGCGCAAAACGTCAGTACTTTTTGGCGCTATCAAGCCCAAAGGCGGGGAGATGCCCGTTGTGATGGGCGCAGGCGGGTCGGGAATTTTGTTGCACGAGGCGATAGGACACTCTTTTGAAGCCGACGCCAACCGCAAAAACACCTCCATTTTTTCCGATAAATTAGGAAAGAAAATCTGTTTGGAAAGCATCAATGTGGTGGACGACGGCACTATTCCGCACAATCGCGGCGCCGTGAACATCGACGACGAAGGCAATTTAGGACAAAAAACCTACATCGTCAAAGACGGCATCCTCAACAGTTACCTCCACGACCGCATGAGCGCCCTGCATTACGGCGTTGCGCCCACAGGAAACGGACGGCGCGAGTCGTTTCGTTACGCCCCCATCCCGCGCATGAGGGCAACATACATGGAAGAGGGCAACATCAACGAAGCCGACATGATTGCAGAGGTGAAATATGGCGTTTATTGCGACGTGTTCACCAACGGAGAGGTGCAAACCGGCTCCGGCGATTTTACCTTCTTTGTAAAATCCGGCTCGCTCATCGAAAACGGAAAACTCACCGCACCCATCAAAGACATTAATATAATAGGTAACGGACCGCAGGCGCTTGCCGATATTATCATGGTTTCCAACAACTTAATCATCGACAACGGATCATGGACGTGCGGAAAACAAGGACAATCATGCCCCGTAACGTGCGGTATGCCGTCGGCTTTGGTGAGCAAACTTACGGTAGGAGGAATGTAATTAGTGCTTAGTGATTAATGATTAATGATTAGTGATTAGTGGTTAGTGATTAATGATTAGTGATTAGTGAACGATTTAACGATTAACAATTAACAATTAACGATTTAACAATTAACAACATGAATATCAATCAACAACATAAAGAATTAGCGCAGTGGGCAATGGATTTTTCCTTAAAAAACGGTTGTCAGGCGTGTCGTATTTCGCTTCATGCGCGGACGGAAAGTAATTTTGATTATAGGAATCTGTTGCCGGAAAAGTTGCAGCAGGCGGCGGAAAGTTCCATGAATATCGAACTTTTTGTGGACGGACGCTACGGTACGTTCAGTACCAATCGTATTCATAAACAGGAGATTGAAAAGTTTATCAAACAGGGAATCACCTCGACCCGCTATTTGGAACCCGACGAATGTCGCGGATTGCCCGACATCTCGCTCTGTTTCAACGGGAACGCCCCCGATTTGAACCTTTACGACAAACATCTATCCGATATTTTACCGGACGAAAAACTGCAAATCGCCCTCAACAACGTTAAAGAAGTCTATCAAACCGACGAGCGGATTATCTCGGTCAATGCCGGTTATTCCGACGGCGACAGCAAAGGCTATATCATTCAGAGTAACGGCTTTGAGGGTGAACGGTTTTCGACGTGGTTTAGTCTCAGCGCGGGCGTTTCGATGAAAAGCGAAAGCGACTCGCGTCCGGCGGCGCATTGGTGGGATACTTCGTTGTTTTTCAATGATTTAGAAAAAACCGGATACGGAAAAAACGCCTACGAGCGTTGTAAAAAGAAATTAGGACAAAAAAAGGTGCAGTCGGGAAAATATACCATGATCGTGGATTATCTCAACGCTTCGCGTCTGCTTAATCCTTTATTATCAGCGTTGTACGGCAGTTCGTTGCAACAGAAAAATTCGTTTTTGCTGGATAAAATAGGGGAGAAGGTAGGCTCGTCGAAATTTACCCTTATCGACAATCCGCACCTTCCGAAAACGCCCGGAGCGCATTACTTTGACTATGAAGGCGTTGCCACCCAAAAAAGAACCATTTTCGACAAAGGCGTCCTTCAAAACTATTTCATCGACACCTACTATTCCAAAAAAATGAACGTCCCGCAAACCATCAGCGGACCGTCCACTTTGCTTTTGCAAACGGGAGATAAAGATTTGTCGCAGTTGATTTTAGCGCAGAAACGCGCCATTTTGGTAACGGGATTTAACGGCGGCAATCAAAACAGTTCAACCGGCGATTTTTCCTACGGCATCGAAGGTTTTTTAGTCGAAAACGGCGTTGCCACGCAGCCAATTTCCGAAATGAACATCACCGGAAATCTCATAGAACTCTGGAAAAACCTCATTGAAACCGGCAATGACCCGCGTTTAAGTTCATCGTATCGGATTCCTTCGCTGGTTTTCGAGGGAGTGAATTTTAGCGGGATGTAGAATAAATTGTATCTTTGCATCATTAAATAAATTTATGGCAGCGGTTAACGAAAATATAAAAAATGTATATTTACCGGAGAAATTTTATTAAGAAATAATAATCAATGTCCAAAAAAACGGACATCAAACAAAAATAAATAAACGACAATGCAACAATTACAAGAAGGAAACACATTCGACAACCGCTACCGGTTAATAAAACTGTTAGGACGCGGTGGTTTTTCCGAAGTTTGGTTAGTAGAAGACGCCAAAGTAGGAAATAAAAAAATGGCACTCAAAGTATATGCACCCGGCATGGGCTTAGACGAAGATGGCGTACAGCTATTCAGCAATGAGTTTGAATTGGTTTTTGACCTTAATCACAGTCATCTTTTGCGTCCGGCGTATTTTGATGTTTGCGAACGATCGCCTTATCTGCTTATGCCGTTTTGCGAGCGCGGTCCTGCCAATAAACTCATCGGCAAAATAACAGAAGAAGAAGCATGGCATTTTTTACACGACGTAGCTGCCGGCTTGGAACATCTTCACGCACAAGTTCCGCCCATTATTCATCAAGACATTAAACCTGATAACATATTGATTGACAATTTTGGACGTTTTCTGATTACCGACTTCGGCATCAGTTCCAAAGTGCGTACTACCTTACGCAAAAGCGTAGGAGAACCAAAGTCAGGCGGCACCGTTGCCTATATGGCGCCTGAACGTTTTGGAAAAAACAACATCCCCATTAAAGCAAGCGACGTGTGGGCGCTTGGGGCTACACTTTTTGAAATGATAACAGAAAACGCACCATTCGGCGACCACGGCGGAATAATCCAAAAAGGCGGCGCCGAAATACCCAACATAAACAACGAATGGTCAGATGACATAAAACATCTTATCGAGCAATGCCTCGCCGTAGAACCATGGAGCAGACCTTCTGCTCAACAAATTGTGCAATGGACAGATGCGCATTTCAAAGGCGAACCTTTGCCAATTCAACCACCTTCGGAATCTCCATCCTCCCCGAAAGAAACATCGTCAGAAACCACAATACAAAGTGATACACAACAAACAATACCGTATCAACAAAAACAAATAGACCCCGCACAACCTCCTAAATCACCTAAAAAATCTAAAAAAGCACTTTGGATAATAATAGCAGCGGCTGTAACGCTGACTTTGGCAGCAGCAGTCGTATTTTATCTGTTTTATTTAAAACCGATTTTGAATGAAACTATTTTTGACGGAAAATTTGCACTAGAAGAACTCTTTGACATGGAGGTAAATAATGTAGAAGAACTCTTTGACATGGAAGCAAATAATAATTTGCCCGAACAACCCGTTGAACCCGCCGCACCGGTTGAAGAACAACCCGTTGACGTTGTTGAAGAAGAAATAGAAGATACTTACGATATGATAGAGCAAACTACGCCGACGCAACCAATTGAAAACAAACAATCATTTCTCGAACTCGAACAAAAATTAACAGTAGGAATGAATTATCAAGGCGGAATAATCGTTTATATTGACGATACAGGAAAACACGGCTTAATAGCAGCGCCGAAAGACCAAAGCACAGGAATACAATGGTATAACGGTAAATCCGTTACCACAGGAGCCTCCGGTACGGCAATAGGAACAGGAAAAAGCAATACAACAAAAATAGCACAAGAACAAGGTCAAGGAAATTATGCCGCAAGACTATGCAATGACTTGATACTCAATGGGTACAATGACTGGTTTTTGCCAAGCAAAGAAGAGTTAAATATACTTTATCAAAATAAAAAATTAATTGAAATGAGTACGGATTTTTACTGGAGTTCGTCGGAGTACAATAACAACTACGCATGGTATTACTACTTCGGTGGCAGTCAGCATTACGGCAACAAGAATAAAGTATGTAGAGTTCGTGCCGTTCGGACGTTTTAACTATGATTTTTGATTGAATATTAAAAAACGACTAAATAAAAACTTATGCAACAATTACAAGAAGGAATACTATTCGACAACCGCTATCTCCTGATAAAACTTTTAGGACGCGGCGGTTTTTCCGAAGTTTGGTTGGTAGAAGATACCAAAGTAGCCAACAAAAAAATGGCGCTAAAAATATACGCCCCCGGCATGGGTTTGGACGACGACGGCGTAAAACTATTCAGCAGCGAATTTGAGTTGGTCTTCGACCTTAACCACAGCCATCTGTTGCGTCCGGCACATTTTGATATTTGCGAACGCTCGCCATACCTGCTTATGCCGTACTGCGAGCGCGGCTCGGCAAGCAAACTCATCGAAAAAATCACCGAAGAAGAAACATGGCACTTTCTGCACGACGTAGCCGCCGGATTGGCATATCTACACGAACAAGAACCTCCCATTATTCACCAAGACATAAAACCCGATAACGTACTGATAGACAATAAAAAACGTTTTCTCATTACCGACTTCGGCATCAGCACTAAAGCGCGTAGCACCTTGCGCCGAAGCATGGGAGACGCCAAATCAGGCGGCACCGTTGCCTATATGCCCCCCGAACGTTTCGAAGGGAAAAAAATACCCATTAAAGCCAGCGACATCTGGGCGCTCGGCGCTACACTATTTGAACTATTGGAAGGAGACGTCCCTTTTATCGATATTTTAGGCGGACGTGACCAACTTAACGGAGCTAAAATACCCGAAATGACCGGAAATTATTCACCCGAAATAAAAAAAATTATAACCCTCTGCCTCCAAAAAGAAACATGGGACAGACCTACAGCCCAACAACTTGTGGAATGGACAGAACAACATTTCAAAGGCGAAAAACTAACACTAACCAATACCCCAAAAACAACAAGAGAAACCCAACGAAAAATAAACGATGTTCAAAATCCACCTGTAACAAAACAAAAAAAACCGCCAAAACCTTCACGAAAAACAACGCTTTGGATAGTAATAATAGCGCTTTTAATCGGAATAGGCAGCGCTATTGCTGTAATCCTCTCAAAACCGAAAATGGCAGAATTGGCAATAAAATCCACCCCTGAGGGCGCACTCGTATTTATTAATGATACGCTTAAAGGAACTACTCCCTGTCCTATGATATACGTACAGCCTGATACACCAACACTAATAACGATAAAAAAAGAAGACTACGAAATTTATGAAAAAATTGAAAGATACAAAGCAGGCTTGAATGTAATATCAATAGAATTAGAAGAATCTAAAATAAAAATGATTTACGTACAAGGCGGAACTTTCACTATGGGCTGCACCTCCGAACAGGGAAACGATTGCTATTCAGATGAAAAACCTGCCCATCAAGTAACCGTTAGCGATTTCTATATCGGAAAATATCCTGTAACACAAGCGCAATGGAAAGAGGTGATGGGATCATACCCAAGCGAACTGTACAATACCGGCTGCGATGATTGTCCGGTAGAAATGGTAAGTTGGAACGATGTACAAGAATTTATCCGCACACTAAACGCCCAAACCGGAAAAAACTACCGTCTGCCCACCGAAGCCGAATGGGAATATGCCGCGCGCGGCGGCAACCAAAGCAAAGGCTATAAATACAGCGGCAGCAACACCATTGACGATGTAGCATGGTATTACGACAACTATGCACTCATCCCATACGGCGAAGTGGGAACCACCCACCCCGTTGGCACAAACCTTCCCAACGAACTGGGTATCTACGACATGAGCGGCAATGTGTGGGAATGGTGCAGCGATTGGTATGGCAGCTACAGCAGCGACGCTCAAACAAACCCAACGGGTGCGATGTCAGGCTCTTACCGTGTGCTACGTGGCGGCAGTTGGAGCGACGGTGTGAACTTCGCGCATGTGTCGTTCCGCGCCGGCGGTGTTCCCTACCTCCGCAGCACCAGCGGCGGCTTCCGCCTCGCCTGCAGTTCGGAATAGGTCTGTTAGTAGGGCAAACGCATTAAAATTTTCATCGAATAAATCATAAATGATTGATAATGTGCTATATGAAAAACATTTTATTGCAGAAGATTCCTCCTTTCGGAGGTTTCTCACTTTGTTCGAAATGACAGACAGGCATTTGCAAAAAAAGTGTGGAGCCTGTCTTAAAAGTCTTTTGAACGCGGATGACACTGATTATCGCTGATTTTATTTGCTTGATAATCAACAATATTTATTTTTATTATCCGTGTAAATCCGTGTTATCCGCGTCATCAGCGTTCTTTTAAGACAGTCCCTTGTTTTATCATAACAGGTTGAACCTGTTCGGATAGTTGAGACAAAGGCTCTGCCTTGTCTCAACGGGAGAACATAAATCAGCACACTCGTAACTTGTAACTTTTTACTTCTTCACCACTTTCCGCGTTATCACTCCTTCTTCGGTGGTTATTCTAATAAAATAGATTCCGGCAGGAAGGGAGGAAATGTCGAGGGTGGTGGTTTGTTGTAGAGACGGGGCGCGCCCCGTCTCTACGACGGCGGCGGCAACACATTTACCCGTCAAATCAAAAACCTCCACATTTTCGACAATGGGGCATGCCCCATTGTTGTATTCAATCGTCAATTTCCCATCCGTTGGATTAGGATATATCGTTATCCCGTCCGTTGCGTCCTGTTCGTCGATGGCTACTACGGAGGTCCCATTTCCTTTCAGTGTTACACTTTGCGGCATGGCGCCTGCGGATTTGAAGGTGATTTTGGCAATTTTTATTTGGGTGTTCTCCGGCGTAAAGGTAACGGAGAGTTTTCCGCCGTTGGTGTTCCATCCTTCTTCGGTGATGGTGAACAATTCGCTGCCGGCGCCGCTTTTTTCGTAGGTGATGGGATACGACGCCAAAAAGGTGCCGGAAACAGAAACGGTTTGAGCTTCGGAGGTTGTTCCAACGGGAATATTGACAAATGTCATAACGTCGGTTGAAACAAAAAGTTCCGAATAAAGCACCGCATCGTTCACCTCGAAAGTGATGGTTCCGTCTCTTTCTTCGCCAATGTTAAAGATAGCAACGTCGCCGGGGTAGTTGTTCGACAAGAAACCGTGTGGATTGGAAACGTTGGTAAATGCCGTGCGTCCCGTACTTGCCGAAAAATGGGCGCTACTAAGACTTCCGTTGGTGGTAGGATCGGTTCCTCCCGGACGGAAGATATAAACTTCATCCGGAGGACCGCCGGCATTGCCGTTAAGGTCTTTGCGCGTATCAACACGGTAGATAATCACCCCACTGCCGGGCAATCCCGAATCCCAGTAAACGCTCTTATCACGGTATTCGACCACAAAAAACTCTGTGGTGGAATTGGGCGAAGGTATCCGGAAAGCATTGTTGGTTTCCGACCATATATTATTTAAGGTATATGTTCCAAATTCGGTGATTTCGGGTATTTCGTCAATCCAGCCGCCGTATTTATATTTCATCCAAGCCATCGTCGATTGTGGCGGGTTGCTATTGGCACACATCAAATCCCACGAGCCTACAGGGTCGATGGTATTATCGGAGTAACGGTAAAGATCCGGAGCGCCCAATGTGTGGAACATCTCGTGCGCCAACACGCTTGATTTTGCCCCGTCTAAATGCGTTTCAACCTGCAAATTAAAATCCAATACCCGTTTTCCGTTGATGGTTACATTTTCTAGATATAAAGCCCAGCGGTGGGGCCACAGCAACGATGCCCATGCACCCGGACTGCCTCTGACAATAAAGCAAACGTTATCAACATTTCCATCGCCGTTGAAATCAAGGTCTAAGTCTGTTGGAACGTCATCTCTTACCGCCTCAACCGCGCGTTTAAGCAAAGCGTGTTCTCGTATGGCGTGTTCATCTCCCTGATATCCATTCGGGTTTGATGCGCTGTAAGGTTGAAAATAAGAACGCGGGTGAATGTCTTGATAGGAAAGGATAACATTTTCGGTAGTTGCCGGATAAAAAGATGACCGGATAAAAGTTTGTTCATTGGAAAGCGCTTTGAAATAAGCATACATAGATGAAAATCCTTCCGCTTCTTTATTGTGCATATCGGCATAGATAGCGGCTTTATGTGCCGGAAACTCCTCTC
>Ga0082212_10012627_pt1 | contig 10628 bp, 6 predicted proteins | sample TergutNt197P3_FD_71548 | JGI IMG/M metagenome (GOLD analysis project Ga0082212, IMG submission 71548) | Neocapritermes taracua P3 segment gut microbial communities from Petit-Saut dam, French Guiana - Nt197 P3 | ecosystem: Host-associated > Arthropoda: Insects > Digestive system > Gut ...
AATGACGTTTTACGGCCTGCTTCCCCCGCCCCGTCGCGCGCGGCCGACCAGCCTTCCCTGCCATACTGGGGCGGTGCGCACCCCGATTGAGCCGGCCTCTCAATTCGGGGGCATGACTGCTGGGCGGGCTAGTCGTCCAGCTGGTAGGGCATCTCGAGCCGGAGCCGGGCCCCGCCGGCGGGGTTGGCCCCCAGCGCCAGGGTGCCGCCCTTGGACATCACCCGTTCGGCGTGGCGCTTGAGGCCCTCGTAGGAAATCTCCCCGGCGGGCAGCCCGGGGCCGTCGTCGTCGATGGTCACCCGCAGGCGTCCGTCGTACAGCGTGCAGCTGACATCGATCCGCGAGGCGCTGCCGTGCTTGAGGGCGTTGGTGAGCGCCTCCTCCACGGCGAACACCACCACCAGGCGGGCCGGCATGGCCAGGGAGTCGCGGTTGCGGTCGGCCTGCTGCTGGAGGCGGGGGTCAATCGTGAACGAGGTGGCAATCGAGGGGGGCAGCCGACGCAGCATCGACTCGATGGCCCGGAACGCCCCCAGGTCCACCCCGATGGGCAACATAGCGTGGGACAGGGCGCGCACGTCGCGCTCGCGCAGCCGGTCGAGGCGTCCGGAGAGTTCCCGCAGCAGGGCGGCGCTGTCCGGATCGGAGGACATGAGCTGGGCCGCGATGGCTTCCATCCCAAACGTGACCGCCACCATCTCGTGCTGCAGCGGCCCGTGCAGGCGGTCGTACACCTGGCGGCGCACCCGCAGCTCCTCCTTTTGCAGGTCCGCCACGGCCACCCCGGCGCGGGCCGAAGCCTCGCGCACCAGGGCCAGCTGGCGACGGTCGTGGGCCATGATGGACACCACCACCAGGGCGATCCCGGCGATGCTCAGGCCGACGAACAGCCCGGCCCCCCACTCCAGCAGGCGAAAGCCCAGGCTGGTCGGGGTCAGGCCCATCGCGAACAACACCAGGTAGCGCGGGATGGAGACCAGGAGGGCGGCGGCGAAGACGAGGGAGACCCGGGGCCAGATGCCGGGCCGATGTGGGCGCCAGACCAGGGCGATGACCGCGGCCAACAGCCCAAAGACCAGGTTGATGCCCGACCAGAGCATCACGTTGCGCATCACGTAGGGAACGTCGTCCGCGCCGGTGGTCCCAATCTTCGGGATCCAGCGCGAGATCAGGCCTAACGAGATCAGGGCGAAGATGCCGGCGGTGGACAGCGCAATCCACATCCCAAACCGGGTCTGCATGGCAAACTCGCGCCCCAGATGAATCCGGCGGCGGATGGGAAGCGACATGGGGCTGAGCGCCGAGGCGGCTGACGGGGGATGTTCGGCGGCTACGGCGTCTACCGTGGCCACGAAGATCGCCCGGTTTGCTCGATGAAGGCGAGCACGGCGGCGACGCGACGATTCAGGTCGGACTCGTCAATTCCGAGGGTGCGGTAGATGGCCTGCAGGTGTGACTCCACGGAGCGGACGGTCAGGCCCAGGCGGGCCGCCACCCCGTGATTGGAGAGGCCCTCGGCCACGGCCTGTAACACCTGATACTGGGCGCTGCTCAGCTGGGCCAGCACGGTGCCCGCCCGGGCCTCGGACTGCTGGGCCAGGTACGGGTCGATGACCACGCCGCCCTCGGCGGCGGCGGCCACGGCGCTGATCAGCACGTTGTCTGCGAACGTCGAGCGCTTCGACAGGTAGCTCCACGGCTTGGGGGCGGTGGCCTGGACCGAGTTGAACATGCCCATGACGTCCTCGGTGGACAGCAGGATGATCGCCACGGACGGGTCGCGCTCCTGAAGTTCGACCCCGAAGGCGACCCCGTTGCCGTCCGGCAGGTTTACGTCGACGACGGCGACGTCGATGGTGCCGGCGGCGAATAGCAGGCGGGCCTCGTTGATGTCGGAGGCGGCGGCAACCACGCTGAGGCGCGGGTCACTCTCCAGGGAGCGGGTCACCATTCCGCGGATCAAGCCTTCATCTTCGAGCACACCAACTCGAATCGTGTTGCTACTCATGCCGAACATGCTAAGCGCCAGTTTGCCGCCGAACGGAACCCGAGGGGGGAAATCCGCTCGGTGGATGGCGCAAACTTGGCCTCCCTGGCGCGGGAGGATCGGCTAGGCGCGCCGGGCGAGAGGTTGGCGCCGGGTGACGAAGGCCCAGGCGGCGGCCACCGTCAGCGCCGACGCCATGGAGGCCACCAGCCACACGGTTCCCGCGCCACCGGTGGTCGGCAGCACGAACGGCACAAAGTCGTCCACCACCACCCACCAGTAGTCGTCTGCCGTCAGGAGGCGGTCGGTCACGGCGCCGCGGCCGTGGGCCGTCACCTCGGTGCGGTGGTACCGGCTGGTCCCCATCGCGACCGTACCCTGGCAGACCCAGGCCTCGCCGGGGGCCAGCGGCCCGGGGGGAACCGTGCCGGCGGCCAGCGGGGCAGGGTCGGCGGCCAGCGGGGCGGCTCCGCCACCCCCACCGACGGCCGGGGTGACCGAGCAGGAGCCCCACGCGATGGCCGGGCCATCAATCAGGTCGGCCTGCCAGGCGTCCAGCAGCAGCGGCTCGTTGCCGGTGTTGGTGATGGTCAGCGTCACCGGGATCGGGTTTGGCAGGTGGGCCGGGTCCACCCACTGCCCGTCGCCCACCCCTCCGGGAGAAGGAGAGGTGAGCACGGCGGTCAGGCCCATCCGCAGGGGAACGGCCCCGGCATCCACGAACGTGGTCTGATCCTCGCGGATGGTCACGTCCCGGACCCAGCCCTGGGCGTCGGCATCCGAGTCGTAGCGGCTCGCGTAGTACGGGAGCACCGACTGGGCGGTGAAGACTAGGGCCACATCGTCGGGCGTGTTGGCCCCGCCCAGGTCAAAGTGGACGTCCACCGAACCGGCCGGAACCCCGGGGATCCTGAAGCTGTGACCGCTCGCGAGGGTGTCACCGATCACGAAGGTCTGCGGCGGGAGATGCGGCCAAGTGTTGCTGGTCACCGTGATGGTCACCCCGGTGAGCCACGGTTCGCCGGGTTGGCGAAGTCCGTCGCCGTTGAGGTCCTGCCAGACGACGCCCTCCAGGGTGCCCAGCGGGATCGGCGTGGCTGGGACCAGCACCGGAACCTGGTCACACTGATCCTCCTCGGCGTACAGCCACTGGGCGGGCAGCGGCGAGTCCCACGTGCCGTTCGGCCAGGCCTCGGTCGGGAAGCCGTGCGAGTCCGGGCGGGGCCACTCGGGCCGCGGGCGACGCCCGTGCTGGGTCAGGTTCCCGGTGGTGTTGGTGTTGCAGGTGGGGTTCCCGGGGATGCCGTACCAGTCAATCGGCTGGGCGGGCGTGACCGCCGGCAGGGGGGCAGAGATGCCTCCCGGCAGCGGATTGTTGTGATTGGTTGCCCAGATCTGGTGGGTAACCACCTCGTCGATGCCGGGCGTGCGGGGAAGGGTGGCGACCAGGCGCGTGGTCCGGGTGGTTCCGGGGGCGATGGTGGCCGCTAGCGGGTAGCTGCGCACGGTCTGCGCGCCGTGTTCTGCGCCCTCCCCCGGGATCACCTGACCGACCGACGAGGCGAGGAGGCGGGTCCAGTCCGAGATGTGGGGCCGCGTCATCACCGGAAGGCTCCGGTCGGCGGTTCCGGGAGGTCCCTCCCCCATCTGGCCGAGGTCGCCTCGACCCCAGGCCCAGACGTAGCCGTCGATGGTGGTGGCCAGGGAGTGGTTGGCTCCCGCGCCGACGTCCACAATGTTGCTGCCCATCAGGGTCTGGTCTACCAGCAACGGGACGGAGGCGCTGCCGGTGGTGACACCGTTTCCGAGGCGGCCCAGTGCCTGGTTGCCCCAGGCCCAGACCCGACCGGCGGAGTCGAGCGCCAGCGAGTGCATGTCCCCGGCGCTGACCTGAATGATGGTCGCCTCCCCCAGCGCGGCCGGGAACTGGACCTGGACCGGGGTGGACCGGTTGGTGGTGGTGCCGTCGCCGAGGCGGCCATTGGCGTTGTTGCCCCAGGCCCAGACGGTTCCCGCGGAATCCAGGGCCAGGCTGAAGTTCGGCCCGGCGGTGATGTCGATGATGTTGTCGAGGAAGGAGTGAGGACCCTGCGCCCCCGAGAGCACGCGCACCGGGGTGGTCCGCTGCGTGGTGGTGCCGTCGCCCAGGCGGCCGGAGCCGTTGTTGCCCCAGGCCCATACGTAGCCGTTCGCGTCCAGCGCCATCGAGGCGCCGAGGGCGGAGGCCACGTCGACAATGTTCCCCAGGTAGGCGCCGTTCGACTCCGTGAGCGGCTGGGCGCCGCGGTGTGCCCGCTGCGCGCGCGAGTTGGTGGCGGTGGTGTTGCCTCGGCCCATCTGGCCGTGGTTACCGTGGCCCCAGCCCCAGACGTGGCCTTCGCTGTCGACCGCCAGTGCGTGAGACCAGCCAGCCTCGCCGTCTACCGTGTCGCCAGCGGCGATGGCCACGATGCGCGAGTTGGCTCCGCTGGCCGCACTGCCCAAGGGGGAGTTGCCCGCCATGGTGGTGGTGACCCGAGTGGGCCGGTTGCGGTCTGAGGTGGCGCCGTCACCGATGCGGCCCGCGCCGCCGAGGCCCCAGGCGTAGACCCGGCCGTCTTCGGTCATCGCCACCGAGGTACCGCCGGCCGCCACGTAGATGACGTCCTCCAGGCAGCCGATCCCGTTGTCACGGCAGTTGGCCCAGGTGCCAGACCCGGCCGGGCCGATCACGCGCTGCGGGGCGCGGGCGTGGGTGTTGCCGGTGGTGCCGGTACTGGTGCCGTCACCGAGGCGACCGTTGTTGGCCGAGCCCCAGGCCCACAGGCGCCCCTCCAGGTCGAGGGCCATCGAGTGGGTAAAGCCGGCGGCCACCATGCCCCACGGCACGCGGCCCATGCCGTAGACGCGCACATCGGTGACGCTCTCGGAGATGACGGAGTAGAAGACGGTGTTGGTCAGGGGGGTTTGGCCGTGGTTGTAGACGTGGGAGTACCAGGTGGCCTCACAGGTGGTCCCGCCCTCCGGGCAGGACAGGTGGGCCGGGTCCAGGTCGACGGCCAGGCCGTGCAGCGGATTGGCGTTGAAGGGCTGGGTCGGGGTGGTGCGCTCCATGGGCTCCCGGTGCAGCGACGGCATGGTGAGGCCTACCTCCCCCACCACCACGCCATCCTCGAGGGTCACCTCGGCGGAAGCGTCCTCGTACTCCCTCCAGAAGTAGTTTTCGCCGGGCAGCTCCAGGTCCACCGAGACGATGTACTCCCCGGCGGGCACGTCGGCAAAGCGGAACTCGCCCAGGTGGTCGGTGATCGTGCGGGCCACCAGGTCACCCGGCTGGCCGTCCTGGTTTTCAAAGAGCAACAGGCCCACCTCGGGCACGCCGAGCGCCGCAGAGATGGGGAGGATCGGGGAAGGCTCGAGGTGATCCGCCGGCAGCACTCGGCCGGAGACCTCGCCGTTGCCGGCCAGGGCGGGCAGCTCCTGGGCGGCGGGGCGGGAGCCGGTAGACACCTGCGGGGCAACAGGGTCTGCCTCGCTTGGGGTCTCGGCCGCGTTGCCGAGGGGGTGCTCGAGGGCAGGGTTCGTCGCGGGGGCCAGGGCGGCGGGGGCGTCGGCTGCAACTTCCCCCTCGGCCGCGATGGCGGGGGCAAACCCGAGCGCGATGGCAGGTACGGCGGTGGCGTCGGGTTCGGTGAGGAGCGCGGAGGCGGGGGCCATCAGGGTGGTCGCCAGGGCGACCACGCCGAGTCCCGCCGTCAGCCGGAGGCGGTTGCGAGCGGGGAGGTTAGGCATCTGCCGCCTCTTTCTTGCGGTGGTTGAAGGCCAGCCAGGCGCCGAGACCGGTCAGGGCGGCGGCGACGGCCACGAAGATGGCGATGTCCCCACCGGTGACCGGCAGGTTGGGACGGGGTGGAATCTGCTCCGTCGGGGGCGGGGACGGAGGCACTGCCTCCGCGAGGGCGCCGCGGGCGTAGAGGAAGTCGACGTCGGAGACGGTCACGGTTGCCGTCTCGGAGGAAGAGAGGGCCGTCGGGGAGACGGGCGCATAGATCGACCCGGCGATGGTGCCGTGAACGCGGGCCGTGGTGCCGTGGTACTCCCCATAGGCGGGCACCGCCAGCAGGGCCCGGCCCAGCACATACTGGCCGGGGGCCAGCACCAACGGGGCGGTGTGGGCGGCATCCAGGAACACGGTGCCCTCCTCATCGAGGAACAGCGGGGCGTAGTTGAACGTCCAGACAAAGTCGGTCTTCTCGATGGCGCCAAGGTGGGTGTACTTGTCGAGCCGCACAAACAGCGGCGCGTCCCCCGTGTTGCGCGCGCGCGAGTACACGGTGATCGGCGCGGCGACCAGCGCGGCGGCGGCGGGGGCGCCGGCAAAGTTGCCCTCGCCGGGGTTGACCCAGCCGCCGTAGGTGATCTCGATGCTGACGGCGGGGCTCAAGGGCACGGGAGAGGCGGCCTTGGGGTAAACGGCCAGGTCGTACAGCCAGCCGTCACCGGTCTCGTTGGTAAACGGGATCGCCACCACAAACGGGGCGGACGTGCCGTGGCCCTCGGGGGTGGAGGTCTCGGTGACCAGCCAGAGGCCCAGGGACAGCGGGGAGAAGACGACCACGCCTTCGGCGTCGGTGACGGCGGTCTGCTGGTCGACTCCTGGAAGGTCGAGGGCCTGGGCGAGACTCAGGGCTCCGGCGCGCTCCCAGCCGGCGTTGGTGGTCAGGTCGAGCGAGCCGCCGGCGGCGTCGTGGGGCAGCCGGGCGATGGTGAACTCGGCCCCGACCACGGGGTCGGCGGCCTCGGCTCCATTGGCCAGACGGGTGATCGTCAGCGAACCGGTCTGGCCCGGATCGGGCAAGGCCAGGCCGACGACGGCCATCAGGGCCGCGAGCGCACAAGCTAGCAACATCTTTACAAACCTTCTTTAGCGGGCGTGACGCGGGCGGTACTTCTCGCCCTGGTTGTTTGAGCCGAAGATCAGGCGTCCCGATCCGATTCCGGCCAGTACCGCCCCGGTGAAGAGGGCGGCCCAGATGGGCAGCCCCGCCTCGATGGGGTCGGCGGTCAGGTGCAGCACCCCGGCGGCCTCTGGGTCTTCGATCCGCTGCGCGGTGACCAGCAGGCGGTGGGAGTTGACGCCATAGGGGGTGCAGGTGAACAGGGTGAGCAGATCCTCACCGTCTTCAATAGTTAGGTACTCCAGGTAGTCGCCGGGCAGCACCACCGTCAGGCGAGTGACCTCGTAGAACAGGGTCCGGCCGGGAACCGTGACGATGATCACGTCGCCCAGTCCAACATCGATCAACCGGTTAAACAGGCGCGCATTCGGCAGGCCGGTGTGCGCGGTGATCACCGCATGGGTGCTCTCCCCGCCCACCGGCAGGGAGGTGGCCGGGTGATGGCCGGCCGCCCGGTCAAGCACCAGGTCGGAGACGCCGTGGAAGACGGCGATCGCCAGGTCGATGCTCGGCACATTGATCTGTGCCATGACGTTCGAGTCACCGACCCGCAACTGCTCGTAATACCCCTCAGGGGTGTGGCCTTCCCGGGCCAGCAGCTCGTTGTGCGCCTCGGCGGCGGCCAGCAACTCGTTGAACGCATCGGCCCGCTCAAGGAGGGCCTGCGTGTCCTCCTGCGACATGGCGGCCACGGCCTCGACGAATCGCTCCATCTCGGAGGACTGGGCGCGCACGTTGAACCAGTTGGCGGCCTGAGGGTAAAGCCCCAGCCCAGCGCTGATCGTGATCAGCAACACCCATACCAGTTTGCGCACGCGCCCAGTCCTAATCCGTAGCTACCAAGACACCCAAGATCAGGCGTTGCTGGCCTTCTTCTTGCGGCCACCGATGGCCAGCAGGGCGGCGGTACCCATGACCACCAGCGAGCCGATACCAAAGATCGTTGCACCCATGCCACCGGTGATCGGCAGCTGGAAGCCGGCGTTGGAGGCCACGTTGTTCACGTTCACCACCGTGTCCGGGTTCGGGTTCTCGGTGGTACCGATCACCATCGTCACCGAGACCGGCTCCACCAACAGGGTGTAGCCAGGGGCGGCAACCGTCTCAACCAGCCAGAAGGTGGCGCCCTGGGCCAGGCCAGGAATCCGGAAGGTACCGTCGGCGTCGGTGGTCCAGGAGCTGACAACGTTGGGGGCTTCGCCCATCGTGATCGGGTTGTCCTGAGCCAGGGCGTCGGCCTCGGTGCGGAACAGCTGGAAGGTGGCACCGGCCAGGCGCGCGGGGGTCTCACCGGACAGCGAGTACTTGTTGAGCACCAGGTCGCCACGGCGCAGCAGCGGGATCTCGGGGGTACCGGTACCCGGGCCGTTCTCACACAGCGGGAAGTCCGGGTGCGACGGGGGGCAGGCCGCCACGTTGTCTTCCCAGTCGGACGAGGGGTCGTTGACAAACAGGAAGGCACGGTTGGTGATGTCGCCATCACCCAGGTCCCTCACCTCGGTGTCCAGGAGAATCTCCACGAACGCACCGGCGCCGGCGGCGTTCAGCAGGTCCAGGCCGGCCTCGGTGAAGGTCCAGGTGAGAACCTCACGGGTCACCGCGTCCTCGCCGACACCCTGGGTGACGGTGGTCTCGGTCAGGGTAACGTCGCCGGGCACGGCCAACGGGGTCTGGTTCTCCCCCTCGAACAGGTACAGGGCGGCCGAGTCAAAGGACAGGCGGTGGTCCAGGGCGTCCTGGATGCGGAAGTCGGTCAGCGGCTGGTCGGCCGGGGTGTCCGGCACATCGGCGCGGATGGTCCAGGTCACGATGTCACCGACGGCGATCACGTCAACGTCGGACGGGGCCGACTTGGTGATGCCATAGTCACCCGACTTCGGGTAGGCCCACACGTCCCACAGCCACGGGCCCTCTCCCTCAACTGCGGGGTGGGCCGGGTTGCGGAACGGCATGGTGACCAGGAACGGGTTCGGGGCCATCTGCTGATAGGGCATGTTGTCAACCAGCACCACGAACGCCCCCATAGGCAGGTTCGGGAACGACGCCACGCCATCGGCGTCGGTGGTCAAGGTGGCGTGGGCGGTGAGGCCCGCCACGGACGGCACGGCCGGGGCCACGGCGGCCAGGGCTTCCCAGCCGGCGTTGGTAGCCAGGTTGAAGTCCGGCAGCAGGTAGATCCGCACGGTGGCGCCCGGCACCCCGTTGGTGATGTTCGGGATCTGCAGCCCGTTGTTGGTGTCACCGGTGGCCGGGGCCTCCGTGACGACGACGTTCAGGGTGCCCGTGCCACCAGCAGGGGGCAGGACGTTGGCCGACGCGATGGGCGCGACGACCGCGGTGGCGGCGAGGGCCGCGACCGCGAGGCTCGCCAGGGAGGCGAGGCGGTACTTGAGTTTCACTTGATTGCCTTTCGAGCTCGGTAACTACGAGGCGTAGTGTTCTCGGGGTTGCCAGCAGCAACACCGCGGGGCGGCCCGGAAAACACTTGCGCGGCAGAAGTTTGCCGAAGGACACTTGTCACCGCAAATCTCAGTCAATCTGTATCAGGCCGGATACTTGCGCAGGTCACCGGGCAAAATGAGGGCCTGTGCGGCCGAGACGGAGGCAGCCGAGCCGAGATTTGTCCGCAGAAGATTGGTGTCACGGCGCCAGATGATGCATGGGGCCGTGCTAGTACGGATGCGGACGGTGTACTAGCCCGGATGCGAGCGGCCGCGAGGGGCCGCCGCGACCGTCGGACTGGCCGATTGTGCTCCTTCGCGGCAACCCGGCCCCGACGGCGGAAAGCGCCGCGCCTCGACGGGAATTATCACGCCCGATAGGTGAGGCAAACGGGCAAGACGAAGAAGGCCTCCCCTGTCCGGACGGGCGGGCCCGGACAGGGGAGGCCTGGAGGTTTGGGCCGAAAGTTTGGGCCAGGAGGCTAGGGCCGCTAGGCGCGCTGGGCGACCGGCCGGCGCCGAATGGCGAAGGCCCAGCCGGCGGCCACCGCCAGGAGGGCGGTCATGGCCGCGGTCGCCCAGAGGGTGCCGGCGCCGCCGGTGGTCGGCAGCACGAACGGCACAAAGTCGTCCACCACCACCCACCAGTGGTCATCGGCCGTCAGGGGACGGTCGGTGACGGCGCCGCGACCGGTGACGGTCACCTCGGTGCGGTGATGGCGGCTGGTCCCCATGGCCAGCGTGCCGTCACAGACCCACGCCTCGCCGGGGGCCAGCGGCCCGGTGGGAACCGTGCCGATGGTCAGCGGGGCAGGGCCAGCAGCCAGCGGGTCGGCCCCGCCACCGGCGGTCGGGGTGACCGAGCAGGAACTCCAGGCGATGGCGGGCCCGTCAATCAGGTTGGCCTGCCAGCCGTCCACCAGCATCGGCTCGGTGCCGGTGTTGGTGATGGTCAGCGTCACGGGGATCGGGTTTGGCAGGTGGGCGGGGTCCACCCACTGCCCGTCACCCACGCCGGTCGGCGGCAGCGGAGACGTGAGCACGGCGTCCAGTCCGACGCGCAGCCGCACGGCCCCGGCATCCACGAACGTGGTCTGGTCCTCGCGGATGGTCACGTCCCGGACCCAGCCCTGGGCGTCGGCATCCGAGTCGTAGCGGCTCGCGTAGTACGCCACGTTCGAGGGCGTGGTGAAGACCAGCGCCACGTCGGCGGGCACGGTGACCCCGCCGAGGTCAAAGTGAACATCCACCGAGCCGACCGGG
>Ga0082212_10012628_pt1 | contig 10627 bp, 7 predicted proteins | sample TergutNt197P3_FD_71548 | JGI IMG/M metagenome (GOLD analysis project Ga0082212, IMG submission 71548) | Neocapritermes taracua P3 segment gut microbial communities from Petit-Saut dam, French Guiana - Nt197 P3 | ecosystem: Host-associated > Arthropoda: Insects > Digestive system > Gut ...
GATTCATAACAGGTTCGGGGGAAAGTGGTAAAGACGACCGTCAGTGTAGCAAACTTTTTTAGAAGCCGCAAGTAGGTGCGCCTACAAAATTTGGGGCATTCCCCTGCCAAGGAACATGATAAGGCACACCAATTCCGTACTTAACATCCCAGTGTGCCTTGATGTTGGCTTCGGGGCGGGAGTTGGCAAAGCCACGATCAGTCCTGCCGGTCTGTGTATCGAGGCTGTTGCAACCCGGCGACATATGATAGAAACATGGACTTTCACCCCGTCCTACTTCAACAGTAGTCGGAATAGAACGCAGTGACGGCGGGTGTGTATTTTCACGAATGCACTGATAGTGGAGCGGCGAGGTCTTTGCACAAGTATTTCCGTCGGCGTACACGAATGGCGAACACGACGTGAAGGTGCGGGAAAAGGTTCACAATGCGGCGACGTTGTCGAGCATGTCCTTTGCGAATGCGTTTTCGGGCTAATCTAATTGAGTTCTCGCAGGGTTTAGGATAACCTTTTCAGCATCCTGCACATCGCCGCGGCTGAAATCAACCAGAATACTTCGGTCAATCAAATAAAACGCCCGATGCCGCTGGACTGTACTGTCGTCGAGTCCCTTTTCAGCACCCAATATACAACCATCGGGATAGACCACCTTGAACATTGCTTCGCTGTCGATGTGTGTAAGCATCGCATACTTCTCTTGAAATGCGTCAAAATCATCTACCTTTTCGACATTAAAGTAACCGACGGTTATCCACACGGCAAAGACGTTGGAGCGCGTCGTGGTCACGTCGGAGAGCCGCATCATGTTTTCCAGTGCCGTATAAGGATTGATCGCTTCTTCATCAATCAGTTTCAGTTCTGCATCGAGCAATGTGGCACTGGCTGGTGTACCAATTTGCTCTGCTATCGGAACAAGTTGCGTTGCCATCGGCGAGCGAAATGGTCGGAACTCCGAAGGATAAGCGGTATCACCCGGTGTCGTTGACCACTGACGGTAACGGCGCAATTCTGTGTAACTGGGAAAATGATCTCTGCCGCCGCGCAATGCTTCCCAACTCTCTTCGGTAACGGTATTCAGGTTAATTTTTCCCGGTTCCCGCCTACCCTCCATCGCACCGGTGAATCGGGACGGAACATGAGCGAAGTCGAACAGGCGCGGCAGTTCAGCCGGAGTACCGGCTAAATCACCAGCCCAATTAAGGTAGGGGCTGATACTATTGTAACTGAAACGCGGTTCCTCACCAAAAAAGTTTTTGTCTGTTCCATTATCATGGAATTCCACTCCGAACCATCCTGGTGCCGATGCTGGCACAATCATTAACTCGCCCGTATTCATCAGCGGAGCATCATTCCAGGGAAAATGCAAAAGTGATTTTGAACGCGGCGACTCGCCCAACGTATTCAGTTCCAGATTTTTTTCCAAGCCTGCCTTGTCGTCCGCTAGAACGTTTTCCCCAAGTGTTCGATCCCAAAGATTGAAAAAACCCGAGGCGGTCTCTTCTTTCCATTGTCGCAGAGAAAAACGCATGTCGTCATCTTCTTCTGCGGAGATATGGTCATCCTTCTGTGTGTACTCGGTGTTAATCACTTGCAGATCAATCATATTCCAATCGACCGTAATGTACGGATTACAAATCGGATGATGCGCTCGTGTCGGATCGGCAAGCCGCTGCAAGCAGATTGTCTTGTAACATGCGACAGTTGTTCCGTGCTGGTAAAGGAGTTCTAGGTCTGCGGGAGAGTTGCTCTTAGTACCAAAGCGCCCTGTATATGCGTCGGATAATTGATCCGCCGTTCCAGTCGGCAATAGTTCGGAAACATTCATCTCCACAATACCTGAACCATCAACAGGGTTGTCTGGGTCGGTAATTATGGTAACATTAGGATTTGTTGCAATCATTGTGTTTGTACCTGTCAGATCAATAGACCCTAAACCCAAATCAGTGAAACCAGTGAAGAGACGCGGTGCAATCATGAGCATAGAATCTGGTGGCAGAGCAACATCTGTTTCGTCATGATTGACGAATGATCGTTGCCGCACGTCAGGGTCATTGTCGGCTGTTGGAAAATCTTTTCCGAACCACACATACCGATCAGGTGCTCCCAAGTCGGGATGGTATTGTCCATCAGAAGTCCCGTTTGACCACTGATTGAACTGCGGATATTTGACCACACCATTTTCGGAAGTTAAAAGTTGCTGGAGTGCATTGCTGTTCGAGTTGTTCCCTTCGTTCCATTTAAATCCATTGGCACTTGTTTTCGTTGCTTTACCGACGGCAAGCCGCCAAACGTAATCGCCACTACCTGTTTTTTGGGCAAGGTTTAATGTGTTAGACTCGTCGTCTTGCGCGACAAGGCTACTCGCGACATAACTGCGTTGCCGATTTCCTTGCCGATACAGTTGAACGAAGAGCGAACCCAGTGGACGCTTCACTTGATAATCTCCGAACTGGTCATGTTCTACCCTACGGTCATGAACGGCAAAGGTTTTCGTCAGGGCGACCTCCGGTTTTTCAAAGCCCCAGATCAGGGTGCAATAACTCGGCAAACTCAACGTTCCGGCAAGCAAATTATCAATCCAACCGGTACAGTCTTCCGGGGTACCGTCTGTCCTGAATATAAAAGGGGTCATCACATCATCGGGATCAATGAAGTCCACGAGATTGACCGACCACTGCGCTAAACGTTCTCGTAATTCCGCTGTGTTATATTCCTGTTCAGGAAGCAGAACTTGGAGCAGGTAAAAAATTTCTTGGGCGAATTTTATTTTTGCTTTGAGCAAGTCAGTTCCGCCAGTCATCCAATCGTCCCGCAGTGTCAACCGGTTCAGGTTTACCTTTTCACCGCGTTTAATTTCTTCCGGTAGTAATTTCAACAATTCATCCGCCTTGTCGCCGAAGCGAGAACGTACATGGTCATAGAGCGGAGCGGCAACGGGAACGTCGCTGCTCTGCGTGGTTAAACTGTAACGTCTGTCCGGCGAGACAAAAGTTGGTGCCTTCGGATCAAAAGTGTCGCCGAGCAGTTGCCGAAGATACAACGGCAACCTGTTGTAATCGAGATCAATGACAGATCGCAAAAGCGACTCCAAATCGTCCGGTTGGAAAGGATTATCGTCGCCCGCACCGTAATAGGGTTCCGCCAAATAAGGATTATCCGTATCCGTTGTCGGCGTAACCACGACACGGTTGCCCAATGTGTCAAACATAATCGGCGAAAAACCGAACCAATCTGCCAAAAGTCCCCCTTTGGTATAGGCATCAAGATTGATACCATTTTTTATCAGTAAATCGCTATTATTTCCATCCGCCGGTATTTTATCACCGCCATACCGCTCCTCTAATAACTCCTTTTCCAGAAAATTCGATGTCAATTCGGCTGTCCCCAGTCCTGTTCCTTTGAAGTGCTCTCCCTTTGAGTTTGTCAGGATATTGGCGATGTTTAGCCCGGACAAATCGGGACTCTCGAATTGTGCAAGACTGGCAAACGTATTGACATTGATTCGACCGTCCATGTCAATCACATAAAAAGCAACGAGGGGTTTATACCACTCTCCCGTGGTATCTTTTCGGGCGGGCAGACCAATATCGAGCCATACGCTGTCGGCTCTTCCATCTCCATTGCAGTCAACGTCCCAGGGACCATATTTCAGGAAATTTTCCAGATTGGCTCCATTTGCCGCTGGATTACTTCCTGTGAAATCGGGATGATCTGTCGGTAACGGACGCAAAATGAACTTGCGTAACTCGTTTGGATGCAACTCATTGGGGGCGTTGTCGATCCAGTATTTTACAAGTTGCGGACGATGAAATGAGGGGATAATTTTTTTCAGTCCACTACTGCTCACATCGTTCCATGCCAAAAACATCGTCATGTAATCCGGGGCGGTGTAGTCGGGATTCATTTGGACATCATTGTTTTGCAGATACTCCCGGTACTCTTGAATTCCACTGTCATTGGGAGCCAGGATGTTCGGACACAGAGCAAATTTCGCAGGTGCCCCTGTGCCGCTAAAAGGTTGCCCATTCCCGCCTAGTGAATGACCATAGAAATTTTCCAAGATGCTGTACGGACTGATCACGGTATCCAAATCCGAATTACCCGCTAGCAACAGTTGAAATGCCTCATCGAGAGCCCCATTTTCCTGGACACCCACGCCAGCGATTCTGCTGATCCGAACCTCCGGCGGTTCGCCCAGTAGAATTCCGGCATAGAGGTCGGCATTTCGCCTATTCAGCGACACGATTACCATAAAGGTTGTTATCAACATGGCAAACATCACCATCAGCGCAAGCACGATCAAAAGCGTGACTCCTCGCCGGTGTTGGTTTTTTTTTATCGGTAAAGTGTACATCGTTTTTTCTCCTATATTGCTATCCATAAGGTAGGTTGTTGACTGCCGGGCGGCAACGTGCGGTACTCCGCACTTGTACAACGTCTATCGCTTCTGTCGGCTGTGCCGACACAACCGCCCGGCGGTCGGTTGCCTCCCTTAATCCCCCTACCTCATTTCCACATTTCCCACTCGCTTGTGATACAACACGCCGCTGGGAACGTAAACCTGTACGTCGCCGGGTGCATCGGACAATTCGCCCGTTACAATCATTGTTGGATTGGCAGGATTCGACTTATCCAAAAAAACAATTTTGCACCAGGCCCCCCCCGCAACTTGTTCCGGCGGTCCCCACGTTACAAATACATACTTCGTTTGCGAGAGCAACTCCAAATGTTCCGCCAGGAATGGCGATGTTAATGTCCCCCCCCCCAAAGAAGGAGTGAACTGACATTCCACTTGCCTGTCATCGCTTGCGACTCGGTTATAACAGGCGAGAACATCGACGGGAACAGTCGGACTCACGACATTGGCAAAATAATAACGAGCGATAGTCGGATATGCCAGATCTTTCGGCTGAACACTGGTAGGGGGTTCCGAATCCCACTCTTTCATCAACGGAGTTGTGTACGCAACGGAAGTGACGGGTATCCAGCCACCCAGTATGATGGGCGGAAATGGCGGAATGTTCGATCTTGGAATCGTTGGATTCGTTTCCAAAACAACTTCCACATTCCGGGGAACTGAAGCCGGGTCTGCAATCCTCATACTATTCGGCAGAAACGTGAAAAACCAAGTGTATTTTCCTGAACTCTGTATTTTGTCCTTCTCTCCTTTGAAGTCAGGACGCTTATCTTCATAAGTTGTATAGACAAGATCATCCTGTCCCCGCATCAATTCCATCCAAGCCGACTCAAATGTTGAACCGATACAAAAAATATGGTGTGCCGGGTCTTTCGTTGCCGATGGTTCGACCCAAAGAAATTTCGTGCCGTTTAAGAGTATCACATTGCTTGTTCTCTCGTACATGATCTTGTACTCAACATCATACGGAGGATCTGCCGGGCTTTCCCTCACAATTTCTGTTACCGTCTTCGTTACTTCCAGTCTCACATCAACCGACTGAAGGAGCGGGGTTCCATCACCACCCGAGAGAGACGCAACGCCCCATGATGTCGGTTTTATCAATTCTCGAATCACAATTTCTTCAATAGCATTAGCAAGCATATTGGCGGCGTACTCTGTCTGCCTTGCTTTGGAAACCTGAAACGCACCGAAAGGGATCACGGCAAGCACACCGAGCAAGCCGACACTGACGACAAATATTGCCGCCAGTACCTCAATCAGTGAAATCCCGCGTTGTAATGGTTTTTGTGTTTGCATTGTATTAACGCTTATTTGTTTTTTGCGGAGCATTCTGTGCAAGCCACAGTTCTCGCTTTGCTTTCACATATATTTCTGCTGTTCGTCTGTTAATCGACCACCGGGCAAGCCCAATTTTCGACGTAACGCCACGGATTCGAGCCGCATTTGTTCAAGGTTGTCGCCCACTATTTGTGTTTGTTGTTTCATAGGATTATCCTTCAATGTCATGAATTTTCGTACCGAGTCCGTTACTTATATTTAGGCAACCTTATTTTTACCTTATGTCTCTTACGAAACAACCACAGTAACAGCCAATGCACTAAAACCCTAACCTAATTACCTAATTCCTGCATTTGAATAAGGTAATTAGGTTAGTATGGGGGGGATCGCTTGGCTACTAAGGTTGTTTTGTTAAAAAATAAAACAAGGTTAAAATAAGGTTTTACTACTCCTTGTGTATATATTCTCCTGTTTCTATCTCCATTTTTCGCAATCTAAAGATTGCGGCTCTGATTTTACTCTCCTACATTAAAAAAGTGTTCTTTCGCAAATTTCCGGGCTTCTGTGATTCTTTCCTGCGGATCGCCGGACTTTATCGGAGCGTTTGCCGCAATGCGGACTCCACCCGTCTTCGGATGTAATGTGACCCAATACGTCGCCAGGACTTCAAGGTTCGTTTTTCCGTCATCCGCAAGAGGGTTGCCATCCACATCGACTTGTCGATCCCATTCGCCGACACAAAAATAGAGCATTTCGTTGACTCGGTACTCCTTTGTTTCACCACTATTGAACACGTAGAGCCGATCCACATGTCCGACTGGCGAGAACATCACGACCACCTCATCGCCCGGCGAAAAACTGACTGGGACAATGTCCTCACCGCCGGAAAACGCAAGATCAACAATCGTTCCATGCGGCATCACCACCGGCGGAAGTCCGGCTAATGTAACATCGGGCGGACCAAAAATCATATATTCCATTGCGTCATTTCCAAGCGAATTTTCAGGTAAAAACAAGTTATCGTAGGGCGGTTGCAACTTGTGTCCCTCGCCGACTGCGAATGACCGTCCAATACGGTTGAATTGAACCTTGTTGCCCGACTTAAAATTATTCATCACTTCATTGTATCGGCTCCCCACATCCAGTCTGTCCCACTTTGCTCCGTCGAAATAGTAGGGGACGATCACCCCATTCTCGACTCTCACTCGTACATCGGGCGGATTCACGATACCGACTCCGCCCCCTTTTTTCAGCCGTAATTGGACGGCAGTTGTCGGCGCGTTGTCAAAAGGAACCAACCGGATCGCATAGTTTCTCTGCTCCTTGATGGCTTTCATCCGGGCATGTGTGAATGCTCCTGATAAAACTTGGGCGGCGTTGGACGTGCGTCGATACTCCAACATCGGTCGGAGTATCGGTACGCTGACCGCCAGCAGTATGCCGATGATGACAACTACCACTAACAATTCAACCAACGTCATTCCACACCGGGAATTTTTCAACTGACGAATGCACATTGTCCTAAAAACTCCTGTACCACTTATGATTATGGATATTATCAAAATGGCTTGAACCACTCGGCATGCCAAATGGGAAAGCGTAGGGATCAATCTCTCCGTTCTGTATCCACGAATCTTCCCCTTCGTCAATGCCGTATTTACCATCGGGACCAGCAGAATAAATGAGCGGATACAAAAACCAACCGATCATTTCTCCCTGCCCGTCAAGCAGAAAGGGATGCTGTTCGCTTGCCTTTCCCATTGCTGATAACAATCGGGCATCCCTTTTCAGCCACCAATCCGCATCGTCCGTTCGCGAATTGTACTTTGGATTGTCGCACAGAGCCAACACGTTCTGCTGCAATTCGCTGTCGGAAAATGCCGGTGCCCAACGTAAAAAATGAATCGGTCTTCCCCACGCATCGACGAATTCCAGGAACCCGTCGCCGTCGGTGTCGGCAACTTCGCTTCCATGAAACGCTTCCAGCGCTTCGGGATTCAAGTTTTGGATAATCAAAAACAACAATGCCGACTGACTGGGTGTTTTTTCCGCTTGATCGTATGTCTGCCAGTAGTAACGTAGTAACGGCGACTCCTCGACGGCATAAGTTTCGTCATTGAGTGTGATCGCACGGGGACCCAACATACTGCCATCGGCGTTACACACTTCCGCCCAAGTTTGCGGCATTTCCATCCGCATCGTGTCTCTGACGAAATGAATCGCAATTCTCTGTCGCTCCTCTTCGGTCAGTTCGGGATACCGATTTTTGAATATGATAAATTTATCATCATAATCAAAAATTTGCTGTATTGCCGCATCAATTTTTTGGATGGTGGCTCGTGTTTTGGCAATTTTGGCTGAGACATTCGCCTTGTGTACGGCAAAGAGTGTGAGAGCAACCAACATGACAATAATTGTGCATACGACCAGTAACTCGACCAGCGTAAATGCTCGCCGACTTACCGAAATCTGTAATTGCTCATGATTGCGTCTCATTGTTTTGTTCGCGCCTTCGGCGGCTAAAAAAACCTATGGTAAAATACTCTTCAATTCTTTGTAGTCCGAAAAGTTGGTGAGGTTGTCCAAGTCCATCGGACCGATACCGACTCCCGACTGGATGATCCTCACGCCAGCCTCGCCGTACCTACCATCCAAGCCCGGATGGATTAACTGGTATGTCGATGGATTTTTCCATTTCGTTTCCGTGTCCTTGTACGGCACACACAATCCGAACTCCACAAAATCGAATCGTTGTACCGTTTCTTCGTAAGCGTTTTCGCCGCCGCTTGTTTTCCCACGGAAATAAACAAAAGGAGCGAAGCCATCCCGGACTTCACTTCCGATGACCGGTACGGTACAACCGAAAAAGTTTTGGAGTTGGACATTTTTGCCCAATTCCAACTCAGCGACATTTTTTTTGTCAAATGTGTCGCTGGGAACAAACGGATTTTCCGGGTCGGCGTAGAATCCAGACAATTTACCGTCGACATTGGGAAACCCGCCGAGCCACAGAGCCAAGGCACCGATCTGCGAATCGGAATGAGTGAAGTCCACCCCGTTGCCGTAGCCATCGCTGATGGCTTGCCGTATGGACCCGGCTTCGCTCGAAGCGGACGGCATGTTCGCCCAGTCCAATCGGGGCCAGCGTTTTTTGACGTGCCGAACGAGTGCGTCGTCATCGAACATATCCGGTGGATATTCACCGAATTCGGCTTTGTATTGTTCAAGTGCCATAGCGATTTGGCTCATCTCCACAGCAATTTTGCCGCGTTTGGCGGCGCGCATTGCACCGGATACCGCCAATGTTACCAACGTTGCCAGTATGCTGACAATGACTATCACTGTCAAAATTTCGACCAGTGTAAAAGCACGTTTCGTCTTCATCATTCACCTCTTCAAAAACTACGTCATTCCCGCGAAGGCGGGAACCCAGACGCAAGACTTCTCCAACAGTCCCTTGCCCCCATTTTACCATGAAATGGTAGATTTGGAACCCAAAAAATCGCCCAAATGGGGATTATTTGGGTTTTCGACTGAAATGCTGTTGATTGGATGGCTCAAAGACGATATAATGAGCAACGTAGTGGTGCCGTGGAAAAGGCAAAAAATCGAATGAAACTGCCCTCGTTCCGTCAGCGGGTTGCCTGCGTCGTGATGGTTGCCATGTTCTGCAATATGGCTACACCGCTGGGAATCTGCTGGTGTGAAGGGTGTCATTGCGAAAGGAACATCTCACAGTTTCTGCCCCTGTCCAATTCGAGGTCTGCGGACAAAAAGTGTTGTTGCACACCGCCGCAACCGGATGACGGATACTGCGGATTGCCGGAAACGCCTTGCTCGTGCCCTTGCGGTGAAGTGTTGCAAGGAAACACCATTCCTGCGGCGGTCTTGCCAGATAAAATGCCGAATTTGAACCCGGCATGGAGTGTGGCTTCGGTTTTCCCCATCGGTTTTGCCGATGTTCCGAAAGTGTCATCCTACTTCGATCACCTTCGTTTATCATTACCGCTTCCTGTGCCTTTGCACGTGTTGCTGTGCGTCTTTTTGAATTGATCGGGCACCCGTACCCAGCCAAAAGCCATCGAACATGGTGTTTGATGGAACATTCAACAATCATTTACCGAAAGGAATTATCATGACAAAAATCAATAAAATCGTTCTCGGGGTTGCCGTTTTGGCTCTCTTTTCATTGGCGGTTGCACTGACCGGTTGCTCGAATGCGGGTGCCGTGGGCGGCGACAAGGCAAAGGGCAAGACTTGCGACTCTTGTCCCGCACACGCAAAGGCGGAAGCATGCGGTGCGTCAAAAGATGCCTGCTGTTGCAAAGACGACTGCAAATGCTGCGATGGTTGCAAGGGCGGAACCTGCTCCTGCGAAGATTGCAAGTGCTGCGATTGCTGCAAAGGCAAAACCGCGAAGAAATCCTGCACCTGTTGCACGGAAGACTGCTGTGAGGGTTGCAAAGGCGGAGTTTGCACCTGCGAAGACTGCGAATGTTGCTGTTGCTGCAGTTGCAAGAAATAGCAGAACAGAGACGCAATCGTATAGATTGCGCAAAAAGGAGCCGGGGACGAAGCAAAGCGTAGTCCCCGGCAATCTTTCATTTTATTTTAGGCTCTACCCCGGAACCGGGTTGATGCATACCAGTGCCTCGACGAGGGCGCGGAGTAGCGAATTTCCGCGTTGCCGAACGTTGTGGACAAACTGAAAAAATCCTACATAAATCGGCAAACGCTCCTGCGAAATCCCACGATGAGGACGCAACCAACTCCTCAACAACGACCAAAAGCCCTCCATCGTGTTCACATGAACCTCGTGAAATCCATCCCCATCTTCATCTCTGGCGTACTCTCCCGCTCCATGACACACCGACTTGTGTTCGTAGCCCCATTCCAGCAGCCGACTGTAAATGTTGTATTCGTCCGTAT
>Ga0082212_10012629_pt1 | contig 10627 bp, 4 predicted proteins | sample TergutNt197P3_FD_71548 | JGI IMG/M metagenome (GOLD analysis project Ga0082212, IMG submission 71548) | Neocapritermes taracua P3 segment gut microbial communities from Petit-Saut dam, French Guiana - Nt197 P3 | ecosystem: Host-associated > Arthropoda: Insects > Digestive system > Gut ...
CGTAGTCCCGCATTATCGTCACCCCCGGGACCGGGAGGAAACCTGTTGTCGTAGGGCCAAACGCGTATTGTATCCCGCCCTTCCATTCCGAGTTGTCGCCCCACCAGAGATTTGTCGGGAAAGTCCCGTTCCAGGCAAGACTCAGGTCTTCATGGGAGACCGGAACATTGCCTTGCGGGTATTGCGCCCTTCCTGCCGCCTGGTTCCATGCAACCACAAGGGCAGAACTGCCGCCGGGGATGGCAGGGGCGGTACTGATCACGGCTGAAGCGTTGGCGCCATACGCAAATACAAACCCGCCGTTCAGCACAACAGACCCGCTAGCGCGGATCGCGTTGCCTGTCGTCAGTACCCAGACCTGGCCGCCCGGGCCGCTGCCCGTGGTCCCGTTGACCGTGACTGTCGAGCCTGTACCCAGTGCTTGTATGGCGCGCCCGGTATAGGAGGAGACCTTGCCGTATTCCCCCACCACGATCACTGCGTTTGCCGCGGCGCCTGTGGCATTTATCGCATTGCCGGCTACTGCCGAGACCAAACCGCCGCTCACCGTTATGGTAGTATTTGCGCCTATGGCATTGACCGCGTGATTTGCGGAAGCCGTGGACGCCGCGGAGACAGTGCCGCCGCTGACCGTGACAGAGGAGTTTTCGCCGGTAACATTAATCGCAAAGCCGTTTGCGGAAGAAACCGTACCGCCCGTAACAGCTACAGACGCGTCAGCCACGGTCTCTGCATTTGTGGTCGCGGTGCTTATTGCCGTGCCGGTACCAGTCGTCTGCACCGTGCCGCCGCTGACGGTGGCCGAAGACGCCATGCCCACAAGGTTGACCGCGCGGCCGTTCACCGCCGTGACGAGACCGCCGCTGACCGTGACATTGCCGGTCGTCTGGATAGCGTACCCCGCGTTTGACGTCGATTGTACAGTCCCGCCGCTGACCTTAACGTTGTCGCCGGAGCCGGCGTTCATATAGATCGCCGGATTGGAATTGTTGCCTGCGGCATTCGTAACGGATCCGCCGCTTACCATAACTACCGAATCCGTGCCTGTCGAATGGACTGCGCAGGCAGTGCCGGCCGCGATCGTGCCGCCGCTTATTGTGATCAGAGTATTGTTGGTAACAGTACCGGTACCGGCGCCGTCATTGATAGCATAACCGGCGCCCACCGAAACGACAGAACCGCCTATATTGATAATAGTGCCAATAATATTATTGTTGCTGCCGCTGCCGACCTGAATGGCCGCGTTCCCGTTCCCTTCCAGACTTTCCACAATACCGCCGGAATCCACATCGATGGCTGCATTGTCCGCGGAAATAAGTATCGCGTTCCCGTTCGTGCCCGAAGACACCCACGCGCCGCCGCCCACTGTGACGGACGCGCCCGCGCCACTGACATTAACAGCGCCGCCCGCGCCCATATTGGCAATCGTGCACTGCCCGACGATAAGTCTGCCATTGCCGCTCACATTCACAAGGTAAGCAGCGGCCGTGCCCTGGAAAGCAGCGTCCCACCTGACCGTCGATCCCGCGCCAAGATCAAGGGTGATCCCGGCAGTTGCCCCGGCGACCGTGCCTTCAATGGTAATAGTCGCCCCCGCCGGTACAGAAAGCGCGCCGGAAGGCGCGCCGCTGATCGTAATAATATCGCCGTTCGCCACTGGCTCAGGAGGCACATTCCCGGTCCAGTCAGCATCAGCCATCGCTATGATATCTACAGGATCATCTTTATCATTATCCTTGCCATTGCCATTACCATTATCATTACCGTTACCATTATCATTGGCTTTATCACTGGCATCAGCGCTGGCATCAGCGTCGGCATCAGCATCGTCGCTTTCGCCTCCCGCTGCCCCGGGGCCGCCGCCATCCACGTCCGGCCCGGATTCACAATAGCCGCATGCGTCATCGTGTACATGCCCGCAGCCGGCCTGCGCCTCTTCGTCCCAGCCACAGCTATCATCGTGTATATGCCCGCATCCGGCCGCCTCTTTATAGCCGCATGCGCCATCGTGCTCATGGCAGCACCCTGCCTGCGCCCCTTCGCCACAGCCGCAACCGCCGCCCTGTACCTGAACACCCTCGCTTTGCGCAAACGCAATGCCCGAAGGCGCAGTCGATATCATCACGATCGTTAACAACAAAAAAACCCAAAAAGACCTTTTCAAAGATTTCCCCAGCATCAGCTCTCCCCCCGGCAGCACGCAGCCCCATTACCCAGGCAAACGATCCCGCTTACTGCACCGAACCCAATACAGCACTGATCTTATACACTACGACCCAATACAGCTACACTACGGCCCAATACAGCTACACTACGACCCAATACAGCGCCCACGTAAAAATAGCCTTGATGTTAAAACTATATACTATTATATCCCATAAATTGATATTCAGTCCACAAATTCCTGATTTTTTCTAACTGGCGAAGATGGTACTGTTACTATTTCGAAACCAAGGCGGCTGTTCCCCGGTTTCGCTCCGCGCGGCAGTCATTACCTAGCCATCAGCAGACAACGGGACTTCCGTATCACATATGCAGTCATCACTGGGCAGTTCGCACACGGGGCACTTGAGTACGACAGGCGGCGGGTCCTCAGGCTCATCCCCCGGTTCATCCCCACCACCAGGCGGGTCCTTGGGTTCCGGGTCCTTGGGTTCCGGATCCGCGGGTTTCGGATCCTTGGGTTTTGGTTCCTCCGGCTTCGGCTCCGGAGGCGGGGCAGGCTCCTCCACCAAAGGCTCTTCCTCTAAAACCTCCTCCTCTTTAGGCCCATCAGCCGGTGCATTCGTATCGGTGGGGGTGGACAGTCCGACGCCGAGCAGCCCGTGAGGGGTCGGTTCCCTTACGGGGATGGGGTTCAGCGGTTTTGGACGCTTGTCTTCGCCGTCAAGCTTGTGGGAGCGGAAATAGGCAAAGATCTCTTCCATGCCTTTTTTGCTCAGGTGCACGCCGTCGCCCGCCATGTACTCGGGCTTGCAGAACCCGGTCACGGGGTCTTTCAGCGCCTCGCTCCAGTTGAGGAACCTCACATCCTTTTCCTTTGCCAGCTTCACCAGCTCAATATTGAATTTCTCGATGATCGGCATGGATACCGTATAATAGCTGCAATTCGACGTGATCGGGAAGATCGACCCGATGATGATATCTGAATAGGGATAGGCCTCCTCAATGGCAGCCAGAGCATCCTTGTAGGTCGCAGCGAATTTCTCGGGGGCCATATAATAGTCGTTGGTGCCGTATGTAATGACTATGCGCCGCGGCTGCAGGATCTGGACGGCCGCGGGCACAGGTATAGCCGCCATGCCCTGGAATTTCACGCAATTAAGGCTGGTCACATGGGAGATGCCCATGCTCACGATGCCAATGCCGTTGTCCATTGACACATTTGTCGTGCTGGTGTTGTTGATCATGCCTGCCGTGTTGGAATCGCCGATGAACAACGTCTCCTTCACATAGGCAACGCCGGCGTCGGGGGTTTCCCCAAGGACCGTCTCCGCGTATTCGCCCGAGGACAACGCGGTCGCAAATGTATCATTCTCAGTATAGTCAACCTCAGCCTCAATGCCGGGGGAGGAATCCTGGGCGCCGGGACTGACTGTGCCGCCGGGCGCCGGGTTTTGCATCACGATGATCAGCACAACACAAACCGCCGCGACTACAACAACGCCCCCAACAAGCAGCAGTCTTTCCTGCTTGGGGCTCAGGCGTTTTTTCCCGTCTGACTTCTCTTTGCCAAAGCCAAAAGGCTTCAGTATGTTCCGAATATCAAACATGCAAGTATTCTATACCAAAAACGCCAAAGACAAAAGCAGGTATTTGAAATGTAAAAATTGGCTGATTCACCCGACAAGCACTATAAGTTTTTTTGCCTTTTCAACCGCGGCCGATTTTGCCTTTGACGAGGCGATTTCGGACAGCCCCGCCCACCTGGCGTCTTCTTCCGGTATGAACCCGCGTTTTGCGGCTTCTGACAGATATGGAGCATAACGCAATGCGATGTCAAGTACGCGGTTGGCCCAAACGGGGGGCTTGCCTCCCGCCGCGGTAAGTGCGCCTGCGATCTTTGTGCATTTCGTCAGCATCGGCCAGAGCACAGGCAAAAGCTTGACATCTTTTTCAAGCACGCGCACAAGCTTGGCCGGGCTTACGACAGGGTATTGCAGAAGGGTCTGTGTTGCCCTGCTGACGACCGTTTCGTCAATTTGCCCGCAGCCGATGAATTGCCGCAAAAGCCTGGGCGCGAAATAGACCGCGTCGCCGTCCTGCGCGAGCAAACCGATAATGACTGTCAGAAGAGAAAATGGCAGTGGAGGTGTCTGGACGCCTTTTCGGTTGAGCGGGCCGTCCTTATTGTCTGCCCAGTTACGTCCATCAGTTATGACAATGGCCTTTTGCTTGACATCCCAGTGCAGCCAGACCCGCTTTTCTTTTACCAAGCCAACCGAGCCGGGCGGGGCTGCCCAGGCGTCACACTGCCCCTCATTTTGCATATCGTAATACCAACCGGGTTTCTCGATTTGAAAGACGCGGTCGGATATGCCTGGCAGAGTCAATGTAAACAGGAAGAACTTTGCCCGGGCGTCGGGGTGGGACCAATCGACCGTGATTTTTGCGCCGTCGTCAATGAGCAGGGCTTTATCTTTGCGCCCTTGCCATACATCATCAAAAGGCGGGTCCATGGCCGGCCCTGGTATTTCCTCTTCTTGCGGCCCGGCTTCCTCCGGCGGCAGCAGGCTTGCGATCTTCTGCGCAGCGCTTACGGCAAGGGATGAACCGCTGCGCTTTGCCAGCGCACGGATGCCCGGGAGCCTCAGGGCGTCTTTGCCCGCAATGCCCTTTTCCACAGCGGACTCCACCTCCGGCAAAAGCGTCAGCATCAACCCGGCAAGCTCTGCGGTCCCCGCTATGAGCCTTGGGGCTTTCAGCGACGCCCTGACAAGCCCGGCCAGGACCGGCCAGACAACCGACAGCAAGCCATCCCCGGCAATGCCGTCCAGGGCCTCCACCAGCGCCGCAAGATTTGAGGGCGCAGACGCATTCCAGTCCAGCATGGCGATATCGGCTGCACCGGGATGCAGCAGCCCGCGCTGCCAGGCTTCCGTTACAGCCATTATAGAGTCTTCCGCCGCGTCCGGCGTATGGGAACGCTGCGCCGCCAGGAAGTTGATCGACGCGCCGGGAGGCAGGGGCGCGGCCCGGCGGGCGACCTGGCGCAGAATAAGGCCCTTTTGGTGATAAACCTCACTGTCCCATTTGACGTCGCTCATAGCCGCGTCCCCCCAAAGGGGGAATACAGAGAACAATTCCCTGAGGTATCTATTGTAAGTGTTGAGCCGACCCGGGAAACCGCGAAGGGAACCCGGAATCGAGATATCCTCCTCGCTCCACCAGTTTCGGTCGTCGATGCTCATAGGCGGTTCTTTGACCGGGTCGTCCAGATATGCCAGCGCTGTATTCCCTGCCGTAGCCGGCAGTTTCACGCCCGATTGCAAAACGACCGGCACGTCTGCCTTATGGAGTAATTTAACAGCTTCCGGCGTTTTTGTTGCTATATCCAGCCGTGTCAGCGCCAGCAAAAAATCCGCCTCAAGCGCGTCTGCCCCCGTTTCTTTGTAGAGGGTAAGCCGTGACGCCAGATCGGGGACGGTGACCGAAAGGTCGGCCGCGCTGGGCGTTGATAAAAGACAAGGCAAGCTATCCAGGTGAAGGGAGACGATGCAATCCCGCGCCGGCAATGGGTCTTTTATCCCATGCCTCTCATTTGTATCAAGGCCGTAGCGCGGGGTCTCCCCCTTGACCCAGCAAACCACATAATCCAGCAATGCATTGCCAAAACGCTGACGCAGCCCGCGCAGGCTGATGCGGGCAGCCTCAGGATCCTTATATGCCACTGCGTTTGCCATCGCTAAAAAACGCTCGGTGGTTATGTCGTGAACCACCTCCGGGCGGCGAACAAGCCCTGCGGCAAGTTCTGTTAAGGCTTCCGGTGAAATCTCGCCAAGGCTGAAAGGCGGGACCTGCCACAAGGGCGGCGTCGCTTGCCAAAGCCCCCGGATCTCGGCTTTTTCCTCCTGCAAAACCGGGGCGCTTATATCCCACTTATCCATCAGTTTCGTAGAAAGGGAAGCTATCGCCTTGTCGGCGTCGCCCGCCAAAATAGAGAGCCAGGGCGCAAGCCCCTCCGCGTTTTCCGGGCGCGGGCGGCCCATGGCGGACTTGAGCACCAACTGTCTTGCGCTTTTTGTTTTTGTGGAAAAGGCAGCCATGAGGATCTCTGTGAGCATACTGTCATCAGCTTTCGCAATGAGTACCGGGGCGAGCCTCGTGATCACAGAGGAGTCGCCTGTCGCAAGCAGGGGGATCAGCGCATGGACGTGTGAGTAGAATCCCTCATCGCTGATACCCAGTTCATCCAATACACTTAGCCAAACCTTCCTGTCACCTGGGCGGACCGACGCGTCCAGCGCCGAGAAAACAAGCCCCGCTGCTTTTTCACGGGACAACCACCCGCGCTTCACCCCGGCCGGCAGCACCGCTCCGAAAGGGCCTGTAGCCGGCGTGCCTGCAGCAACGCCGACCATGATGTGCTCAGTGAAGCGTTTTTCGATCAATTCCAAACCCGGCAGGTCTGTCTCCCTGCGTAGTATTTCCGCTTTCAGCCCCATGGCTGCGGCCGCGTACGCAGACCAATCCTTCATATACTCCACACTCTTTGGGATATCCAGATCCAGCCTGTCCACGAGCTGCACGGCAACGCTGCCATATGCGCTAGCCGTATGTTCATGCGCTCTTCTGCGGGAAACGCAGGCGTGCCGGATAAAGTCCTGCGCGAACTTTTCGCCGCGCCCGGCTATTACAGAAACCATCATTTGACTGTCCGTCCAGTAGGCTATGTTCACGGCCCTAAGCGCGTCAACACCTATGCGGATGGCAAACAGCACAAGCTTTTTCGGGTCAACGTCAAAGTAGCTGCGTGAGCTGTATGTGTTGCCTTTTTTGACCCATTCGCTCCATTCGCCGCTTTTCAGCCCCGAAAGCGCCGTCCGTTTTTGTTCGGCTGTCCCTTGCGGCAATTCCATAATGTTTTTCCGGGTAACATTCTCCCAGCCAAGGGCTTTGAAAACAGAAACGGCTTCCTGTAATTTTGGGTTCATCTGTTTTCCTCTTTCAATTGCACCGCCAGGATATGCTTGCACGGGCCGCGTTTGTTCTGATGGTTCAGATACCAGGTGCAGGTGCATTTCGCTTCCTGTGCGCCCTGTGCCAAATCATAGAAGACCCGGTATTCAGTTTCGTTTGAACAGACGATCCATTGGTTTTCGCCGATGTTTTTCACCGCGCCAACAAGCTTCCGGGCGGCAGCCAAACGAGGGTTGTCTTTCAGCACCCGGCCACTATCGTCCGGCAGCTCACGATGAAACCAGGCGTTTTCATACGCGTCAAACCCGAGCTTTCCCGAGACAGCAAGCAGCGTCAGTGCCGCCCCGATCCGGTCCGCACCCATATCCCATCTTTGCGCAATCCGCGCCTCATCGATCGCGGCGTCAAACCCCAGCGCCGAGCCGATGGATTCGGCATCCAGAAGCACTTCCTCCTGCGCAAGGGAGGCCAGCAAAGCGCCTTCGCCTGAATAGCCATGCCATGCCTCGGCGGTCAAACTGAGCGTGAGGCGGCAGTCGGGCAATTCCACCTCGACCATGGACTGCCCCGCTTCCATATCCTCCGGCATATAAAACGTCATGCCGGATATATTGGTCAAAACACGTTTGAGCGCGCTTAAGCGATGCAGCCCCGATACATAGGCGGCGCCTTTCGCCGGACGCGGCAAAAGTTTGACGCCCACGGGTGAGGGCGTCAGCCAACCCGATTGGTTTTTCCCCGTAGCAGGCGGAAGCGAGGCGACAAACGTCTGGGCCTGCGCCCCCTTTAAGGAAAAGACCGGTTTCATACCATGGTGGATCTCCGCGGCGTTCCCCAATGCGCGTACCCACCTGTCCGGCATTTCAACAGGCCTTTCATGCACTTTTTCTTCAAGAGTGAAAACCTTACTGCTTTCCTTGCCGACGCGCGCGGCTGTGAGCCCGCCACAGCCAATATCAACATGAAGCTTGTCGTCCTGCCTGATTTTCGTCAATGCCGCCCGCAATTCGATTCCGATATCAACATTTGTCGTCCCATACCCGATCTGCCCGTCAAACCCGGATTGCAGCAGATCCAGCCGTGCATAAACGCCATTGCAGGCGGAAAAACACTCTGCCCGCAGCCTGTCCCCCTGCGCTGACAGGACAGGATCGCGCTGGCCGACCGGCGTAAAGTTGAAATAGCGTGTGGACGTCACATCCGCAAGCACTAAAAGCCCCCTTGCCAGCACTTGCGGGTATGCTACAAAACCCCGAAAGAAGCTGGGGGCGTCTACGATCCCGGATGGCGTCAGCGCCGGCGCCAGCGCCAGCGCGAGGTTTCCATCCTCAAATAATGATTGATAAGCAAAAGTCCTCATAATAAGTCACATCCATTATAACAAAACCCCAGGCAGGCGCGGTTTTGCCATCCGTCCTTTCTTGATTTTCACGTTGATTTTCATGGCAATAAGAATAGTAACTCTTTCTCTGTTTTGGGTGACAATACCTTATCCAGCGCGCGGGTCAACTCCCTGATGTATTCGGCTTGATCTATAGTCGGCAGTGTAAAAGAACGGTTGAAGCGAAACAGCCAACGGTCGATAGCGGCAACCGACTTCTCCCTTATCTGTCCGTCATCAGATGAAACAGCCTCAAGCATATAAATAATACCTGGCCATTTTGGCGCGGCAAACAAAATGTCCAAACATTTCAGCTTTGTGTTCATATACGCTGTAACAGTAAAGATTTCCTTCACTTTTTCATAATCGGGCTGACTCGTTTTCATAACAAGGTCCCGTGCGGTCTTAACAACTCCCGCCCTTGCGTCATCCAGCATTTCAGTGATCGTGCCTTTGTATTTTTGACCGCCCAGCCTTATAAGCGAAACCATCGTTGGCTTCACAACAGAAATCCGGACGTCACCAAGATAATTCGATAGTACGATGGTATCATTTTTCTGTCCTTTCTCTCCCAACCCGCATATAGCCGCGGCAGTGTTTCGATCAAGATTTTCGAGATAGAAGCCACGAAAATCAAACTCCGGCGTTTGCTCTTGAATGGCATATTGTGCAGCCTCCCTTATTGCCGCGTTTTTATCAAGCAAAAGGTTTTTGGCAACATCATAGACGCCGTCTGCGTTGGTGTCGAGAAGGTATCGAAACGCCAACATCCGGTTCACGGGGTATTTGTCACGTAAAAATATGTCAATCGCATCGCCAAAACCATGTCCAAGATCGCTTAGTTTTCTAAAAATCGTTGCCCGTAAGAATGGCTCAGGGTCACAGGTCAACCGTTCAAAAGCCAATTCTGTTTTGGGCGGTGTTGCGCCGAATAAAGCATCAACACAAATCCTGCGGATCCTGACACTTTTGCTTTCCAGCCCTTTCAGCAGTTCCGGCAAATGCTCCTCTGCCGTCAGCACAGAAAAAAAGTGATCGGTATATTCACCATGAGAGCTGCGGCTGCCCCTTTTCAATTTTTCCGCAAAGGGCAATGCTGCCAGGATTTCGCCTTCTGATAATCTTTGTAAACGATATGCAAATGCTGTGTTGGCTGCCTGCCTTACCTGCAGCACCCAATCGTTCTGCCGCAGAATAATATACGGCAAGGTCCCGTCAAAATCTTTCATTGATTTGACTGCTCGCTCGCGTATAAACCCGTTAGGATTGAAAGACGCAAAAATAGTAATCGCCCGCCTGTCCTGTATATCCATGTGAGACGTAAAAAAACTATTTACATTCAATTTACGCCAGTTAATGCCCCACTCCACTGAAGTGGTCCGGCGTATTTGCTCATCTACACGAACAATTTCGTCAAACGTCAAACCGTCCAGTGTTTCGCGTAATACCTTTGCCGCTCTCAATTTCGATTTGTCGTGATTTTCCGCTAGAACGCAAAGGATCAACGGGATACGGCTTAGGTCCCCTTCGTTCAGTGCCCTGATATTTTCATCCAATTGTTTTCCAAACCAACCAGGTTTTCCACTCTGTAAGGCGCCATATTTCTCCGGTTGATTTTCATTCTTCTTTTTTCGCCAAAGCATATACCTGCCTCCGATAATAATCTCTCGGTTTATGATTGATTTCTCCTATTGCAACAACACGCCCGCCCCTTGTGCAATCAACAAGTTCCGGATAGCGACTCTAATACCCTGAATCAGTGTTATTTCGTTATCACTTTCTTTCAATTCGAAATAGCTCATGGCGTTCTTTTTCGGTACAAATATGTTGATATTGTCTCATTCTGAATACTCCGTTTCTAATGCAGCTTACACTGAGCTACCTGCATCTTCGCGATAAAGTCTGCTCTGCTGGAACCATAATTCCCCTCATCTGAATTTCCCGACGTTCAAGACCTATTCTCTATTCTCAATATCCAATATGTATTCTTCCCCATTGAGGTAACGATGATAGCCCAGAAGAATGACCCCGGACATATCATCCGGATCATTGAGGCCAGCGTTATAAAGAAATTCCGACAGCCTGCTGTTTGTCGGATACAGCCAA
>Ga0082212_10012630_pt1 | contig 10627 bp, 12 predicted proteins | sample TergutNt197P3_FD_71548 | JGI IMG/M metagenome (GOLD analysis project Ga0082212, IMG submission 71548) | Neocapritermes taracua P3 segment gut microbial communities from Petit-Saut dam, French Guiana - Nt197 P3 | ecosystem: Host-associated > Arthropoda: Insects > Digestive system > Gut ...
AATACAAACACCGCAAAGAGCGTTTAAAACTTCAGCCTTTTTCATGACATCTAACCTTTTGATAAATTACAATTCCGTTTCCGCTTTACGTTCCTTTATGGAACAGCACGGCATGGGAATGCAAAAAAGTTCGGTCAGAATTTTTTAATTAACCCTTCTGTAAGAAACGTCCTTGCAGAAGCGCTTGGAGGCGAACCCGGCGATGATGTCTGGGAAATTGGACCTGGTCTTGGCGCGATGACGACCCTTCTTCTTGAAAGGGGATTAAATGTAAAAACGTTTGAAATTGATTTGGGTTTTGTAAAGATATTAAAGAAAATATTTGCCGAGGAGAAAGGTTTTAGCATTGTAGAAGGGGATTGTTTAAAAACCTGGAGTTCGCAAAAACCCGCGCGTTTTCTTTTTGGAAATCTTCCATACAATATAGCCGCCGTATTGCTTGCGGATTTAATTGAAAAAAATTGCCTGTTTGAAAGCATCGTTGTTACAGTCCAGAAAGAGGTAGCCCTGCGCATGGCGGCAAAACCAGGTTCAAAAGATTATTCTTCATTTTCTGTTTTATGTTCATCCGCATACAATGTAAAAACATTAATGACAATCAGTCCGTCATCATTTTATCCGCGTCCGAATGTGGACAGCATGGGAGTTCTTCTTGAAACGGATTTGGAAAAAAATAAAACGCCGAAACCGCCTGAATTTTTTCAATTGGTACGCGCTCTTTTCGCTTCAAGACGCAAAACAATCAAAAATAATCTTTCGGTTTTTATAGCTTCAATAATGAAAAGATTCCCGGTCGAAGCTGAAAAAAATGATATTTGCCGGGCTCTTTTGCATAAAAACGGGCTGTCAGGAAACGAACGCGCGGAAGAACTTGAAACGGAAGTTTTTCTTTCTCTTGCAAAATCCATTGAGAATATGCGAAAATAATATAAGAGATGCCGATAGCTGAAAATATCGCAAAGATTGAAGAGAGGATTCAAAAAGCTTGCGATTCAAGCGGAAGGAAACGCAGTGAAATAACTCTGATGGGTGTTTCAAAATTCCTGCCGCTTGCCATGGCGGAAGAAGCGTTTCGCGCAGGCATTTTCTGTTTTGGCGAAAGCAGGGTAAAAGAGGGAATTGAAAAATTCGAAGCTTTTAAAAAGAAAAACCCTGAAACGCAAATTCACTTGATTGGCTCCCTGCAACGGAACAAGGCAAAAGCCGCGGCGTTTTTTTTTGACTGCATCCAATCGGCAGACAGGGAAGAGCTTATTGATGAACTTGTTAAGCATGTTCATCAAAGAACAACGCCGCTTGAAATATTTTTGGAGCTGCATACCGGCGAGGAAACAAAAAGCGGCTTTGCCGATTTAGACTCTCTTTATAAAGCGGCTGAAAAGATTTTGGAGCAGGAAAAAATTAAGCCCAAAGGTTTGATGACTATGGCTCCATATACGGATGATACTGAGCTAATCCGCAAATCATTCAGGCAGCTTGCTAAAGCTCAGGCAGAACTGCAGAGGCGGTTTCCGCCAAAGGAAAACTGGAGCTGCCTTTCGATGGGAATGTCAAATGATTTTGAAATTGCAATTGAAGAAGGCTCGAATCTGCTAAGAATAGGAAGTTTGATTTTTAAAGAACAATGAAAAGATTTATTTTTGTGATAATTTTATTTTCTCTTTTTTTTGCTCCGTTATCTCAAGCAGCGGCGCAGCAAGCAGCGGCGCAGAGTGCAAATGATTCTTCTGAATCACTGGTTTTTTTTGATACTACAGGATTTCCGCAGTGGGCAAAAGATGCGCGCCGTTTTGACATAATCGCTTTTGGCACTTTTCCTTTTTCAATGTTTTTTGTCAATTTTTTCTACGATTTGTACCGCTGGAACAATGCCAACGGAATGGATTTTTCGGCGCAGGGGCGTTTGTATGCGCCATGGCCCTTTAGATCGGCAGGCGGAATTGACAAGACAAGCGTTGAATTCCGCAACACAATAATAATTGCGGCAAGTCTTTCGATAACTCTTGCAATAGTGGATTTAATTATTTACAAGAGCAGGCAAAGGAGAGAACTTAACAGAATACAAAGTACGCCTCCTTCCGGTTCGTACACCATTATCAGAAATCCTGATGAGAATGACGACATTGATGAACAGCCTCCGGATGACGAAGATTATTAATGCCCTGCCTTTCCCATGTTATAGAAGAAGAAATCCTTTCCGGTATTAGGCTGGACCGTTATGTGTCAGAAAACCTGCGCCTGCTTTCCCGCTCTCAAATAAAGGTCAGGGAATTAAAAGCCAAGGTAAACGGCAGAGACGTTAAACTTTCGCGCACGGTAAAGCGCGGGGACATTCTTGAGCTTAGGTGGGAAGAAAGCGCGCCCGTAAATATAATACCTGAAGACATACCGCTTGAAATTATTTATGAGGATGAAAGGTGCGTTGTAATAAATAAAGCTCAAGGAATGGTAGTTCACCCGGGAGCGGGCAACAGGCAGGGGACTTTGGCAAACGCGCTGTGTTTTAGAAGGCAGAACAGGGAGAAAAGTAATTTTTCAACAGGCTTGCGTCCTGGAATTGTTCACCGTCTTGATAAAGAAACATCAGGCGTAATTATCGCTTCCTATGATGAAGAAACTCACGCTTTTCTTTCACAGCAGTTTAAAGCGCGAAGAGTCAGAAAAACTTATATCGCGGTTGTTTGCGGCGTGCCAAAAGAAAAAAAAGGCAAAATAGAAACGCTTATTGCTCGCGATCAAAAAGACAGAAAGCGTTTTGCTGTTTCTTCTTCAAACGGGAAAACGGCTCTCACTTTTTACAAAATAATTAAAAGCTGGCAAAATCATTCACTTGTTATGCTTCGTCCGCGGACAGGTCGCACTCATCAGCTTCGCGTGCATTTGCGTCATCTTGGGCATCCCATCCTTGGCGATTCTGTCTACGGACATGAAGATAAATATTTCCCTGACGCAAGATTAATGCTTCATTCAAAGAGCCTTGAAATTACACTGCCTGAAAAAACTGAAGCGGAAATTTTTTCCTCTCCTGTGCCGGAAAGATTTTCTGAGGTCATGGAAAAACTAAACAAGGTTAATGGCGGTGCGAATGGATAACAGTCCGTATATTTTGGAAGAAACTGAAGATTTCGCGGTTGTTTTCAAGCCGCCAAAAATGCATTGCGCTCCGGTAAAGCAAAAAGAAAATCGCGCCGAAAGCGCAAGCGCTCTTTTCGATTGGTATGCTTCCCGTTCTTCCGCTTTTTGCGAAATGATGCACCGCCTTGATTTTGAAACGCACGGTCTTGTTCTTTTTGCAAAGAATCAAAAAAGTTTTGATTTTTTTAAAAACTTGCAGGAAAGAGGGGAGTTTATAAAAGAATATTCCGCTATTTGCGCAAAACAGGATGCCGGTAAAGCCGCCGGCTTTCCGCCGCCGCCGGATTTTTCAAATTATTTTCCTTCGCCCGAAAAATCAATGATAATCAATAGTTATTTCCGTCCTTACGGCGAAGGAAGAAAACTTGTCCGCCCTGTTACGGAAGTTAGAAAAAATTACGAAACCGCAAAGGATAACGGCGGCTTCTACCGGACAGAAATAACCTGCATTAAAGGAAATAATTTTACGGCGCGAATCAAAAGAGGCTTCCGTCATCAGATTAGATGCCATCTTTGCTGGATTGGTTTTCCGATACTGAACGATCCATTGTATTCACATTCAACAGCGGACGGAGAGTTTCTTGCCCTTCGCGCACACGCGCTTTTTTTTACCGATCCTTCAAGCGGCGGCAGGCGCGAGTACCGCATTGACGCTCTTGAAAAAACGCCGTTTTAAGGTGAAAATAAATCATGGGGATCGAAAAAATATTTTGCAAGGGAGCTTACGTTTACTTTGTCGGGATTAAAGGAACCGGCGTATGCGCTCTTGCGGAGTTATTGCATAATAACGGCTATAAAGTTTCCGGCAGCGATACTCCTGAATTTTTTTACACAGACAAGATTCTTAAAAAGTTAAACATTCCCTATCACGAAGGTTTTGATTCTGCGCACATAGACGGCAATATTGATTTTATAATCCACTCCGCCGCTTACAACGAAAGCTCAAATCCTGAGCTTGCCCGCGCGCAGGAGCTTAACATTCCCATTTTTAAATATACCGATGCTCTTGGACAATGGTCGGCGGAATTTGATTCTTGCGGCGTTTGCGGCGTTCACGGAAAAACAACTACAACGGCAATGTGCGGAGTGCTTGCACGCGCTGCGGATTTGCCTGCGCAAATTTTAATGGGAAGCGCTTCTTTGGATTTTGACGGAAGCCAGGTTTTGAGTCTTGGCGATAAATATTTTATTGCGGAAACTTGCGAGTACCGAAAGCATTTTCTTTCGTTTCACCCAAAGCGGATAATTCTGACTTCTGTTGAAAGCGATCATCAGGATTATTTTCCCGATTATAATTCAATCCGCGATGCATTTGTTGAATACTGCCGCCTGCTTCCAAAGGGAGGGCAGTTAATCTACTGTGCAGATGATCAGGGAGCGAGCGAAGTTGCGCAAATTATCAGGGAAGAAAACCGCGGAGTTGAGCTTGTTCCTTATGGTTTTACCGCTTGCGGCGATTACAAAATAGAATCTTACAATGTAGAAAAAGAGAGAGCGGTTTTTAAAATAGCAGGATTACCGGTTGATTTTAACTTAAAGATTCCCGGTCGCCATGAGGCGTTAAACGCCGCGGCGGCAATTGCTTTGACAGTGTCATTGGCAAAAAAAGAATTTAACGAAGCACTGAGCGAAGAAAAACTTCAGTCTATTAAAAAAGCGCTGGAAAATTTTAAAAGCACTAAACGCCGAAGCGAGATTATCGGCGAAGCGGATGGAATTCTGTTTATGGATGATTACGGTCATCATCCAACGGCAATAAAAACAACTCTTGAAGGGATTAAAAGTTTTTATACTAACCGCAGACTGATAGTCAGTTTTATGGCGCATACATATTCGCGGACATCCGCCTTGCTCGATGATTTTGCGTCAGCTTTTAACTGCGCCGACATTCTTTTCCTTCATAAAATATACGCCTCTGCAAGGGAAAATTACACAGGTCAAGTGGACTCAAAAGTTTTGTTTGAAAAAACCGCCGCCGCGCGTAAAGGCGAAACCTGTTTTATTGATGAACCGGATGACGCTTTTACGCCGTTAAGCAAATTGTTAAAAAAAGGCGATTTATTTATCACTCTTGGCGCGGGAAACAACTGGCTTCTGGGGGAAAAACTTTTTAATCATTTTAATTCTGCGGATAAAAAAGGAGACTCATCATGATTAGCATGACAGGGTACGCTTGCCGTGAAAAAACTGAAGAGGATTTGTCGGTTTCAGTAGAAATAAAGGGCTATAATAACAAATATCTTGAAATTTATATAAACCTCCCCTCCTGGCTTTCAACGCTGGAGGCGCAGATTCGCTCATCAGTATCTTCTGTCTGCGGCAGGGGTAAGGTGGAAGTTTATATCCGTATTAGAGAGTATAACGTACCTGTAAACATAAACGTAAACATAAAAGCGGCAAAGGCGTATTTTGATGCGATAAGCAATCTTGCAGAAGATTTAATGATAAAAGAAAAGCCCGCTCTTGATACATTGCTAAAAATGGACGGAGTTCTTGAAACGGAAAAAAACCGCGATAATGCTTTGTATTGGGAGAAAATCTCGCCCCTGCTGCAGGAAGCGCTGAAAGCGTTTGTAAACGAAAAAGAAAGAGAAGGCAAACATACTGAAGAAGATATAATCGCAAATCTTGAAAAATTAAGTTCATCCGTGAAAAATATAGAATCATTCGTTCCTGTTATTGAAAACGGCTTAAAAGAAAATATAAAATCGCGTTTTGCAGAATTACTTGGCAATCAAGTGGACGAAAACAGAGTTCTTGCGGAGACCGCGTCCCTTTTGCTAAAATATACAATCAGCGAAGAAATATCGCGGCTTAATTCGCACTTAAAAGAATTCAGGGCGGAGACCGAAAAAAACTGCAGACCTGCTAAAAAGCTCGATTTTCTCTGTCAGGAAATTAACAGGGAAATAAACACAATTGGTTCAAAGAGCGTTATAATAGAAGTAACAAATGAAGTTGTAAAAATGAAAGAAGCTCTGGAAAATATCAGGGAGCAGCTAAGGAATGTTGAGTGAGGAGCGGGCTGTGAAAAAAGATATTAAAATCGCAATTTCCGGAAGAAGCGGCTGCGGCAATACGACAGTCAGCAGAATGATCGCCGATTGTCTTAATTTGCATTTTGTAAACTTTACATTCCGCACCCTTGCAAAAGAACATGAAATGGAAATGGAAAAAGTTTTGGAACTTGCAATGACTGACGATTCATGGGACATAGAAGTTGACAAAAGGCAGGTGGCTCTTGCCCGCGAAGAAGGCGGCTGTGTGCTTGGCTCCCGCCTTGCGATATGGATGCTTGAAGAAGCGGATTTAAAAGTTTATCTTAACGCGAGTGCGAAAGTTAGAGTGCAGCGTATTATTAACAGGGAAGGCGGCGATTTTGAAAAAGTTGCCGCCTTTACAGCTCAGCGGGACAAACAGGATCATGAACGCTACCTGCGCATTTATAATATTGACACCGATGATTATAAGTTTGTGGATTTATTTATAGAGACCGATGAAATTTCGCCTCAACAGATTGTTGATATAATTATTAATAAGGCGCAGGAGATTGAATAACTCTTGCAGATAAACAAGACTTCCGTTTCGGACACTGCAAGAAACGAAACGGGAAAAACTTCGCATAACGTTCAGGCAGGACGTTTTGCCGGAACAAACGCTGCGCAGCCTTCATCCCAAGCGTCAAAGCCTTCAATTTCAGTTTCGCGCTCTGTCCTTTCAATGATTAACTCTGCAAACCTTCCTGTTGATAAACTTTCCGCTTCTATTATTACATTTGCGCGTTTTTTTTCTTTGCCGTTAAAACCGGAACTTATGGCGGAAATTCGCCGTCAGGTTCTCGCAGTTCCTGTAAATGAGGCGGCGCAGGATGAAAACATAAAACACAAACCGCAGGAAAGTAAAAACCCGCTGACGGCAAAGTACCGTGACGCGCTGTCTCTGTCTGCCGCCGCCGCCGAAAGCAAGGGAGCGGAGCTTGAACCGAAAGCGCTTGTTTCTTTTGCTGAAGCTGTCGATCCAGAACTGCGAGATAGGCAAAAAGAAAATCAAGATAACAGAAAAAAAGATAAAAACGAAAATGAACAAAAAGAAGAAAGCGCATTAATAAAGCACGGCGGAATTAATGCGGCAGCTCTTGAGAAAACGGCAATGGAATATTTGGAAAAAAATCCTCTGCTCGATTTACTTAACAAACTGCCGGGGAAGAACGGTCAGCGCTGGATTGTTATTCCGCTTGATTTTTCTAAAGACGGTAATGAATATCATGTATCATTGAAAATTCTTCTTGATACAAAAAAAATATCGAATTGTTCCTGTTTAATGGCTCTTGATATTGCTGAATCGGAAAATCCTAAAGGCAGGATGTCTTTTATTTTAGAGTCGGCAAATGATCAAATTAAAAAGGTGTCGGTTTTTTCTCAATCTGATTTTTCGGCAAAAGAACAAAAATCTTTTAAGCGCGAATTATCAGAAATTTTGAAGATTCCGCTAAATAATGTTTTTATAAAAACCAGAGACGACCTTCTCTGCGCAGGATTCGATGACGGTCTTTTATCATCGGTAAATGAGGAGGCGTAGTTGGCAAAACGAAAAATCGCTTCCGCTATCGGGTACACAAAAGGCGATCCCGCTCCGGTGGTTCTTGCGCAAGGAAAGGGCAGGCAAGCCGAGCAAATTATCGCTGTCGCTGAAAATGCAGGAATAGCCGTAATCGAGGATGAGTCTCTTGCGGTTTTGCTTGATTCAAGCGCGAAAGCCGGCGATTTTATCCCCCCCTGGTGCTGGGAAGCGGCAGCGAAAATACTTGCCTTTGTGCTTAAACAGGGTTCTTGACAAAAATGCGAATTTTTGGAAAAATTTGATTTACAAGCGGCTGTCGTATAACGGCTATTACCCCAGCCTTCCAAGCTGGAGACGTGGGTTCGACTCCCATCAGCCGCTAAAAAAAGCTGCCTACGGCAGCTTTTTTTAGCGGCTGGCTTTCGGCAAATTTTTTTGAATAATCATAAATGGTAGATCGGTGTTGATGTGGTTGGACTAAAACGACATTTGCTTAATAGTTGCCTCAAGATCAGCCGCCTTGCGGGTACTTGTTGATTTGGCAGGTTGATGTTAAAGTATCTGCTATGGCAGCTTTTTTTAGCGGCTGGCTTTCGGCAAATTTTTTCGAATAATCATAAATGGGTAGATTGGTGTTGATGTGGTTGGACTAAAACAACATTTGCTTAATAGTGCCTCAAGAACAGCCGCCTTGCGGCTATTTGTTGATTAAGCGGTTATTGAAAGTGTGAAAAATATTTCGGAGGTATTGTATGTCGGATCAATTTTCTTCCAATGTGGAAAATAATAAACAGAAAAGGTTTCGAAGTTTTACATCAAGCGGCGGCTTTAAAATTGGGATGCTTGCCCTTCTCATTCTGCTTTTGCTTATTCCAATTTCCATGGTTCGCTCTTTAATTTGGGAGCGCAGTCACCGCGCTGACGAAGCGGAAAGCCAAATTATGGAAGCGTGGGGCAGTCAATTTATTTTGTATGGACCCTTGATACGGATTCCGGTTGTAGAGCGGGAGGAAATTGTAACTAAAACTGAAAGAGACGGCGAAAAAGTTGAAATTGTACTGCGTAACAAAGCGCTCTGGATAACGCCCAAATATATAGATACACATACAACTTTGTCTGCGGAAAAAAAACGTCGCGGAATTTTTTCGGTAGCGCTTTTTTCCGGCGAGGTTTCACTTGCGGGATCATTTACTTTTGAACAGGCAAGAAACGAATTAAAACAAAATCAAACAATGTATCCTGAGCAGGCGGAAATCATCATAGGACTTACAAGTCAGAAGGGAATACGCAAAATCATCAAGGCTGACTGGAATGGAGAAGAACTTTTTTTAAAACCCGGAAACCGTAATTTTTCAAACGAAAATCTTGGCGACAGTAAAACCGGAGCTTACAATAAAAACACATTCGATATTTTTGGCGATAACGGAATCAATGCTTCCAGTCCTTTTAACACAACAGGCGTAAACACATTTGATATTCAATTTGCCGTGCAGGGCGGAAAGTCGCTGAGGACGCTTCCGGCAGGAGAGACCACGCACGCGCGTGTTGTTTCCGATTGGACATCCCCGTCATTTCAGGGAGGTTTTTTGCCAACGTCATATACGCTGACTGAAAGCGGCTTTGACGCGGAGTGGGAAATAAGTTATTTAAGCAGATCGATTCCGCTTTTTTGGTTCACAGGCGAAAAAGGCGATTATGACGGCAAAATGAGTTTGCGGCAGGAACTTTTCGGTGTTGATTTCTTTAAGCCTCTCGATCATTATGCGCTTAACACACGCGCGGTAAAATACGCAATTTTATTTTTAGTCATTCCTTTTTTAACCTTGTTCTTTTTGGAAATATTTTCGCGGAAATCAATACACCCCGCGCAATATTTGCTTTCCGGTTTTGCAAATGTTATTTTTTACCTTCTGCTTTTGTCGATCTCTGAACATCTTTCTTTTTCAGTTGCCTATCTCATCGCCGCGTTCGCTCTTACGGGCATGATGTCGCTGTACGCGCGTTCATTGCTTGAAACATGGGCGCGCAGCGCGTACATGGGGCTTGTTATGGCGTTGCTATACCTCATTCTCTATTTAACTCTCAACGCTGAGGATTGGGCGCTTCTTATTGGGTCAATCGCGGCGTTTGTAATTTGCGGTGTTGTGATGTTCCTGACAAGAAAACTGGATTGGAACAGCTTGAATATAAAACCAAAAGCGTAACGGAAGCAGGACAACTTAATATTATCCCAGGCAACAACAAGCACGCTTGAGCGCCTGTCAACGGCTAATTTCCGTTTCGCCCAAATAATGTCTTGTGATATTATCTGCAGCGGCTTTTTGCGCTGCAAGAATTTCTTTTATCACAATGGCAGTATAATCGCGCTCTTTATTTGACTGAGTTTCCGTTTCCCGAAAAAGTTCATACACTTGCACATTTAACGCTTTGGCAATTCTCCCCAATGTGTCGGGAAAGGGCCATTTGTTGCCCCTTTCTATCTCGCTTAAAAACGGTATGGAAATGTCCGAGTATTCGGCTAAATCAGCCTGCGACCAGAGCCGGCGCTCACGGCAGGATTTAATGTTTTTAGCCAAAACTCCTCTTATTTCTGTTCCGTCCATACAGTTTCCTTATAGATATAATCAATTTAACTGATAGGTTGACATATCAGTAAATATCTAATAGAATGTTTTAATAAATCCTTATAGAAAACAGAGTTTCCGCCAAAGAAACTGCAAAAATATACGGGTATTAAGGAGAGCAACCATTGAAATTAGCAATTAAACTATTTGCGATTTTCGTTCTGATAGCGGAATTACAGCTTCAACTTCTCTCATCCTTGTTCTTCTTCAAAAGCCTTATAAAATCCAAAGCAAATTTTTGATCTTCCAATGTCAGTTCATCAAAAATGCGTAAAATTGAACGTTTTGTAGGATTGGAAAAAAAAGGT
>Ga0082212_10012631_pt1 | contig 10627 bp, 9 predicted proteins | sample TergutNt197P3_FD_71548 | JGI IMG/M metagenome (GOLD analysis project Ga0082212, IMG submission 71548) | Neocapritermes taracua P3 segment gut microbial communities from Petit-Saut dam, French Guiana - Nt197 P3 | ecosystem: Host-associated > Arthropoda: Insects > Digestive system > Gut ...
TACGCGATACCCGGAACCAAGGATCGGCAGGGTCCCGCGGATCATTATCGTCGGGTCTGTTTCAGCAGCCAGCAGAATATGCGTTATCATGGAAGTGGTCGTCGTTTTCCCGTGGACTCCGGAGACGCACACAGCTTCCTTGTAGCCGCGCATTATGTAACCCCACGCTTGCGCGCGTTCAAAAACCGGGATGCCCTGCTCTCTGGCGGCTATGATTTCGACATTGTCGTCCCGCGCCGCCGCTGTGCGGATAACATAACCGGCACCGCGGACATTTTCTGCGCAATGGCCGACCGAAACACGGATCCCGAGCGAACGTAAGCTGCCGACAGCAAAACTGTCGCTTATATCCGACCCGGTCAGGTCAACGCCCATCCCGTGCAGTATCTCGGCAAGAGGCGACATCGAGACGCCGCCGATCCCCACCAGGTGGCACCTGCCCCCGCTTTTTATATGCCGCTCAAAATCATCAAGACTCATAAACATCCCGGATGTGACCCTCATCTCCGGGACACCAGCCCCGGTACGCACACCCGCGTCTCCCAACTCCTCGTACCTCATCCATACCCTTATATTGGCAATTGCATTGGCATCGATTTACGATTATACTACTGTCAACAAGAATTTACAATAGAAATAACACACATAACTATGTAAACGGGAACCTCCGTGTAATTTGAGAATCGAGAGTTGAAAATTGAGAACAGCAGAACCGCCGGAATACATAAAACAAGTACAAAAGCGCCTTGTTGAGAGCGGATACGCCGCCTATCTCGTTGGCGGCTGTGTGCGCGACTCAATACTGGGGCGGCCTGTGCATGATTGGGACATTACGACTTCCGCAACGCCGGAAGTCGTTGAAAGTCTGTTTACCAGAGCAATTCTGACAGGAAAAGAATACGGGACAGTCACAGTCGTTGTGCCGGAATGTACTGTAGAAGTCACCACATTCCGAACAGAGGGCGGATACCGCGACGGGCGCCGCCCTTCATTTGTCGGGTTCGTCCGGAGCCTCGACGAGGACCTGAGCCGCCGCGATTTCACGATGAACGCGATAGCCGCATCGATATCCGGCGAACTCACCGACCCTTTCGGAGGGCTTGCTGATATAGAAAGCCGCGTTATCCGCTGTGTCGGAGTGCCGGACGAAAGGTTTTCAGAAGACGCATTACGAATGCTGCGGGCCTTTCGGTTCAGCGCCGAACTGGGATTTGCGGTCGACGCGGATACACTGTCCTCCATAAGCAGAAACGCAGGTCTTGTCAGCCTGATAAGCGCAGAGCGAGTTAGCGCGGAACTTGAAAAGACGCTGCTTTCGCAGTCTCCGGAAATATGCGGTGAAATAATCAAGGCCGGACTTCTCGCGCGATACATGTCAACTCCGGAAAAACACTCCGGCAGCCTCGGCAGGCTTAACGCGATCGCGGAGCTTCCGGCTGAAGCGGCGCTGCGCTGGTGCGCCTTTTGTGCGCTGCTGACGGAAAGCGGATCTGTCACATCCGCGAAAGCCTTTTTGAGAGATATGCGGCTCGACTCAAAAACGGTCGGCGCCTGCTCGCGCGGACTTGAGATAGCCGGCTGTTACGCCGGCTTCAATGCTTATGACAATACCGGCGTCAAGAGGCTGCTCTCCGAGCACGGCATACCGGCTGTCCGCTGCGCCGCCGCCGCTTTCGATGTGCTCGGAGGGGGGCCGCACTACGGCCCGGCCCTTGCGGTTGTCGACGAAATCGTCGGCTGCGGAGAATGCTTCCATCTGAGCGGCCTTGCCGTCTCCGGGAGTGACCTGATCTCACTCGGACACGCTCCCGGGCCGGGACTGGGCGGGACGCTGTCCTCGCTGCTCCGCCATGTTATTGAACACCCGGAAGACAATACCCGCGAAGCTTTAATGAAGATTATTGAAGAAACCGATAAAAAATGATATACTTGATTCCACCTCAGAAACTTCCGCCGTAAACCTAGTGGTCTGTAACACCTAAAAATTTACCATCCTTCCGCTGTCTTTTTCCTCCTGCCTACGTTGAAAGCCCTTGAAATATTTGAGTATTCCTGCGGTCTTTCGCCTTGGCAGGCGAAAAAATCCACCGCAATTATAGCAAACTTTTAGGTGTTACAGGCCACTGGTGCTACGAATTGCAAATAACTAGCAGCAGGCGCGGCAGGAATTCGATTGCGCGCAAAAGGGAAGCATAAAGGGAAGCATAAGATATGAAAACAGAAGCGCTATGGCTGAACTCCTACGGCAGCGTGCCGCACAACCTCGATTACCCGGACTGCTCGATGGTACGCATGGTTTTCGCAGCCGCGGAAAAGTATCCGGGAACAATGGCATACGAGTTTTTCGGGCGAAAGCAAACGTATTCCGGCTTCGCGGACGAAATACGGACGTGCGCGCGCGGGCTTAAAGCGATAGATATCGGGCGGGGCGAACGGGTGACGATATGCATGCCCAACACACCGCAGGCAGTCACTGTGCTCTATGCACTCAATCTCATCGGCGCCGTGGCAAACATGGTACACCCGCTGTCGGCGGCCGAGGAACTGGTGCGTTACATCAACGAGAGCCGGAGCGCGGCGGTGCTCACGCTCGACCAGTTTGCCCCGAAACTTGAAAAGATCCTGCCCAGAACAGGGGCAAAGACGCTTATCCTGACCGGTATCGACGACGGTTTGCGCGGGATAAAAAAGCCGTTGTACAAGCTGACTCAAGGCCGGAGTATCGTACGTCGGCCAACAGGCGGAAAGCTGCTGCGATATGCCGATATGCTCAAGCGCGGGCGCGGCGTCAAAGGAGAGGTCGAAGCCGAAACGAGCGGCTCCGACATTGCCGCGATACTGTACAGCGGGGGGACGTCCGGCACTACAAAGGGCATTTTGCTCACAAACCTGAATTTCAACGCACTCGCTATGCAGACTGAAGCCTTGAGCGAATGCGTCGTCCCCGGGCATAAGATGCTCGCGATCATGCCGATATTTCACGGGTTCGGGCTTGGAGTGTGCATACATACCGCGTTTATATCGGGCGCTTCGGCCATCCTCGTACCGCAGTTCTCGATACAGTCATACGCGGAACTTTTGAAAAAATACAAGCCGCACTATATCGCGGGCGTGCCGACTCTTTATGAGGCGCTTCTCCGGCTGAAAGATATTGACGATCTCGATATGTCACAACTGGAGGGCGTGTTTTCCGGCGGCGACTCGCTTTCGGTCGAACTGAAACGCAAGGTCGACGCCTTTCTGGGCGCGCACGGCGCTTCCGTGCAGGTTCGCGAGGGCTACGGCCTTACGGAATGCGTCACCGCGAGTTGCCTGACGCCTCGTGATTTTCACAAGGAAGGGAGCATAGGCATACCATATCCTGACACATATTACAAAATCGTGCGGCAGGGAACGCATGAAACGATCCCGTACGGGGAGGAAGGCGAGATAACCGTTTCAGGACCGACAGTAATGAAGGGTTATGACGATAATGATGAAGAAACGGAACAGGCTTTACAGACCCACGAGGACGGGCGCGTCTGGCTCCACACCGGAGACCTCGGAATGATGGACAGCGAAGGTTTTGTATATTTTCGCCAGCGGATCAAGCGGATGATAATTACGTCCGGGTACAGCGTCTATCCGTCGCAGCTGGAAAACATTATCGATTCGCACGAAAATGTGTTGATAAGCTGTGTGATCGGGATACCGGACGAATACAGAGTGCAGCGCATCAAGGCATTCATCGTTCTGCGAGGCGGCATAGAACCGACAGATGAAATAAAGGCGTCGATCCTTGAGCATTGCAGGAAAAATATCGCGAAATACGCAATGCCGCGCGAGTTCGAATACCGCGCCGATTTACCGCGCACTCTTGTAGGCAAGGTGGCGTATATAGAGCTTGAGAAAGAGGAACTTTTGAAGATTTGAGAATGTATTCAACTATTTAGAGATAAAGCGTTCTCTTTATGCGAGAGGGATGGAGAAAATGGATAAAAAATGGTTTGACGATATGGAGGCGAAAATCCCGCGCGGAGGAGTCCGGACGCGTTTCGCGCCCAGCCCGACAGGGTACATGCACGTCGGTGGTTTGCGGACGGCGCTTTACGCTTTCCTTATCGCAAAAAAAGATGACGGGAAGTTCATACTGCGCATAGAGGATACAGACACCGCCCGCTTTGTCGAGGGCGCGACGGAAATCATTATTAATACTATGAAAGACGCCGGCCTGCATTATGATGAAGGCCCGGACACGGGAGGCCCGGCAGCGCCGTATACGCAAAGCGAGCGCAGGCAGCTTTACCGCCCGTATGCCGAACTGTTGTGCGAAAAGGGCGCGGCGTACTATTGCTTCTGTACCAGGGAGGACAAAGGCAACGGACAACTGACAATGGACAATGGACAATTGAGAAACGACGGCCTCGAACCGGGATCCGAGGCAGATAATTCTCAATTCCCAATTCTCAATTCTCAATTCAATCCAAGCCCGCACTCCGCACTGACCGAGGACGATCCGTGCCGCTGCCTGCCATATGAGCAATCAAAGCGGCGCGCGGACGCGGGCGAGCCGTTTGCCGTCCGCATGAAAGCGCCTCGTGAAGGCACAACTACGGTCCATGATATGGTTTTCGGGGTGATCACAGCGCAGAATTCCACACTGGACGACATGATCCTGCTTAAAAGCGACGGAATGCCGACGTATAATTTCGCAAACGTAGTCGACGATCACCTGATGGGCGTTACTCACGTCCTGCGCGGCAGCGAGTACATAAGTTCCGCGCCTAAATATAACCTTCTCTACGAGGCTTTCGGGTGGGAAATACCCGCTTATATAACAGTATCTCCGGTCATGCGCGACGCTCAGCATAAACTATCTAAGCGACACGGAGACCCTACGTATGACGACCTGCTGAGCCAGGGCTATCTGCCGGAGGCTGTGCTGAACTACGTCGCGCTGCTCGGATGGAGTCCGGGCGGGGAGCGTGAGTTTTTTACGCTTACTGAGATGCCGGAGGTTTTTGGAGTCGGCGGAATATCAAAATCACCCGCTATATTTGACATGGAAAAGCTGAACTACTTTAACAGCGAGTATATACGCGCGCTGACTCCGGAAAAATTTGAGGATTTGGCGCGGCCGTATGTACGGCAAGCCGTGAAAAATGAAAACATGCCTGTCGGCGCGATCGCGGCGATATTGCAGGCCCGGTGCGAAAAGCTGAGCGACATCCCCGGAAAAATAGACTTCTTTGACGAACTGCCGGATTACCCTGCGGAACTGTTCATACATAAAAAGTCAAAAACAGACGAAGCGATATCGCTCGGCATGCTCCGCGCCGCACTCCCGGTTCTGGAAAGCCTGCCGGAGTGGACAGGCGAGGCTGTTCATGAAGCCCTGATCGCCCTTGCGGAAAAGCTGGAAGTAAAGAACGCGACGCTGATGTGGCCGGTGCGCATAGCAATATCCGGCAAAGCCGTGACGCCGGGCGGCGCCGTTGAGATATGCTTTATTCTCGGACGCGGTGAAACGCTGCGGCGTATATCCGTGGGGATCGGCAAATTGTCCGGCTGAGGGACTGTCCGGTCGGAAAGTTGTCCTGTTTACCAACTGTCCGGTTGAAAATTATCAAAAGGTGGGATTTGATGAGCAAATGGCTGAAAAACGCAATCGTGATCTTTTCCGCGATATGCGTGATAGTGCTTGTGATCTTTTGCATCGAATTATTCATATTGAACAGGGACTCCGATGATGAAGGGAATACCGGACCGACTATTTCACAGCCCGCCGTCGGCGGCGGCGAGGGGTCAGACGGGCAAAAGGCCTCGCCCGACAAGCAACCTGCCAAGGGCGATGACCAGCCCGGGAATGGAACGAACGACCAGCCGACGCAGCCTCCCCCGTCGCCGACCGGAAAGCGGAGAGACTTACCGATGCCGGGAGACAGGAATCTGGTCCTGTATGCAGACGACGGGAAGTTCATTTATTCCGAGCTGGAGCTGTCCTGGTTGTTCGAGTACATGGGGAACGAAGCTGTGACGCTTGAGGTGTGTTATGTACATTTGCCGTTAGGCGTAGACGCGCGCGCAAAGGAATGCCTGGATGGTTACGTCGGCAGCGGAAAAACATCAGTCGGTGAAACAGGGCAGATAGGGAGATCGGATATCGTCGGGCAATTTGTGTCCGGTGAAATAGACGGAGAAAAATACGAGGCGTGGATATATAGATTTACTGAAGCAGGCATTGACGATATGGGAGTTGAATTCGTGCTCCATTACCGCGTCGACGGGCAGAGAGAAGCGCTCTATACCATCATCGACTCGATGAGCCTGATCCCCGCGTGAGGCAGCCTGAATGATAGTTGTTGAAAAAATCACAGTGGAAGAGTTGCGCCCGATGTCTGAGAAAGTGTCTGAGCCGCTGATAAAGGGCGTGATCGACATAGCTCGGCGCGTTCTTGTTCTGGACGCAGGGCTGCATTCGGATGAGGAACTGTTTTTGCTCGACGAAGGCTCCGATCAGGCGGATCTTTGGGGGATCAACCTCTGGCCGGATTACTTCGGAACTGAAGAGTTCGTCGAGTTCGATTCAATGATAAATATTCGCCCATTGCAAAATAACCGCTCACGCGGAGTCGAAGACCCTGACGTCCGGCGGTTGATATGTGAGATCGTGGCGGAGAAGATCGATGGGTGAGACAGTTGGATATAAGTTTGACCGCGCGAGGTGGGCGCAGCTGACTTTTTTTGAACAAATGGGCAACATCAGTTCTGAAGTCGGCCGCGCTATAATAGCGCATCGAAACGGGAATGAACTTCGGGAGACGCGGGCGGTCGACCGCGCGATAGACTTGTTCAGCGCCACAGCAGACGTCCTGAAAGGCACGCAATACTCCTACCGGCTCAAGGAGGTCCTGCGCGCGCGCGACGAGTTCTTGCGCCTGTTCTTCGACGGAACATTCGACGATGACGCCGACAACATAGAGCGCTACTTCATGTACTTCGCATATCTTGCCCGCGCACAGCAAAACCAATAATAATTCCGGATAGTTTGCTAATCGCAGATTTTACGGCGAAGCCGCCCTTTGTGCCGCGTACTACTTCATTACGCGGTACAAAGGGCGGCTTAATATATAATACTTTTTCAGTCCATGACGAGGACAGGTTTTATAGTCAGGCCGGCCAGAGAGTCGTCGAAAGCAGTGTTTATGTCCTCAAAACTATAGAACTTGATCAGCCTGTCGAAAGGAAAAAGCCCTCTTTTATAATAACCGATCAACCGCGGGATAAACTCACCGGGGAGGCTCCGGCCCTCTGTGATCCCCATGATGACACGCGATCCGATAGTGCCGTATGTATGCTCTCCACCGCCGCCTATCACCGCCAGAGACCCGAAGAGATTCGTGCATTCAAGCGCAGTGCGGGCTGTCATTCCGGTTCCGCTGGCGTTGACCGCATAATCGGCGCCGCCACTTGCTATTTCTTTTACAGCGGTGACGACGTCGGTCTTTTTTGCGTTCACCGTGTGCGTTGCGCCAAGTTCCGCCGCCATTTCCAGCCTCGAATCCACTGTATCCACAGCAATAATCGGGAAGCACCCGCAGATTTTTGCCGCCATCAGCGCGCTCATGCCCACTCCGCCGCAGCCGACGACCGCTATCGATGATCCCGGTTCCGGTTTCAGGGCGTTGAGCACGCTCCCCGCGCCGGTCTGGATGCCGCAGCCGAGAGGGCCTGTCAGCTTAATGTCAATATCGTCGGGTATGCGGACCAGATTATGCCGGTGAGTGACAGCATGTGTCGCAAACGACGCCTGATTGAAAAAATTCGACAGTTCCATACCGTCCTTAGTCAGGCGCGTGGTCCCGTCATATGCGCGGCCGCCGAAATTGAGTCTTATGTTTTCCTCGCATTCGTAGTGGCGCCTCGTCAGGCAGGACCGGCATTCCCCGCAGTAACTGAAGGACATGCACACCCTGTCTCCCGGTACAAAATCCGTTACCATACCGCCGGTCTTTTCGACGATCCCGCACCCCTCATGCCCAAGCACAACAGGATGAATTGGCGAGATCAACCCGATCATGATTGAATAGTCTGTATGACAGACGCCGCTGGCGGCGATTTTTACAAGGACCTCGTCCTCTTTAGGCTCCGCAAGGTCGACTTCCTCGATGACAAAACGGTCGTTAGGTTTATAGATGACTGCGGCTTTGATTTTCACTTTAGTGATCCTCTTTTCTCCCAGCGCCTTCTACAGGTATTGTGGATTGCCGCGCCGCATAGCGTCCATAGCGCCGTTCCGGCGCATTGCAACGCATTAGCGCCCCGCAAAGACGGGGTCACTGACACAAATATCTGCATTGCGCGATATTTTTTATTTTCTAAAACCCGAAGTTCAGCCCGCCGGTCAGTTTTGACATGGATTCGCTCATGCTCGAATCAGCCTTGCGCATAGCCTCGTTGACAGCCGCGACTATCAGATCCTGGAGCATTTCAACATCCTCGGGGTCTACTGCGTCGGGCTCGATCGTGAGTTCTGTGAGTACATGCTTTCCGCTTACAACCGCGGTGACCACTCCTCCGCCGGACTGCGCGGAGTACGTCCTTTCCTCCATCTCCTCCTGCATTTTAAGCAGGTCCTCCTGCATTTTCTGCGCCTGTTTGACCATATTCATGTTCATACCGCCGCCGCCGCCATAGCTGCCGCCGCGAAAACCGCCCTTTGCCAAATCAACCTCTCCTCTTTAATCTTTTTTTATATGACCGGACTCGATCAGCCGATCGATATCTTCGCTTCTGCTTTCCGGTGAATCGCTGCCTGCGCTCATTTCCGTACGAATGACTATCTCTCGTCCGAGAACATCTGCGGCTGCTTTTTTCAGCGCTTCACTGAGCTTTTTTGATTCAATCTGATCAACGAAAAACTGATTGCGCGCGCGGATAGTGAGCGTACTGCCGCTGAGTTCGGCGCTTACCTGTTCGCTGTTGCTCAGCACTCCGTGGAACTGGGGTTCATCCGCCAGCATCAGTTTCAGAATGTCCTCCCAGTAACCGCCCTCCTGAGGTAAGTTTGAAGAGTGTGGTGCGCAGAGCGTAGTTGTACTTAGTTGAGAATCGAGAGCCGAGGATTGAGAATCACTCGTTTCCGGATCCGCCACCGGATCCGTCACCGGATCGTCATGCGCAAATTGTCCGTTATCCGCAGTCCGCTGTTTATTGTTCATTGCCCATTGTTCGTTATCCGTCGCCCCGTCCGCTATTTCCGCATTACGCCTTTCGCATCCTGCATTACCGTGATCTGCGCTGTTCGTTTTCTCAAGCCTCGCTATACGCGACACGATTGCGGAGAAATCGTCTGACAAACGTTCATCGCACATCCTTATGAGGCACATCTCCACGGAGAGTTTCACGCTTTCGCCGCGCGAAAGGCCGACCATTGCCTCACGAATAACGTCAAGGAACGCAAACAGCCTTTCCGGCGTCATCTTTACCGAAAGCCCTGACAGTTCCCCGCCGCTGAACGCACCGCCCAGTAAGGGCGAATCCTTTGAAAGTCCATAAACGAGAACATCCCGCAAAAGCGCCGCCAGTTCGCTTAGAAGCGCGGGCATGTCCTTTCCGTCGTCATATAGTTTGCCAATAAGACTGAGCGCCGCCGCTGTATCCCTGTTCGCAGCCGCTTCCGCAAGGTCGATGAGTTCCTGCTGTCCGGCAAGGCCAATAGTGTCAAGAACACGACGGAGGTCGACAAACGTATCAGATGCGCACTGGTCCAGGAGCGAGAGCGCGTCGCGCATCGAACCGTCCCCAAGAGCGGCAAGTTTTACGGCTGCGTCCGCCGCAAGCGTCAACCCCTCGCCCGCGGCTACGCTTTGAAGCCGCGCGGCTATCGCGGCGGGCGATAAGCGTTTGAACGAGAACCTCTGGCAGCGCGACAATATCGTAGAGGGGACCTTGTGGAGTTCCGTCGTTGCCAGGATGAACATCAGATGCTCCGGCGGTTCTTCCAGTATTTTCAGCAGAGCGTTGAACGCGGGCGTAGAGAGCATGTGTACTTCGTCGACGATATAAACCCGCTTCCTGACGGAAGCGGGTGAGTATATGGCTTCCTCGCGCAGGGCGCGGACGTTGTCAACGCCGTTGTTCGACGCCGCGTCAAGTTCCAGCACGTCCAAAATGCTGCCGTTTTCAATACCGACGCAAGCCGGGCATTTGTTGCATGGCTCCCCGCCCTCCGGAGATTCGCAGTTAACGGCGCGCGCGAGAATTTTTGCGCATGTAGTTTTGCCCGTGCCGCGTGTGCCGACAAACAGATAAGCGTGCGACAGCCTGTTCAGGGCGATCTGCCGGCGAAGCGTTTCGGTGATATGTTCCTGGCCCGCAACGTCGCCGAAACACTGCGGCCTGTATTTTCTGTACAAAGCCTGATACACTCTGTTTACCCCCCGGAGTTGTTCTGCTCCGCCGAAAGGCCGCGCACCGGCCTTTGAAAATGTGATATACCCGCTTGCCCGACAGCCGGCTCGGAACCGGCTGCCCCGCGGCACACGCAAGATTTCGCTTAATGCTGCTCGGTTCCCCGCCTGACATGGTTCACGAATTTACGTTGCGCGAGACCGGCTCGTCATCGCTGCTTATCGGGGGCTGTCGA
>Ga0082212_10012632_pt1 | contig 10626 bp, 5 predicted proteins | sample TergutNt197P3_FD_71548 | JGI IMG/M metagenome (GOLD analysis project Ga0082212, IMG submission 71548) | Neocapritermes taracua P3 segment gut microbial communities from Petit-Saut dam, French Guiana - Nt197 P3 | ecosystem: Host-associated > Arthropoda: Insects > Digestive system > Gut ...
GCGGGATTAAAAAAACTGGCGAGTGTTTGCCGGGCAGCCGCGGCGCCAGTTGTCGCAATCGGCGGCATCGGGCTGGAACGAATCCGCCCTGTGCTGGAAGCCGGAGCCGCAAGCGCCGCAGTCGTTTCAGCAATCATGACAGCGAAAAATATCGCCAAACAAACGGAACTTTTTCTCGAAACCGCATATAGCGCGTAAAGGAAAATATGACTAAGAATAACAAGGAGTATTATATGAAGCTATCACGCCAACTCCGAAGCTTCGGGGCAGCTTTCCTTTGCGCTGCCATGGTTTTATGCAATGTACCTCTCGTTCAGGCGCAAACAATTACTATAGGCAGCCCTGTGACGCATGATGTTTTGGGCAACGGGACAGGTGCGGAAGGCAACCAGCCTCCAAGCAGGCCAGCCACGGGCAACACGGTAATAGTACAAGAACTCTGGACGGTACCTATCGTTCCAGAGGAGGAACCTGAAATAGGTGCGTTGAAGGGAAATGTTTACGGTGGATACGCTAGTACAACAACAGAAGACGCCGTCTCCAATCTCGTTGATATACAAACCGGCGCGATAGTAGAAGGGAGTGTTTACGGCGGATATACGCAAAACGGAAATGCCAATACAAATACCGTTCAAGTACATATCGGCGCGGAAATAACAGGGAGCGTTTACGGCGGACATGCAATTGCCGGCGACGCCGACGATAATACAATTAATATCACTAACAGTACGGTAAAGGGCGCTTCGGGCTACCCCGCATCTATAGTCGGCGGCTCCTCTGGAACAGGCAATGCCGATTCAAACACAATTAACATCAAGGCTACCGGATACCCCGACGACCCACAAACCGCGGAAATAGCTGGATACGTAATGGGCGGACAAAGCAGCAGCGGCGATGTAACCGGAAACACTGTTAACATCAGCGCAAGCGGCGCAGCAAGCGGAATTGGCACCGTATCAATAACCGGTGACGTATATGGCGGACAAAGCATCAGCGGCGATGTAACCGGAAACAAGGTTAATATAAGTGCGGAGTCAGGCGGCAGAATTGACGTGGAAAACGTTTATGGCGGCTACTCATTTGCGGGCGACGCATCAGGAAACGCGGTTGATGTCAAGACGTCCGGCAGCGGCACTGCTAACGTGGGTAAGGTTTACAGTAATTATTCGGTAATGGGAGACGTTTTTAGCAACACGCTTGTTATTGAAGGCGGTTCCGTCGGCACAGCCTATGCAGGATATTCAAAAGATGGCGACGCCTTCAACAACTGGGTTACCGTCAACACCGACCCTGACCCGGACGCCGGACCTGGAGTTGGTACCGGTTTAAATATTATCACCATATCCGGGAATAACACACGTGTCGATAACGCATATGCCGGATATACGGAAAGGGGCGATGCGTATGATAACCTTATTGAAATCAAAGCCCATCAGCCGGATGGCGTTTTCTATGGTGGCTACTCCGAAACAGGTAATGCATACGACAACCATGTCCGTATTAACGGCGGCAATATGGGCGAATTTCATGCCGGGCACAGCAGCACTGGGGTCAGCACAGATGATGATCCCGGAGGCGCATACAACAATACAATAGTAGTCACTGCTGGAACCATTTATGGTGATCTCTATGGAGGTTCCACTGACACTGGTGAAGCCCATAATAATACCATCTGGGTAGCAGCCGGATTGTCACAGGGAACCATCTATGGCGGCCACGCATCTGATGGCGGCGATGTTTTTTTAAACCAGGTCTTCATTGCTGATTCCCCGAACGATACGGGCACTATAAACGCCGATGTCAAAGATGTTTTTGGAGGTTATTCCAAGGGCGGTTCTGCTATCGGTAACATGGTTACCATTTCCAAGGACTACTACGCCACTGTTGGCGGGAATATTGTGGGAGGCTTCTCTGATTCCGGTTTTCCGGACGAATCTGAAGGAACAACTCAATATAACATTGTAACTATTGAAGACGGCGCCGTTATTAAAGGAGGAAATGTTTATGGCGGACAGTCCGGTTCAGCAAAAGAAAATTACGTCTTTATAAATGGCGGCGATATTAACGGCGGCGAAATTGTCGGCGGCGGTGGCGACGTAAGAGGATATTACACAATTGACAACGCTGTCATAATTAAAAACAACGCCATAGTAGGCAACGTTTACGGCGGAAAAATATCCCGCGGCAAAGTCGTTGGAAACCAGGTTTACATAGACGGCGATTCGACCGGCGGTAATGTTTATGGCGGATATACGGCAGAAGGCTGGGCCGAAGAAAATATTGTTGAAATAAACTCTGGCAAATTCGGAGATGTTTACGGAGCAAGCGCGACCGACGGCTACGCAAACGATAATAAAGTATATCTTACCAACGGCAAATTCGGATCCGTTTACGGAGGCGTCACAAACAACGGTCTTTCCCAGAGCAACAGTGTCTACATCAATGACGTCGAAGAGATTAACGGAAATAATGTAGTAGGCGGTAGTACCGGACGCGGCAACGCCCTCAAGAATGACGTCTACATATTCGACAGCGAGGTTAGAAATAGCGGCGCTTCTATTATTGGCGGCAATACCGGCTCCGGCAACGCCCAGGAAAATTTAGTTTTCATTGACGGCGGATCAGTAGATGTCCAGAGCGTAATAGGCGGAAACAGCAGCGGCGGGAATGCCAACTCGAATGAAGTTAATGTCGGGAACGTGGACGGCGGGTCATTCATTATTTCTGATTTGATCGGCGGCGCAAGCTCTAACGGATCGGCAAATAATAATACAGTCATTGTCGGCGACAGCAGTTCGTTCAGCGGTAATTTCACAAACGTTTACGGCGGAAAATCCGGCGGCAGCGGCAACGTGAATAAAAATATTGTCCGTATCTACAATGGCGTTTTCACAAACGTTTATGGAGGAAGGGCGGACGGCGACGGATACGCAACTAACAATGAAGTTTATCTGAACGGCGGCACATTCAATGGCTTTATATACGGCGGTTTTAGCGAGTCAGGTTCCGCCACAGGAAATATCGTCGATATTTCCACCAGCGCCAGTCTGGGAACCGGAGCGCGGCTTTATGGCGGTTTTACCAACTCAACCCGCCACGATGCCCGCACCGGCAATACGCTGAACATAAGAAAGCCGATAACTATTACTGGAATAGACAATTTTGAAAACTACAATTTCTATATTCCATCCAATTTTACCGCTAATAACGCGATGATTACCGTATCAAGCGGCAACGGCAACGGCGGAGCCATCAATCTGGAAGACGCCAACATCAAAATCGATGTCAACAGCGAATCACTGAAACAGGGCGACACTGTGGTTTTGATTGATGAAAAGGGCGGTTTAGGTTTTGACGGCGATCCGGTCTATGCAGGGACAAACAGCACTGGCCTGATAAATTGGACTTTTGGCCTGGACGTGGAGGAAAACCAGTTGCGCGCCACTATCCTTGGCAAATCGCTGGATTCAAATACGCAATCTCTTTCTTACGGATTTCTCAGTGGTTTGGTTCTGGCCAATCAGGGCGCTGACGCCATCGCCAGCTCCGCCATGGACAGCGCGATGACCGCGGCGCATAAAGGCCCGATTCAGGGGCTGGGCGCCTTTGGTTCGCTCGTTGCCGGAAAAACAAAATATGACACCGGATCCAGCATCGATATGTTTGGCGTGTCAGCGGCGGCGGGTTTGGCTATCGGCGTCGATTTCATAAACAGCAGTCTGACGCTTGGACCATTTTTTGAATATGGCAGAGGAGAATTCGACACCGAAAGCGGCTCAATAGAAGGCAATATAGCCACAGGTGACGGCGACTCGGAGTCTTTCGGCGGCGGCTTCCTCCTGCGCATGGATTACAAAGATATCGGTATCGGACGCTATTTCGCCGAAGCTTCGGTGCGCGCCGGAAGACAGAAAATAAATTTTTCATCAAACTGGACCGGTAACGAGGAAGCATACTCATATTCATCCACATACCCGTATTACGGTTTCCATCTCGGCTACGGTGGATCATGGGATGTCGCTTCAAGCGCCGCCCTGGATATTTACGGTAAATACTTCTACGCGCGCGGCGGCGACAGCAGTGCTTCCCTGCCAAACGATATAAGCATTGACGTCGAGGCGACAACGTCGAACCGTATCCGCGGCGGATCAAAGCTGGCATTCGCTCCAGGCGACAGTTTTGCAATCAGTGTCGGCGGCGCATATGAATATGAAATAAGCGGAGAAGCAAACGCTTCAATGCTTGGCCAGGCAATCAAAGCTCCATCGCTGAAAGGCGGCACGGGCATTGGCGAAGTTGTTATCGGCTTCAAACCTTCCGCTGAAAGCCTGACGTCCATTAACATTGGAATTCAGGGTTATGCGGGCAAACGCCAGGGCGTAACCGCAAGCCTGTTTTTGAGGTTCTAAAGCGTAAGCTATATTCCGGTTTAAATAAAAAAGGCTCCCGGATTACCCGGGAGCCTTTTTTATTTAAACCGGAATATGGCGTGTTATTTTTTATTTCGTGAATACCCTGTAAGAATGTGGCGGAAGCGTAACCGTAAAGACGTTGGTTTTGTCGTCCGCTCTTATGCCGTAACCGAATGGACTAAACGATTTGTTCGAAGGGTTCTTTTCGATAACGGTTCCGCTCAACATATCGGTTATTCTATCTACACCTTCCCTTGCGTTGATTTTTATTTCAACAGGCTCATCGAGAAAAGATTCCACAATGAACGTGCCGTTATCATAGAGGAAGAGGCTGACTTTTGCCGGCGCGTCTATGCGTAAATCCAGATCTTTGCTCAACGTTTGGCGAAAACTGTTCAATACGCCCGTGGGAAGGTCGTAGAGATTGCCAAAATCATCGGGGATGGTCATTACATAAAGATTCCCTTTGGAGTATGGCGCGCGGAGCAGCATTGGATATCCGCTCACGCCTCCCGTCAGGGGACGACCTGCGCTTACCATATCCCACGCATCGTTGGTCTGGTACTGTACCTGGGTAATCAATATATCTTTATCCGACTTCCCTGCCGTGCCGAAGTCATTTACCAATGCTTTCATATCTGAAGCGCGAAGCTCGGCAATATCGGCAATTTTTTCAGGAATGGCTTTTAGCAAGCCGCTGGTGATGACAATATCGTTGCCTTTTGTCAGTTGTCCTTTTATCTTTGCGATAATATCGGGATCGTACTTCGCCTGTTCCGTAAGCAGGACAACCTTTTGATCCAGCGGAAATTCCGAATACATGTCCATTGGCAGGCCTATCATGCCCAGGTAATTCTGCAGGAAGTCGTCGCCAAGAGAATGGAAGGGTTTGTATGATTTGATTCCTATGGGCTTGCCCAGTTTGGATATGAAGGCGTTGATTTGCTCCAGTGAATATCCCGCGGCGCGCGCCAGAGTTGTAGGCGTGACCGTTTGCCCATTCAGATTGACAGGCTTTGCCATTTCGTCGTAGTTAAAACTTACGCCCTGTCCCTGCCATGACGTGCGGTGCGAGTTTGGATTGAGGCGCACGTTTAACAATTGGCTGTAATCAAATAAGGCTATTTCCGGAGCCTTTGCAAAAAATGTCAGCCATATCTGTTCCGCGTAACGATCCATGCCCATGTTGGAACCGCCGCTGTCAACCCATCCACCGAAGTTATGACCGGGACGCAGATTATCCAGGTATCGGACGATGTTATAGCCCAGATAATGCTGAAGGTGCTGCGCTCCAGACGGGTCGCGTGTTTCTGTGCCCGTCCAGACGCCGTCGAATATTTGCGGGCCGGTTGACAGGTCGAATCCCAACCCCTGAAAATGGTCGTACCAGTTGGGGTACTTGATAATAACCTTTACTTTGGGGTTGACCTTTCTGGCCGGTTCAATCACCAGGCTTGTTCCCGCTTCGGTCAATAGTTCAGTGCGATATTGCGTCCAGCTTTTATCGCCCTTCGCCGCGATTTCGATATCCGACTTGCAGCTTGTAAAGAAGAAGTCGTCGAGAATGAAATCATCGAAATGCTTTGCCGTGTGCTCGGCGATTTCCCTCACCTGCTTTCTGTGCTCAGGATTGGAGTAGCAGAATGTCTCGAAGCTGTTGGATTCGTTTATCGTGTAGGTTATGCCGCCTCCGGCTTCGATGCCTTTGTCACGAAAAAACTTCTTTGCCTGTTCGAGCGTCGCGTCGGGTATTATCCGCAGGTCGCGGTGTGTCTCAAGGTAAATCTTATCCACTTTCACCTGGCTGGAGATGATATTCCAGGTGGACTCCAGCCAATCGAGGTCTTTCATCCTTTCCACTTCCTGGGCGCGGGTGTAAACCGATACCTTAAAGCCATCGTACTGCCCGGCAAAAGCAGACTGGCAAATTAAAAGTGTAACGATGAGTGAGCAAATAGAAAGTTTTGTTTTCATACATTGCCTTTCAAAAAATTTAACCTCTATGGTATCACTTTTTTTATTTTTATAACCCCATCATGAACTTTTGTAGTAAAATTTCATCTCTTTAAATGAAGACGACGGATTCGCGTAATGAGCTGATCCGACCGTCTTATTGACAGCAATTGCATGGAAAGGATGAATTTATGTTTTCGACGAAAAGTATTAAGGGATTATCGGTATCGCTGCTCTTGATAGGCGTGCTTTTAGCCGGATCCGGCCTGTTAATGGGACAGAGCGGATCGGATGTATGGAAAGACGATGCTACCGGATTGACATGGGCGGTTAAGGACAACGGCATGCCTATAACTCCCGCCGAAGGCCGGTCGTATTGCGATGCCTTAAAAACAGGCGGTTTACAATGGCGTTTACCTACAATCGACGAAGTTGAAGGCATCTTTGACTCAAAAGAGAAGAAGCAATACAAGACCAAGGGAACTATAGAATTGAGCGAGGCATGCGTCTTGACATCCTCCACGAATCGCGGCGGCGACGCGTTTACGTTTTGTTTCAATTCCGGAAGTCGTAATATCGGCGGCGGCGGCGGCTGCGGCACTACCTCGCTTGCGCTGTGCGTGAGCGGCGAATCAAAACAGGCGGCGAATGGTGTAAGTGAGTATCGTATGGTTTTAGGTCCTATATATGAAAAATGAATTTTAGACCATCCGTTAAAAGCCAACTGAATAGATGAAACGACGTCTGATTTTATTACTGCTGATATACGTCGGCATTTGTCTGTCCGCCGCGACCGCGGCGGCGGACAAAGATTCATGCGCAGGTCTCATGGAACGGAAATACGCGAATGTAACGCTCGTGTCGGCTGTTTTCATTGATGATCCCAGTGGATTTGACGCGCCCGAGACGCCCGGAATGTTCGGTACGCCTCCGGGCCTTAAAGTAATGATGCCGTTCTGCCGCGTTACGGGTTTTATCAAACCGGTTCCTGAATCGCGAATCGGTTTTGAAGTCTGGCTGCCTCCGGCTGAGGAATGGAACGAACGATATTTTGCCGTCGGCAATCCTTCTTTTGAGGGTGCGATCAAGTATCAGGGACTTACCCGCGCCCTCGCGGATGGTTACGCAGCCAGTTCAACGGATACTGGCCACCAGGATCCCGGTCACAAATGGGCGATGGGTCAGCCTGAAAAGCTGATCGACTGGATACACCGTGCCGTACACGAGACGGCAGTCGTATCAAAACAGTTGATTCAGGCGTATTACAGCCGCGCGGCGCGTTACTCATACTGGGATAGTTGCCACAATGGCGGCCGTCAGGGGCTGGTGGCCGCGCAGCGATATCCTGATGATTTTGACGGTATCGTTGCGGGAGACCCGGCGCACTATCTCAGCCGTCTGCAGACAGGATCGGAATACCTCGGCTGGGTTGCGCTGAAAGACGGCGTGAAATCTCCATCATATGTACCGCCCACGAAATATCCGGCGATTCATCGCGCGGTACTTGACGCCTGCGACGCCCTGGACGGCGTAAAAGACGACGCGATTGAAGACCCTACCCGGTGCAAATTCGACCCGGCTACTATTAAATGCTACGGACCTGACAAACCGTCATGCCTGACGGCGCCGCAGGTCGAAACTGTCAGGCGTCTATATGAAGGAGCAAAGTTTGCAGACGGCACACAAATTTATTCAGGTTTTGAACCCGGAAGCGAACTGCTCTGGAACGCCCTTATCGCCGGGCCTGAACCTCTCAGCATCAATAACGATTTTTTCAAATATATAGCGTTTGAAAACCCGGACTGGGATTTCCGAACCTTAGACGTGGACGCCGATACCCGCGACATTGAGGCGCGCCTGGGATCGATCATTGATTCAACCCAGACTGATTTAACGCCGTTCAAAAAAAACGGAGGCAAGCTCCTCATGTATCAGTCGTGGACTGAAACATGGATTCCTCCCCGCACGGCGACCGTTTACTACAGCGACGTTGTCAAGACGATGGGGGGAGAAAACCAGACAAAGGATTTCTTCCGGCTGTTTATGGTTCCGGATTTCGGGATGTGCCCTGGAAACCAGGGCGGTTTTGACGCGCTGAATACTGTACGGAAATGGCGCGAAGAAGGCGTCGCGCCAGACCGGATTACCGCGACATACAGGGACGGCGGCCAGGTTTATAAGACGCGTCCGGTGTGTCCATATCCGCAGGCTGCAATATACAAAGGCAGCGGCGACACTAACGACGCAGACAGCTTCGAATGCGGCATACCAACCTGGTAGGCATGGAAGCGCCGGCGTCCCCGCCGACATGTAAAATAAGATGCGCGGCGAAGACGCGCATTCAAAACGCGGGGGCGATTCGCGAACCTGAATTATAAATGGATATTGAGAGGGTTTTATGTACAGATTAGCCGGGCTGACAACAATGATCGTCTTGCTTACGCTCGCCGTTCCTTTTTTTACAGGTTGTGGAGATTCCGGAACGCAACAGCAATATAGGCCGCCTACGGATGGCAACAATACTATAGTCAACATCAATTCCGCCGCACAACTGAACGAAATCAGGAATAATCTTTCCGGTCGTTACAGGCTGACCGCAAATATCACATTGCCGTCATCCGACTGGAGTCCGATTGGTTCATCCCCATACGCTCCTTTTAAAGGAGAATTCGACGGACGCGGCTATACAATAAACGGCCTGACGGTTGGATCGGCAAGGTTTGAAAAATTTGCGGGCTTATTCGGCTACGTTAACGGCGGCGCAATAAAAAATCTTAACCTTGAATATGATTATATTCAAGGGGAATATGCCGGAGCCATCGTGGGATATATGTATGGCGGTACAATATCCAGCTCAATAGCTTCCAGCTATATTGGCTTTATTGACGGCGATATAGCAGGCGGCATAGCGGGCGGCGTGGAACGCAGTACGATAAATGGCTCCGTCAGCGTTGGAGTCGTTTACGGCTATATCACAGGCGGCGGCATAGCGGGAGGCGTTCTTGGCAGCAAAATAGAAAACTGCGACAGCGATGTTGACGTTTACATGGATCCCTATATGGCCGATGCAATGGCCGGCGGCATTGCGGGGTACGTGGAACGCAGTTTGATAACATATTGCTACAGCGTGGGATATATTGATGGCGATATCGCGGGCGGTATTGCGGGGTATGCGGAAGACAGCACTATAAAAATCTGTGACAACGAAGGGGATGTTTACGCGGAGAGCGATGCGGGCGGTATTGCGGGGTATGTTATATTCAGTGATATTAATGATTGTTACAACTGGGGAGATGTTTACGCAGACAGTTATAACGCGGGCGGTATAGCGGGGTACATAGAAGACGGTTTAATTACGGATTGTTATAACGATGGATATATTGACGGCTATAACGCCGGCGGCATAGCAGGATTCCTCTATTTCAGTGATGTAGCATACTGTGAAAACGCTGGAGATGTTTACGCGGTGAGTAATGCGGGTGGCATAGCAGGATATATAGAAGACGGTTTAATTACGGATTGTTATAACGATGGATATATTGACGGCTATAACGCCGGCGGCATAGCAGGATCCCTCTATTTCAGTGATGTAGCATACTGTGAAAACGCCGGGAACGTTTACGCGGTTAACGATGCAGGCGGTATTGCGGGATCCCGTTACTATCCAAGCATAATAACAGGTTGTTACAATACCGGTTATATTTATTCATCGACAGGTCGTTACGGTCCCGGCGAGGGTTGGTTGTACTACTAAAAATATCCGGGCTATTATACCCGCGAACGAAATGATTTCCATACCTGTGCGGTCTTTTTGACACGATGCAGCGTCAGGTTTCGCTTACGTACTATCGAGTACGCCGTGCTCAACCTTCCTTGCCTCGTGTCAAAAATCCTCGCGCATCCACAGGAAAATCATTTCATTCGCGGGTATAACAAAACTGCGCGAGCGGATCGTTTATAGCCAACATGCCTTTATAATAAAAGGCTTCGCCTTTCGGTTTTCCTATCAGGGTTCCGTAATAGAAATGCAGATTTTCCACATGCGTTAAAAAATCCGGACGGCTGAGAATCGTCTGAAGTCCGCTGCCGTCCGGATCGTACAACTGCGATCTGTGTGCCGCAATGGCCGCGCTTCGCCGGTCGGCGTAATCGGAAATATCCACTACAAAACTCGGCGTCATGCTTAAAGGAAGTTTGAAATAAAGAACGGCGTTCGGGCGGTGACGCTCCTGACCTGTTTCGATTTTAGCGAGACCGGAAT
>Ga0082212_10012633_pt1 | contig 10625 bp, 10 predicted proteins | sample TergutNt197P3_FD_71548 | JGI IMG/M metagenome (GOLD analysis project Ga0082212, IMG submission 71548) | Neocapritermes taracua P3 segment gut microbial communities from Petit-Saut dam, French Guiana - Nt197 P3 | ecosystem: Host-associated > Arthropoda: Insects > Digestive system > Gut ...
CCTGCCTTACCTGACCATTACTCCCACCTTCTCAGTCTGTGAAGTACACGGTTACTTAAGTGGCGAACAGCACACGTGCCCCACTTGCGCCCGCCCCTGCGAGGTCTGGACTCGGGTTATGGGATATCTGCGGCCAGTTTCCAGTTTCAACACCGGCAAGCAAGGCGAGTACGCGCAGCGCACGGCATTCGTTCCCTCAGAAACCATCACGGCCCAGCCAGTAAAAGATGAGTACGCCGCCGTTGTCTAGGAGACTGTCGGACAACTCGTTGTCCCCCAGTCTCCTAGATGCTTTCTCGCTCGCGGAACGCTCGTGGCCAGCGGCGTTACCGCCGGGCTCGAGCGCCTCGCAAGCGCCGGAGCGTGTTGTCCAACACGCTCCTAGAAAACTTACCCCCCTACAGAAAGTCGCCGGGCTGGTCAAACTCTCCACCACGGACTGGCCCGGCAAACTCGCCGCCGTCGTGTTTCTCCAGGGCTGCCCGTGGCGGTGTACGTATTGTCACAACGAGGCGATCTTGGATGCCCGGGCTCCTGGCGCCCTGGAATGGGGCGAGGTGCTCGAGTTCTTGGAACGACGGCGCGGCCTACTCGACGGTGTCGTTTTTTCCGGGGGTGAACCCTTACTGGACACTGGGTTGGCCGGTGCCCTGGCTAGCGTGCGCGAGTTGGGGTTCCAGACAGCTTTGCACACCGGGGGAGCGTGGCCTCGGCGATTGGCTCACCTGTTGGATACTGGATTATTGGATTGGGTCGGGCTCGACATTAAGCACCTGCGGCACAAATACCACCTGGTGACGGGCGTTCGCTCTTCCGGGCCAGCCTCATGGGGAAGCTTGGACGTCGTCGTGCAATCAGGCGTTGCCCATGAAGTACGAACTACGGTGGATCCCTCGGTGCATGATCGCGAGGACATCAAGAGGTTAATCTCTGAGTTGCGCGAGTACCGCAGTGCCAACGGCAATCAGGTCTCCTCTCATGTCTTACAAGAGGCCCAGCCAAAAGGTGCCGCAGAAGAACACTTAACGGCCCTGCCTAACTGGCGCTTAGCCGATCTGATCGCCGCCACGGAAGAACCAGAAGTCCTCCGCCGAGCGGCTTAATCACCGGTCGAACCGCCCTCAAAAGTCAGTTTCAGGGCTCAAGTGAGTTCTGAGGGCGATCCGTCCGAACTTTTACCGCGAAAGCCAGGTATGGCACAGGCTTCCCTGTGACCAGGCGGGGGAGGGTGCCAACCAGTTATTGGCTGGTGGCAGCCGGAAAGGACTGACGGGGGGCGCCAGCGCCCAGCGACATTTGGCGCGGTGGAATGCGGCTTGTTCCGCCGTACCACTGGAATTTGACATTACTTTCACGATATGCTTATGGATTCTCTGTCGCCGTCGCCCTTGGTTACGGCGAAATCAGCTTGCCGATTTGCGTCAGATCATGGGCCATTTGAGGCCCATTTGGTAACTGTTACCCAGTTGTGACCTTGATAATAGTGGCTTGTGACTTTATCACTTATTGAAACTCAAGCCCCAGAGAGGGCCCACGAAACAGTCAACGTAGTGGAGCCCGTTGGGGCCCACCCTCCCTCGGTTGACAAATCCCGCCGGGAAAACCGCATCAAGATCGCCTGTATCGCAGCGACTTTCGGTGCCGGTCTGGTGTCCGCAGTCCAATCCCGCGTGAATGGCTCCTTCGGTGCCGCATTGGGCAACAGCTTCCTGTCCGCCCTGGTCAACTTCGCCTCCGCGCTGGCGATCCTCACCCTGTTGCTCATCCTCAGCCCCAAGGGCCGTGCGGGCCTCACCCGCGTCATCGCCTCGCTGAAGGCTGGTGTTGCCCGGCATCGCAACCCGTTCGCGGTGGTTTCCCACCCGGGGGTGAAGGGCATCGGCCACCTACGGTGGTTCCAAATCATTGGTGGCGCCGCTGGCGCCCTTTTTGTTACCGCCCAAGGAATGTCGGTTCCCGCCCTGGGCGTGGCCCTGTTTGTGGTGGCCGTTACCGCAGGTCAGACCGTGAGTTCCCTCTTTGTTGACCGGCTCGGCTTCGCCCCCGGCGGCAAGCGCAAGATTACCCTGGCCCGCACCGCTGGCCCGCTCGTGATCATCGCGGCGGTACTGGTCAGCCAGTGGCCCAACATCTCGGCCCGCGTGAACGGCGAGGTTGGCGTGCAAGGCATCTACATTCTGCTGCCAGTCATCGCTGGTATCTTCGTGGCCGCCCAGCACGCCGCAAATGGCCGCATCGAGACCACCGCCACGGTAGTTCCCCGCCCCAATGGCGAGGCCGCCCGGCATGAGTTCGGCGCCGGCGTACTCACCGCTACCTTCATCAACTTCCTGGTGGGAACCATTGCCCTGGTAGTAGTGGCCGGTATTTCGCTCGCCATCCAAGGCGCTCCAACTGCTGGCGGCAACCTGGAGTGGTGGATGCTCACGGGCGGCGCGCTCGGCGTCATCTTCATCGGCACCTCCGCTGGCGTGATGCACCGCATCGGCGCCCTGTTGGTCATGCTCTCGCTGGTAGCCGGGCAGACCGTCGGAGGCTTGCTGCTTGACCTCTCCCCGTGGGGCGGCACCATGGTTCCGCCCGTCACCACCTACATTGGCGTGGTGTTAGTCCTGATCGCGATCGCCATCCCGGCATTCAAGACTAAGTCCGCGTAATCTCATCTAGCTTAAAGGCCCCTGGCGTTGTCACCCACAACGCTGGGGGCTTTCCCAATGGCGATTTATCGAACGAGATGGCCTCCATCGTCGAAACAACCATTATAACGATTACTCAAGCCGACTCAATCGATAAATCAACAGTCTCCTAAAAAAGCGTGGATTGGGCTGCCCGACGACGACGGCGCGGCTTTGGCTCGCTGACGGTTTCTGGGTCCGCATCGGCTCCCGCCCAATCCGGAACGGTGACCGTATCGATCTGATTTACAGAAACCCCAGGGCTTCGCGGGCTCGCATGAGTATTCCGGGTCTGAGCTGAGGCCAGGGGCGCCAGGATTTCGGAAACCAGACGAACCCCGGAAGGCACTGTGCTGCGCAGTGTTACCGCCAGGGCAGCCGGAACTGCCACAGGCGCGGGGGGCAGAGTAACCGGCACTGGCGGAGCCAGCACCACCTTTTTGGTGATGGAATCGCCCGGTTCTGCCAACTCGTCATCGTCGTCGGAGAAAAGCCTGCCGGAGATAACGCCGCGTCCGGCGGCCCAATCGCGGGCGGCGGCGAGTGCGAGTTCGTCAGCGCGCTCGTTGAATTTGTGGCCAAAGTGGCCGCGCACCCAGCGGAACTTGACGGGACCCTCGCGGCCGGATATTTCGGCGTCGATGGCCTGGATCAGTTCCAGGTTCTGGACGGGACTGCCGGTGGAGGTGCGCCAACCCTTGCGTTTCCAGCCGGGCAGCCATTCGGTGGCGCTGCGGATGGTGTATTGGGAGTCAGACTCGATCAGTAGTGGTCGAGGGCCGGGGTGGGCGCGCAGGGCCTGTAAAACAGCGGTGAGCTCGGCGATTTGATTGGTGCCCGAGGCGGCGCCGCCGGAGTCGAAGCGCGTGCCAGTGTGGTCCACCCAGGCCCAACCGATCGCGCCGCCGGGGTTGCGCAAACACGAGCCGTCGGTGCTTAACGTTATTACCCCAGAGGTCATCTGGGGAGAGTTCGCAGCCACGGGTCCCAATTTTGCGACATTTGCGGTAGTTTTCACCTTATGAATGCAACAGACGCACCGCACCCTGGCGCGCACCAGGCGGAGGCGGCCAAAGCCGCACGCCAACCACACGGGCTTGACATTCCCGACAGCGGGTTCGACGGCTACGACGACGATCCGGCTCGCGCCACCGCTTTTGAGCACGGCACCCAGGTTTCCACCTCGAACGATGGCGTACCCTCGGCCAAGTCCGTGGATATCCCCGATAGCGGAATGGATGGCCTGGATGACACAGCCAAGTAAGGCGCAGCCTGGTAAGACTCAGTCGCGCACGGGCCATGTTCACGTCCCCCGCGAAGAGGCCGCGCCGCCGCAAGTGGACCCGGCTGACATGGAAGTTGCCAGCGTGGAAAACGATGGGGCTGGCTCGCGGTACGTGGCCCACAATCGGGTCGGAACCGAAATGGGCTGGCTGGGCTACCGCGATGAAAAGGGCGTGCGCGTTTTGTGGACCACGGTGACGCATCCGGAGTTCCGCGGGCATGGGGTGGCCAGCAAAATGACACGGAAAGTAATGGACGATGCCGTGGCCAGCGGCACACCCATTGATCCAGTGTGTTGGTATGCCTCCGAGTGGGTGCAGCGCAACCCGCAATACTCCAAGATCATCACCGACCCCGGGTTCTAGGCAAGGCATTTGGTGCAGGTTTTCACCGCCGATGTCGTGGTGCTCGGCGCCGGGGGCGCTGGACTGAGCGCTGCGTTGGCCGCCGCCGAACAGGGTTTTCGGGTGGCAGTCGTTTCCAAGGTGTACCCCATGCGCTCGCATACGGTTGCAGCCGAGGGCGGGGCGGCCGGGGTGCATCTGCCGGAAGATTCGCTGGTGAGCCATGTCGACGACACCCTGCGCGCCGGAGCAGGGCTTGGCATTCCAGACGCCGTGGAGGCAATTGTGGCCGCGGCGCCGCGCGAACTCGCCCGCCTAGAGCGTTGGGGCATGCCCTTTTCTCGGACTGACGATGGCGATGTCGCGATCCGCCCATTCGGAGGCATGAGTCATCCGCGGACCTGGTTTGCCGCAGATAAAACCGGCTTTCACCTGCTGCACACGCTGTTTCAAACGGCACTTCAGTATCCGGAGATTGAGTTTTTCAGCGATCACCTCGCACTAGATTTGCTGCGCCCCGCGGCGGACGGCGATTGCTGGGGATTGCTGGCCTATTCGCAGCGCGCGGGGGAGCCGGTGCTGTTCACCGCTCCCGCGTTAATTATCGCGACGGGCGGCTTCGCGCGGGCGTGGGGGACTTCCACCAACGCGGATATTGTCACGGGCGATGGTCACGCTTTGGCACTGCGCGCTGGTTTGCCGCTTATGGATATTGAGTTCATCCAGTGGCATCCCACTTGCTTGCCCGGAACTGGGTTCTTGATCACTGAGGCCGCTCGGGCCGAGGGCGGTGTACTCCGCGACAAAGATGGTCAGCGCTACCTGGCCGACTATGGCCTGGGCCCGGAGACGCCGCTCGGTCACCCCGAGGCCCGACGCATGGAACTCGGCCCTCGCGATGCCTTATCCCAAGCGTTCCTTGCAGCCGAGGCCGACGGGCGAACCGCTAGTTACGACTACCCGACCGTGACGGGCATCCGGCAACTCCAGGTGGTTTACCTTGACCTCACGCACCTGGGCCGCGAGGTTCTGGCCCAACGGCTGCCGTTGATTGTGACGCTGGCCAACCGCTATGCGGGCGTGGACCCCGCGCGAACCCCGATCCCGGTATGCCCCGCAGCGCACTACACCATGGGCGGGATTCCCACCGACGCGAGCGGCTCCGTACTCGACGACGATGGCGAGGCAGTTCCCGGGTTGTTCGCCGCCGGGGAATGTGCCGCCACCGGATTGCATGGCGCCAACCGCTTGGGGTCCAACTCGTTGGTGGAGACCCTGGTGATGGGCCGTGCCGCCGCGTTGGCCGCCACGGAGGTGGTGGCCCGACGACGTGTGGTGAACTCCACCGCAGGAGTGCCCGAGACGGAGGCGAATGCTCGTTGGGAGTCTTGGGCCCGGTGGTGGGAAAATCCCCTGAAACGTCAGGACCCGGATTCTTTGGCGCAGATCCGCGCCGATTTGGGACAGATACTGGATCAAGATTTCGGGATTCAAGTAACAGACGAGAGCCTGAGTCGGGCCGCCAACGCAGTAACCGCGCTGGGTGAGCGATTGGCTGGGCTGGCGGCACATGATTCGGGCCGGGTGTATAACGTCGAGTTCCAGGAACGAGTGGAGTTGGAGAACCTCCTGACCTGTGCCGGGGCGAGCTTGGCGGCTGCCCGGGAGCGACGGGAATCTCGTGGGGCATTCCAGAATTCCGACCACCCGGAAACTGCTGCAGCGGCAGAACATTCGCTCGTGACCATAAGTAACCAGGCTGCGGCAAACGATCCGGAATCGGTTAGTGATCCAACTGCGGAAAGCGATCCGGGCTTGGCAAGTGATCCAGGTTCGGCATTCGGTAGGTTTGAGGTGCGTCATCGTGGCTGAACAAACTGTGGCTGATCAAATCGCAGTGACGGTGTGGCGGCGTGAGCCCACTGGTGAGCCGTATCAAGAAGAACACGTCGTGCCGTTTGCCCAGAACACCACCGTGTTGGACGTTTTGGAGGGGCTGCGCGCCACTGCCTTGCCGGGGTTGGCGTTTCGACATTCGTGCCGCAGTGGGGTGTGTGGGTCGTGTGGCGTGATGGTCAACGGACGCCCGGTGCTGGCCTGCGAGACGCTCGCCAAGGGGTACCGGGGTTCGGGTCTCAACATCGCGCCGTTAGCGCGGCTGGAAGTGCTGAGGGATTTGATCACAGACGTTGATCGGTTGTTGACCGACATGCGCACCGCGCTGACCTGGTTGGTGCCGTCATCGTCGGAGGTGCCGGAAACGGGTAGTTTCGACAGGCGCTGCCCCCAGTTGACCTGGGGGCACCACCACCCGGCGTTGTCTGAGATGCCGCCGTCATCGTCGGAGATCAATCGTCAGACGCCCGCGCAGTTGGAGGCGTACCGGGCGCTCGCGGAGTGTGTGAATTGCCTGTTGTGTTACGCGGCGTGTCCGGTGTTTCCGCAGTTGGGGCCGCCGCTGCCGGGGATGAAGGCCGATCCGCCCACTGCGCAAGTGCCTGATTTTGTGGGGCCCGCTGCGCTGGCGTTGGCACGACGCTGGGATCTCGACTCGCGCGATGGCGGCGCCGAGCAGAGGTTCGCCGCGACGGCCGAGACCGAAACCGGGATTTGGGCGTGTACCCAAAATGGCTCGTGCACGCTGGCGTGTCCCAAGGGTGTGGACCCCAAGGGGGCCATCGGCGAACTACAACGCGCGGCCTTGGGCTAGCGAAAAACGGCCAAATGCCGGTTTTCCGGGCCGAACCAAGCCGTAGGGTGCTTGTTGAAACGGAAAATGCCGCGTTTTCCGCGATTCGTAACAAGTTGGCAACGAATCGCTTAGGCTATGGTGTTACCGATATACCCCGTGGGCACCCGCCCACACAAATTAACGAGCCTGGGTCGCAGTGACGTGAACCAGGGCTGACCAAAGTGGTTGGCAGGGAAGGAACTTTGATTTTATGGCACTAACCAAGGCTGATGTGGTCTCGCGGATCGCTGAACGTTCTGGTCTGACCAAGGCCGATTCCGAGTTGGCGCTATCCGCGTTTCAAGAGGTGCTGGTCGACGCCCTGGCCTCCGGCGAGGATGTCAAGCTGACCGGCTACTTCTCGGTGGAGCGCGTGGAGCGGGCCGCCCGCATGGGTCGCAACCCCCAGACCGGCGAGCCCCTGGAAATCGCCGCGAAGTCCGGCGTGAAGCTAACCGCTGGCTCACTACTGAAGAAAGCCGTGGCGTAACTTTCGCTTGAATCGGAAAAACCCAGTTCGGAACATTTACCGGACTGGGTTTTTTATTTGTCCGGTATCCGCTCTAGGGTGGGGAACGTGGAGCAAGTGAAGCAATCCAGTGGGGCCGCAACCGAGTCTGATGTGGTTACTGAGGCGGTAACGCAGATCGCCCGTAAAGCCAAGGTGGCGGCCAAGCAGTTGGCGCTGGCCACGCGCGCGCAAAAGGATGCCTTACTGGGGGCGATGGCCGATGCGCTGGTGGCGCACAGCGCGGAGATTACTCGTGCCAATGCGGTGGACGTCGAGCGCGAGCGGGCCGGGGGCATGAGCGAGGGGTTGCTGGATCGGCTCAGCCTGACCGAGGCCCGGATCGCCGCCACCGCAGATGCCCTACGGGAACTCGCCGCGCTTCCCGATCCGGTCGGGGAGGTGGTGCGCGGATACACCCTGCCGAACGGCTTGCGGCTCACCCAGGTACGTGTGCCGATGGGCGTGGTTGCCATGATTTACGAGGCTCGCCCCAACGTGACCGTCGATGCCGCCGGGTTGGGCATCAAGAGTGGAAACGCCGTGATTCTCCGGGGCGGCTCCGCGGCAGCGGAGACCAACCAGGTGATTGTCTCGGTGTTGCGTGACGCGGTGGCCGGGGCCGGCTTTTCCCCGGATTTGATCCAAACGGTTGACGCCTATGGCCGCGCGGGGGGTGTCGCACTGATGCGGGCCCGGGGATTCGTTGACGTTTTGATTCCGCGCGGCGGGGCTGGCTTGATCCAAACGGTGGTGGAGAACTCATTGGTTCCGGTCATTGAAACCGGTGTCGGGCTGGTGCATGTCTACGTGGATTCGGCTGCCGATCTGGAGAAGGCGCTCGACATCGTCATAAACTCCAAAACGCAACGCGTTGGGGTATGCAATGCGCTAGAGACCCTCTTGGTTCATGACGATGTCGCGGCCGACTTCCTGCCTCAGGTTTTGGCCGATTTGGCGCAGCGCGGCGTCATCGTTCATGGGGATGCCCGGACGGCGGCGCTAGCCGCAGAGGTTCCGGTGATCCCTGCAACGGAGGCGGATTGGGAGACTGAGTATCTGGCACCGGAGATCGCGGTCAAGGTCGTGGACTCGCTGGACGATGCGATTGCCCACATTGATCGGTACTCATCGGGGCATACCGAGGCGATCCTCACGAATGACCTCGCCGCTGCCGATCAGTTTGTGGCGGCCGTCGATGCCGCCGCGGTGATGGTAAACGCGTCCACGCGTTTTACCGACGGTGGAGAGTTCGGACTGGGAGCGGAAATTGGCATTTCGACGCAGAAGCTGCATGCCCGCGGCCCGATGGGTCTGGGGGAACTCACCACCACCAAGTGGATTGTCCGTGGCGATGGGCACGTGCGCGGGTAGGGTAGTGGCCAATGGCAAGCTTTGACCGCGCGCATCAGGTTTTCGCCCGGCCCCGGATTGGGATCATGGGTGGTACGTTTGACCCCATTCACAATGGGCACTTGGTGGCGGCATCTGAAGTGGCTTGGGCGCTCAGCCTGGATGAGGTCATTTTTGTCCCCACTGGGCATCCCACTTTCAAGCAAGACCGGCAAGTAACCGCCGCGGAACACCGCTATTTAATGACGGTGATCGCCACCGCACAGAATCCGCAGTTCAGCGTGTCTCGCGTGGATATTGATCGGCCCGGTCTGACCTATACCATTGACACGCTGCGCGACATCCGGAGCGAATTTCCCGATGCGGAGCTGTACTTCATCACCGGCGCCGACGCCATCACCCAGATAGCGAGTTGGCGCGATTCGGATTTACTGTGGGACATGGCGGAGTTCGTGGCCGTGGGGCGCCCCGGACACACGATGGTGACTACCGGCCTGCCCGCCGAACACCTCACCCGGGTCGAGATTCCGGCTTTGGCCATCTCCTCAACCGACTGCCGATTCCGCGCCCGGACCGGGATGCCGCTTTGGTACCTCGTGCCCGATGGCGTGGTGCGCTACATTGACAAGTACTCACTTTATCGCGACAGCAACGATGGCGTCGGGCTACCCAACTTACCCAGCGCCCGGCTTCCACGTCCCAGGGAGAACGATGACGCATAGCCCTCACGATTCCGGCGCCCCGCTGCTGAGCCGGAAGGCCCGGCGGCAACAAGCGGAACGCGCAGCCGTTGCCGAGTTGGAAACGGTGCCAATCGAGATTGGGTTCTGGGACGATGTCGAGCCCTCTGTGGTGGTATCACCGGATAAATCGGTGGTTGAGCTTGTCGAAACTACCGAACCAGCGCTTGAGCCTGTGCTTTCGGTGGTTGAGCCTGTCGAAACCACCGAATCGGCAGATCTTTCAGTGGTTGAGCCTGTCGAAACTACCGAAGCCGAACTCGAGACGCTGGTGGTTGATCCCGTGCTTTCGGTGGTTGAGCCTGTCGAAACTACCGACGCAGCGCGTGATACCGAGCCGGAGCCCGTCATCGTCGTCGAAGAGCCCGTCGAGATAGACCCAATTACGGGTGAGATAACCTCACCAACTTGGGAAGCGATCACGGAGGTACCACCGGAGGCGCGCCGCTCGACTAACGCAGGGTACACCTGGGTGCATTATCTGATATTGATCATGTTGGCCGCTCTGCTTGGGCTGTTGTTGTGGCAATTAATTCGGGGAGATAATGCGATTACCGAGCAAATCGTCGGTTCAGATTTCAGCGTCTTTTCGTTAAGGTTAATAACCTAAAAAAAGGAGTAGTAAATGACCGCAAGTGCGCGGGCCGTCGAGTTGGCGGAGATTGCGGCAATCGCTGCGGCAAAGTTAAAGGCCGAGGAAATCATTGCCTTGGATGTGAGCGAGCAGTTGGTGTTAACTGATGTGTTCGTGTTGGCCGCGGGCGATTCCGAGCGCCAAGTGGGCGCGATCGTGGATTCCGTTGAAGAAGCCATGTGGCGCGCGGGCGCCAAGCCGATTCGCCGGGAGGGGCAAAGCGAGCGGCGGTGGGTGCTCCTGGACTTCGGCGAGATCGTGGTCCACGTACAACTTGAGGAAGACCGCGTGTATTACGCTTTGGAGCGGCTCTGGCGGGATTGCCCGACCATTCCATTGCCGCCGGAGGTTATGGA
>Ga0082212_10012634_pt1 | contig 10624 bp, 9 predicted proteins | sample TergutNt197P3_FD_71548 | JGI IMG/M metagenome (GOLD analysis project Ga0082212, IMG submission 71548) | Neocapritermes taracua P3 segment gut microbial communities from Petit-Saut dam, French Guiana - Nt197 P3 | ecosystem: Host-associated > Arthropoda: Insects > Digestive system > Gut ...
GAAATAATAACAGTTAAAATGGAAATTAACAGATACATATTTTTACTTAATTTTATTTGTGTATATAATCAATTTTTCTAAATACCGAATTTGGTCTGCAAAGTAACGACTTTTTTCCGGATAAATCAAATTTAATTTACGGATAATTTCTAAAGCCTTGCTGTATTTCTTTTGTTTGATGTAGATTTTAGCCAAAGTTTCCGTAAAAAAACCGTCTCCTGTTGATGGCTCCGGTGTTGTTTCCACAATTTCTTTTCCGGGTTCATCCATCTTATTGAGTTTTATTTTCACGGGTGAAATTGCGTCTCTCTCAATGAATTTATCAATGATATCCTGATGTTGCAGGGAAGGCGCTCCTTCGTTTTCCGTCTTACCGGAAAGAAAGAAGGAGACATAATCGGCAGAAACCGGCGAGGATTCCGTTTCCATGTTTATCGATGTTGTTTTATCATGGTTTTTGGACAAAAAATTCTCAATCAATTCAAAAGAAGAGTCAGACGGAGTTGTTTCTTCCTCTATTGCTTTTATCAACTCCCGACTGAAAGAAACATTTTCTATCCGGAAAAAGAGCTGCCTGCGATCGGGTACGTAAACGGCTGTCTTGCGTAAATCAAACAGGAAATGGGTATCCTTCAAGTGCAGCAAATTCAGGGTATGAAGAAAATGCGCCGCCTGAAAATAAGGATATTCTTTTATCACATCTGATAGCAAGGACAAGGTTCTATCCGAATAGGGAATCGTTCCTTTCATTAAGCCGGTAATCTCTGCGTCTTTCTTCATACTGTTCATTTTGTAACATGTGACATGTGACATGTGACTCGTTACCTGTCACCCGTCACTATATCGTCTACCAGTTTGCAACCGTTGAGTTATATATCATATCTACCAATTCATCGATGATTTCTTTTACCAACCGGTCTTGAACGTCATTAAGGGATTCGGTGGTTGGAAATTCCCTGAAAGAGGAAAACGGCTGTTTGACATCTTTTCCGGCTTCCCTGTTATTTACATAATCAACACGAACCGTAATCGTCAAACGGGTTTGTGATGAATAAGCATCGCTTTTGACGGCTACGCCTGCCACAACAAAGTCGGAAATTTCACCTTCTAACTCAATGTCTGCATTGGAGCTCGCTTCTTTCAGGCGGGTCTGTTCAATAAAACGTTTTCGCAGAGCCAAATTAAACATCGAAGCCATAGGCGAATAATTAGATGTCCTGTCAGGGAAATCGGCAATGTGAATCGTTTTCGTCAGGTCGTAATTCACGCTACCTCCTTCAAATTTATATGAAATGGAGCATGAAGTAACAAGTAAAAACAGGATACAGGATATGATGTATTTATTCCAATCCATATTCTTTGATTTTTCGATATAATGTTCGTTCGGATATTTTCAAATCGGAGGCGGCGTTTCTCCGTTTGCCCTTATTCCTTTCCAAGGCTTTCTTAATCATTTCTTTTTCTACCTCTTCCAACGATAACACCGCCGGCTCTTCCGGCGTTTTCGGTTCTTCGTCGGCATATTCGTCGGCATAAGGGACTGGGTCTTCTTCAATCACTTTGTCGGGAATATTCGGTGGAACCGTTCGTGGAGTATAGGAAATATGGGGCATTTCCGTGACGGTTGGTTGGTTTTTACTCCATTCGGGAACCAATTGTTTCAAATCGTTGATGTCTTTTTTCATATCAAAAAGAATCTGGTACAGGATTTCGCGTTCACTGTTAAAGAACGGTTTGTCGGAATCGGGTTGTTTCAAAGCCGGAAGACCCATATCGGGATTGACTAAATAGGTTTTCAAGGTGTCCGCCGTGATTTCACGTTCCTGCTCTATGATTGACATCCGTTCGGTGATGTTTTTCAGTTCACGAATGTTTCCCGTCCAACGGTAACTGATTAAAACCCGCTTTGCCTCATCCGTTAAGTGGATTGCCGGCATACGGTATTTTTCGGCAAAGTCGACTGTGAACTTTTTGAATAACAAAAAGATATCTTCTTTTCTTTCACGCAAAGGAGGAATAAACACCGGAACCGTGTTTAAGCGGTAATACAAATCTTCCCTGAATTTACCGTTGTGGATGGCTTTCACCAAATCCATATTCGTAGCGGCTACGATGCGCACATCCGTTTTTTGTACTTTGGCGGAGCCGACTTTGATAAATTCGCCGTATTCCAATACCCGTAACAGGCGCGCCTGAGTGGATAAAGGTAATTCGCCCACTTCATCCAAAAAAATAGTGCCTTTATCCGCCGCTTCAAAATAACCTTTTCTTTCGGCTAAGGCTCCCGTGAAAGAACCTTTTTCATGACCGAAGAGTTCCGACTCGATGGTTCCTTCGGGAATAGCGCCACAATTAACGGCTATGTATGAACCATGCTTTCTATAACTGTTTTGATGTATGATTTGCGGAAAGACTTCTTTTCCCACTCCGCTTTCACCGATAATTAATACCGATAAATCGGTAGGAGCGATGAGAAGCGCTTTTTCAATTTCACGTTCCAGCAGCGGGCTTGTTCCAATGATTCCAAACCGCTGTTTGACTGTTTGTATGTCAGTTTTCGCCATTTCTACCGTATATTCGCTATGCTGATAATGTCTGCAAAAACGCCGGCCGCCGTGACCGCCGCTCCTGCTCCGTAACCTTTGATAACCATCGGAAATTCGTCGTATCTTTCCGTCGTTATCATGATGATGTTATTGCTTCCTTCCAACTCATAAAACGGATGACTCCTGCTTACGGCTTGCAATCCCAATCTGCATTTTCCCCTGTCCATTTCGGCTACAAAGCGGTAACGTTTACCTTCCGGTTCTATTTTTTTACGTTTTTCTTCAAATTCGGCATCTAATTCCGGAACAGATTTCCAGAAATCATCCAAAGAGCCTTGGAAATAACGATCGGGAATAAACAGGTTTTTTTCGACATCTGTTTGATTCACTTGATAACCGGCTTCCCGCGTAAGAATAACTAATTTACGGATAACATCCATTCCACTCAAATCGATTCTCGGGTCAGGCTCTGAGAAACGCGCCTCTTTAGCCATCCAAATCGCTTTGCTTAACGGAATTTCCGCAGAGATGGTATTGAAAATATAATTCACCGTTCCCGATAAAACCGCTTGCAGTTTAACTATTTTATCCCCACTGTTGATTAGCGCGTTCATTGTGTTGATAATCGGTAAACCTGCGCCAACGTTGGTTTCGAATAAAAACTTTACGCCTTTCATTCTTGCGGTTTCTTTCAGGGAGTGATAGTTATCGTATTCCGAAGAAGCGGCGATTTTATTTGCGGCAACCACCGAAATGTTGTGGGAAAGAAAGTCGCCGTAGAGCGCCGAAATTTCGGGACTCGCCGTACAATCGACAAATACGGAATTAAAAATATTCATGTTCAGGATTTCGTCGCGCAGCGATTCGGGAGTCGTTTGTTTGCCTTCGTCCCGCAAGACGTCTAAATAGGTATCCAAATCGATTCCTTTTCTATTCAATATCATATTATCTACATCGGCGATTCCCACGACATTCAGTTTTAATCCATTCTGAAACATGAGCGTTTCCTGTTGCCGTTTGATTTGTTCCAACAAATTACCTCCGACGGTTCCGGTTCCTATCACAAATACATTCAACACCTGATATTGCGACAGGAAAAAAGAATCGTGAATGGAGTTCAAGGCTTTACGTAAATAACGGCTATCGATGACAAAAGAAATATTAGTTTCCGAAGCGCCTTGTGCGCACGCAATTACACTTATCCCACTGCGTCCGAGCGTTCCAAACAGTTGTCCGGCGATGCCCGGCGTCCGTTTCATGTTTTCACCGACAATGGCTACGGTCGCCAAATTCTTTTCAGCCTTGATATTGTTGATTTCCCCCTGATTCAATTCCAATTTGAATTCTTCTGTTAAGACTTTCACCGACAAATCCGCATCATCGTTTTTTACTGCAAAAGAAGTGGTGTTCTCGGATGAGGCTTGCGAAACCATAAACACACTGATTCCGGCTTTGGCAAGCGCTTTGAAAATCCGGTAGTTCACCCCGATAACACCAACCATTCCCAAACCTTGAACCGTAATCAAACAGGTATCGTCGATCGATGATATACCTTTGATGGATTTGGTGCTTATTGATTTGTTTTTGGAAATGGTAGTTCCTTCCGCTTTCGGATTAAACGTGTTTTTGATTAATATGGGTATATTCTTATGGTATACGGGAAAAATGGTTGGCGGATAAAGCACTTTGGCTCCGAAATTCGATAATTCCATTGCTTCGATATAGCTCAATTCCCCAATGACATACGCACTTGATATTACTTTGGGGTCGGCGGTCATAAATCCATCGACATCCGTCCATATTTCGAGAGTCGTGGCATCGAGGGCTGCCGCAAGAATAGAGGCGGTATAATCGGAACCTCCGCGCCCCAAATTAGTGACATCACCCGAAAGTACATCTTGTGAAATAAATCCGGGAACTATCGAAACGGCGGGAAGTTCTGCAAAAGTTTCCTTTATTAATACATTGCTCAGGTTAAAATCGACAATGTGTTTTTCAAACTGCTTTTCGGTTCGTATAAATTCGCGGGCATCAAACAGTCGGGCATCGGCAATCACATGAGCGACGATTAGGGAACTCAAGCGTTCGCCATAACTGACAATGATGTCGGATGTCTTCTGGGAAATGTCGCGCACCAAAAAAACGCCTTTGAAAATATTTTCCAATTCCTCTAAAAGCGAAACAATTTGTTTTAACACAGTTTTACATACATCCGGATCGGAAATAGTCTCTTTTGTTGCCTCAATATGCCTGTTGAGTATTTGGCTGTATTCTTTTTCATACCCGATGTCGCCTTGGGAAGCCAAGCGGGAAGTTTTCAACAACTGGTCGGTTATTCCACCCATGGCCGAGACCACGACAATAACAGGTTTATCTACTGCTTCAACAATCTCTTTGACTTTTAATATACTCGCTGCGGACCCTAAAGAGGTTCCGCCAAATTTCATTATCTTCACTTGCTTAACTTAATTTTTAATTCTTAATTGACTCACGCTTCCCCAATCGGTCCGATAACCGGCGGAACGAAACCCATCCCCTGCATTTTTATTTCCCCGTTCTGCGACTCATATTTTTTCACATTATCTGCCAATGCCAACATCAGCCGTTTAGCATGTTCGGGAGTTAAGATAATGCGGGACTGCACTTTTGCCTTAGGCACACCCGGCATCAACCGTACAAAATCCACCACAAATTCGGAAGAGGAATGTGCGATGATTGCTAAATTGGAATAAATCCCTTGTGCGATTTCATCACTCAATTCAATTTGAATATTGTTTTGTTGCTGTTCCATAACATTTGGTTTTTATATATTTATTTATTACTAACCTTCGTCATTGCGAGGGCGATAGCCCGAAGCAATCTAACTGACAATTTGTCTCATTTTAGAACGGCAAAATTAATGATTATATTTTAAATTCCATAAAATTATCGTTTTATTTGCGTAACATAAAAAAATATACTACTTTTGTGGGCTCAATTCTTAAAGGGTAGTTCAAGCAAAGGAATAGATTCCTTTCACCCCCGGAAATAACCTGTAAATAAAAACAGATGTACGTAATTGTAGAGATTCAGGGTCAACAATTTAAAGTTAAAAAAGACCAGAAATTATTTGTCCATCGCCTCAACGGTGAAGCGGGCGCTCAAGTGGAATATGAAAATGTTCTTTTAACCGATAACGAAGGAACAGTAACAGTAGGCACGCCGATCATTGAAGGCGCAAAAGTGATAGCCGAAATTATTAATCCCTTGGTAAAGGGAGATAAAGTGTTGATTTTCCACAAAAAAAGAAGAAAAGGATACAGAAAATTAAACGGTCATCGTCAGCAATTTTCTCAAATTCTTATTAAAGACATTCAAGTTTAATTCGTAAATTCTTAGAAAATGGCACATAAAAAAGGAGTCGGAAGTTCAAAGAACGGACGCGAATCACACAGTAAACGATTAGGCGTTAAGATATTCGGTGGCGAAATCTGCAAAGCGGGTAATATTATCATTCGTCAAAGAGGCACTCAACATCACCCTGGCGATAATGTAGGTATTGGTTGCGACCATACTCTATTTGCGCTTATTGATGGTCGTGTTATGTTCAAAAAGAGAAAAGACAATCGCTCGTTTGTTTCTGTCGAGCCTGTAATGGCGGCAGGGGTGTAAATATGGATTTTACCATCATCTACTCACCATACCTTAATGGACATTTAACTAATAAATAATGTGGTATTTTGCGAAATCAAATGTTTTCTTTCTTATTTCATGAATAAAAAACAGGAAGAAAGGAATGCAAACATTGAAATAGGACTTATCGAACTCATCTTCGAAAATGATGGTACTCCAACCGTTTTTTAATCCGATCCGAATACCAACCGTTAAAATGAGCGTAAAAAGGAACAGTCCTGAAAGAAAGTAAAGGTCCCTCATACGTTGCCATATGAGAGCAGCGCATAACAGCAGAACGCATCCAACCGTTACAAGAAAGATATTGCCTTGTCGTGATTGTTGAAAGAACGGATTGTATTCCGGATGATTCAAGATACCCTGTTCGCCGAACAGGAAAGGTAAGAAAGGAATAATAAAACAGGCAATTACCGTTAATGAAAATCCTATTTTTTCTTTGGCAGTGAATTTCAAGAATCGGGGAAAGAAGCACAGAAAAAGAGGAATGGCAACCAACATTTTTGTACAAAGGAAAAGCCCAACGATCGTTGCAGTTAAAAGTTTATGTTTGTCCCAAAAAGCGGAATAATAGAATTGAGCGGTCAGGAACACGAATAATAAAAGCATATTACATAATAAATCGCTTCTTACTGCAATTTCCCACCAAAATCCGGGAGAAAGCGCTAATAAAAGAACGATTCCTCCAATATTGATTTTGGTTCGCCAGCGGAAGAGTAAAACGAAGAAGATCAGCAAGCAGAACAATTGCCCGTAAGCTGTATCTCCCAAAAGATGAAAAGGAAAATGAAAGAGTTGCCATGCCGGAAAAGGTGATGCATAACCACCCAAATGCGTAGGTGTTCCGTAAGGAAAACGCCCGTGCTTTAAGTTCTCACTCCAAAAAGCCAAAGCCGACCAGCGATCTACATTTACCGACCAACGGTCAATGTAAAACCACAAAAACAAAGCAAAGAGTAAAATCACAAATGCTAAAATCAAGTAAAAATAATTCTTTTGTTGTATATGGATTTTAGCTGTAAGTTTATATATACCTGCTACCATAATCGGATAAAAAACAGGTATATACAGAGGATGTACCGTTTGAAAAGGATTATATTTGATACAAAAAATCACGTTAACAAAAAAGTATATTGCCCATGCCATACCTGTTTGTATATGATCCGTCCGTTCGGAAAATAGATTTTTTATTTGCATCATGACTTCATATATCTAAAGGGCACTTCTAATAATTAAAATTCTTTTTCATGATAAAAAACTCTGCCATATTTCCCTGCAAATATAAAACGTTTTTTTTATCTGACAACATTTCTTGAGTTTGCGATTCGATGTAAAACATCGACAATTAGGAATTAAAAAGCGTATGTTTCGGTGGTATTTACAATTTATCTATAAATCGTAGAAGTTCTGTGTTTAGAAAAAGCGGTGAAGAAACCGGATATTTCGGGTTTTGTGCCGGCAGACAAACAGCGGATATTGGTGCCCACGTTCGCAGGAGGTCCGCCGAAAAGGGGGGGAGAGCCCAACCACTCCATGAAAGCGTCGTTCAGGAAAGTGGCATATTCGTCGGTGATACTTTCTACTTGCACGGTGAGGGTATCGCTGTGCGACAGTTTGTAGCTGTCGCGATCCTGATCCAAATAGAAGATAGGCAGGGCGGCAATTTTTTTACTCGCAATATAATCGTCCTGATAGATTTGAAATCCGCGAAGGGAATCGTTCATCACTGCACCGTTACGATACAAATGAAAGCTGAAATTGCGACTGCTTTCTTCAGGTAAATTCCCCCAAATAAGCACTTGCAGCAGGTCGTCCATTATGGGGGAGGGAGTAACGGCTGCCGAATCGAGTACGGCGGAAAAGGGCAGGTATGATTTGGCTTCATACTCCTCCGTTTCTCCATCGCCGTCGAAGTCGAGGGAAACATGAAGCGTGTAGGTTTTACCCTCTATACCGTAAACACCGGATGAAGTGAGATACAGTCCGGGGTCCTCAGGCGATTCTTCCAACATAAATACCCCACCATCATAACTGATACTGATAGTTGCCTGTGAAATACCTTGGGGTTTGGTCGAGACGAAATAACCCGTTGAACGGGTGATACGGATGGCATGTTGGGTCGTATCCGTCGTGATATAACCGTAAATAACCAAACGGGGAGGCGAGGCTTCCGTATTGATGTCTATCCGTTCCCTGCACGAGAAAAGAAAGAAGAGTAAAGTGCAACCTGTACACAGGATAACCCGGATATGATTCTTAACTTTCATACTTTTTAAAAACTGAAATTCCATGTAATTGAGGGTATAAAGGTGAAGAGATAAATCTTTTCGGCATAGAGACTATCGGGAGCATCGGGTTCCTGACGAAAAAAAATTGTCCAAACATTCTTGCGACCATAGGCATTGTATAACGAAACATTCAACTCGTGTCTGAAACGTTTATTCGGAGGCGACAGTTTCCACGTAGCTGAAAGATCGAGGCGATGATAGGCCGGATAACGGTATTCGTTTCGTCCGGAATATATAGGTACATAATTGCCTTCTATCTGAAAACGTCCGGTAGGATAGGTGACCGGCGTCCCCGTGCTATATACCCAACAGGTAGAAAGCGACCAACGGGGGGACAAATCATACGAAACAAGGGTCGAAATATTGTGTGGCTTATCGTAAGGAGAGCGATACCAGTTGCCATTATTAACATCTTCCACCTTACGCATACTCTTAGATAATGTATAACTTACCCATCCGTTCAAAATGCCTAAATTCTTTCTCAACATCAATTCCAATCCGTAGGAATAACCCTGTCCGAATCGCAGTTCTTCCTCTAAATTCTCGTTCAATATCAGTTGGGCATGGTCTTTGAAATCCACAACGTCTTTCATGTCCTTGTAATAAACTTCGGCGGAAAGTTCATATTCGTCGGAAGCAAAGTTCCGGAAATAACCCGCAGCAAACTGGTCGCATTTCTGCGGTTTCACATTTTCGGACGCCTGAAACCAAAGGTCGAGTGGCGAACCGGATGTGGAATTGGAAGCCAACTGTATGAATTGGCTTGTGCGGGAATAACTCGCTTTCACCGAATGTTGGTTATTGAGTATATACGTAAGACCTATCCGGGGGTCGAACTGCTGCTGGTGATACCTGACAGAGCCTTCATTCAGGTTTTCGAATCCTGTGTAACGAATACCATATTTTAACTTGAATTTATTTTCAATATTCATTTCATTCCACAGATACGCAACGTTTTCCATAGCATACTGTTTGGGAAATGAAACGCGTCCGATGATGGATTCCGGACCTGTACCTCCTCCGTCGGCGGGATGAAAACCGTGAAAAGTGAAGTTATAACCGAACTTGATATTATGAATGGGATTGGGGACATAACTGAAATCGGCCTTCAGACCGTAATCCCTGAGTCCCGATGCTATCTCTTGACCGATCTGGTCGCTTATTTCACTTTTTAAATAATAATCATACCAACTGCTTAGCAGTGTAAAGTTAGAAAACAGTTTGGGAGAAAAGATGTGATTCCATCGCGCGGTCAGCGTCTTATTACCGAAACTCATTTCTGCCAGATCGTTGAACCCGAACTGGTCGCGCCCGAAATAACCGGCTAAGAAGACGCGATTGTTGTCGTCGATACGGTAATTTACTTTCGCATTCATATCATAAAAATAAAGCGACGACTTCCGTTGCATTTCTTCTTTGGAGAATTTCAGAAAGATATCGGCGTAGGTTCGTCTTGCCGATACAATAGCCGATGCTTTATCTCCTATAGGACCTTCTGCAGTGACACGGCTGGAAATAAGTCCGATACCTCCGGTCACTGCATAACGTTGATTGTTTCCGTCTTTGGTACGTATGTCAAGTAGCGAAGAGAGGCGGCCACCAAAAGAGGCGGGAATATCCCCTTTATAAAGCGTAACGTCCTTGATAGCATCGTTGTTAAACACCGAAAAGAATCCCATCAGATGGGATGCGCTGTAAACCGCAGCTTCGTCCAACAAAATCAGGTTCTGGTCGTAACCTCCGCCCCGCACGCTGAAACCCGATGAGCCTTCCGATGTGGGTTGCACGCCGGGCAACAGTTGGATAACTTTCAGCAGGTCGACTTCGCCCATTAAAGCGGGCGCAGCTTTGATGGTTTTGGCTGAAAGTTTTTCTACGCTCATCTCGGCTTTTATCACATTCGTATTGTGTCCTTCGGCTAATATAAGCACTTCAGCAAGTTCTTTTGTATCCACCTCAAGTTCGATGTTTATCCTTGTATCGGAAATTAGCTCTACCGTGATTTCTTTCTGCCGGTAACCCAAATAAGAGATGGTTAGAGTACGCTTGCCTTGCGGCAGACTTAAAGAATAATAACCGTAAGGATTTGTCACTGTTCCGTGGCGAGTACTATTGTCCATG
>Ga0082212_10012635_pt1 | contig 10624 bp, 7 predicted proteins | sample TergutNt197P3_FD_71548 | JGI IMG/M metagenome (GOLD analysis project Ga0082212, IMG submission 71548) | Neocapritermes taracua P3 segment gut microbial communities from Petit-Saut dam, French Guiana - Nt197 P3 | ecosystem: Host-associated > Arthropoda: Insects > Digestive system > Gut ...
ATGTAATTCACTGAACAGAATTCCATTCCTTGCCGCGCGAAGCAGTTGCGGAGTAACCTTTCGACCTACGAGCAGTCCGCTTAGGCTCTCCTGATGAACCATTATGACCATGTCGCCCAAACGGGACGCATCTCCGCTTTCGGCCCCTTTTACCCCGTTAGCCTGAAGTTCCTCGAGATGCTTCTCGTACAGGCGGCTGTATTCATTCCGTATCATCCGATCGCTGAAGAAACTGGCATACAGGAAACCGGCCGCTGAACCGCGAATGTTAGTAATTGTTAAATACTGGCAAAGCAAGTTTACGATTATAGCGAGGCCGAGCGTTAGACCGAATTTCCAGGAAAATTTCGAGAGTTTTGTAAGTATCTGCGCCACAGGATCGAAAATGAGCGGCTGGAGTACGATGAATGCTATCATGGAAATACATATGACAATCAGCCAAATTGAAAAGAGTTTCCATAAAACAGTCCAGGCTATAGAAGCGTTGTACCAAAAGTAATTGAATTCAAAATCCGTGTTCCGTTCTGCCCTATATAGAGACAGCAAAATAGCCAGGTGAATATAAATCGAATTCAGCGTAATGACGACAAGCATAAGGTATTTTTTCACCTGTCGCGGAACCTGCGCGCATAACCAGTATATTAGCGGAGGGAATAACAGGATGAAAACTACATTGATGAAGAGCAAAATAAGCGCGCGCGCTTGGTAAAACGGCTGGCTTTCTATAAAGGTATTTAATTCGAGTCCACAGTAACTGCCCCAAACCGCCAGATATAATATTAACAACACTTGGGATAATTTTTGTCTCATTTTATAGTTTGTTATCAGTTGGGTAAATAAATGTAATAAGGATAAATTTCTTTTATTAATTCATACTTTACCTTCAACGCTTCCAGCATTTCAGGAGTAAATCGTTCCCTGCCATCAGCCCCGCCGGTTGATTCAGTAATAGAAAATTCCGTTATAACATATGAAAACGTTTGTTTTTCAATCTCGTCTAATAAGTATTTTTGATTCCATAGTCCTGCGTAGTACAGCCCGGTGAAATCAAAGAGTTGGACGTAAATTTCTCCGCGTGTGAATAGCGGAAAACTGCCTTGTTGAGATAATATCGGTCCGGACGAAGCTTCTATTGTACGGTAAATTTCAGGATAAGCGCGGTTAGAAGCTCTGTTATATAATCCTTCCTCTAAAATAATAAATAGCGGCGTATATATGAAAATAATCAATATCTGCACAGCAACCAGGATGTGTTTTCCGGCAGCTTTAATGGATACGGGCATACGCATCAGATATATCAATACAACCACAAGTAATTCCACAACATATTGCCCGTGCGCGCCGGGACGCCCAAGTGAAAATAATGTAAAAGGGAAAATAACCAATAAATAACAGTCAATTGCTTCCCAATTATTATTTCTGAAACGCTTCCACAAAAATAATATAGCAATTACAATAAAAAGGAAAAGAGGAGCGGCGTGATGCATAAAGATACCGGGGATAGCCAGAGCATTGTATGAAAGCCTGGCTAATGTAACAATATTATAATAAAAATAACCATCTGAAATTTTTTGCATCCAGAGAAATGGAAGCAGACCACCAATCGCCAAAACTGAAATATATGGAAATAACCACTTTCGGTTTTTTATAATAAGATATAAAATCATTGCCAGAGGCAGCGCTATTTGTGTTTGTTTGGTATAAATTGCAAGCAATGCCAATAAAGGGCTAAGGATAAGCGTATATTGCCAGCGGTTTTGCAGAAAAGCCACAAATGACCATACGGAAAAAGCTACAGCCAGCATATGGGGATGACATCTCGCCGAATTGTATAAAAAAGCCGGAATTAAAAACAGAAAAAATGCCAGCCATAATCCTACCAGCCTTGATCTATTCCACATGTGACTAAAGTGTGTCATTGCCACGGCTATTAATATGGACGCAATAAAAGAAACCAGCCGAGCGGGAAGAAAAGACAGCCCTGTGAACTTCAGAAAAAACGCTGTAACCATAAAATAAAGAGGCGTGTGATTGGAGAATACAAACGGCAAGGCGTTGATATCGCGATAAATATTCTGACCTTGAGACATGCGCCACGCCAGATCTAGAATTTCAGGTTCGGCATCGTCCCAGGAAAAATCAGATCGTAAACTGATACTCCAAAGTAAAAAACAAACAATAGCAACAAGAGGCATATATCGTAATAAGGACAGTCTGATCTTATATGAAAAATAAACCGGATTGGACGCCGGGTTTATTTTTTCAGAAAAATCATCCGTGAACGTATCGAACTTGAAAAATTCTTCCGCTTTTTTAAAAATGCTTCCAAAACAACGTATCATAAAATTTTGTTAATATTTTCGCTATCATATAAGAATCGTTTCACATGAAAACGCGGCCTGCGTTTAACCTCAAGATATATCTTTCCTATGTATTCTCCAGTGACGCCTATTGAAAAAAGAATCAGGCCGCCTATTCCCCAGAGAGAGCAGACGATACTTGCCCAGCCTGTTACGGTATAACCTGAATAATATCTTACAAAGAAATGCAGGATCATTAAGATACTGACTGCGAAAAGTAACCCGCCTAAAAACGTTATAAGGCGAATTGGTTTTACTGAAAACGAGGTAATACCTTCCAGTGCAAATTTAAGCATTTTTCTTAGTGGGTATTTGCTTGTTCCCGCCAGACGTTCAGTACGTGTGTAATATTCAATGTCGGTTTTGAACCCGAGCAAAGGAATAATGCCACGTAAAAAAAGGTTCACTTCGCTATATTCTGCAAGCGCTTCGAGAGCATTTCTTCCCATAAGGCGAAAATCAGCATGATTATTCACAACATCTGTGCCTAAAAAACTCATTAACCTGTAAAAACATCGCGCCGTTGCCCTCTTAAAAATACTATCCGTATTCCTGTTTGATCGTACGCCGTATACAATTTCGCACCCAGCCCGGTATTTTTCTATCATTTTGCCGATAATATCTATGTCATCCTGTAAATCGGCATCTATTGAAACAGAAGCGTCAACATGGCTATGAACCGCAAGCAATCCGCACAAAAGGGCGTTCTGATGCCCTTTGTTTATCGACAATTCTATCCCGCTGAAATGTACAGGGTCTTCTGCATGGTATTTTTCTATTAATTCCCAGGTGTTATCGCATGACCCGTCATCAATAAAAAGTATTTTTGATTTTTCATCAATAATCTGCTCGTTGATGAGTTGTCGTATTTTCATTAGCAGCCTTCTTGCCGTTTCAGGCAACACTTCTTCTTCGTTATAACAGGGCACAATAATTGCTATTAATGGTTTGCCTTTTGTTTCATTTTTATTCCTATTCCATGACTGATCAGCGCTGTCCTCGAAATATGTCATATGCTTATCGTCCCAACCATCGTTTCAGGTGTGACCGCTCAATCCAGTCACCTGTTACGATGTATCAATATGTAACCTTTTATATCAAAGGTTGTATTTAATTGCCGATTAGTCTTTGTCTTACAATAGGTTAGGCGTTTTGCACAGAATTTTTACGGGGTGTTGCAACGTCTTTAACAAAAATTTGAATCCGTATTAAACGATTCACAAAAAAACGTTTGGAAATTTGGAAGACTTTTTTGTAAAATAATTAGTTGAAACTATCGATATAAAAAGTTACATATAGACACATCATCTTATTAATCAACGACATACTTGGACTATCCACATTCTTTCAAGTGATTGTTATTGGAGAACGGATAAACAAAAGGCTTGTGATTTACAAAAATGAAATGAAAAGAAAACTACCCGCAGCGTTGTTTGTTCTTTATCTGGCGATATGGGGCAGTTACTGCGGACTGGAAATAAATACTTTCATAGAAGACCAGCCATTTTTCCAGATGAGCGTCCTTCTGCTCTTTATTAATGTGGTTTTCATTCTGCTCATCCCGCCATTGCTATACGGGTTGTGCGTACAGGCTCCGCAATGGCTCAAAAAGTATCTTATGCCTGCCATCCTTGTATTTAATTCGTTTTATGTCCATCTGGCGATTCTGCTGTCGATATATAAGGCCGACAGGCACATGGATTTTGATTTCAATTTCTTCTGGCAAAACATATCGGACGCCTGGCCTGTCTTATGGAAGATTTTTGCCGTATGGCTGATTGTCATATTTATATCTTTAATAGTTTTCACCTTGCTGCAGCCGCTTATTTTCGATCCGGCGGCGCGATGGCTAAAAGAATTCTCGAAATTCTCCTGGAAATTCGGCCTGACGCTTGGCGTTGCCATAGCCGCGTGCGCGCTTTGCCAGTATTTTACAATCACTTCCGTCAGCGGTTCAGCGGCAGGTTTCCTTTATACCGGATTCTTTAGCGACCGCAGGCTGCGCGACGATTACATCAGCCTCTACGCGAAGCATATCGAAGCACTAAAGAAAGATACACTGTTGACGACGGATCGGTTTAATCCTTCAGTCTTGGGCGACTCTATTTTCATAGTCAAACAGGAAAGCCTTAACGGTCTTTTATCCGATCCGGAAATTACGCCACAACTATTTCGGGCCGGCCGCGACGGGATTTTAATTCCAAAGATGTATGGCAACGCCATACAGAGCCTACGGGGTTATAGCTGTATTTTATGCGGCGTTCCGCCCAGTGTTACTTTCGCACTTTCAGACGTCTATCCCGCGGACGAACTGAGTAAGTTGAACTGCCTGCCTCAAATTTTCAGGAACTTTGGCTATCGCGCGCTCTATTTTTTTGGAGGCAGCCATAATCCGCGCATTGTGCGTTTCGCGGAATCAATAGGTTTTGAAAAAGTTCTGGCGGACGACATCATGAGCCCCAAAGATATCAAATTCGACTGGGGATACCGTGAAGATATTTTTTATTTACGTGTGCGTGAGTATTTAAAAGCGAATTACGAAGGACAGAAATTATTTGTTTTTATCGATACGGGCGCAACCAACCACTCGCCGTTCGAGGTTCTTGACGAATCTCTTAAGAGGAATGTTCCGTTTCCCACGCCTGCTGGCTTTACTGAAAGGCTTTCAAATACGACTTTCGTTCAGGACGCTTATTTAGGAAATTTTTACGACATTTTCAGGGAAGATTACGGCGACAGGGGAACACTTATTGCGGTCAGCGATCACGCCTGGCCGATTCCGATTCACAAAAATAACATTTTTAATGAGCGTGGCGCTTATGAAGAGAATTTTTTGATATCGCTTCTTTTTGTGCCGCCCGCGTCGGAAGCCGAAACATTCGACATCGGCGCGCGGGTTCCTGTTCGTTTCAGCCAGATGGACATTCAACCCACAATACTGGATTTACTTGGAATAGCAAGACCGGCGCTGCTGGGAGAGTCTTTCGCTCCCTGGCTCCTGGCCGATCCGAAGAGAGCCCGCACGGAACCGCAAAAGGCAAAATTGTCAATTCAGCCTTACGGCGGCGGGTTCATCGCCATTCATCGCTATCCGCAAAAGTATCTTTTTGATATTTTAAAAAAAGACGTTAAGGTTTATGACCTGTCTAACGACCCATTGGAAACATCTCCCAAGATCGACGCCACTGACCGGTATATATTTCTTATCCGTGATTTTTTCCGGTAATATAATACTTTTTGAAAATACAAAGAATGAGGTTCTTGCAAGCCCTGACCCGGGAGCGCGGGCGTCCCGCCTGCGGAAAGCCGCGAATATCCTAAAATGTAAATTGTCTTTAATAGCGGCTTTTAATACCCTCGTTGCTTTCCGCAGGCGGGACGCCCGCGCTCCCGGGTCAGGGCTTGCAAGAACACTGAAGGAGAAAAATCATGGATTCAATGATGTACGCAAGCACCAATAAACAGGCCCCGGAAGTAAAACTGGCGGACGCCCTTTTGCGCGGACAAGCCCCCGACAAGGGACTTTATCTTCCTGTGGAAATCCCGCGTTTCGCTCCGGGAGAACTTGCGTCGCTTCATGATAAATCCTATCCGGAAATCGCCGCCGCCGTTATTGGAAAATTCACAACGGGTACATTTACAGAAAACGAACTCGCGGAAATGTGCCGTGACGCCTATGTTTTTGACGTGCCGCTTGAACGCGTGGATGAACAAAGGCATGTGATGCGGCTCGACCGCGGCCCGACGGCGTCTTTCAAGGATTTCGCCGGGCTTATGATGGGACGAATGTTCGGATTGCTGCGCCGCAACGCGTCAGATTCCGCCGGGCGTTTGGTAATCCTGACTGCCACCAGCGGCGATACGGGAAGCGCAATAGCGAATGCCTTTTACAAAATCCCAAACATAGAAGTCATGATCCTTTTCCCGCCCGGCGAAGTCAGCGCGCGCCAGCGCAAACAAATGACGACGCTTGGAGAAAACATCACAGCCGTCGGCGTCGATGGAAAATTCGACGATTGCCAGGCGCTTGTCAAACAGGCGTTCGCTGATGAAACCCTGCGCGGCATTGATTTGACTTCCGCCAATTCAATAAACATCGGCCGTCTTTTGCCGCAGATTGTTTATTACGTTTACGCGGGCGTCAGGCTGACCAAAGGAGAGAGTCCGATTGTAATTTCCGTTCCGTCCGGAAATTTCGGCAACATGATGGGCGCGCTGCTTGCCTCGCGCATGGGGCTGCCGCTTGAAAAACTCGTCGTCGCCACAAACGAAAACGACGAAGTTCCGAGTTTTATGGAAACGGAAGAGTACTGCAAAATCGTCCCGTCAATGGCGTGTCTTTCAAATGCCATGAACGTCGGGCATCCCAGCAACTTTGCCCGTGTAATCGCCCTTTTTGACGGCTGGCTGGATGAGACAGGCAACCTGCGGCACAAGCCCGACATGGTTAAAATGAGAAAAGAATTGTGGACGACGAGCGTCACCGATGAAGAAACTCGTGAGACGATTCAACACGCGTGGCAGAGGCATAAATTGCTTCTGGAGCCGCACGGGGCGGTGGGCTGGCTTGGTCTCGAACGCTATCTGCTGGAAACTTCATCAACCGCGACGGCAGTTTCAATAGAAACTGCGCACCCGGCCAAGTTCCCGGATGAAATTGAAAAACTGCTCGGTTTTTCGCCGGAAGTTCCCGCAAGCCTTTCGGAAGTTGAAAAAAAGCCGGAACATTATCTGACACTGCCTGCTGATTACGCGGCGTTTCATAAACTGCTTCTGGATGCGTATGAATAACTCTGCGGCTTCCATTAAAACGGTGGAAGCCTGTCCGATATGCGGCGCGGCGGCACCCTTTTCAACTCTATGTCCGGTGGTGCTTGCCGCGCTGGAACCGGTTTACAACCTGGTTGAATGCGATTGCTGCAATGTACGTTTTTTGAATCCGCTGCCGGATATGGAAGCGTTGAACCGGTTTTACGCGCCGCATTACTATGGTTCAGACTGGTACAAACAGGAAGAAAAAGGAAAAATGTTCGCGCGCAATATGCCTGGCGCGGGCTTCGGCGGGCGTTTCCTGGATGTCGGATGCAACCTGGGGTACTTCCTTCGGGCGGCTGCCGATGCTTCCGGATACGAGGCGCATGGCGTGGAAATCAGTCCGGAAGCGGTAAGCCACGCCAGAAACAAATTATCTCTCGACGTTCGCCGCGGCGAACTCATGGACGCCGGGTATCCTGACAGTTTTTTTGATTTCATACGCGTGAACAATGTAATTGAGCATGTGCGCGACCCGCTTGGTTTCATCCGGGAATGCCGACGGATTTTGCGCGACGGCGGAAGGCTTTATCTTTCCGTGCCAAATGGCCCCGTGGACAGCGCCGGATTGATAAATTATTTCAAAGAAGAAAAAAAGCCGCCCCGCACAAAGGACGGTCATCTTTTCTTCTTTTCCAGAAACGCGCTCGACCGTCTTTTTCAGGCTGCCGATCTGGAAATCGCCGGCGCGCATACCTACGGCATCAGACGCGGCCTTCGTTTGCTGGGACGCTATCCGAATAAGCCTCACTGGAAAAATCCATACAGGCTTCCGAATGACGTTCCCGCAAGTAAGGAAATCGTTCTGCCGCCACGCCCGTTGAGACTTCCCGGTTACGCCGTCTGGCGCTACTGGCAATTTCGCGTCAAAAGACTTCCCGGACTGGTAAACTTCGGCCTGGATTTTGAAATTCTATTGAAATAATCATGTATATTTTTTCTTTTTTTAAAGATTTTTTTGTGTACAATTTTAAAATAAAACCGATTTGAAAGTATATGGACATAGATTTACAGAGGTTGAGATTAAGATTTCCAGCGCCAATCTATTTAATTAAATAATGCCCACTAATCCTCACGCATGAAATCAAAAAACAGATCGTCCATTGAAAAAGAAACAGCGCGGCCTGCGCGGGATGGGGCTTATAAGGGAGAACAATGTCTGTACGTTTGTTTGTAGGGAACCTGCCCTACGATGCGACTGAAACGGAACTCAGGGAATTCTTTTCGCCGGTAGGCGCTCTTGCTACCGTCATCATTCCTGTAGATAGGGAGACTGGAAAGCGAAGGGGATTCGCCTTCGTGGAATTCAGCGACCCGGCTCAAGCCGCGGAAGCCAATCGCCGGTTGAATAATCAGCCCTTTAAAGGTCGGAATGTCACGATAAATGAAGCCCGCGCCCGCGAAAACCGCCCGGATTCAGGCGGTGCGCCGCGTCATACTCCGCGTTCGGGTTATACGCCCGCGCCCAGACCTTCTTTAAAACCTTCTTTGGGAACTCCGGATTTTTCTCCGGACATGATGGATACCTCTAAAACCGCGCGCGCGGAAAGCCGGCGGCGGAATTTCGGCGCGGATGCCAAACCGGCGCATAAACGAAAAAATCAGTTTGGCGGCAAAGGCGAAATGGGGAGCCGGAAAGGTCCTATTCGTGAACGAGGCGGGGGGCAGGTTTTCGGCGGCGGCGACGACGACGACGATTCAGATTACGATTACCTTGCGGATTTTCGGGACGCAGACGAAGATTAAGGTTGTGAGTTAGTAATTAGGAGTGAGGAGTTGAGGAAGTAGGCTTAACGCCAGCATTTAATTAACAAAAGCGGGAAAAGCCCGCTACCCCACAACTCCTCACTCCTCACTCCTCACTCCTAACTCCTAACTCATTTCTGCTCAAAGGTAGAACGATAAACCAGACCGGCCAGTGCCGCACCTACTATAGGCGCTATCCAGAAAAGCCAGAGTTGGCTTATCGCCCAACCGCCCGCGAAAATCGCCTGGCTGGTGCTGCGCGCCGGGTTCACCGATGTATTTGTGACGGGAATGCTGATCAGATGAATCAGCGTTAACGCCAGGCCGATGGCTATGGGCGCGAATCCCTGCGGCGCGCGTTTGTCTGTCGCGCCGATAATGACAATCAGAAAGATGAATGTCATTATGACTTCGCAGATCAGGGCGGCCGCCATTCCGTAGCCTCCGGGAGAATGCGCACCGAAGCCATTGGCCGCAAACGTATTTGTGGCCGCGTCAAATCCGGCTTTCCCGGTAGCAATCACAAAAATAACCGCTCCGGCAATGATGGCGCCTACAAGCTGCGAGATTATGTAGCCGATGAGATCTTTTCCCGGGAACCTGCCGCCCGCCCACAGTCCTATTGATACCGCGGGATTCAGGTGGCATCCGGAAATATGTCCGATGGCAAACGCCATTGTCAAAACGGTCAATCCGAACGCAAGCGATACGCCGGCGATTCCGATTACATCAGCCGCGAATACCGCGCTGCCGCAGCCGCCCAAAACCAGCCAGAATGTACCTATCGCTTCCGCCGTCCATTTCTTCGTCATAAATTCCTCCTATTCTTAATACAAGGGCGTAGCACGCTATGCCCCTGCGCCTCACCCACACGCCGGCTTTACAAGTTGAATACGGCTGTCGGCAACTGAACAGCCGCTGCCTTCGGCGTGTACGATCAACGGATTTATATCCAGTTCGGAAATTTCCGGATGATTGGAAACCATCGCCGACAGACGCAGCAACACATCTTCAATCGCCTGGATGTCTGACGGCGGCGCGCCGCGCACACCTGTCAGTATCTTGAAGGCGCGAATTTCTCGTATCATCTTATGCGCCGAGATTCGCCACATCGGGGCAAGCCTGAACGTTACGTCTTTTAATACCTCGACAAACGAACCGCCCAGTCCGAACATCAATACCGGCCCGAAACGCGGGTCGCGCGTCGCGCCAAGAATCACCTCCACGCCCTTTCCAGCCATTTCCTCAATCAAAATGCCCTGAATCTGTGCGCCCGGAACAGCCTTTGAAATGTTTGCTATAATCTGGTCGTAGGCTTTAGACGCTCCTTCCGCGCCGCTGACATTGAGCATGACACCGCCTGCGTCCAGTTTGTGAACAACATCGGGCGACATGATTTTCATTACAACGGAACGGCCGAAATTGCCGACAACGTCGGCGGCTTCAGCGGCGCTCGTCACCATGCGGCTGAAAAGCAGCGGGAATCCGTAACATTCGAAAATCGGGCGGCATTCGGACTGAGTAAGATATTTTTTATCTTCGCCCGCAAGCGCGTCCGCAATAATCTTTTTGGCCTTCGCGACATCAATATCCTTAAATTCCACATCAACCCTGTCCGGGAGATCAAGCATCGACGTAAGCCGCGCCGAACCGGACAAAGCGAAAACGGCGTCTTCCGGGAAGGGATAGTTTGGAATATGGTTTGA
>Ga0082212_10012636_pt1 | contig 10623 bp, 15 predicted proteins | sample TergutNt197P3_FD_71548 | JGI IMG/M metagenome (GOLD analysis project Ga0082212, IMG submission 71548) | Neocapritermes taracua P3 segment gut microbial communities from Petit-Saut dam, French Guiana - Nt197 P3 | ecosystem: Host-associated > Arthropoda: Insects > Digestive system > Gut ...
CCACCACATCGCCCATATTGATAAGTTTCAAATTATCCATGTTCATACCGCCTCCTCAATAATTTTTGTCAGTACCTTGATGATTTTGTCCTGCTGTTCCCACACTTCGGCGAGCCTTTCCTGCACATGGTCGAGGTCGGCGGTGTATACATTGCGCCCCTCATTGGCTTTTTTCGCCAGTTGGTTGACGTTGTTGGAAATACTGCGGAGCATTTTTCCGCACTCCTGTACGTCGGTCATGTCCACCGTGACGATTTGCCCCATGACCGCCATTTTGAGCAGATAAAAGCGCAGACTGTCGATGCCCGCTTTCTTCATCTTCTTGCGGATATAGTCGCGCTCGTCCTCGTCCACGCGGAAAGTCAGCGCGATGTTGCGTGTTAAATTTTGTTTCATAATGAAATGCCTCCTTTTTGTTTTTGGGAATTAAAAAACCGCCTGCAATCTTTTTCAAGATTACAGGCGGCATATTGGATGCCGTTTACGCAGCGGGTTTTGGTTCGGGTTTTACTTCCGGCGTTTTAGCGGGTGTTGCTTTTTCGGCGGCGATGCGTTCCTTTCTCTTTTTACGCCACTCCCGCAGGTTCTCATTCTTCTTGCGTTTCTTTTCGAGCCGTTCATCCTCGGCGGCTTGTTCCTCCAGCGTAAGCGGTTTCGGCTCGCTGCCGGGGATAGTGAATTTACCGATATAGTTCAAGTAAATATCCACCCTCTGACGGCGTTCACCCGATGATTTATCGGCTTCATGTACAAGGATTTTATCCACAAACTCATTTGTAATGTGTTGTTAAGGAACAATTCGGAGGCAATCAAAAAACATTGCAGTCATGCGGGTTTGCGGCGATATGCTCCCTCCAAGACCATTAGCCTTTGACCCATCATAACACGAAAACAGCCAAAAATCTATAATCAGATGTCAAAAACGGGGTAGGCCCCGCCACTTCCAAACGAGGTGGCGGGGCCTACCCCGTTTTTTGTTTTGCCCGGAAGGAGGTGTTGCCCGTGGGCAAAAACACACGCATCTATGACCGCTTCGATTGGTGGTCGGTTGCTGACTGTAGCTGTGAGTTCTGCCTTTACTGGAAAGGTCCCAAGCGCGGCTGTTCGCTGATGGCTTGTGCCTGTGACGATGTCCGGCAGGAGGCCGTCCGGCGCGAACAGGCGGCGGCAGGCGGCGTGCCGGCGCCGGAGGAGGTCGTACCATGCCGTGGGTAAACGATGAGCAGATCGCGCGGGCGCGCGAGGTCGATCTGCTCTCCTATCTGCAGGCCAGCGAACCGGGCGAATTGGTCGAGACTAAATATTCGGGCGAGTACCGTACCGCCAGCCACGGCAGCCTTGTCATCTCGAACGGCAAGTGGGTTTGGAACCGCGGCAAGGCGCTTGTAAAAGCGGCCGGCGAGGTCTTGTGTGTCGAGGCGCAGTATCAGGGGGCGCCGGGTTTCGAGTTCCGGGTGGGCGATTACACCATCGACCGCCGCGGCGTCATTACTGCCGATGAAGACGTTGCCGCCGATGCGTTCGGCTATCTGCTGAACGAACTCAGCGCGCGCGGCTTTGTCTGCGAGGACAGCGACCTCGGCGATGCGCCCGGCGCGGAACACGGCGGGTACGGGGCTTCGGACGATGACCTAACGAAACGTGAGGCCATCCCGGACGGCGGTGATGGCGAGGGCGGCGATCCGTCCGGCGAGGAGGAAACACGCGAGGCTGTGTCTGCCGAGGCCGACGGCGGCTCCGGCAAGCTATGCGTCAACTTGCCGCTGTTTGGGATCACGGCATCCTCTATCGACAACCTTGAGAAGCTGGTCGCCGCGAAAGGATGGATACTCAGGAAAATGGCGGGGACTGACGCGCTTCCCATCGAGCGGACCGGGAAATATTTGCGTTTTCCGTGGTTCAGGCGGGAATCCTCGCCGGCCGAGGTTGACGCATACTCGCGCCTGATCGCACGGCTCGGCGAAACGGTAAAGGAAAAAAAGCGGATCACGGCGACCGAGAAGCAAATGGAGGACGGCGACAACGAGAAATTCAAAGCGCGCTGTTTTCTTCTCTCGCTGGGCTTCATCGGACCGGAGTACGCGCAGGCGCGGAAGATTCTGCTTTCGGTATTTTCGGGCAACGGTTCACACAAGGCCGGCGCAGGCAAAAAGGCCGCGCCCAGCGGCTCCACGGCCGCCGACTGCGGCACGGAAACCCCGGAGGCATCCGTCGTCCAAGAGGGCGGCTCCGGCGCAAACAGCGCGGACACGGGCGCGGAAAACGGCGACCGGCGCAACTGTCTTGCCTGCGGTCACTCCATAAGCGGACCGGCTGAGACAGAGGGCGGCGCCGACAGGCTGTTCTGTGTCGTCACGCAGACCTACGTCAGCGGAGACGCCTGCTGTGACGAGTTCAATCGTTAGGGAGGCGGCACGGATGAATTGCATAACCACGGAACCCCGCGGCGTTATCATGGGCTGGCTGACCGGGATCGGGCCGTTTGAATGCAAGGTGAACGGGAATCATTACACGCTGATCCGGGTTCGGAAAAACGCGGACTTTGATTATCTGTATATCCAGCGGCAGTACCACGGAACCGGGATTGAGCGCGGGGACAAATTCGAGTATGCCGGGGCGTTCTGCAACCGGGATGGGCGTATCTATGACGGTCAGTACGCGATCAGGGATTTGTTTGATAATACGGACGGTTTGAAAGCGCGCGAAGCGGAGGTTCTGCATATGCAATTAAAAGCCGCCGTCCGCAAAGCGGTGGAGGCCGCCATCGGCAATGACCGCAATAATCTGCGGATCACGGAATTGTCATCCGAGCGGATATTGAACAGTATGGAGTATTTTCAAAGATGCACGGCGGCGGAACAGGCGCGGAAAACGTATCTCGGCGGCGGCGATGAGGATGAGGACGGTGTTTTTAATTTTGCATATCATTGCGACTACGACCCGGAGCATTGGACGGAGGATTCCCTGCTGGCCTATATCCTCGACCCGGACGGTTATGTGAGCGCCGAGGCAGAGGCGTATATTGACAGCCATCAGGAGGCTATGCTGTCCGATTTCTTGGAGGGCGACATGGTTGCCGCGGCATATACGGCGCTCATCGAAAATCCGTCGAATCCCGTCCACCGCGTCAGGCGGATCATACGGGCGGTGTCCGCGTCCTCTGCCAAGACGGTCACCGTCACCATCGGCAAGGACGGCGCTGAGTTTTCATTCAAAGCCGAGGCCGGCCAGTATCGTTCGGATTGTACCAGCACCTACAACGATTGGCATATCGCGGCGGCTGATCGGAAGGAGTTTGAGCGGAAGTTCGGGCGCGGCATCAAGTACGGGCCGGCAGACATTATCCGCATTGAGTACGCGCGCTCTGTTCTGTATGAGGCGGCGGCGGGCGAGGTGGCGGATGATGCTTAACAGGCCGGGCTTTGTACCCTCAAAATACCGCCAGCCCGACAGATACGAGTGCATCTTCGAGGATTGGGTCGCGGTGTTCAAGGTAGGCAGATGCATATACCATGTCCAGCTTGAGGCCGATTGGCGGAATAAAAAAACCGCGCGCGATGTTTCGATTCTCTGTCAGGGGCCGAAATGCCGCAATGTTCTTGTCAGCGGGATTCCGTCTGTTAAACAGGCGATGGCCGCCACGGTATGGTCGCCGCGCAGGGTGTCGCAGCGCGTGGGCTTTACCTGATCGGGCAGACCGTCCTCATGGGGCGCGAGGAATTTCAAATGCTTCCCGCCGTCCATGACCGTACAGCCCGCCGCCCGCATCAGAGCAAGGAAGTCCTCGAATGTCGCGGGCCGCTGGTCCAGCGCGGCGTCGATGGCGCGCCGGAGCCGCTCCTGAAAGGACGGCGGCCTGTTATCACCGAGCCATTTCCCGTAGTGATCCCCGCGCTGCCGCTTGGGATTTTCTATGACGGACAAACCGTTCTCAGCGCAGATGAGGTCACTGCACCGACGCAGGGCGCGCCCCGAACGGAAGAAGTCCCGGAACTTTCTCGTGCAGTCCAAAGCCGTGCTGTTCCAAATTACATGATTGTGGATGTGAGCGCGATCTGTGTGGGTGCATATCAGGAAAGCGTACCGGCCCTTCGTGAACCGCAGAGCAAGTTCGTACCCGATACGGTTGGCTTCCTCCCGTGCGTGTTGTCAAGGTTTTTTTCAAATTATTGTTAATTTTCTTTTTTTGCTTGTATTATTCGCTCAAAAGATGTATAATAAGATTGACCATACCTTTATTCAGAAAGGATTATGATATGGGACTTGAAAATGAATTGATGACGACTGCCGAAGCTGCGAAACAATGGGGAATCTCAACTCGCCGCGTTCAAATCCTTTGTGATAATGGAAAAGTAAACGGTGCAATTAGAATGGGCAGGACATGGATTATTCCAAAAGGAACACCTAAGCCTATTGATGGCAGAACCAAAGCTGCAAAAGAGATAAATCAATAACGATGGGGGAATAAGGAAATGAGTCAAAATTACCCTTTAGGTGAATATTCGCAAATGTTAGATAACGATATGTGGAATGCCGTTGGGAGCGAATACGACAAAGATTATGATTTTGACGAACTGTTAGTTAAAATAAACAGCGCAGATTTTTTTCGACCGTTTTCCGAACGCCTTCTCGCCTATTATAACGAAATACATGGCAAGAATTTCACCGCAGATGAGGCTTGCAAAGACTTATTGAGTCGAAAAGTCGCATTAAGCCGCAATACGCCTAAAAATTGGTTTTTTGGCACAACAGAGCCAAAATTCGGCGACAAAGACCGTCAAAGTATGTTCGCCGTGGCTTTTGCACTTGAGCTTGATGTGGCTCAAACCGAACGACTTTTTCATAAAGTTTTCTTGGACAGAGCATTTAATAAGCGTAATAGAAACGAGTTTATTTATCTCTACTGCATTTATAACAAGAAGCCGTTGTCCGTTGCCGAGGACATTATTGAGAAATTTAACGCAACAGATAAAACCTCAGAATCTACCGATGCGACGATACATACACATTTTTTAGCGGATGCCGCAATGCAAGATATAAGCGAGAACGAGCTTTTGGAATACATAAAAGTACACCAACATAATTTTTCACTCAACAATACTGCCGCATTAAAAAAGCGTGAAGAATTATTAGATACGTTGACAGGGCGAAATAATAATAACGGGTTAGCGAAACGGGAACATGAGAATTTTCCAGAAATTGCGGAAGGAAAATATAAAGACAAGACTTCTGTGGACTTTATGCTATCCGTGATTATGGGTACAGATTTTGCTAAAAAAGATGGAAGCGAAACGTCGTCTATTCGCAAAAAATTCCCCCGCAAAGAAATCAGCAATCAATTCCCCAATAAACAAACGCTTTTGGACAGAAACCCGTCATCATATATGTTAAGAAAGGATATTATATTCCTCAGCTTTTATTCATATTGGGTACTGAACGTTTTGGAAGGACAAGATGTTGGTAATTATGATGGATTTGTCGCTGAATTAAACGACATTCTATTTGATTGCGGATTTTCACCTTTATATATTGGAAATCCATATGATTGGCTATTCCTGTACTGTTCTGCTTGCGATAATCCGCTCTATGAACTCAGAGGAATTTTGGCACCCGACTAATCGAAATACAGAGGTGTCAAGAAAAAATACAACTGCTGAAAGTAGCGTTGTATACTTGCCTCACTACCAAATTGGGAGGCGCATTATGAAAACTATGCTTATAGAAAATCAAACGGTTAGCTTGATTCTTGCGACAAATAAACAACAGTCGCGCAAATTCACGATTCAAAAAATAATCGGTGAAGGCGCGAGCTGTATTGCTTATCGTGCTATTGATACTGGTAACTGTCTACCTGTCGTTCTCAAAGAATTTTTTCCGTCAAATGTTGCCGTGAGAACAAACGATGGCGCAATAACGTGGAACACTCCGGCTGACGAGGAAAAAGCTAAGGAGAGATTTCGCAAATCATTTGAAATGCAACGAAAAATCCAGTCCGCAGATGAAATGATGAACACAAACGTCCATCTGATTGATGGGCTATATTCCGGCAACAATACACTCTATTCCGTGAACGCTATTCAAAATGCGAAAACATATGATGCGGAAAAGGATTCTTCCTTGCAAGAGATTTTTATAACGGCAAAGGCGATTGCACAAGCCGTTGGGCAATATCATAAATGCGGGCTTCTACACCTCGACATCAAGCCGCAAAACATTTTAATCATGCCCGAAACGCGGGAAATGGTACGGTTATTGGATTTTGACAGCGTTATTCAAAAGTCCGATGTCAATCTTCCCGAAACAATCATATCCTATTCACCAGTTTATGCTGCGCCTGAGCAATTACAAGGCAGGCGTGACAAAATATGTGAAGCTACTGACATATATGCCGTTGGTGCTATTGTTTTTAGTAAAATTTTTGAGCATCCGCCAACAACAGACGACAGAAGCGTGTTCAGTAATTGGAATTTAACCGAAAATTCATTTTTACAGGAGTTAAGCCCAAAGACTCACAGTTTGACAAAGGAACTGCTACGCAAAACTCTTTCAGCGTCTGCTCGGGGACGTTATCAAAGCGCAGCGGAACTTGTTTTGGCGTTGGATGAACTAATTGAATCCGCGAGAGAAATTCCGATACTAAAAAATATTCCATTGCGCCATACCCCTTCGTTTGTTTGCAGAGAAACAGAGCTTAATGAAATCAAAGAACTACTTGCAAAAAATAATTATGTGATTTTAGAAGGCATCGGAGGTATTGGCAAAACAGAAATAGCGAAATATTTTGCCTATAATTATAAAACCGAATATGACAGTGTTCAATTTATTAGGTTCAATGGGAGTATAAAACAAACCATAGCGGAGTCTTTAGATTTTCACAATCTTAACCATAGCAGTCATGCGGGCGAAAACACGGAAAATGAAATGTATAATGAAAAACTTGGTGTTCTTCAAAACAACTTTACCGAATCCCGTTGCTTGATTGTAATTGATAGTTATGACGTTCGTAAAGACGATAATTTCAACGATTTGATTTCCCTTGATAATGGTTTAATAAAGTTCATCTTCACATCAAGGGTAGAGCATGAGTATAATGCCCTTGAAATAACAGAAATGAAAGACGAAAATCATTTAATGACGCTGTTTTACGAATATTTCGGTTCGGAACTCCCTGCCGAAGCCGAAAAAACCATGCACGATATTATGGGATTGGTAAACGGGCATACAATGACAATTATGCTTATAGCTTCTGTAATGAGATATGGTAGAAAAACCGCCGATGAAATACTCGTGGCATTTCAAAATTCTGACTTTAAGTTCCACACAAAAGTTGCTGTTGATAAAGAAGGAATCAATGCGGACGAGAGAGAGCAAGTCGTTTATGACCATACAAAAATCCTGTTCGACATGACAGAAATAATGGGTAATGAACATTATTCTTGTATGATAAAGTATATGACAGAAATTCCACCAACAGGAATAGATGTTAAGACATTTTTCAATTTGGTTTATTCCGGCGATGATGACTACACCGATATAAATTTCCTCATTGAACGAAGATGGCTTCAGCATGATAAAGACAATGACATTATTTCGCTCCACCCTATAATTTCACAGGTGGCAAAAAGCGAATTGGGATTTGTTAAAATATATAAAGATATAAAGGAAGAAGCTCGTAAAGGAATACTTCGCAACAACATGGGTTTTTTCTCCGAGCTTGTTAAAAATAATAAGGAGAGAGCATTAGAGCGTCTGACGAAAGCCCTAAAAATATCCAAAGGCGTTAGAGGTGAAAGGGATATATTAACAGGCATGAATTATTTTTCGTTGGGTGATGTTTATAAATATATGGGTGATAACGAAAACGCATTGTTGAATTACAACAGCGCTATTGAAGTTTTCAAGGAAAATCAACATCAAAACTCTTTTATTATCAACAGACAACGAAAATTGCTACAAGCCGAAAAGAAAAAAGCAGTTGTGGAAATAAATATTATGATAGAAGAAGCTAAAGAACTGTTTATGTCAAGAAAACCAAAGGAAGCGGCTGATATTATTAAAAATGCCTATGGAAAGTTAAAACAAAACAATATGTATAAAACAAAACAGATGGCTGATTTGAATTTGCTTCTTGTTTCTTGTACTGGCACACCAAAAACACCGCTTTTAGTATTAGAGGCGTTAAATATTAGTAAGTCTGTTAAAGATGATTTCAATATAGGATACAGCTACTGGCTATTGACTGATATATATGAAAATATGGGTAAGCATAAAAAAGCTGTTTCATATTGCGAAAAGACTCTCAAATACTTTAATAAAGCCCTTGTGCCAAATGCTGCTTTATTAGTAGAGATAAAGGAGCGTATGTGCAAGTTGAAAAGCAAACCATAAGAGAGACAGGCTCGTTATTACCCCCTCCAGAAATGGTCGGGGTTTTTTTATTGTCAAGGAAAAATACAAGTCTTTATTCCCCCGATTTATACTGTAGTCAGAGTTAAGAGCAGAGCAGAAAATGCGTGTCAAGGAAAAATACAGATGCTCAAACTCACATGGTAAAGTTCAACCATAATAACGAAAGGGGAATTGCAATATGAAAAATTCAAGAGCAAGAATCTACGCCCAGAGCGGCAGCAAGGGACTCGACATTTACCTCGTCGTCAATGGCATGGAGCATTACCTAACAACGCGCCGCCCGAACAATCACATTTGGGCGAAATTGAAAGACGGCTCTACTCTCGAAGAACTAAGGCGTTATAAGCCCAAGAAAAGCAAGGCGGAGCAGAAGTATTATCATTCTATAAGTCATCTGCTCAAAGTCACAGACGATTTTATTAACTACGAACTTGCGGCGTAGGAAAGGAGGAGGTGAAAAAATGGCTACGTTGAAAATCAAAGTTTTAAGCAAGGGCGATTCAGTAATTTCGGTAACAGAAAAAATGATTGCCGTCCAACGGAAAAACGGAGAAGTGGATGTAATCCCTATAATTTCTGATGGCGGTGCGTTGCGAATTGATACTGAAAACATCGTGACTATTACTTACGGTAACAACAGCATCGACGCAACCGTGGAAGGCGAAAACGGCGAAGTGACAATAACAACATTTTAAGGGAGGTATTGTTCATGGCAGGAAAAAAAGACCAATCGGTTGTTTCGGTAATTTCCGATTTAACCAAAACCCAAGCGGCTAACATATTGGCGGATATAACGAAGTCAAAAAGCAAACACGCGCCTTTTGGCAGAGGCACAATCGCTCAGGGCAGTATCTTCGATGTTGGTAAATTGCTCGGCAGCGGACTCAAAAAAATCGGAAGCAAAGGATGGGATTGAAATGGCAAAAAGAAGCAGCAGTCATGTACGAGCCCAGAAGGGCGGCAAAATCCGAGACCTGTTCACTTGTCAAATATGCGGTAGCACTGATAAACCGCAAGGACACCACATATTTGACGTATTCTTCGGCGGCTCATCAAGCGTTGATAACATAATTACGCTTTGCAAAAATCATCACGATAAAGTTCACGCTAACAAGATAAGCATTACAAAAATTTAGCTAAGGGGGAAGAAAAATGGCAACATTCAATGAGGTCAAGCAAAAATTCTGCGAAAAGGTCAAGGAACACAAAACTGAAATACTTGTGGCAGGTGGTATCATTGTTTCGGTAGCCGCAGTAATCCTGATTTCGCGGAAGTGGGATTTACTTAATTCCCAGAACATTACCAACCTATTAAAAGACGGTGCGAAGGCAAAAAGCAATGTGGTTCCTCTCGTTCCCGTTACAATCCAAAACACAATTATTGACAGCACTTCCGACGGAAGGATTATTGAAATTAGCAAACATATTCGCAATCTTCCAGAAGGGTGGAAGCCATCGCTTGAAAAATTGAACACAGCATTGATGAATGGGTTTGAACTTGCTGAAAATCAAACATGGGTCGATGATTATCCCAAGTTTTGTGCGTGATGGAAGGAGGCGAAGGTTATGTCGAAATTTATCGTGCAAATGCTTGATGCGCTTTCAGGCGATGTATTGGAAACTATGGACGAGGAATTTGATACATACGAAGAAGCTGACGATTACAGCCTTGTATGTGGCTCAAATTTTTCTACCGGCGCAGAAGTATTGGAGCTTGCCGGAAGGTCATTTACCAGTCGAGATGAAGTTGAATTTGTCGTAGAAGAAATGGAGGAATGACCAGCAAAAATAATACGGACTTATTTTCTCATATGAAAGGATTGGTGCGATGAAAAATTACGGATGTGGTTCATTTATTCTTGATTGTATCTCGGTAATCATTACCGGCGGCTTATGGCTCATTTGGATTTTCATAAGAGAAATGCGACGGCGCAGATGACCATCGCCAAAAGTGACACACAGGTAGGTTGTCAGCCTACCTGTGTGTCTTCGACTACAGCGCCACATCCCGCGCCCGTGTCGCTTCTCGTTCCGGCGTAATACCGCGCATATGACGTTCCGCGCCGCGCCGTAACGCTTCCGCGTTCTTCACATCGTCGCAGATTTTGTAGTATTGCTCAACTTGCGCGGTTCGCTCGGTCAGCAATTCGGCAAGCTCCGCCCGCCATTCCTTTTCGGGGATTTTGCCGTAGCCGTTCAAATGGTCTTTGAGAT
>Ga0082212_10012637_pt1 | contig 10623 bp, 12 predicted proteins | sample TergutNt197P3_FD_71548 | JGI IMG/M metagenome (GOLD analysis project Ga0082212, IMG submission 71548) | Neocapritermes taracua P3 segment gut microbial communities from Petit-Saut dam, French Guiana - Nt197 P3 | ecosystem: Host-associated > Arthropoda: Insects > Digestive system > Gut ...
TAAATTCAACATCATATACGATAGAGAAAATAATTATTCGTCCCCTGCCGGAACAGGGGTATATATGTTATGCGTCTATGTGATTTGGAGCAACAGCGAAATAGAACAGCAGAACAGAGAAGCTATAGGGTTACAATATGTTTTCAAAGTTTCAACATGATATAAAGATAAGTATTATTAAATTTGCGATTTGGAGGTATTGGAATGTCAAAACCCGCTATCTTGAACAAAATATTTTGGACTGCGGGAACGGCGGGCGCGTTGTTCGTTTGCTTTTTGTTGTGCAGACATATTTTTTATGAACTGCACGGAAATAAGGATTGGGCGTTTGCTATGTTCATTGTAGGTTTGACGGCAATATTTATTTCCGCGTTTTTCGGGGCTAAAAAGGTAATGGTTTGTACTGCCGCAGGGTATGTTGTCAGCTTCATAGCCGGAATAGTTTTTAACCATGAGTATGATTTTATCGTGGACGGCGTTTTACAGGACAGACGCTATACCGCATGGCAAATATGGACGGTTGCGTTTCTCGTTTTAATTTTTACGGGGATAGTATGGGAGTTTATCGGTAAGCGTATTAGAAAACAAAAGATTACGCTTACCGTCCAATAAAAATCTACTAACAAAGGGGTGAATACATGAAAGCTAAAAAAATACTGTTATTGGCATGGGTGCTTATGTTGATACTTGCCGTCGGGTTTATATTATACGCGGCAAACCACCCGGAGGGCAATTTCCCGTGGAGTTTATCAACCACATACATGATTTACAGAGTATATCTCGTTATCATGGCTTCATGCTTTGTTGCATGGCTTGTTATGAAAATATACTACGCAAGGACAAAGAGCGGGGATATTAACAAAATAGCACAGTGAATACTCCACACGTTACAGCCGCACAACGGGAAATAAAAAAAACCGTTGTTGCGGCGGCTGGTTAGCCATGCCCTTATAAACAAAGCAGAGCCAAGCGGCGGTTTTGAATAACATCAGAGCCGCCGTTTTCCATTTCAAAAAATTTGAAGTGCGGAGGGTGTAATAACTGCGCCCTTTTTACGGAAGCACGGCGGCATAGGAGGGTGTCGCCGTGTTCTATTTACTTTACCGACAGCATTATAAGTTTTGCTCGTCAAAAAAAGCCTTGCCGATTATTGGGGCGAACCACACCCATTAGAGGAAATAAAACATTACCGCAAGAGAAATTACAACGTACCACCATGCGCCCGGTTGATATTTGTTCAACCGGGCTTTTTTGTGCGTCAAAACTTTTTTTCAAAACCCATGCCGGAAGTTTGGCAGTTTTGCATTTCTAACTGTAATAGTAACGAAAGGGGAAAACATCACCCGCCTTTGCGGACGCGAAAGGGGGTGAATATGTGAAACCCAACAGCCACGAACAGGACAAGCGACACGCTTTCGACGCTTTCTGTAAAAAGGTACTCCGAAATGATGTACGCAACTACTACAACGAAGTCAAATGGCTACGGACTAACGAGGTATCTTTTGCGGAGCTGACGGAGCAAGAGCTTGAACAGCTATCCACGACGGACGAGTATTTCACGACGGAACAGATTTTTAACGTGTTGAACCGCGACGTTATCGTGAACGACGAGAGCATAGCGGAAGCCCTGCGGAATCTGCCGGAGCGAAACCGCGACATTATCCTGCTGTACTATTTCCTTGAACTTTCGGACGGGGAAATCGGCAAGAAGCTCGACATGATACGTTCTACCGTCCAGTACAAGCGGACAAGCGCGTTACGGGAGCTAAAAAAATATATGGAGGAGGAAACCGCCGATGAACGAAAAGACAGCGAAAGCGAATAACCTTATCCCGTACCCCGTTATCGTATTGGCGGCGGGCGGCGACGCTGACGCTATCAATGCCGTGTTAAGGCACTTTGGGGATTACATATCCGTGTTATCCACAAAGCGGCTGTATGACGAGGACGGCAACCCCTATTTGTACGTTGACGAGGGATTGCGGCGCAGACTGGAAACCAAGCTGATAACCGCAATTCTGAAATTCGACGCGGCATAACGGACAAGCCCGTGCGGGGAGCGTGAACCCCTTTCCACGCTTCCCCGCCTACGGGCGTTTTGTCGTTCTGTAAAAGCCCGCCGAACACCGACGAGCTTTTACAGGCTGACAACGGATAACACAACAGCCTTTTATGCGTTCCTTGACAAAGAAAGCCCGCAAGATAACGGCGGCGCAGTATAGAGCAAAACGGATAACTTTCTGTTTCCATGCCGAGCAAACGACGGGTGCGCCATGATGTCATTTATGACGGAGCGACAAAACCGACAGCCGGAAAGCGAATACGGGTGATTCGCGGGCTATGACCGCGTGGAAACGATATTGATACTCCTGTTCAGCCACAGTTTGAGCGTTAAAAGCGTCGCACACAATGGGAGCAGCCCGGTGAGAACCACGGGGGAGTGAAATTCTCGTGAGGACGCGCCCGCGTCCGTCCGTTGTGCTTATGAAATTATTAGCTTGTATGAATATGGGACTTGCCGTATTTCATATAAATTTAGTGATATTTGTTTCTATTACGGAGGTTTTCCAATGGGTAACAATATAACCACAACAAAGCGAAAGATAGGCAAAATAACCTACCTTGTAGCCGCGTCGCAAAGTGAAAAAGCGACGGACACGATAAACAAAAAAATCGAAAAGCTGATAATAAAGGATTTGCGAAAAAACGCCGGGAAGTCGGGCATTTCGTCAAATTTTTTACAATGAGTTAATGACTTCGGCGGCGGGACGTGCTATAATGTAGACGATACATTATGCACGTTTGTCTGGCTGTCGGAAAGGAGGCTATATGCACCAGTCAGACAAGATAACCGCCCTGTATTGCCGTTTAAGTCAAGAGGACTTGAACGCGGGCGATTCAATGAGCATACAAAACCAAAAGATTATCCTGCAACGGTACGCAGACGAAAACCGCCTGTTCAATACGCAGTTTTTCGTAGACGATGGATTTTCCGGCGTGGACTTTGAAAAACGCGAGGGGCTTCAATCCATGTTACGCGAAGTTGAAACCGGGAAAGTGGCGACGGTCATAACCAAAGACCTATCGCGGCTTGGGCGCAACTACCTTAAAACGGGTGAACTGATAGAGATAGTTTTTCCCGAAAATGAGGTACGCTACATAGCGATAAACGACGGCGTAGACACAGCGCGGGAAGATAACGAGTTTACCCCTCTGCGGAACTGGTTTAACGAATTTTACGCACGGGACACCAGTAAAAAGATAAAAGCCGTCAAACAGGCGCAAGCGGCGCGGGGTGAGCGCGTAAACGGTGAAGCTCCATACGGGTACATTTTAGACCCGGCGAACAAAAACCATTTACTGCCCGACCCGGAAACCGCGCACGTTGTAAAACAAATTTTCGCTATGTATATAAGCGGCGAGAGGATTTGCCGGATTCAAGACTGGCTGAAAGCAAACGAAGTTATGACCCCCGGCGAACTCTACTACAAGCGCACAGGCAAGGCGCGGCATCCGCGGGCGCAATTAGGCGCGATATATGCGTGGGCTGACAAGACAATATATGATATGTTGTCGCGGAAAGAGTATTTAGGGCATACGGTAACGGCGAAAAAATATACGGTATCGTACAAGACCAAAAAAGAACGGCACAACCCGCCCGAAAAACAATACTTTTTCCCGGACACGCACGAGCCGCTGATTGACGAACTGACCTTTGACATGGCGCAAAAGCGGATAGCGACGAAAACAAGACCGACCAAATCAGACGAAATAGACTTGTTTTCCGGGCTTCTGTTTTGCGCTGATTGCGGGTACAAGCTGTATCTGCAAAGGGGAGTTAAAACGATTGAGCGCAAACACGCCTACACTTGCGGGAATTACCGCAACCGTGCGCGGAATGAGTACAGTTGCACAACGCATTATATCCGCAAATCCGTAATCGAGGAACTTGTGCTTGCGGACTTACAACGGGTACTGTCCTACGTCAAGGCGAACGAGGGCGAATTTATCCAAACTGCGACACAGCACGGCGACGCGGAACTGAAAAAGGAACTGGACGTAAAGCGGCGCGAGCTGAACAAAAGCGCGGCGAGGATAAACGAGCTTGACACGCTTTTCCGCAAACTGTACGAGGATAACGCATTAGGGCGGCTGTCCGACCAACAGTTTATAATGCTGACTTCCGGCTACGAGGACGAAAAAAAGACCCTCAAAGCAAAAGTAACAGAGTTAGAGCGTGAAATAAACACCGTTACCGAGCGCAGGGCAGATGTGGACAAGTTTATTAAAATCATTAGGCAGTACAGCGATATACAGGAGCTGACCTATGAGAACGTCCACGAATTTATTGACCGTATTCTAATCCATGAGCCGGATTATGAAACGGAAACCCGCAAGGTTGAAATCTTTTACAGCTACGTCAACCAAATCGACAGCGGGAGCGAACCCACCGAAAACATCTCTTACCAACGGCGCGAAATGCGCTATGTAAAAAGTATCGTTATCTAACCCTTACTAAGTTCGTGCCACTGTATCCATCGTCAAAATAACAGTTGTAAACAGTCCAGCCATTGTCATTTATGTATTTTTCAAGGATCGCTTTCTGTGTTAAAATACTTGAACTATCGCTGCTGCCAATATCGTCTTTTGACAGCCTACCATAGATTCCTACGCTATACTGCTCTTGTTTCTTCATGCTACCCTCCTTTTCTTTGAAGAAACAACAAGCCGCTCTTGATAGAACTTGTTAATACTGTAGCGCACCTTGAAGAAGTTTGCAAGAGCGGCTTGTCATTTTGAACTATTTTGCAATTTATGCCGATAGATCTGCTTGTGATTTAGATTTCCTGCGGGTTGCGATGTTGCATATCGCTTTTTCCAAAGTCGTCTGTTCCGAGAAAACACTCGTGATATGAACCTTTAATTTGCCCACAATAATATCTCTTTCTTCTACCGCTCTCGTTTCAAGCCTTTCGGCTTCCTGCATCAAAAACCCCCTTATTTTAAATTTGATTAATTACGTAAATCCCCATACAAATTATAGGTGTATAGCTATTATGCCACTATCTGGTATCCGCAATCCCTAGTGCACTCAGGATCGACCTTTGAGATTTTGAAAGTTCAGGGCAAATATCCTTGTATTTGCCCGTAAACTTAATCTTATATATTCCTTTAATATGTGCTGAGATTTGCCTTCTTGTCATTTTTCGGCACTCCGTCGAATTGCGTAACCGAACTCGTATCTCACGAGTATATATCTCCGCTATAAATTGGATAAGAAGTCTTGCTTTCATTCGCTCATCCGTATGCACCCTTATTCTGCGCATATCAAGATCGTTTTTCATCTCGTCAAAATCCTTCTCAATATAGTCACGCGTAGAGTATTCTTCAAGCGCATCCTTAGCTGTCGCAATTGTTTTGTCATTCGTAAGGAAGCAGATATAACCTGCATAGTTGTTTCGGTGCTTGGCAATGTTTTCCAGCGCAAACTCTACAGAGCGTTTCCTTGCCCATTTCTTTTTTTCAATGATAAAGTACGGCTGTAGATCGCTTTTCGGCAGTGCGTTTTCGTTTGAAAGGAGACGCTCATATTCTTGATTTAGACTTTCCATGAACTTGTCCCATTGTCCGCCAATGAGGTCTTGACAAAAAAGCACATGAACCCTGCAGGGATACTGGGAGACGAGTTCCTCATATTCCTCAGCGACGTACTTCTCGCCTTTTGGACTTTTGCAATAATAGACAAAGGTATCTTCGACCGAATCGCCTTTTTTGTTCTTATGTCTGCGTGTTACCCACTGACAAGCTGATGTGCTGGCATAATATGTCCTGTCTTCTGTCTTGATCGCAGAATCCGGGCGCAGTCTGGCATTATTGCCAGTGTCTATAGCGTCGTGAACCCAGTTTGCGTTCACTCTTAACGCCTGAAAAAACACATAGTCTCGCTTTAGCATGTATGTGATATTCTCTATGCTCGCAAACCCTCGATCCATCATGAGACAATCTGGCCTGTACTCGAGTTTCTCCAGAAACTGCAATGTATTCTGTAGCGTCCTTATGTCGGAAATGCTACCCTCCAAAGCCCAAGCAAACAGAGGCATTCCCGTATTCCGTGAGCATAGGAGCGCATAATTCACCTGCGGCAAGTCTTCCTTGTCACGATTGTGTCCCCAACCCGCCATGTTTATGCCTCGTCCGTACCAAGAGATGGAAGTGAGGTCATATAGTGTTTTGTCACCAGTCGCTTCCAATCCGGCAAGCCATTCCTTATAGAAAGTCATGACGCCGTCTGTATCCATCCGATCCAACAGCCTCGTGATATCCTGGCTGCTTATCGCATTGCCAGCTGGTGTGTCGTACTGATCCAACCAGACGTCGCTGTTGTAGAGGGCACCTCCTTCAGAAGCGATATACCAGGCAAGGGACAAGATTTCCATTGCATCATCCTCTCCGAAGGCTTTTTTTAGCATTGGTTCAATGTGGTAACGTTTTGTAATGCCACCAAAGACGATGGACGGGCCGGAGAAAGTAGCCCATGCCGTCAGTGCTTTTGGCTTAATTGCTGTTGCGACAACATTGCAGGCAACTCCCCCGTATTTCATACGGACAGCATCAATTACCTTCATGTCGCGCACACCCGTCAAAGCCGGCTCTGAGGCATTTGCCGATAACATCGCTGCAAATGAGGCGTTCGGGACAAACTTAGGTGGCTCACCTTCCAAATGCCCAACAGAAACCCTTGGTTTTACGTACTTTTTTAACTGTTTATCCCAAATGCATTCACATGCATAACAGTATACTCTATCGCTCTTTTTGTTAAGATTCTCAACAATATGCAATGTAACTCCCCTAACACACCTAGAATTTGTGTATATTATAGGTGTGTTTGTGAGGTATGTCAAGTGTCTATTTTAAGAAAAATCTGTGTTTTATAGGAATTGCGAGGTTGTTAAGTCATATTAGTTAATACACCTAGAATATTTATTTGGGGGATTTACGTATCATATATTACTCCATATACTGCTGGCCGGGTCAACTATGGAGTTCTTAGATGGTGATTACTCAAAACCCCTTCAACATGTAAAGAAAAATGTTCAAAAACGAGAGCGAGGCAAAAGCCCTGTCTTGACAGAGAATGAAAAAAGTTCTTTTTGGCGTCAAAAGTGGGAAGAACTAATTTCTGAATATCCTGATGCAAACCGCTCTTATCTTTCGAGACTTGCTCCTACTTGTTATGATTGGCTAAGGAAAAATGATTTAATATGGTTTGCAAATCATTTGCCGATGATAAAAGGTACAGCGCATTTCGACTGGGATGCCCACGATTTAGAGGTGTTAGAGAAAGTGCGTGAAGTTGTTAATGCTCTTCGAAACACTGTCGATAAGCCGATTTGGATATCACGCAGAAGAATTGCACGTCAAACTGAAATGGATCGAATCAGGTCTAAAAATGTTCTCGCACGAATGCCAAAAACAGCAGCATATTTATCGGCTAACGTAGAATCGCGTGAGGATTGGCACAGGCGCATTTTAGTTTGGGAGAAATGTGAGCGTAGAAAAGCTGATGAATTGAGTGTTAGTTATTGAAATATTAGTAAAGAACATTTTTGTAATTTAGTAAAGAACTATTTTGTAACTGCACAGCCCCAGAAAACGGAAATATGCGCCTTAAAGCAGTCAACAGTTATCAGTACACAACTGTAACTTTTGATTGTGGTTGAGATGTTCACATTTCGAAATATGTTTATGCTGACTCTTGAAGATTACTTTCTAGTTGGATTATTGGGATTTTTGCAAAAACAGGACAGCCCCTGATAATACTTGAAATCGCATCAAGAAGATTCCTTCCTCGTTTTTTTGCAGTTGATACAAAGCTCATATTTTTTGCGTAATTATTTATCCCTTCCCAACTGCGAAAACATCCGGATACTTTTTGATGCGTCTTACTGGCTCGTAAATCTCTTTCCGCAAGGTTATTTGTGAACGGTACATCATAATCTCTCATAAAGAGAAGATATGAGTTTTTATAATCATGTAGCCGATTGAGCATATTTTTTAAATCGTTTTCGCCCAATTCTTTCTCCTGAAGGGCGCTATGAGCATCCCACCCCTCTGCTATTAAAACGTCATACAGGAGTTCGTATTCATGGAGCAGTTTCGCTTCGCATGCGGTTATGCCATTTTTCAAATCTGCATTTTTATGTGCATTCATTTCAAGTAAAAAAGCTCGCATACGACCTGCCCACGGGCATTTTTGCAATTCATGCAAACCTCTTAAGTCACGTGTGAGATGTCCACAACATGTACTATGAGCACCACCGAAATTGTAGAATTTGGCTTCGTGGTCATGGCATAGAATATTCAAATATCGTGGTAGGATTCCATCTCTTTCGACGCCCTCCTGATCTTTTCTCGGGTTTACTGTGTACAGCGTAGAGTGTTCATTGCTGTAGGTGCGAAAATAAACGGAAAATGACGTATTCTCAGATGTTTTTAGGATAGGGATCTCACCCTGTTTCCCGTACTCCGGCTTTTCTGTGCAATCAAGAGATGTGTCGTCAACATGCATTACTTTGCTGTCCAGCAGATCATCTTCGATAGATTTTAATTCTTCAGGCAACTTATTGGCGAATTGTCTCAAAAAACTTTCTATGGTCGCATCTGATGGTCTGATTGCCCCATGTGTCAGCTCTTTATAGAAGTCAGCTAATCGCTCATTCGCAATGACTCCCTCGGTAGATAATAGTATAGTTATCGCTTTAATATTGTCCCCATACGTCACTTCGTTTTCCATGCCCTTCGGTAAAGCTTCATTTTTCGAAAAACGATATTCAGTTACAATGGTTTTTACATCAATATCCAAAGTCCATCTGGATATATATTCTTCGTCGCCGTCAGTATGGTCAATAATCCTTTTCTCGGCGTATCCGTTTTCTACAAGTTCATCCAGATTATCGGGCAACTTAAGACGGTGTCCAGGATGCCCTCTTGGAGCGCCAACGGGGTGCTGACTTTTTTCCCTGTTGTTGGGGATCTTTTTGTAACCATCGGAGCCCGGCGGCTTGGATGAATTACTAGAATTTTTCCCTATGATTAACATCAGTTTCTGAATTGTTTCATTACCGACGTCAAGGCTTTGTTTCAGTACCTCTTTATCATCGCGAAGCTTCTCATTTTCAGCAGTCAATGAGGCAATTTCGTGTTGGAGCATAGTAATAATCTTGTCCTTTTCAGACAAGGCATGTCTTTGGGTTGCAATTTCCCCCCGCAACTCGGCTTCTGTGATTTCCGCCTTTATCTTGGCGTTTTCCAACCTGATTCTAAGATCTTTTATAGTTTTGTTCTGTATTTGTGTTGGCGTCAAAATGCCGGTTTGTATACTCATAGTCTGTGCTTTGACCTTTCGCTTTTGTTGGATTTTGACCGAAAATATTGACATAATATCTGCAAATGGACTGATGTCTGCACAGCATATACTTTAGTCTTTATATATTTCAAAGTCATGGCTTATTGATCTGTAGTCGCGTAGGCACTGCTGCGGACAGTGTTCACATGATGACATCATATGGTCGAAAGCTTCCATTGCCACTTTACTCAGTACCCTGTTTTGCTGTTCAGTATGGTGCGGATAAAAATCATCAATGTAATCCCGATAAAATATGACATTTTTTCTCTGACCACGGAGACATTTCAACAGGCTCTCCTTCAATCGCCTGACATAGTAAGTACAGTATTGGGCTATTTGCTTATCATCGTACTGTTTTCGGTAGTCTGCCAATGTTTGACTATCCATAATGTGGTCGTAGTATTCCAACGCAATTTCCATCAATAGCCAGTTGATTTTCGTTTTGTATCCTTCCAAATTGTAGAACCAGCCCATCTCAAACGGCGTTTGGCTGAACATCATAGCGCATCGCTCCTATTCCTGTTGAGTCACCAGACTCTTTTTCCATTGGGTGTATAACAAAATCTGTGGTGGACATATTTCAATTGTTGTGATCTTAGGACAAAAATTGTGAACATTGCGGGCGCCAATACCAATATATTCCAATTTGCTGGACAGCGAAGCTGCAATGAATTATTATGTGATCAGAAGTCTATTATGATGGAGGTCACTGAGCATGAAGATAAAAATTAATGTTGAATTTACAGAAACTGAGGGAAAAGAAATTGTCGAATCCGCAGACGCATCTGCAGTTATAAAAGAGATAAGCGAAACTATCAATGCGTCTATAAAACAATATAAAGCCAAGAATCCTGATGTAGATGTAGAAGCAATTCTGAATAAAGAAGTGGAATTGCTCCCCGTATTTAGAGGTTTATCAAGCCGAGAAGTTGATAAATTTGTTGCGAAGGCAAAAGAACAAGGAACAAACATGCCCTTTGATTCAATGGAGATGGGCATACTAGCTGCCGGTCGGAAAGACATGCAAGACGGACTGACCGAAATATTGAATTCATTAAAGTTTAGCAAACCAACTTGTCAGGAATGTGCTGAAGAGTTAGATAATAGTGGCAGAAGTAAAAAAAAATACTAACGAGCGTGGGAGAAATTGAGATCAATTCGGTACGATACACATGTGTTACAGATAAGGGGCAAAGCGTCTATCCTTTGCAGGACTT
>Ga0082212_10012638_pt1 | contig 10622 bp, 9 predicted proteins | sample TergutNt197P3_FD_71548 | JGI IMG/M metagenome (GOLD analysis project Ga0082212, IMG submission 71548) | Neocapritermes taracua P3 segment gut microbial communities from Petit-Saut dam, French Guiana - Nt197 P3 | ecosystem: Host-associated > Arthropoda: Insects > Digestive system > Gut ...
GGTCGATATCGCGCAGGTTGCTTTCGTTGTCGGACGGGATGATGACCGTCTTGATCCCGGCGCGGTAAGCGGCCATGGTCTTTTCCTTCAGGCCCCCGATCGGCAGTACGCGCCCGCGCAGGCTGATTTCCCCGGTCATGGCGACGGTGCGGTAGACCGGCGCGCCGCACAGCGCGGATACCATCGCCACGGCCATGGTGATGCCCGCCGACGGCCCGTCCTTCGGGATCGCCCCCTCCGGGAAGTGGATGTGGATGTCCTTGTTTTTGTGGAACTCGGGGTCCAGCTCCAATGCGCCGGCGCGGCTGCGGATATACGTCAGGGCCGCGCGGGCCGACTCTTTCATGATATCGCCCAAATTTCCGGTCAGCTCGACCTTGCCCGTGCCGTCCACGACACCGGCCTCGACTTCTAACAGCTCGCCGCCGGTGCGTGTCCAGGCTAGGCCGCTGGCGACGCCGACCTCGTCCTCGCCGCGGCGGCGCTCCGGCTTATAGCGGCGCGTGCCCAGCAGGGCTTCGAGGTCAGAAGGCGTCAACGCTTTGCGCGGCGCGGCGTCCTCCGGGGCCTCGGCGATGGATTTTGCCGTCTTGCGGCAGATGGCGGCCAGCTCGCGCTCAAGGCTGCGCACCCCGGCCTCGCGCGTATACCCGGCGATCAGCTCCCGGACCGTCACGTCGGACAGGCGAAGCTGCGTTTTGGTCAGCCCATGGCGTTTCATCTGCTTGGGGACCAGATGGCGCTTGGCGATATGCAGCTTTTCCTCGTCGGTATAGCTGGTGATCTCAATGACCTCCATGCGGTCCAGCAAAGCGCGCGGGATCGTGTCGGTGGTGTTGGCGGTGGTGATGAACAAAACCTCGGACAGGTCGAACGGGATTTCTAAATAGTGGTCGCGGAACGCGGCGTTCTGCTCCGGGTCAAGGACCTCCAGCAAAGCCGCCGACGGGTCGCCGCGGAAGTCGCTGGAGAGCTTGTCGACCTCGTCCAGCAAAATCAGCGCGTTGCGGCTCCCGGCCTGGCGCAGGGCGTTGATGATGCGCCCCGGCATTGCGCCGATATAGGTCTTGCGGTGCCCCCGGATATCGGCCTCGTCGCGCACGCCGCCCAAGGATAACCGCGCGCGTTTGCGCTTCATGGCCTTGGCCACGCTCAGCGCGACGCTGGTCTTGCCCACGCCCGGCGGGCCGACTAGGCATAAGATTTGTCCTTTCAAATCCGGGGCCAGACGCTTGACGGCCAGGAATTCCAAAACGCGCTCCTTGACCTTTTCCAAGCCGTAGTGGTCGCGGTCCAGCAAGCGTCTAGCTGCCGCGATATCCAGCCGGTCGCGCGTGGAAGTGTTCCACGGAAGCTCCAGCGCCGTGTCCAGATAGGTGCGGATCAGCGCGTATTCGGGGGAGTGCGGGCTTTGGCGGCCCAAGCGCGCGGCCTCGCGCAGCAGTTTCTCCTCCGTCTCCTGCGGCAGGGAGAGCGCGCGGATGCGTTCCATATAGGCTTCGCTTTCGCCGCGCTCGTTTTCCTCGCCCAGCTCGTCGCGGATGGTTTTCATCTGTTCGCGCAGAAAATAGTCCCGCTGGTCCTTGGCGATCGTCTCGCGCACCTTGGATTGGAGGTCGTTTTCCATGCCCAATATCTCGGTCTCGCGCGTCAGGATCGACAAAACCTTCTCCAAACGCCTGAGAGGGTTGACCTCCTCCAAAACCGCCTGCTTGCCCTCGAACGGGATCGGCGTGCTTTGGGCGATATAGTCGGACAGATACGCGGGGTCACCGCCGACCATCACGTTCATCAGGGTTTCCGGCGACATGCGCCCAGCCAGCGCGGCATAGGCTTCAAACGCCTCGCGGACGGCGCGGATCAGCGCCTCCACGCGCTTGGAGGAACGTGTGCCGCGCCCCGGCGCGCGCAGCTCCTCGACATGGGCCTCCATATACGGCTCTTGCTTGTCTACGCTGACTAAACGCGCGCGCGCGGAACCCTCCACGAGCGCGCGTACGGTATCGCCCGGCATACGGATCAACTGCCTGATCTGCGCGACCGTGCCCACGGCGCACAGGTCCTCTAAGCCCGGGTTGCCCACGCGCGCGTCGCGCTGGGCGACCAGAAACACGTTTTGATGGGTTTGGAGCGCTTCTTCCAGCGCTTTGACGGATTTTTCGCGCCCGATGTCAAAATGGAGCATCATGCCGGGGAACACGGTCATGCCCCGCAGCGCGATCATGGGGATCAGCATTCGGTCACCTCGATAGCAGGGAAATGTTTCTTAGGAAACGATCTGGTCGATCCTTGGTTTGGCGGTCGGGAGCTTTGGCATCTCCTTGTGGGTGTTTTCCTCGCGCTCCAGAGACGGCCCGCAGTCGCGCATCACGGCCTCGCGCGTGATGGTAATGCCCGTGATCGACGGGTCCGACGGCGCGTTGTACATGACCTCGGTCATCACGCCCTCGATCACGGCCCGCAGGCCGCGCGCTCCGATGCCGCGCTCGGACGCCTTGTCGGCGATGGCCTCCAAGGCCCCCTGGTCAAAGTCCAAACGGATGCAGTCGTATTCCATCAGCTTCTTGTATTGTTTAACAAGCGCGTTTTTCGGCTCGGTCAGGATGCGGATGAAGTCCTCGCGTGTCAGTTTGCCCAGCGGCGCGAGGATCGGCAGACGGCCCACCAGCTCCGGGATGATCCCGAATTTCAGCAAATCGTGCGGCTGTATCTCCTGCATCAGCGCGGTCAGGTCTTTTTCCTGTTTGCTCTCCAGCGAGCTATTAAAGCCGATCCCGGTCTTGCCGAGGCGTTTTTCCACGATCTTCTCAATGCCGTCGAACGCCCCGCCGCAGACAAACAGGATGTTCTGCGTGTTGATCTGGATGAACTCCTGATGCGGGTGCTTGCGCCCGCCCATCGGCGGCACGTTGGCCACCGTGCCCTCCAAAATTTTCAGCAGGGCCTGCTGGACGCCCTCGCCGCTGACGTCGCGCGTGATGGAGACGTTCTCGCTCTTGCGGGCGATTTTGTCCATTTCGTCGATATAGATGATGCCGCGCTCGGCCAGCTGTACGTCGAAATCGGCGGCCTGCAAGAGCCGCAGCAGGATGTTTTCGACGTCCTCGCCGACATACCCGGCCTCGGTCAGCGTCGTCGCGTCCGCGATGGCAAACGGCACGTTCAGTATCCTGGCCAGCGTCGACGCGAAATACGTTTTGCCGCACCCGGTCGGGCCCAGCATCAGGATGTTGCTTTTTTGCAATTCCACGTCGCTGTCGGTGTCGCCGAAGTAGATGCGCTTGTAGTGGTTGTAGACCGCCACGCTCAGCACGACCTTCGCCGCCTCCTGGCCGATCACGTACTCGTCGAGGATGGCCTTGATCTCCTGCGGCCTCGGCAGCGTGTCGATCGGCTCCAGAGACGGGCGTTTGACCGGCTTGCCGGTAAACTCGTCGTCTAAAATGGTCAGGCACAGATGCACGCACTCGTTGCAGATATACGCCCCCGGCCCGGCGATCAGCCGCCGGACCTCCTCGTGGCGTTTGTTGCAAAACGAGCAGCGCATGGTTCGTCTTTCATCTTTCATCCTTCAAAGTCTCCTGTTTCGCCGAATATTGAACGGTCGGGGCTATCGCTGGGATACCACTTTGTCCACAAGGCCGTAATCCTTGGCTTCTTCGGCGGACATGTAGTAGTCGCGTTCGGTGTCGCGCGCGACCTCCTCCACGTCCTTGCCGCAGATGCCGGCCAGAATGCGGTTCATCTTCTGTTTGGTGCGGATAAGGTGTTCGGCGTGGATCTGGATATCCGTGGCCTGTCCCTTCAAACCGCCGCCGTGTATGGCCGGCTGGTGGATCATGATCTCGGCGTTCGGCAGGGCCATGCGCTTTCCTTTGGTTCCCGCCGCCAGCAGGAACGCGCCCATCGACGCGCACATGCCGACGCACATGGTCGACACGTCGCACTTGATGAACTGCATGGTATCGTAGATAGCCATGCCGCTGGTGATGCTGCCGCCGGGGCTGTTGATATAGAACTGGACGTCCTTGTCCGGGTCCTGCGCCTCCAAAAACAGAAGCTGCGCGACGACAAGGGACGCCGTGACGTCATTGACGTCCTCGGACAAAAACACGATCCGGTCGTTCAGCAGGCGCGAAAAAATGTCATACGAACGCTCGCCGCGGTTGGTCTGCTCGATGACCATCGGGACTAGGCTCACTTCGATGCACTCCTTTTTTTAGGTTTCGCTTCCGGTTTGGCGTCCTCTTCGGACGGTGCGGGTTTGGCCTTTGCCTTGCTTTTGGGTTTCGGCTTGGCCCCCTCCTCAATGACCTCGGCGTTTTCCGTGATGATCTGGGACGCTTTCAGCAAGCGGATGTCTTGGGTCAGCCCATCCCGGCTGATTTGCTTTTTGATTGTATCCACATCTGTGCGGTATGAATCCGCGATCTTTGCGTATTCCGCTTCCAGCTCTTCGTCGGTGACGGCGATCCCCTCGGCCTCGGCGATGGCCTCGAAGGCCAGCGTGGCTTTGACCTGCCTCTCGGCGAAGGGGCGGCGCTCGGCCTTTAAGCCCTCCAGCGAATCGCCCGTCATGGCCAGATACGATTGCAAGTCCACCCGCATCTGGCCGCGCAGGCGGTATTCCAGGTCGCGCAGCATATCCTCCAGCTGATGGTCGACCATCACCTCGGGGACGTCGACCTCCAGACCCGCGATGACCTGATCGAGCAGCGCTTCCTCCAGCGCCTGCTTCATCTCGCGCTCGCGCGATTGATAGATACGCTCCCGGATGGAATTGCGCAGCTCTTCCAGCGTGTCATATTCCGAAACATCCTTGGCAAACTCGTCGTCCAGCTCCGGCAGCAGGGTTTCCTTGACCTCATGCAGATGGCAGCGGAACACGGCGGCTTTTCCGGCCAGCTCCGTCGCGTGGTAATCCTCCGGGAAAGTGACGTTCACGTCGAAATCCGCGGCGGCTTCTTTGCCTTCGAGCTGTTCCTCAAAGCCGGGGATAAACTGCCCGGAGCCGAGCTTCAGCTCATGGCGTTCGGCGCTGCCGCCCTCAAACAGCACGCCGTCTATGGAACCGGCAAAGTCAAACACGACGGTATCCCCGTTTTGCGCGGCGCGTTCCACGGTCTGGATGGACGCGTTGCGCGTACGCAGGCGGCCGACCTCCGTGTCGATCTCGCTTTCGTCGATGACGACGGCGGGCTGGACCGCGCTCAAGCCCTTATACTGGCCCAGCTTAGCCTTCGGGCGCGTCGTGATAACGGCCTTGAAGGTGTAGCCTGTCGCGGCGATGTCCATGATCTCGATGTCCGGGTGGTCGACCGGGTCAAGGCCCGTCTCGGCCAGCGCGTCCTGATACGCCTGATGATAGGAGGCGTTGACCGCGTCCTCGAAAAACACGCCCTCGCCGTAGAGGCGCTCCAGCATCTTGCGCGGCGCTTTGCCCTTGCGGAAGCCCGGCACGTTCATGCGCCCCACATTCTTACGGTATGCCCGCTCCAGCGCGGGTTCAAACTCCGCCTCCGGGACTTCGATGACCAGTTCCGCGCGGTTTTTCTCCGGGGTTTCCTGTGATACGACTCTCATATGTGTCCTCCCGCTGTCTATGTCGGTTGCTACTCTATCATATTCGCTGTGCATTGCCAAGACCAAAATGAAAACTTTTTATGAAGAATACCCCTCAAACCAGCCCCAACACGGGGACCGGCACGGGCCGGAAGCCCACATGGTCCGCGCTGACGAGCTTATACAGCACGCCGTCGACGGTCCCCTCGACGGCCCGCGCGCGCCCCGGGCCGTGCAAATGCCCGTAGTAACAGCGCCGTACGCCGAACTCCCGGAACATCTCCAGCATCTCCTCGCAGCGGAAGGTCTCATAAATCGGCGGGTAGTGCAAAAACACGATCAGCTCGCCGCCGGTCATCGCGCGGCCCTTCTCCAACGACGCCCGCAGGCGGATCAGCTCGCGTTTGAAGATTTTCCCGTCCGTGCCCTCGTCCTGGTCGAGGAACCAGCCCCGCGTGCCGCAGATGGCCGCGTTTGCGAACGCGTGGGCGTTGTTGTGCAGCAGGGACAGTTTTGCTAGTCCGTTTTCGCGGAAAACCCGCGTCTGCTTGGCCGCCGTCTCCCAAAAGTAGTCATGGTTCCCCTTCAGCAAAATCTTATGCCCCGGCAGCGTCTCCAAAAAAAGAAAGTCCGGCAGCGCCGACGGCAGGTTCATGCCCCACGAGGTGTCGCCGCACAGCACAACGGTGTCGTCTTCGTCCAGGGAAGCGAAGCCGTTCCTGATTTTTTCGACATACCCGGCCCACGCGCCGCCGAAGCAGTCCATTTCCTTGCCGCCGCGGATGGACAGGTGCAAATCGCCGATGACATAAAGCATACCCGGAAAACTCCTCACTGTATAAATTCGGTCCCGGCCCACCATACTATGTTAAATGATACGGTAAGGAGTGACGATATTGTTCGGACAATCCGCCGGCAAGGCCGGCATCAACAAGGGCGTGACCTGCACGGTGAGTACCTGCGCCTACCACGGGGCCGGCAACTGCTGCCGCGCCAACAACATCAACGTCGGGACCGAATACGCGCTGGATAAGACCGAAACCTTCTGTTCCACATTCGAGCAGAAATAAGCGGAGGATTGCGGGGGAGTGACGCCCCCGCAATCAGTCTTTTAGGAAGCCTAACGCCGCCGCGCCCATCGCGTCCGGCTTCACCGTACGGTCAAAGCGGACCGGAAGCTCCATCACGCGCCTTAGCTGTTCTGAAATTGGATGTCCAGTCGCCTCCGAAAGCGCGCGCAAGCTGTCCGCGCCAGGGCTTGCTTCTTTGCCCAAGGCCCGCAGCATCGCTTCGGGGAACTTGAACGGGTCGGCGGTCGCCAGTACGATCGCCGGGGCGGCGTCGCCCGTCTTGTTTTGATGGTCGCGCAGGCATTTGCGCGCCACCGCCGTGTGCGGATCAAACAGGCGGCCGGAGGCGTTATAGCTTTCCTGAATCTCATTTAGGGTCTCCGTATCGTCACAGGTATACGCGCTGAAATATTCGCGGAAGGTTGATATAACGCTTTCAGGCAAGACAAATGACCGATCATGGTTCAGGTTTTCCATTAGGCTTCGCGTCAGCGAACCGTCGCTGCCGCCCATCAAATGGATCGCCCGCTCAAAATTGCTGGAGACCAAAATATCCATCGACGGCGAGTGGGTGAGATAAAATTCCCGCTCCAGCGAGTACCGACCCGTCGTCAGCACATCGGTCAGCACCCGGTTGCGGTTGGAGGCGCAGATCAGCCGTTTTACCGGCAGGCCCATCTTCCGCGCGTATAGCCCCGCCAAAATATTGCCGAAATTCCCGGTCGGCACGCAGAAATTTACCTCGCCGCCCGGTTTCACCTCGCCGAGCCGGACCATCTCCGCGTAAGCGTGTACATAGTACGCGATCTGCGGCGCGAGCCGCCCGATGTTGATGGAGTTGGCCGCAGACAGGCTGTACCCGCGCCGCGCGACCGCTTCCCGGAAAGCTTTGTCGGAAAACAGCCGCTTTACGCCTGTCTGCGCGTCGTCGAAATTGCCCTCCACGGCGCAGACGCCGACGTTATCGCCTTGCTGCGTGGTCATCTGCCGTTCCTGGATCGAGGATGTGCCGTCCTTGGGGTAGAACACGATCACAAATGTCCCGCCGCGCCCCGCGAAGCCCTCCAGCGCGGCCTTGCCGGTGTCGCCCGAGGTCGCCGTCAGGATGCAGACCTTGCCCTCCGCTTCGCACGCGCGGAGCATCAAGTCCGGCAGGACCTGCAAGGCCATGTCCTTAAAGGCCCGCGTGGGGCCATGGAATAATTCTAAAGTATGCCAACCCTCCGGCTCCCTGACCAGCGGGGCCGGACAGGCGGGGTCGTCAAAGCGCGCGTAAGCCTCACGCGTGACGGGTTCCAGTTCGCCCAATTCCGAAAAGAACAGCGAAAGCACCCGCGCCGCGCGCTGGGCGTAGGGCATTTCGGCAAAAATCCATTCCTCCGGCAGTCGCGGGAAGGTTTCGGGCACGTACAGCCCGCCGTCCGGCGCAAGCCCCTGCCGGATGGTCTCCGCCGCTCCGGCCGTCCCGGCCCCGCCGGGTGCGCGTGTGCTGATAAAACGCATCGGGAAATCGCTCCTATTCCGTAAAAGCATTGACGATGTGGTTCGTTTCGCCGCTTTCGGTGTAGACCTCTAGCACGTCAAACCGCGGTTGCAGCGGGGTAGGGTGCTTTAGTAAATAGTATCGGGCCGTTTTCAGAAGTTTAGTCTGCTTGGTATGGCCGACGGCCTCCGCGCCTGTGCTGAAGCGGTCATTTTTGCGCGTCTTGACCTCGGCGAAGACCAGAAATGTCCCGTCTTCCGCGATGACGTCGATCTCCCCGCAACGGCACCGAAAGTTGGTTTCAACGATGCGGAACCCGGCTTCTTTCAGAAATTCCGCCGCCTTCTGTTCGCCTTGTTCCCCGGTATTGGACGGCTTTGGAGGGGCGGGAGAATATTTGGAGAGGAAGGTTTGGACAAATTGCGCCCGGTGTTCCGGGCAGGGCCCGTGTTCCAGTAACGCCCGCGCGTGGGCTTTGGTCCCGTACCCCTTGTGCTTGTCAAAGCCGTATTGGGGATACCGCTGATGCAATTCCAGCATATAACGGTCCCGCGTGACCTTGGCGATGACCGACGCGGCGGAGATACACGGATACAGTTGGTCGCCCTTGACAAAGCATTGCTCGGGGATAGAGGCCAAAATCAGCATATTGCCGTCGATCCAGAGTTCATCGGGCGCGACCGTCAAGGCTTCCGCCGCGCGGCGCATGGCCAGCTTTGTCGCCTCGCGGATGTTCAGGGACTGTATCTCTTGCGCCGTCGCCATCGCGGCGGCATACGCTACGGCTTGCATCTGTATTTCCGGGAACAGCGCTTCGCGGCGCTTTTCCGTCAAAGCCTTGGAATCGTTCAGGCCCGGCAGGCCGTACTCCCGCGGCAGGATCACCGCCGCCGCGCACACGGGGCCGGCCAAAGGCCCACGGCCCGCCTCGTCGATCCCGGCAATCAGCATGAGGGGGCCCTCTCGGGGGCTTCCAGCGAAACGCGGCCCAGCTTGCCGCCGCGCAATTCGCCCAGCAGGGTCAGCGCCATGCGCTCGATATCCACCTCGCCGCCGGAAACTAGGAAGCCGCGCTTTCGGGCGGCTTCCTCCAGAAGCGCAAAGCCGTCGTCGCTGCCGCTTGGGTCGATCTTATACCGCTCGGTCAAACGCTCGGAGTAGAAAGCTTTCAGCAAAACCATCAATTCCGCCGCGATTTCGAGCGTATCCAAGATATCGTCGCGGATCGCGCCGGTGGCGGCCAGATGCAGGCCCGTGCGCGCGTCGCCCAAGCGGGGCCACAGGATGCCGGGCGTATCCAGCAGGTCGACCGGCGGGCCGTCGTCTTTGGCCCCGACGCGCGCCCATTGCGTGGCGCGGGTCACGCCGGGGCGGTTTTCGGCTTTCAGGGAGCGTCGGCCCGTCAGCGCGTTGATCAGCGAGGACTTCCCGACGTTCGGGATACCGGCGACCATGATTTTGATCGCGCGCCCTGTCTGACCTTTTTCGGTGTTCTTTTGGATTACCTCCGCCAATAGGGCGCGCAGGGCGGGCACGACATCACGCACGCCGTCCGGGCGGTGCGAGACGGTCGCCACGCTGTGCGGGAACACCGCGCGCCACCGCGCCGTAATGGCCGGGTCGGCTAAATCCGCGCGGCCCAGCAGGATCAGGCGCGGCTTCGCGCCGATGATTTCGTCGATATCCGGGTTGCGCGAGGATACCGGGATGCGCGCGTCCAGCAGCTCGCAAACGGCGTCCACGCGGCGCACGTCCTCGCTCAGCAGACGCCGCGTTTTGCTCATATGGCCCGGATACCAGTTGATCGCGGTGCGCTGCTCGTCCATGGCTAACTGACCGGCCCGAATTTATTCAGCGGATAGATGCGCAGCAGCAGGCGGCCCAGGATATACCGCTGGTCGATCTCGCCGACGACGATCGGGTCGCGGCTGTCCCGGGAGGCGTTGCGGTTATCACCGCAGACGAACACACAGCCGGGCGAAACGGTCAGTTCCACGACCTCGGGGGACTGGTAGCCGGGATAGAACGGCGGGTTCATCACAAGGCCGGGGGCGAGGTAGGCTTCATCCAGCTTCTCGCCGTTGACGTATATGGCGTTTTCGGTATAGTCGATCTTCACGCTGTCCCCGGGCGCGCCGATAACCCGCTTGACCAGCGGGCTTTCGCGCCCGGTCTCGTGGTTGATGAAGTGTCCGTCCATTTTGGAAAACACGACGATATCCCCGGCCTTTGGCGTATAAAACAGGCGCGAGATAAGCATATACTCGTCATTGACCAGCGTGGGGAACATCGAAGTCCCGTCCACGCGGAACACGCCGCAGACGAACGCGAACAGCAGCACGATCGTCACGATGGCGTTGACCATCGCGCCGGACCATTCAAACGCCTCGCGCCCGATATCGAACCGGACGTTCGGGTTTTTCTTCGCGCCCGCGACGCGTTTGGAGGAAGGGGACATGGAACGCGCCTCCTTAATACAAGCTGGGGAAAGACCGCGTCCTCCCCCA
>Ga0082212_10012639_pt1 | contig 10622 bp, 7 predicted proteins | sample TergutNt197P3_FD_71548 | JGI IMG/M metagenome (GOLD analysis project Ga0082212, IMG submission 71548) | Neocapritermes taracua P3 segment gut microbial communities from Petit-Saut dam, French Guiana - Nt197 P3 | ecosystem: Host-associated > Arthropoda: Insects > Digestive system > Gut ...
AGTGTTTTTTCCCATGTAGAAATTTAAGACTTGTGGTACTGCTTTAAGAGTATTTACAGAAACCGGCACTAAACGCATATCATCACCAATAAATTGCCCGAATTCCCTGGGGCTTATCTCGCCAAGGCCCTTAAAGCGCGTTACTTCGCTCTGGCTGCCCAGGGCGTTTACAGCGTCGTTGCGTTCCTTTTCGCTGTAGCAGTAACGTGTTTCCTTTTTGGTTCTTACACGGAAAAGCGGAGTTTCGAGTATATAGATGTGACCGGCTGTTACCAGTTCTTCAAAATACGAAAGGAAAAAGGTTAAAAGGAGATTACGGATATGGAAGCCGTCAAAATCCGCGTCAGTGGCGATTACTATTCTGTCATAACGGAGTCCTGAAACATCATTTTCAATACCCAGGGCCATCATCATATTGTAGAGTTCTTCGTTCTTGTAAATGGCAGCGCGTTTCTTGCCGAACATATTTTCCACTTTGCCGCGCAGGGCAAAAAGGGCCTGTGTCATTACGTCTCTGCTTGAGACCATGGAGCCCGCGGCTGAATCGCCTTCAGTAATAAATATGGTGGTGTTTTTGCCGTACATACCATCTTCAAGGTGGTATTTACAATCCTTGAGTTTGGGAATTTTAAGCGCTATTTTTTTTGCAGCTTCCCTGGCTTCTTTTTTTACCGCGTTAAGTTCAGTTCTAAGACTCTCGTTGGAAAGAATTTTCTGCTCAAGTTTTTTTGCGGCCTCAACATTTTTATGCAGCCAGTCTTCGACTGCCGCTTTGGTTTCCTGCACTATCCACGCGCGTATGTCAGAGTTACCAAGTTTATTTTTGGTCTGACTTTCAAACACTGGGTTTTTGAGTTTAATTGCGCAGGCGGCAATGGTACCCTCCCGCACATCTTCGCTGCGGTAATCCTTTTTGAAATAGGTCTGTATACCTTTTAGAAAACCTTCCTTGAATGCCGAAAGATGGGTTCCGCCGTCGGATGTAAACTGCCCGTTTACAAAAGAAAAATATTCTTCGCCGTAATTATTTGTATGGGTAAATGAAAACTCAAGCTGGCCACGGCTTGAATGTTCGCCTTTGTAATAGCCAAGGGGGTAAAGATTATCATCACCGCATTCTTCTGTTAATAGATCGTAGAGTCCGCGTTTTGACAAATAAGACTGGCCGTTAAAGTTCAGGGTAAGACCCATGTTAAGGTAGGCGTAATTCAAAATACGGCGTTCGATAAACTCGGGATTAAAATCGTAATCCCCGAAAACATCCTTGTCCGGTATGAACTCAACAAAGGTGCCATTCTTCTGATTCGCGCCGCCTTTTACCTGTGACAATTTACCCTTTCGTTCCGATTTTAAGACACCCCTTTCAAACACGGCTTCCGCAAAATCGCCGTTCCTTACTGCCACAACACGAAAGCGCGAAGACAGGGCGTTTACTGCTTTGGTTCCAACGCCGTTAAGCCCAACCGAAAACTGAAACACATCATCATTATACTTTGCACCGGTATTAATAACAGAAACACATTCAACCAGTTTACCAAGCGGAATGCCGCGGCCGTAATCGCGTACTTTTGCAACCCCGTCCTTTATGACTATGTCGATCTGCTTTCCGTTCCCCATTATGAATTCGTCAATGCCGTTGTCAATAATTTCCTTTAGCAGCACATAGATTCCGTCATCAGGATTTGAGCCGTCTCCAAGCCGCCCTATGTACATACCAGTTCTAAGGCGTATGTGTTCAAGTGAAGAAAGAGTTTTTATCTTTGACTCGTCGTAGACCGCCTCAACTTTAGCTTCAACATTTTTTGACTCGGGAGCCTGAACTTTTTGGGATTTGGCTTTTGATGTTTTAGCAGCGGATTTACCTGCCGGTTTTGCCACAGCTGTTTTTTTGGTTGTGCTACTTTTTTTCGCCATGCTTGCCTGTTAAATCTTCAATGCGCTTTTCCGCTGCGGCTATCTGTCCCTGCATACCGGTAATGGCACTTTCCGCGTCTGCAATGCGTCTCTTTTTATCTTCGATCGCGTCTTTAAGTTTCGCGATTTCAGCGTTTTCATTGTCTATGGCAATGGCGATCTTTGTGGCTTCTATTTTAGTTTCAGTATCTTTTAGTGATTCATAAAGAGAGGCGATTTTATCATCCAGAATTTTGTCAGATTCGGAATAAAGCGAAGAAAAATGATCCTTCCATTCGTTCTTCCTTGCACATGCGCCAAAGCGGCGATGCAATGCGCGTATCTCTTCTTTTATGCGGGTAATACGGACTTCAAGCTCGGAAATCCTGCGAGCCGGGTTGCCTTTTTGATCAATGGCATCTGCTGTTTCCCGGCGTTCTGCTTTAAGCCCGGCGATTTCTTCTTTCAGGGCTTCATGCGTTTTTCTCTGCTTAAGCCCGTCATGGGTCAGGGTGTCAATTTCGCCGTCCTTAAATTCCGGCTCTTCCCTGCCAGATGAATTTTCCATAAAGACAAGAAACTGCTCGCCCGCAGAACGGTACAGTCTTTCAAGGGCAGCTTCGTTTTTGGAGAGCATGGCTTTGGTAACCATACCTTTAACACCATTAGTCAGGCGGGTAAAGAAATTCCCCTCTGAACTGTCCAGCTCTTCAAGTTTCTTCTGCTGGAAATCAATTTTAAGGGAAATATCATTCATCTCCTGCTCAAACGATGCTGTAAAATTCTCAAAACCCGGATCCGCAAGAACCAGCCGTCCCAGCTCGGTACAAAGCAGGAAAAGTTCTTTGGCTTTTTCGTTCTTTTCGCGTTCCTTCTGGTTTATTTTTTCTTCAAGCTCGCCAAGATGACGCAGATCCGCTTCTATTGCCTTTATGTTTCCCTCTGAATCGGCAATATCCCTTAGAAGACTCTTTTTTTCTTCCCATAAAAGAGCGGGATTATCACCTTCTGCCTTTGCCAATTCACGGGAATCGCTTTCCTGGTTCTTTCCCTTTTTCTTTCCGCCGGATGTTTCCATGCGGGAAACAAGAGATTCTCCCAGTTTTTCAAGGAGATTGTCCAATAACTCAAGGGTATCGGCTTTTGCTTCTTCAAGATCCCTTAGTGTTTTTTTCCTGTCCTCCATAAGTAGTATTATAATACTCCACATATTAGTCATTGACAATAGTCTCATACCTATACATCATAGTAATATTGAGGAGCGCAATATGAGTAACAGTATGGACAAGAATAAAAACATCGCGATAGCCGGACATGGAAGTACCGGTAAAACCAGCCTTTTTGAGCACCTGCTTTTTGCCGGAGGAGCCATTTCAAAGGCAGAGACACTTGAATCCGGAAAAACCGTCAGTGACTGCACTCCGGAAGAAATTGAACGCAAAATATCCATCCATGTCGCCATGGCCCATGCCGAAAGAGGCGGTAAAAAAATAAACTTTTTTGATACCCCCGGTTCTTCAGACTTTGTCGGGGATGTAATTCCGGCCTTCCGCGCATCGGAACTTGCCCTTTTGACTGTAGACGGTTATGTGGGTATACAGATAGAAACCATTAAACTATGGCGCAATCTGGAAAGCAGGAACAAGCCGCGGGTTATCTTTGTTTCAAAACTCGATGCTGACAGGGCAGATTTTGATAAAACCCTTGGAGATATAAAAGAGAAACTAAAGACCGAACCTGTTGCAATAACCATACCCATGGGAAACGGTGCAGATCTCAAAGGCGTAATAGATTTACTGAACGAGAAAGCCTGGTTCATACAGGGAGACGGAGCGGGCCTTGAAACAGAAGGCGCAATACCAGCCGAATTTAAGGATGCATTTGCATCTGCCCGGGAACGCCTTGTAGAGGCGGCCGCGGAAGGCGACGACAGCCTTATGGAGCAGTATCTGGACAAGGGTACCCTTGAGCCCGACGAAGTGCGCAAAGGACTTGGCCTTGCCCTCAAAGAAAACAAGATACTCCCGGCCTTTGCAGGAGCAGCTCTGAAAAATTCCGGGCTTTTGCCTTTGCTGGACTTTATCGCAGACATAGCACCCAGCCCGGACGGTGCTAAAGATATAACTGTTGACGCAGAGGGTAAGGAAAGTGATTTTACCATGGATGAAAATAAGCCACTGGCTGCCCTGGTCTTAAAGACAACTTACGATCAGTTCTCAGGCAGGTTGTCATGGGTCAAGGTAATATGCGGGAAATTAAGCGCGGATTCCGAAATCCTTAATGTAACCGAAAACAAAAAAGAAAGGGTTGGGAAAATTTACACTTGCCAGGGTAAAAAACTTGAAGAGGCAAGGGAGTTTGTTGCGGGCGATATAGGAATTATCACCAAATCCGCAACACTAAAAACAAACGACACCATAAGCGCAGGCGACAGCAGTGTCAAATTCCTCCCGTTAAAACTGCCGGAACCTGTACATTCAGTTGCGGTTAACGCGGCATCCAAAAAGGATGATGACAAACTGGGCGAATTTCTGGTGCGCGCCGCGGAAGAAGACAAAACCTTCCGCTATGTGTACAACGCGGAAACCAAGGAAACCGTTATCTCCGGCATGGGCGAACTTCAAATCAATATCATTCTTGAGAAAATCAAAGCCAACCAGAAAATTGAAGTGCAGACCCGTGTACCAAGGGTTGCCTACCGGGAAACCATCGGCAAAAAATCCAGCGCCGAATATACCCACAAAAAGCAAACAGGCGGCCACGGCCAGTACGGCAAAGTAGTGCTGGACATTGCTCCCCTTGGCCGCGGCGAAGGCTATAAGTTCGAAAACAAAATCTTCGGCGGCGCTGTTCCCAAAAACTACATACCCGGCGTTGAAAAAGGTATTGCAGAAGGCATGGCACACGGAACCATAGCCCAGTACCCAACCGTTGACGTGGAAGTAGCCATTGTTGACGGCAAGTACCACCCTGTTGATTCATCGGAACTGTCATTCAAACTTGCAAGCCGCAATGCATTCAGGGAAGCAATGCGCCAGGCCAACCCTACCCTGCTTGAACCCATTATGAGCCTTACGGTTTTTGTTGAAGATAAATACCTTGGCGACGTAATGAGCGATCTATCAGGCAAGCGCGGCCGTATACTGGGCCAGGATTCCACGGGCGGCATTGCCGAAATAAGGGCAGAAGTCCCGCAGGCAGAGTTGCTGCGCTATTCCATTGACCTGCGTTCAATTACGTCCGGGACAGGGTCTTTCAGCGTTGCCTTTGATCACTACGCGCCCATCTCCGGCCGCATTGCCGACGATGTAATTAAAGCTGCGGAAGCCTTCAAGGTTCAGGAAGAAGATGAGTAAAAAACTAGCCGCGTTTTTTTCCGGCAAGTATGATCTTATACATATACTCATCAAGGAGTATGTATTTGGGGAAGTTATTGGCCAGACGTATTTTGTAATCGTACTCTGCGGTAAGGCTGATGCAGGTTTCGACACCGGCAGAATTATAGAGCCTTGCCGCAGCTGAATAATCACGCCGCGCCCGCGGTGCGGTAATACCGATTTTTCTGTATTCAAAGTCGTTGTTTATGCCTGCTTCTTCAAGAGCAACCGCATCTCTAAGCCTTTTGAAGCACCAAAGCAGCCCGGAAAAAATTGATATAGGATCAACTTTAGCCGCGAGCATGATCCTTAGCGATTCAATACTCCTTGAAAAATCCCCCCCGGCAATGCGGGTAAAAAGGGTAAAAGGGGATTCTTCTCTGGTATGTGAAAGCCATTTTTCAATTTCAGCAGGGCTTATCTCTTTGTCTTTATCCAGAAACAGCACAAGCCTTGAACACTCCCGGCGCAGTGCTTCGGTATTGTTTTCGACCAGTTCGAGTATTGTTAATATGCCTTCATCCCCAAGTTTGATCCCTTCATGGCGGAAGAATGTCTTTACCCATTCACCTTTCCTCTGGTCAGAGAGTTCATAAAAAACCCGTTTAGAAGACGGGGGAACTGCATTTTCAAGACCTTTGGCAATGCTGTTCTCTTCCGAAATCAATACCAATGTTGTATTGCTTTCAGGTGAAGCCATGTAAGATGCCAAAAGATCAATATCATCCTTCTTTTTGATATATTCCGCGTTTTTTATAAGGAAGAGGCGGGTATCTGCAAACAGGGAACCGTTTTGCAAATTTGAAACTATTTCACCTATTGCTGTTTCTCCCGCGTAGTAAACAGTTAGCTCTGCGGCAGAAGATGACTCTCTGAGCGCAGCAACTGCTATTCTCTTGCGGAGTTCTGTAAGGGCTGTCTCTTTTTCGCCTAACTCGGGGCCAAGAAAAATATAGCAGGAATTTCTTTCACCCATTTTTAACTTCTAGAGATTATCAGAGTTGATGTTATATGAGCGCATTATATGCGCCAGTCTTCCAAGGACGCGTACATCATTATCACAGTAAATTGGAGCGTAACTGGAATTTTCAGGCTGTAGTCTTACACGGGCGCTTTCTTTATAGAATGTCTTTAGGGTTACAGCCTCGTCCATCATTACAACAGCTATTTCACCGTTCTGAACCATGTTCTGATGCTCTATTACTGCAAGGTCTCCTTCCATTATGCCTACGCCGGTCATTGAATCGCCGCGAACCCTAAGCGCAAAGTAGTCGCGATTTTTTTTTAGTAATGAACGCGGCAGGCGTATAAAGCCGTCTTTGTTTTCCTCCGCCAGTATGGGTCTGCCCGCCGCGACAGTTCCAAGCACCGGAATTTCCATAAAGTTTTTATCGCCGTCTCTGCCTTTTGTCAATTCCATGGTCCGGGACTTCTTGTCTCCCTGTTTTAGCAATCCTTTCTTTTTTAGCGCAGTAACATGATCCTGCGCGCCCTTTACAGAAATGCCAAAATGTTCGGCAAGCTCCCGTATGGTCGGCGGGTATGCGTGATCTTCAAGATATTGTGTAATACAGGCAAGCACTTCAAGCTGCCGCCTGGTTGGTTCTTTCATTAAGATTCCTTACCGGAAACAGTGCTGCACTTGATTCCGTATTTTCGTAGTTTAGCGTGAAGGTTGCTTGGATAGATACCTATGGCTTCCGCTGTCCTTGATATTATACCATTATTTTTGGAAAGATGGAACTCCAGATAATACTTTTCAAAATTATCTTTTGCTTTATTAATATCGTCAGAAAGCAGATCATTCATGGATGGAGCTTCCGGGACAGGACTGCCGGATGTTCCGGCGCTTTCTTTGGAACCTGAAAGGTTAACTGCATTATCTGCCTTGAGGTTGAGCAGATCCGCAGCTGTCTTTTCCCCGACCTTTGCGCCGGGAAACATGATCGCCAAACGCTCCGCAAAATTTCTAAGCTCCCGCACATTCCCGGGCCACGAATATGATGTAAGCAAAGTCAGTGCAGATTCATCCAGAACTGTTTTCTCGGTTGTAAACTGATCAAGGAAACTGTAAAGCAAAAGAGGTATATCAGACTTCCTTTCGCGAAGGGGGGGCATTTTTACAGGAATGACATTAAGCCTGAAAAAAAGGTCCTGCCTGAAACGGCCGGCTTCAGACGCCTGTTCCAGATCCTGGTTGGTAGCAGCGACTATCCTGACATCAATATCAATGGTTTTGTCACCGCCTATACGTTCGATTTTCTGTTCCTGTATGGCGCGCAAAACCTTGGCCTGCGCCGCCAGGGACATATCTCCAATTTCGTCCAAAAACAAGGTCCCGCCGGAAGCCATCTCAAAACGCCCTTTGCGGCTGGAATAAGCGTCCGTAAAAGCGCCTTTCTCGTGTCCGAAAAGCTCGCTCTCTATGAGAGTGTCGGGAATTGCGGCGCAGTTTACTTCTATAAAAGGCTTGTCATGACGGCTTGAAAAACGATGTACAGCCCTTGCAACAAGTTCCTTTCCCGTGCCGTTTTCACCCATTATGAGTATGCGGGCATCGCTTGCTGCGGCCTGCACGATAAGAGCGCGTACTTCTTCGATTTGAGGCGATGTACCCAGAATTTCATCATGCGGCTTAACATTTTTTTTAAGGTCTTGATTTTCTTCTTTAAGTCTTTTGATAGCCATAGCATTTCGGCAGACAGTTAGAACTTTATCGAGTGATATGGGTTTTTCAAGAAAATCAAAAGCTCCAAGTTTCACAGCCCTTACAGCCATATCCACATTGGCATGGCCAGAGATCATGATCACTTCGGTTTGCGGATGTTCCTTGCGTATGCGTTCAAGAGCTTCAAGACCTCCAAGACGCGGAAGCAGCACATCAAGAAAAACCAGAGTAATGCTTTCCCGTGCAAGTATTTCCATTCCAACAATCGCGTCTTCTGCGGCAAAGACCCTGTAATTTTCATCTTCAAGAATCGAAGCCAGGGTACGGCGTATACCAGGTTCATCATCAATAATGAGTATACCGGCGCCGGTCATTTTTCCTTCTCCAAAGGCAAATCAATAAAAAAAGTCGTTCCGGCTCCTTCTTCCGAATCGAACCAGATAGACCCGCCATGATCATTTACGATCCTCTCTATAATTGGAAGCCCAAGCCCTGTGCCTGATTCTTTTGTTGTAAAATAGGGTGAAAAAACCAGCCCGGCATTTTCTTTGGGGATTCCTCTCCCGGTATCCCGTATGCTTAACCTACAATAACTGCTCTCTTCTTTTTTGACAAGGTCTGTGCGTATTTCAATTTTACCAACACCATCCATGGCGCCAATAGCATTAATGATAAGGTTAGTAAGTATTTGGTTAAGTCTGTGTCTGTCTATTTTTAGGCTAATGTCTTTTCCCAGATGCCCGGTATCAAAAACAACATTGGGATGTGAAAATGAATAAGGCTGAATTACATCCAGAGCCAGCTCATCCAGGAGTGACCATGTTTCGGAAGCTTCCATGGGGCGGGATAAAGTTCTAAAATCACCAAGCAAAGTCGAAAGAGCTTCCACTTCCTGAATTATCGCGAGCATGGAGCTTTCAATTATCCTGCCGGTTTCCCCGGCCTTATCTGGTTCATTCTGCCAGCGCCGCAAAACTCTTTCCGCAGAAAGCCGTATGGGCGTAAGGGGGTTTTTTATTTCGTGCGCAAGCCGCTGCGCCATATCCTGCCAGATATTGATTTTTTCAGCGTTCAAAAGATTAGCCTTTGATTTTTCAAGATCTACAACCATAGCGTTAAAAGACTGAACCAGAAGCGCAAGTTCATCGCCTTTTCGCGGTAAAATGCGAATTGAAAAATCACCTTCTGCAACGCGTCTTGTTGCCTCGGTTAGTTCCTCTATGGGGTATGCGACACGCCGCGAAAACGAAAGCGCGATAATTATTGTCATAAGAAGAGCCGGAAGAAAGAAAACACCGTAATAAAAAATAAGCAGCCTTTGAATATTAAATCTGATAGATGCAATGATTTCAAACCTGTCCTTTTCATCCTCAATTATTCTTAACGCTGAATCAAAACCCGCGCCCAGATCAAGTGTAACGATCCTGACAAGATCAGGAGCCAAAGGGATTACATAGCGTATAACATCTGTGTCTCTGGGCAGCTCCCGCGGAATAAACCCTCTCTGCCTTGAGGTACCAATCGAAGGAAGCGACAAAAGTCCAAATTCTTCTTCGCCCAAAAAACCTGAATCAACCCAGGCTTCATTGCGCAGCTTAAATTCCTGAACAGCAATAATGTCATTGGATAAATCACTTACACCGTCTAACTCACCATAAGCGGTTTCATCAGCAATTATTTGCAGTTTCTCAAGCTTTAACGAATATGTTTCCATTGCAAAATTCTGTGCTTCGCTCATGGCGCTGTCAACATCAATAGTTTTCCAAAAACTGATTAACTCTGATACTGAAAGACTTGTAATCGTAGTTAACGGAACCGCCGCAAGTAAGACCACAACAAAAAAATAGGCAAGCAAACGCATTTGGAAACGGCTGCCTGGCTCGCGGGTAATAATATTTCTGGCTATTCCAATGCCGGAACTCAATAACAAAACAAGCAATACTGCGGGTATGATAAAAAAACCTGCAAGCACACTTAGACCCGGTACTTCACCGCTTTCAAGCAGATCGGAAATAAATGACCTTGAAAAAAGTACAGTAAGAATTATCAGCAAAGAATAAATCAGGATTAGTCCCCGCACGCTTATGATAGCGTAATTAGGACGGGTCTTCCGGGTTTTCATTCCTCTTCAAATTTTGATTCAAAGAGGCGTACCAGCGCGGCAACCGCTTCTTCTTCATCATCTCCCTGGGCAACAATATTAATTACGTTTCCGTAAGCGGCGCCCAATGTCATAATACCCAATATTGATTTCCCGTTGATGCGGTAGGTATCTTTTTCAAAAAAAATGGTGGACTTGAAGTCTTTTGCGGCTTCTACAAGAACAGCGGCCGGCCGTGCGTGAATTCCAGCGCGGTTGCTGATGGTAACTTTTTGCTCCTTCATCCCCATTCCTGCTAAATAATATCTTCGCTGCCAAAATACACGGAGCGCGCGCTGTCAGATTCTATCCATTTAAGGATATTTTGATTAAATTCCCTTGCCGCGTTATAACCCATTTTTTTGAGCCTTTCATTCATGGCTGCGGTCTCTATAATAGTAGGAATATTACGTCCGGGCTTTACAGGGATTTCCAGCTTCGGCACATTCACTTCAAGGATTTCCATGTATTTTTCTTCCATGCCTATACGGTCATAATTTTTCTGGGAATCCCATTCTTCAAGAGTAACAACAAGCTGTATCTC
>Ga0082212_10012640_pt1 | contig 10622 bp, 12 predicted proteins | sample TergutNt197P3_FD_71548 | JGI IMG/M metagenome (GOLD analysis project Ga0082212, IMG submission 71548) | Neocapritermes taracua P3 segment gut microbial communities from Petit-Saut dam, French Guiana - Nt197 P3 | ecosystem: Host-associated > Arthropoda: Insects > Digestive system > Gut ...
TCTAATTCGACTATTGGTTTAAGAGTTGCTTAATCGTATTGTAGGTGTTATTCTCTCTCGAGGAATCCGATTTTTAAAATATTCCAGTATTTGTTCTTGCGACAGATTGCAAATTTCTGCACTGATTCTGTCTCTTTGTTCCCGCATAAATTGTACTGCGTCAAATTCTTTCTTTATTTTACTTTTAGTCTTCATATTTCATTAAATCTCTTGGTGAACGAATTTCAAGGGTGGAATAACCCATTTTCAAATTTACTGCATTATAGGCTCGTATCCTTGTAGTATTGACAATATGCTTGAAGTTCCAACTTGCCAGATAATCAACTTTATGAATAGTTGCTATTGCAATGTGTAAACAATCTTCATAACTTGTTTTGCCCACCACGTTTTCAGCAATATACTGCGATGCAAGTGCTATGGCTTCATCTGTTATATCTATAAAATCGACATTCTCAACAGGTAACCCACGAACTAATTGTTTTACTTTTTCGGGCGCAGGTTCTAATTCCTGTTCTGTAAGTTCCGAATAAACAACTTTCAATTCACCCTTTTTTACTCGCTCTAATAGAGGTAGTGTAAATTCGGTAAATTCACTATCAAAGTACCCACCAAAAACTGAAGTGTCAAAATATATTTTCTGTCGTTTCATTTTAAAGAATTCTTTTTCTATTACAAATGCAAAGATAGCATTTTTATTTTAAAATTCAAAGGTCGTTTTTTTGTTTTGCAGTTTTGTCCACCCATTGCTGCTAACGCCACGCGGCTTGGCGCTGGCGGGGGTATCGCAAAGGTTCGGACGAGAGCAAACGGTGATGTTACCCACCCGTTGTCAGCCGAGAACACACCCCCGCTGGCGCCAAACCGTCCGTTGGGTGCAGATTGTTCCTTTCGCAGTATTTTGTTGCTTTTCCAACACACTAACCATTCATCTCTTTTTATTATAAGGTCAAATTTAAAAACTCCAAAAGCTTCATAGAACATAATCACAATTGAGGAGGAGGTAGTTTACTTGAAAGTATTTTAAATTTTTCGTTACATTCATTTACCTTGTCTGTATTACCTAATCTTTCATATGCAAGCTCCATACAATAATAATATGTCGTTACTTTTTCAATAGAATCATAATATTTCATTCCTTCGTCAGGGTATATTTCAACAGGGGTTACTTCAATGGCTTTCTCGTAATATTCAATGGCTTTTTCATAATTGCCTTTATCATAATATGCATTTCCTAAACGATAATACATATTTGCATCATCTGTTTTTAATTCAACAGCTTTTTCGTAATATTTAATCGCTTCGTCACAATTACGTTTAAAAGAAAAATATATATTGCCCATATTATAATATGGCTGTGCATAATCAAGTTTTGATTCAATTGCTTTTTCGTAACATTCAATTGCTTTATTATAATAACTACGATAATAATAATAATATTCTCCCATACTATTATACGCCTCGGCATAATCAGATTTCAATTGAATGGCTTTTTCGTAACATTTAAACGCCATTTCACGATTAGTTATATAATCTTTTCCCGTAATAATATCTGTCTTGACTTTTACGTAGTCTGAAATCGCCTTATCAAGGGTTCTCTCATCATACGCTCGTCCCATATTATAATACGCTTCTGCATAATCAGGTTTTAATTGAATTGCCTTTTCGTAACATTTAATCGCTTCATTATATTTATTGCCTGTTTGATAATACGCATCTCCCATATTATAATAAATCTCAGCATCATCAATTTTAAAATTAATGCCTATTTCGTAACAAACAATCGCTTTTTCGTAACATTTAATCGTTTTATCAAGATTGTTATTAGTATAGTTCGCGTTTAACAAGTAAATTATAGGAGAGGTTGATTCGAGTATTAATTCAATTGTTTTATCATAATGTTTAATTGCCTCATCATAATCTCCTCTCTTTTGGGACGATTGTGCTCTTAAAAACCAAAAATAGGGGTCTTTTTGGTTTTCTAATGTTTTCCACCAAATAAAACCTACGTATAAAATCACAAATAAGATAATGCTTAAGATGATATACTTCTTCATTTTTTGTTATTATATTGTTAAACTAACAGCTTTACAAATCATTTGTACTATATTATAACATTCATTTTTCTTGATTACTTTTTCTTTGATACGCTATTCTCATATTATTATTCAAGCAAATGCAAATATATCGATTTTTGGAGTAATTCTCAAAAGCGTAGAAATCTTTTTTGTAAAAAACCAAATAATTTCTAAATTTACCTGCTCAATGTCTGCTGAAACACACACACGTGTCAAATTTGCACACAACGTCCCAGCGGCTTCAAGCGAGGGCACTGAAAAAGCTCTATATTTTATGGAATTTTTGTAAAGATTGGAGTAGTTGTACATTACAATTAGAAAACTGCCATCATTTTCATATCTCCCCGTTTACATCAATAAAACATCTGAAAATCCATTTAGGAAGGTCTTTATGGACGTTTTGCAAGGGGAATCAGTGTGATTCGCTCTATTATAGCAGTTTGATTATTCTTTTCATATTTGCAGCAAAGATAGCTATAGCTCCTTGCATTTGCATGGCTGATAAACCGTAGGATATGGCTCTGTCGTATCCATAGACCTGTTTTAGTTCCGCATTTTTAGCCTCTATCTTGTATCGCTCTTTGTACTTTTCCTTAAAATGGTCGGTTTCCTGAAACGCCAACTGTGAACCATGCATATCCGTCTTTATGGTCACTTTATAGGTTTTATATTTGGCATCCGGTTTATAACACCCCTCTCGCAAGGAACATACCTTACATTTTTCCACATCAAAAAAATAGACTTCCCTTGCACTCCGTTTCTCCTTCCCTCTTGATTCTCTCGACTTGCGAATAGCCATATGACCGGCCGGACAGACATACAGGCCTGCATCCTTGTTATAATCAAACCGGTCGGCTTCTTTACGAAAGCCCTGACTAATACAGGGATGTAATTTAGAGATTAATTTCATTTCTTCTTCACTGGCCAATTCCAAGTTACCTGTACCCGAGTAAGCGGTGTCACCTATGATGTTATCAATCTTCATCCCGTTTTCCTTACTTATCTCTACAAGTATGGGCAACTCTTTTCCATCCGATTTTTCTCCCGATGTGACGCTCGCGGCCGTAATAATGCGTTCTTCCGACATGGCTATATGCGTCTTGAAGCCGAAGAATGAACTGTCTTTGGTTTTATGACCTGTGCGCGCATCCTCATCTGTTGAAAGAGTATAATGATCTGCGATATCATCCAATGTTTCCCGTAACATATTCAACTTTTCTTTTATCTTGGGAATAGATGTTAACATTTCATTATCTTTCAGATGATTAACCAACTTATGACTGTAAGTCAGTTCGTGTTCCAAATCAGTATCTTCATTCTTCCCCGGAAGTGAATCCTTGATAGATTCATCTGTTTCATATAAAAGTTTACGCAATTGTTTGGAACGCATTTTCAAAACTTCAACAGAGCTATGGGGATTAGAGCGGGAAGATGAGTGTGTAGAGTCAACAATGATAGAAGTGGATTTGATAATGCCTTGCTCTATTGCAAGAGTTACCGTCTTGTTAATCAATAAATTCAATAAGTCCATGTCCTTGAGACGCAAACGGCGGAACTTGGTTAGAGTACTCGGATTAATCACGTCATCCTCCGGTGCCATATCTAAAAAATATTTGAAGGACATATCAACAAACGAACGCTCTACAACATCAACATCTGAAATATCATATATCGTTTTTAACAGTAAATACTTAAACAAACAAACGGGGTCTATAGCCATACGACCGTTGTCAGGACAATATTTATTTACTAATTCTTTTCGCACAAACGAAAAATCTATTAAATCCTTAATCTGTCGCAAAAGATGGTCTTTGCGAATGATGATATCATATAAATCACTATGATTACTGAATGAAAGATGACATTGTTCGGGAAGCATAAGTTGTTCTTTTTTACGCTTTAAAGGTAAGAAATATCAGCCATATTACAAAATTATTTGCCTGATATTTTTACGGTGACTTTTTCAGTGCCCTCGCGTGAAGCTGGCGGGGGTATCACAAAGGCGCGGACGAGAGCAAACGATGATGTTACCTACCCGCTGTCAGCCGAGAACACGCCCCCGCTGGCGCCAAACCGCCCGTTGGGCGCTGACCTCTTTGCTTATTCAACGTCTTCATACTCGCTCTTTATAGACTTCATCGGGTCGTCATTCGCTACTTTCCTGTTCCTAAAAATTACCGTGCTAACCGTAATTATTCCTGTAGCCATAAATGCCAACAAACATACCAACCAGTGCTGTATTAAAAAAAACAACATAATGTTCCTCTTCATGATGAGCCGAAGAGGTTTTACCGGTTGTAATAACTGTTCATTTATTTGCGGTATTTCATAATAATGCCCACTCTTTTTTAGTTCAACCTCAAGATTCAGAATACATACATTTTCAAAATCAGCGTTTGAGTAAACATAAATATCTTTTGTTATTAAATCATATATGGTAGAGTACTTTGTAGCATATTCGCCGGTTTGGACGCAACTGTTCAAAATGTGTTTAACATTTGAAAAATCAACAGAACTGTTTTCCGATAAAAGTTGCGTAAATGTTTGTTCTCCAAACCCTAATACTCTGCTTTCGTTTGTTTTCAGAAATTCTAACCTGCCGTTATTTGCCTGAATAATGACTGAATTTCCTGATGTATCAGCGATGAATAGTTTTGCGTATGAGAAAGAAGGCTCTAAATTTTTTTGATAAAAAAGAATTGCTTCATCAACAGTGGCACAAGTTTCAAGCATACGGTGCGATGGATTTCCTATAGTTCTTATCAAATTTGGCAGAGGTGTATAGTCCAACACATAATCTGCAACCCAATCATACGCCAGTCCTTTTTCGTTAAGTCCTCCCTGTCCCCACCCGTTATCAAAGCCAACATACATGCAGCCATAATAATTTTCTCCGGAAGGAATAAACCAAATTCTTGTTTCAGGAATAGAGTAATCTTCATTATTACCAAAAAAAATCTTGCTTGAATCAGTCAAACTAAAGATTGTACAAGCATTTGAAATACAAAAGGGAAATACTGAAAAAAATATCAGTAAGATTAGTTTGGATATTCGTGATTTCATTCTGCGTTGTCAACTTTTGTTAAGCCCGTATAACGAAAAGTGACTATGAACAATTTTCCATTGTTTGTCTAACTGCCGTTGATAAACTTCTGTACAATTCTCACCTAATACTTTTCCATTGGAATGTGTTACTATACGGTAAGTTAATATTGCCGTTTCACCGTAGATTTGCACTACAGGGTCTATAATTTCATACTTTTCGACCTGTACGTCTTGTGGAAAACTTTCATAGTATTCCTTGACCTTATCAAATCCAATGATACGCCTATTAGGGTCGAAATAGGTAAAATCTTCGGAATACATATTTAAAAAGTCAGAGAAATTGCCTTTGAAACTCTTTTCTAATGCTGCAATTTCCATTGCAATGATGTTCATTGCTAAATCTTCGTTATTCATATTCGATACTTTTTTGTTGCCACAGCCTCCTGTCGTTATCAATAGAGCGACTGCAAAAATAGAAAAAACTCTGTTCATTTGAACAATAATACAAATTTATTCCTGCTCTTACGGCTTCACAGGTCTTGCCCTATATTTAAAGCGTTCAAGTCTTTTTCGGCATTTTCTGCGCGCTGCCCGCCTTGCCTGCAATCGACCTGCGGCTTGACGCTGTCGGGGGTATCGCAAAGGCGCGGACGAGAGCAAACGATGATGTTACCCACCCGTTGTCGGCCGAGAATACACCCCCGCTGGCGCCAAACCGCCCGTTATGCGACGCTCTTTGTACAATTATTCTTCCAACAACCACTCAAATACGTTTTTGTGAACTATTCCCGCTCTGCTTTGTGGAAATGATTCTGTTGTAAGCAAAAATTTCGGATAATTGTCTTTTACTGTTTCTAATGGGGTAAATTCTCGTTCTTCGGTTTCTGGACTTGAAATTTCCCACGAAACTTGATAATATTCAATTTCGCCGTTACGATTTTTAACCGTAAAATCAATTTCGCCATTGCGAAGTGTGCCTGTCCAAATTTTGTAACCTCGTCGCAAAAGTTCGAGATAAACTACATTCTCTAAAATATGTCCTCTGTCTGCTGTTCTGTCTCGCCCGACTAACACATTCAGCAAGCCCAAATCAACAAGATAATATTTTTCCAATGTTGCAAGTTGCTTTTTGCCTTTAATGTCGAAACGATTAACGCAATAAAACACAAAACTTTCGACCAAATATTCAATATATTTTTCAACGGTGGTGTTGTGAATGCTCTGATTATCTGCTTTTAACGCTTTTGAAATACTGCTCGGCGAAATCGGACTTCCAATATTTGCAGCCACAAATTTTGCAACATTTCCAAATGCTCGTTTGTCATAGATTTTGTATCGTTGCGTTATGTCTTTCTCGATAATTGTAGCATACAATGCTTCAAGGTATTCGTAAATTCTGTCAAAACCTTCTTTCCTCAATTCAACGCCTTTGGGCAATGAAGTTTCGTTCACATAATCGTAAAATAATGCCTCGTAATTCAAGTATTTATTGTTCGTTTCAATGCCTCTCGCTTTTAAGTATTCGGCAAATGAAAATGGCAAGATTGAAATTTCAATATACCTGCCGCTCAATAAAGTAGCCAACTCACTTGATAGTAAATTGGCGTTCGAACCTGTGATATAGACATCAACATTTTCGCTCGCATAAAGTCCGTCAACCATTTTTTCAAAATCGGCAATATTCTGAATTTCATCAAGAAAAATGTAATTTGGTTTGCCCGCCTGCAATTTCGATTTTATTTCAAAATAAAGTGTTTCCCACGATTTATTCAGGTAGTTTTCGGGTAATTCAAAATTATAGAATTGCGTTTGTTCGGACATTACATTATTTCCCAATAAACGATTTCTAAACAATTCCAACAGCGTGGATTTGCCCGACCGCCGTAAACCTGTTACCACTTTGATAATATCTTTGTCTTTGTATGACAACAATTTATCAAGATATTCTTTTCTTTCTATTAAATTTTTCATACTGCAAAAATACAACAAATTATTAAAACTTGCAATTTTTGCAAGTTTTAATAATTCTCATTCATAAACCTTAAAACAAAGTAGTCATTTTTTGCCTTTGCCTTCTTTATTGATTCTTCTCCTTCGTAGTCTTTATAATAACAAATATAAATAATTCTATTCTTTACAAGTGCTATATTAATTGTTGCAACCATAATACGTTCATAATCTCCAACATTTGCTTTCATCAAAAGTAAGGAAGTACTAACATTTGGATTAACAAAATAATCTTCTATTAATATCGGTTTATCAAAAGACATATTTCTTTTTTTCATTTCTTCTTTTATTCTTGACGAATTTTGCAAACTTGTATTAAAAACTGCTTTTGTTCCACTTGCCACTTTTTCAAGTGCGTTTTTGTCTGCAAGTGCGTTTTTAAAGTTATTTACAGAATAAATTTTGAAATAATCATCATAAATAATTTCCTCTATATTATCTATTTGCTTATAAACATCATTACTTATATAATAGGCTAAAACTGAATTGTTTTTATGTTCCCACTCGTCCAACATTTTTTTCATTTTTGGGATAGAATAAACATTTTTCATTCCGTCTATTTCTGGTAAACATATATTTATTTCTCCCCAACGAATAAAATCATCGCAATTGTTTTCTTTCAAAATAGCCGTTTCTTGCTGTTTTTCATACTCTATCTTTTCTGCCACACAACGAACACAATGTCCCAAAGACCGTTCGCCAAACAGTCGATTTATGCCTCTGCTATCAAAACTAAAATAACGTGCAGTATTGTAGTCTGCCGAACTCTCGGAAGTCCAGTAAGCACCAAATTTATTTGCCAAATATTTTCCATTCCAAGATAACATTCCTGTTGCAGGCAAAAATATTTTATTTTCGCCACTACCAAAATAGTAACCTGTTTGCCCGTTCAAACTACCCCATTCACTATGTGAAGATATTAACGACTCAAATTCATCTGAACTTGGTACGCACCAACCTTTTGGGCATACATTATTTAACCAAGTATCAGAAGAGGTTGGTGTTTTGAAACCACCATTCCAAGTACCATTTATATCTTTATTCCAACCATTAATTATAACATCTTCACTCAAATCTGCTACATCCCAACCAACAATACTATTCCATTGGTACAGCATACCAATATCTTCTGGATTATTTGTAAATGTTCCCTTTTTATCTACATTTCTCGTTGCCCATTTTACACCATTGATTATTACGCCTTTATCAACGGTATCACTATTTGCTTCAACTGAAATGTTGTTTTCAGAATCTATTTCTTTATTATTCTCGCGATTTTTATTCAAACAAGACAAAAATCCAATTGACATTAGTGTCAAAATTAAAAGTGTTTTTGCTTTCATTTTATTTGTTTTTATGGTTAGTATTCGCATTGATAAACTCATTAATTAACTTTGGTTTTAAAATAACCTTCCCTTTTGATACATACAACAAATCAAGAGTTCCCCCGTCAATACCGACAAAGAGACTATCTGCGATTGTTGACTTTTCAATTATAACTCTAAAGATTTCTTTTTCGTTTAACTCTGTTGAAATTTCATCACAAGACAATTCGAGAAGTTCAAGTTTCTTCTGTTCTTCTGTTAACTGATTGAAAACAGACTTTAATTTTTCTACATTTAACTGTGTCATTTGTTTTTAATATTTAATTTGTGCCTCCACTTTTTCGGCTATCGGCTTTCCGCTCCGTTTTGCGTTCACTCGTTTGCAAAATGCGGTGCGCTGTCCGCGAGTGTCGCATAACCTGCGGCTTGACGCTGGCGGGGGTATCGCAAAGGCGCGGACGAGAGCAAACGATGATGTTACCCACCCGTTGTCGGCCGAGAACACGCCCCCGCTGGCGCCAAACCGCCCGTTGCCTGCTGCCGTTTTAGCCACTTTTTAAATTAATCTTATACGTTATCGGAACTGTACACAAATTTGTTAAATCTCCTCTGATTATAAATATTGCTGCCGTATCTTTTTCCTCATTATAGTTGTACAGCCTGTACAGATAGTAATTGTCTACCTCAATTTTACTTCTTTCAAGTTCAGTCCTTGTTATGTGAAAAGTTGTGTTTTTGGTTCCTTTCGTTGTTTTTACTTCAATGTAAATTTTATTCCCATTTTTGTCAAATGATTGTATGTCATAACCCGTTCCATCTTCTTCGTCTTTTGCTGTATGTTTAATCTTGCTAATCAATTTTTGTCCCGACTTGCCGATAACGACCTGCGGCTTGACGCTGGCGGGGGTATCGCAAAAGTTCGGACGAGAGCAAACGATGATGTTACCTACCCGTTGTCAGTCGAGAACACACCCCCGCTTGCGCCAAACCGCCCGTTGTGCGCTGCCATTCATATTCTTTACTGTCATTAATCTTTTTCGACACAACAACCCCAACCGTCATATTCGCCATTGTGTTTACTCGCCAATTCCCACAAATATAACGTGTAATCGTTAACGCTGTGATAATCTACCTTATCAACACGCCCAACATTCAAAACATATAGTTTATCTTCTTCGTTTTGACCGCTGTTGATAACTTTAAAATTCTGCTTTTCTATTTCCGAAATATAATTTTGCATATCACTTTCGGCTTCAAAATAAATCCAATGTTCAACTGTTCGCTCATTGGTCAGATTATCGCCCTGCTGCTCCAAGCCTCTGACAACTCTTGCATTCATAATCATTTGATACTGACTTGGCAATGGATATAAAAAATCAAGATACACGCCCCATTCTTTATCCTCCTTTATTCCAAAGTCAAACTCGTAAGTTGGATATTCTGACATGGATTGCGTAACCGTTTTTTCATAGCCAGTGATATCGTCAAAATAAAAATACAACTGATACATTCCGTCAGAAGTGAGCCGCCCAACAAAAATAGCATTGTATTGATTTATAAGGTTATTTACAAGATTGTCTTCTATTGCATACAACAGTTCCCTTTCTTCATCGCTCGACAATCCGTCTTCACGAGGATTCTGCATACTGATTGAAACCCATATCATATTGGGTTTATCTGCAATGGGAGCAATTTTCCTTAACCCTAAATCAACTAAAAATGAGCCGATTATATTATCAACATTGCTCATGTAAAAATCCCATTCTTCTGCGTGATTTGATTTTTTTTCTTCCATTTCTAAAAAATTAATGTCCTTTTCGGACGGTTTATATTTTGTTTAATTTTCTACTTCTTTGTCCACTGCACATGTCGCCCGCTGACGCCTAACGGGTCGGACAAGAGCAAACGGTGATGTTACCTACCCGCTGTCAGTCGAGGACACACCCCCGCTGGCGACAAACCGCCCGTTAGCAGCAGTTGATTTTCATATTGTTTTTCTGTCCAATTCAACCATTAGTTTAAGGGCTGATTAACCGTATTGTAGGTATTATTCTCTCACGAGGAATTCGATTTTTAAAATATTCCAGTATTTGTTCTTGCGACAGATTGCAAATTTCTGCACTGATTCTGTCTCTTTGTTCCCGCATAAATTGTACTGCGTCAAATTCTT
>Ga0082212_10012641_pt1 | contig 10621 bp, 10 predicted proteins | sample TergutNt197P3_FD_71548 | JGI IMG/M metagenome (GOLD analysis project Ga0082212, IMG submission 71548) | Neocapritermes taracua P3 segment gut microbial communities from Petit-Saut dam, French Guiana - Nt197 P3 | ecosystem: Host-associated > Arthropoda: Insects > Digestive system > Gut ...
GAACAGATTAAATCCAACCGCTTGCGCTCGGCAGTGCTGGTCATTTTTATGTGCCTGTTGTTGCTTGGCATAGGTTATTTGGTCGGGATTTTCTTTCTTGACAGCGTAATTGGAGGGCTAGTTATTGCCGCCGTCATTTGGGCTGTAATGAGCCTGGTCGCCGTCTTTCAGGGTGATAGCATACTGCTAGGCATTTCCGGAGCGCGCAAAATATCAAAAAATGATGACCCGCAGCTTTACAACATAGTCGAGGAAATGACCATTGCCTCCGGTCTGCCAAAGATGCCGGACGTTTATATTGTCAATGACAATGCACTAAACGCATTTGCCACCGGACGCAACCCGAACAAGGCTGCCGTCACCGTAACCTCAGGTTTGCGGGCAGCGCTTAACCGTGACGAATTGCAGGGTGTGGTAGCACACGAAATCAGCCACATCAAAAACCGAGACGTGCTGCTGATGACCATAAGTTCAATAATGCTGGGGGCTATTGTCATCATATCGTGGTACGCCACGCGCGTTATGTTCTGGGGTGGCGGCCGGCGCTCAGGCAACCGCAACTCAGGCGGATTGCAGATTGTATTCATGATTGCAGGGTTGGTGCTTATGATTCTCGCCCCGTTATTCGCGCAGCTGATTTATTTCGCTATCTCACGCAAGCGCGAGTATCTTGCCGATGCCTCCGCTGCACTATACACCCGTTATCCCGAAGGGCTGGCATCCGCTTTGGAGAAGCTTGGTAATTCAACGACACAGGTAAAAGCTGCCAATAAGGCAACAGCACCCATGTATTTCATCAATCCATTTGCCAAACGCAGTGCCGTAACCAGCTGGATGAGTACCCATCCTCCAATTGCCGAGAGGGCGCGTATTTTGCGCTCAATGGGCGGAAGCAACGCTTTTGCAGCCTACGAAGATGCCTACGAAAAAATGCACCCGGGCAAGCACGTCTTACCGAAGTCCGAATTGGACTAGGCAACAATAACAGCTGTCAACTATTGGCAGCCGGCAACCAAAGCTCTAACTAACGTTTGGCGACGCTAACCTCTTCCACTTTACCCGTCACAATGAATACTATGCGCTCGCATATATTGGTCACACGATCTGCACAGCGCTCCAAATTGTGCGCCACCCAGATCAAACGCATAGCACGGTTGATTGTGGAAAGATCAGCTGCCATATACGTGATTAACTCACGGAAAATTTGATTGTATAGATTATCAACAACAGTATCCTCGGCAATAACCTTGCGTGCCGTATCAGCATCGCGCCTTACGAAAGCATCCAGTGTAGTGTGCAACATCTCGCTGGCTTTATCTGCCATACGTGGAATGTCAATAAGCGGTTTTAACGGCGGCTCATCCCCGATTATAATGGCAATATCTGCATTGCCCTCGGCATAATCCCCAATGCGCTCAAGGTCTACAACCATATTCAACACGGCGATAATGGTACGCAGGTCACTCGCAAGAGGCTGCTGTGTTGCAATCAGTTTGACGCACATTTCCTCGATGTCATAGCGCTTTTGGTTGATTTTTTTATCATCTTCAATCACCTGCCGCGCCAGCGCCAAATTGCGGCTTTTAAGAGCGTCTGTAGAACGGCTAATAGCCTCCTCTACCATGCTGCCCATCACAAGCAGCTCATTTTGCAGGTTCTGCAGTCGTTTATCAAAGTTAAGTCTTGACATATGCTACTCCACTAACCAAATCGCCCTGTAATATAATTTTCGGTGCGTTTGTCTTTCGGATTGGTAAAAACACTCTCGGTCTTGCCAAATTCAATGATTTCCCCCAAAAGGAATACGGCGGTTTTATCCGATATACGTGTTGCCTGTTGCATGTTATGCGTGACGATAACAATTGTATAATTCGCCTTGAGTTCATTAATCAGATCCTCGATAATGCCGGTGGAAATAGGGTCAAGTGCGCTTGTCGGCTCATCCATAAGCAGTATTTTTGGGTCAGCCGCAAGAGCACGTGCAATGCACAGTCGTTGCTGCTGCCCGCCGGATAAGCCCATGGCATTTTTGCGCAGGCGATCCTTCGCCTCATCCCACAAGCCTGCCTGCCTCAATGAACTTTCGACAATGTTGTCGAGCTTTGATCTTCTCCACACGCCAAATGTACGCGGGGCAAAAGCGATGTTGTCATATACGCTCATAGGGAAAGGATTAGGTTTTTGAAAAACCATGCCGACGTTTTTGCGCAGCAATGCAACGTCCGTCCCTTTATCATAAATATTCTGTTCCCCAATCTTAATCTCACCTGTAATACGGCAGTCCTCAACAAGGTCATTCATGCGATTGAGCATCCTTAGAAATGTCGATTTACCGCAACCCGAAGGACCAATAAGGGCCGTAACCTCACTCTCTTCAACATCAATGTTAACATTTTTCAAGGCATGTGCATCGCCGTAGTACAAGTCACAATTGCGCACGGTTATATTAAATTTACTATCCATCCACCAGTTCTCCCTTACCGAATACTTTGCCCAATAATGTTGCCAGAATATTAATCGCAACCACCAAAACAAGGAGCACTGCACCTGTAGCTGCTGCCTGTTCAGGGTAGCGTTGAGAGAAACCATAAACAGCAAGCGCCAGGCTTGTTCCGGCGGAGGTAAAGTTCTTGGGGACTATGTCTACAACCATGCCAATAGTTAAAATTAAAACAGCACTTTCAGACACCACGCGCCCGACAGCCAAAATCAGCGAAGTCACAATGCCGTTTGCTGCGCATGGCAAAACAACCGAAAAAATTGTTCGTACCTTTGATGAGCCGAGGGCAAAACTTCCCTCTCTAAGTGAGCGAGGCACTGCGAGAAGGCTTTCCTCGGTTGAGCGGACAATGACCGGCAGTATCATAATAGCCAGCGTAAGTCCGCCGCCAATAAACGAGTAGCCAAAGCCCAGTGCGACAACAAACACAAGATAACCAAAAATGCCGTAAACAATGGATGGTATTCCGGCTAATGTCTCCACAGCAATTCGGATAAGGCGAACCAGCCGGCTCTTAGAGTTTGTGTACTCAGCAAGAAAAATGGCACTCCCTATTCCAATGGGAGCTGCAACAACCAATGAAATTACTATTAGGTACAGCGTTCCCATAAGGGCAGGCTTTATTGAAGGGGCTCGAATGGAATACTCACCAAATAAAAACTGCATGTTAATATGCGGTACGCCACGCAAAAGAACAAACACCATGACAATGACTAGAGCGACAAGACTTACGAATAACGCTGCTTGTGCAATGAGTTTACAGACAACGTACTTAAGAACCTGTCTTTTGTGCGCGTTTGTTTTCACGTTTTTCGCCCCCTTTAAGCAATGAAAAACTGACATTCAGCAACAGTGTAAAGAAGAACAGCACAACACCGGTGGCAATAAGGGCAGTTTTGGGATCCCCTGTAAGTTCGGTTGCTCCCATGGCAATGTTGGCAGTAAGCGTTCTTGTTGACTGGAAAAGGCTGGTCGGTATGGTTGGAGACCCGCCGATTACCATAATTACCGCCATAGTTTCCCCAATAGCACGCCCGATTGACAACACCACCGCAGCCATTATTCCACTTTTGGCTGCCGGAAGCATGATACGGAACACACTCTGTTCTTTGGTGGCACCAAGTGCCAGCGCCCCTTCATAATAATTCTTGGGAACTGCATTTAAGGCATCAAGGCTAACGCCAACCAAAGTCGGTAACACCATTACGGACAAGACAATGCTGGCAGCGAGGATGCCGTATCCGACACCATTTGGCGATACATAATCACGCAATAACGGCACAATAATGATTAGACCAAACAGACCATATATAACCGATGGTATACCCGCCAACAGGTTAATTAACTGTCTTATAACAGCTACCATTTTTGGAGGACAGAACTTGTATAACGCAACAGCTGTAAACAATCCTAAGGATACACCGATAATCATTGCCAGCGCAGTGACGTAAAGAGATGCCACAATCATGGACAGGATGCCATAGGATGCTTCATGCAGGTTCCACTGCATGCCGAAAAAGTTGTCCAAGCCGACTTTGCCGATAAAAGGCACGCCGTTTATGAAAAGAAAAACACAGATACATCCAAGCGCAAGCAACGAAAAGACGGCACAAAACAAAAAGACGCCGCGCATTGCACGGTCCCTCAACCTAATTAACTGATGAGTACGATTCATACCGTCAACCCCATAAAATAATGGTGGGCAGGAGATTATTAAAATCTCCTGCCCACTTAGTCGGCTACTTAACCAGAACGTCCCACTTTTTTATAGCATTAGCCCCAGCATCTTTGTCATAAATGCTCTTAAGTTCACTTATTGTAATTGTTTCCAACGGATTAGACTTGTTAACAATTACAGCGATACCGTCTTTGCATACGGTATATGCCACACAAGAAGAAGCTTTAGTAACATTGAATTCTTCACTGATCATTCCAAAGTTAAACAGACCATTTTCAGCACTTTCATAGCCAGTTCCGCTACCACCACCAGAGATTTCAATTTCAATATTTGGTTGCAGATTTTTAAACTCTGTTTTCAAAGCGGGCATCAGGAAATCCCCCAAAGACGTAGAACCGCCAACAGTGATTTTGCCAGAGAGCGCTGCATTGGGCACGTAGGCTGAAGCAGCATCAACAATGGAAACAAACCCCTCACTTTCGATAATTGTTTGAGCGTTACTTGATTTAAGAAAGTCCAAGAAAGCCTGATTGATATCGCTATTGAGAGTTGTTTCCTTATAGATTACCGACAATGGACGGGATATTTTATATGTTCCGTTTTTGATGTTAGAAACCGTTGCCTCAACACCATCAACCTTAAGTATTTTCACATCACCTGTGACATATCCAAGGCTTTCATAGGCAATAGAAACAGGATTACTTTTTCCCTCAGCCAAAACACCAGCCGATCCTGTCTGAATTATAATGCCGCTGGGATCTGCCTTGCCCTTAAGACCGATAAGTTCCATGAAAGCAGATTTCGTGCCGCTTCCATCCTCACGTGCTACAACTGCAATGTTTTTTGATGCATCAAATTTTGCAGTGCATCCGCTTGCAGCAGCCAAAACAAGAACTAAGGCAGCTGCCATAGAGAATATTGTAAATAGTTTTTTCATGTTTTTTCCCTTTATGTTTCCTCAATATTCAAGTCGTTTGATTTCACAAAAACGATTATCTCCTCTTATATGCCGTCATATTACTCTTTGAAAATTAACATAGTGTTAAAACAATGTTAAGAGAATGTTAAAACTGGCATTTAAGAAAATGGGGCAAGCAAAAATATCTACTTCAATTTTCCTCCTATATCTTATTTTGTTCTAATATCAAGCCTGAACTTAATGATTGTGAACATGATAACCAACTCAGATTAAGTCTTGCTTAAGGCAATGTTAATTAAATGTAAAATTTGGATTTATTGACATGGATGTTTGGTTTAGCTTGTAGTAGTGGAAAATTGCCTGTACTCTGGTAACACATCAAAGGGTGCAGCATACAATCTGCGCATACATGTAGCCGATATGACCGAACATGTAAATAAGACTGGGGATTTATTCCGTGTCAGCAGGCAGGCTAAAATGGACGGTTGTACCTTGTCCAAATACGCTTTCAGCCCAAATACGCCCGCCGTGTGCCTCTACAGTGTGACGTGCTATAGCCAACCCCAGCCCCGTACCACCACCGGAGTGCGCTTTATCCGCTTTGAAAAATCTCTCAAAAATGTGGGGCAAATCAGCCGGCTCAATACCAGCACCGCTATCTGCCACCGAAATCACCACTTTGCCTTTTTCCCGTGTTGCAGTAATGATTATTTGCCCGCCGGCAGGTGTGAACTTCATTGAATTATGCACCAGGTTGACCAGCACTCGCTCAATCCTGTCGTAGTCCAGCATAACAGATGGAAAGGAATCAGGTACCTCAATTGATATGTTAATCTCGCTGCGGTTAAGCTGCGTGCGCAGTCTTTCGGCAACACTATTTGCAAGCAATTTGATATCAGACGAGGTTTTCACCAGAGTAACAGCACCACTTTCAATATTTGAAAGTTCCCCCAGTTCATTGATCATCTGCGCCAGCTTATCCACCTCAACCTCAATAAGCTGCAGAAAATCGTGTGCCACAGACAGGTCTTCCATAGCCCCGTCATTAAGTGTTTCGGAGATAGCTTTCAGGGAGGCGATTGGGGTGCGCAATTCATGCGAAACGTTTGCCACAAAATCGCGACGCACCGACTCCAAACGACGAACCTCTGTCAGATCCTGTACCAGCAAGATACAGCCATGGTTTTTTTGCAGTGGTGTGACCACCACCCCAAGATACAAGCGACTTGAACTTGCCTCCACAATGCGAGACTGTTGTTTGCCGCTTTCTAAGCATGAGCGCAAAAGGGCAAACACATCCGCGTTATGCGTAGCCTCAATAAAAGAGCGCCCCACTGCTTCTGCCTCATTAAGCCTGAAAATACGCTGAGCCGCTGTGTTGATAAGATTAATGCGCGCATCACGGTCTACAACTATGATGCCGTCCGCCATACACGATAAGACAATGGAAAAGCGGTCTCGGTCAGCAGTGGCATCAGCAATTACCAAACTCACCGATTCCGCCATAGCATTAAAGGCAGATACCAACTCTTTGGTTGCGCCATGCGCCTGATAGCTAATGTGCTGGTCATATTCTCCGCACTCCATAGCTTGCATGCGCAAACTCATCTCAGACAAAGCACTTCCTGACAGTAGTCCCAAGCGCCATTTGAACATGCGTCCCAGCCACAAACGCAAGCGCAACCATAGCGATGTTATTTTATTCAAACTTGTTCCTAGATCCTTTTATCGTCGTTAGGTGCACTGCAAGCGGAAAAATTGAATTCCTTGTTAAAGATTCAACGAACCATTAACTGAAGTTTGCTTTGGTATACTCTCTAATAAATTTAGCGTACATAGCACCCCACAGTGGTGTTTTCTCATAATAATACAGGCTATTTTTTGCGAGGTCATATATAATGGGCATTTCAAAAGCGGCCCAGTGTTTTGGGGGTCTTGCCTTCGCATAAGCGATGGCTTCAGCATCAATATTCTCAGAAGCCAACACACCAAAACTTCCCACTCCGCTTTGAAGACCTCGCGGTATACCCTTATATACGGTAAGCGCTCTTGAAAGACACTCTTTTGAGAATTCTACTATGTCAGGCTTGGTTATTTGGGGTAAATATGAGAGGAAAGAATACATCTTAAGCTTTGAGGCTAGCCACTTGATCTCAAATTTTTCCTCATAAAATTGCGTAGCCGTAAAGCGACCTAGCGTTATTTCATTCCTGTGTGCAAAATGGTCCGCAACCTTTGATAAATAATCTTTAAACTCCATATTATCACCTTATTATGCGCAATAATACACCGAATTATTCAAACTTATATCCCACACCCCTAAGTGTTATCAGGCGGTGCGGATGTTGCGGGTCAGCTTCAATTTTCTGGCGCAACCAGCTGATATGCACGTCAACTGTGCGCGTATCACCAGCATAGTCATAACCCCATACTCTATCAAGCAACTGCTCGCGTTTGAAAACACGTCCGCTATTGCGGATTAAAAATGCAAGTAATTCAAATTCTTTCGGCGTCAATTCCAGCGGACGACTTTCCAGCGTGGATGCGTGGCGTGCAAGATCCATCTCTATGCTGCCAGAGCGCAGTACCGAGGGTTGCTCTTCGGTAATTGACGCATCCAGTTTCATCTGACAGCGCCTGAGCATTGCCTTAACACGCGCCATCAACTCACGAACACCGAAAGGCTTGGATATGTAGTCGTCGGCTCCGAGTTCCAACCCTACCACACGATCCACCTCTTCGCTTTTAGCTGTAAGCATAAGGATAGGAACATTGCTCTCTTTACGCAGTATGCGGCAGACGTCCAAACCATCCAGTTTGGGCAACATCAGGTCCAGCAAAATGATATCGGGGTTTTCCTCACGCGCAACCTCAAGTGCTTTTGCGCCATCGGCTGCACTAAGTACGGTATAACCCTCTTTGGAAAGATTGTATTTCAGCACACCGGAAAGCGTTTGGTCATCCTCAACAACCAGCACCCGGGCAGTATTAGCGGACATTTCAGACATCAATCGCACCTTCCAGAAGAATTACTTCCTCGCACATTATAAAAGCGCACCGGCACATATGCAACACTTGTACCCATGTCCATCCGCCTCATTTTGTGAAAAAACTCTTCTATTTCTGTGTTTCTATCCAAGCAGACGCGTTTTTCAGCAACTCAGATGCACCCATATGTGCCGAACTGCCAGCCTCAACTCCGCCAAGCATAGCTGCCAGTTCATCTATGCGGGCACTGGCATCCAATACATCAATAGAACTAGTGGTGCGCTGGTGCGACTCAGCTTTACTCACACTGAAATGAGATGCGGCATAGACTGCAATCTGAGGCAGGTGTGTTATACAAACAACCTGATGATGCCGTGCCAGCTGCCATAGCTTTTTGCCAATGACATCGCCGGAGCGTCCGCCTACGCCGATATCTATTTCGTCAAAGACAAGCACGGGAGTAGCATCAGCCTGTGCCAATGCCACCTTGAGTGCAAGAGTAAAGCGCGACACCTCGCCGGTGGAGGCAATATCAGCCAATGGTTTGAGCGGCTCTCCCGGGTTTGTTGATGCCATAAACTGCACCTCATCGGCGCCATCTTTGGCGAAAGCCACCATCTTATCACCATACGGAATACCACCGGCAATTTCTTTTTGTGTTATTTGCACCCTGAAACGCACGTGTTGCATGCCCAAATCAGATAGTTCTTTCTCTACCGCTTTCTCAAAGCAGTCAGCGGCCTGCAGGCGTTTCTGCGACAACATCTGTGCTTGTTGCCCCATCTCAGTCTTTGTTTTTGTTATGTCGTTTTCCAAAAGTATCGTCTCTTCGCCTGCGGAATCAAGCGTGGCTAACTCCTCTTCAATTTCTCGCTGCTTTTGCAGAATGTGAGCAACTGATGCGCCGTATTTTTTTTTCAGTGTGTGTATCAGTTCAAGTCTGCTTTCAATTTCCTCAAGCTGAGCCGGGTCGTACTCAAGCCTCTCCTCATATGAGCGTATCTCCCGGGATACTTCTTCCATGCAGGTTGCTGCGGTCATTAGCGCATCAGCATGCGGCTTAAGCGATGGGTCCAATGCCACCAAGCCATTCATTGCACGCATGGCTTCATTGATGCGTGAAAGGGCAACCGATTCGTCCTCGCCGTTAAGTGCCTGATATGCATCATATGCCAAAGCCTTTAGCTTTTCACATGACGCCATCACGCGACGCTGCTGCTCCAGAACCTCTTCTTCGCCGTCTTTTAGTTTGGCACGGCAAATTTCATCATGCTGATAGCGTAATATCTCCTGACGATGCACACTTTCAGTCTCAGCGCGGCGAAGTTTTAACAACTCATCCTGTAAGAGGTATAGACGCGTTGCATTCTCAGCAAAAATGCCACGTTGGGCCGCCACATCGGCATAAGCATCCAAGAAGCTTAAGTGCTGCCTCTTATCAAACAATGAAAGGTGCTGGCTCTGCGCATGCACGTCGAGCAGCAACGCGCTTATTTCGCGCAGGAGCGCACGGGTAACTGCGCTACCATTTATGCGCATTACAGTCCGGCCCTGCCGCCGAAACTCGCAACTCATCAGCAAAACATCGTCATCAGACGCCACTCCATTTTGCTCAAGCAAAACATGCAGGTGCGGCAGTAGCGAATTATCAGGCAGTGAAAAGACAGCCTCTACACGGGATGAATCATCTCCAAAGCGGATGTTTTCATCATCAAGCTTGCCGGATAGCAGTGCCTCCACGGCATCAATTACCAGCGACTTGCCGGCGCCGGTTTCTCCGGTGATAACATTGAAGCCCTCACACGGCTGCCATGCGAGTTCGTCAATGATACCAAACGACTTTATTTTAAGCGCAACAAGCAAGCTTTTCCCCTTAAGCGAGCGCGATATTGTGTATCTTCACCTTCAGAGAGTGGCGTTGATTTACACTTTCAATATCGGTTATATTAAAGATGTGCACAGTATAACATGTAGCGAATTGTCATGATTAGTGTATTGAGTAAATCCGCATAATGTGTTGAGGAGGGCGCCATGGGAGCATGTGAACGTTCAAAAAACTTGGGCAATGAAAACCTTTGCAAATGTTCTTCAAAGGACTGCGACAAATGGGGCAAATGTTGCTCGTGTGTAATATATCACCGTACAAAAGGCGGCATTCCCGCCTGTTTTTTCCCTGAGGAGGCTGAAAAGACTGGCAAACGCAGCCTTGAGTTTTTCATTCAATCCGTAAGCGACGCAGCAAAATAAGCACTGCCGTGGGGTCGGCGTAATTTTTAGTCGTAATGCCCTTTGCATGACAGAATTTCGAGTGTATCGCTTTTTATTCAGTAAACAAAGCGGTTAGCATCATCAATGCGTCGGCTCCGAAATCCGTTGAGTTCACCTTTCATAGGAAATATCAATCAAACGTGTTGCAGAGTTTTCGTCATCAGGAGTTAAGTAACCGCAGATTAAAGCAGTCAAAAGCCACACCGCAGTTGCTGAGTTATCCAAAAACTCATTCCAACCACATTTGAGAGCCATTATACCCCGGAAT
>Ga0082212_10012642_pt1 | contig 10621 bp, 10 predicted proteins | sample TergutNt197P3_FD_71548 | JGI IMG/M metagenome (GOLD analysis project Ga0082212, IMG submission 71548) | Neocapritermes taracua P3 segment gut microbial communities from Petit-Saut dam, French Guiana - Nt197 P3 | ecosystem: Host-associated > Arthropoda: Insects > Digestive system > Gut ...
AAAGAGCTCCCAAAATATTTCTTGCCGCCACTGGCTCAATACTACAGCAGAACCACGGCTACTTGACAGAATCAACACAACGCATGCGCTTTTGATGTGGATTTTCAGCCCCGCACTCACTTATAATCTAAACCCGTATCTGGAGAGCATCTCGGTGGCGGCATAGCCAAGTGGTAAGGCAGAGGACTGCAAATCCTTTATTCCCCGGTTCGAATCCGGGTGCCGCCTCCATCTTCCCTCTCTTCAAGTGATCTGGCCCGGGTGGCGGAATTGGCAGACGCACGGGACTTAAAATCCCGAGGCCCTTAAAGCCGTGCGGGTTCGATTCCCGCCCCGGGCACCAATTCATAAAACTCCCGCAAATTATTTTGTGACCCAGCCCCGGAAATGGGGCTTTGCGTTTCCGCTATTCATAGTGGGCAAAGGCATTGGGCAATTTCGATCCTGCCTTCCACTATCCAGTACACAAGCCGGTTCACATCATCAATTCTCCGGCTCCAATATCCATGTTTGTCATGTTTGAGCGGTTCCGGTTTGCCGTATTTCATGGACTTCCCATGGCCGAAGCAAGCGGCTTTGATGAACGCAAAACCTATCTTAAGCGGAATTACTCGCCAACCCAAAGGCGCGACGTGTGCATAATTCGAAGGATTTCAACTTTGTCCGAAACCCTGTAAACCAAAAAGTACGGCAAATCCGGCATTACAAGCTCCCGCGTTTCCGGCAAGAGCCCTTGTCGCCCAGAATGCGGGAAAATCTCCAACCTATCAGCGGCGACAAAAAGCCGTGTGACAATTCGTTGGCCTGTCTCTCTATCGGCTCGTTCAATGTACCAACCCAAAATATCAACAAGGTCATCTTCGGCGGTTTGGGTCCATTCAATCAACATGAAAACCTAATTCCCGCACACGATCTTTCACCTCGGCATGGCTTTTTACTCGCCCGGCCGCAAGATCATCCACCCCTTTTTGTATTTCTACTTCGTACCAGGCAAGATAGTCCAAATACCGGGTGACAGCTTCCTTGATAAGCGCCGAACGCGGGCGCTTCATAGCAGCGGAGGTTTCATCCAGCCTGGTCAGAGTGTCCTCGTCAAAGCGGGTACTGATAGTCATCTGCATATAACACCTCCTGTACGACAAACGTAACACAAATCGACACCCTCAGACAACCTTCCCGGCAATAGCATGCCAGACGCCGCCGCTTGACCGATTTGATATCAATCATTACGATTAAACAAAAATCAAATAGAACAAAAAGAATCACAAACCTCGATTACGGAGGTAAGGCACGGCGCAAATAAAAACCAAAGTGCTGACCGCGCTTCATATTTATTTATAGAGTTGCCACCGCCAAGCGGAACAACGCCCAATTTATAGAGAGCAACCCGCTATGAAGACAGGGCCGGAGAATAGCTATGTTTGTATACTATCGCTATTTTTCATAAACAAAATACAGATGTATATGTTACAAACATGGATGCAGTCGCGCTCCATACAAGGTAATCATTGAGTCTACATGAATAAAAAATAAATGTTTGCCGGCGAACAAGAAAAATAACGAAAACTGTTTGAGGTATTTATGCGACTGACATTGCTTGTTTTAGCTGCTCTTTTTCTGATTACTTCGTGCGCTTCGCATAAATACAATAAAACGCTGGAAGGTTTGCATGGCGCTTCCATTGACCAGGCCGTCGCCGTGCTCGGAGAGCCGACCAGCAAGGAAGCCGGTGTTTTTGTCTGGAACAAAGAACGCATGCAAAGAGGAGGAGGCTATTACCATCAAACATACCAAACTACCTATAGGCAAGGACCGCGCGGGGAGCGAATAATGGAACAGCGCCCACAGCGACATTGGGTAGCCCCTTATGAACATCGCCTTTGGTGCGACACAGCCATTCATTTCTCCGACACGGGGATCATAACCAATCATATAGCCGAGGGCAATGATTGCAAATTGCCAAAGAAATCTGATGATTAAGCGCTCAAAATAAGAGTATTGCGCGTATTACGCTTATTTTCTATATATTTGCCAAGTAGAGTTTATATCTTTTCTTTCCGCGACGCCTCCGAGTGGCAAAGTCGCAATAGACGATACGGATGTGTCATGCAAATAAACTTTATGCAACGACACCACCATAGCATCTTTCTCTTCATGGGAACCTCCACACAAGAATTGCCACATCCCATCATCAGCATCATGAGAAACATAAAGTATTGGTTTATTATCTTTTATTACATGACAACAGATAATTGCTGCTATGTTTTTTGCATCGATAAATGGATATTTCAAATTCAAACTTTTGTCATTATCTTTGCCAAACACTTTACCTAGCAAACACATTTTCTTGCTCTCCCAAAAGACAAATCATCTATATCGTTCACTTTATCGCCTTATTGTATCTTTTAAAACTCAGACACTACTATTTTTAATAAAGGAAGTTTTATTTAACCGATAACCGCTCCAAAAGAGATTCGTGCCTTTTTTAGTTATCCGTCCGCGGGTTCAGGCACGCTCAGACGCTCCGAAACAAACCCCAACAGGCGCTCCAAAGCGGCTTCAAGTACTTCTTGAGCAGCGGGGCTTAAACCCTCCGAGAACGGCTCCAAAACCTGGGCTCGCATTCCAAGCACATACCCTTGCGGCGAGGCGTTAAAGCAGGAGTGCGCGATGTGGAGAATTTCTTCCGGAGGCACGCTGTGCGAGGTGAACTCAACTATATGCTTGGCGACGACAGGCTTTAAGTAAAACGGCTCCGGACAGGAAGAATCCGCGTCCGCAAACACTACAACATCGTACTCCGCTACCATCGCGGCATGCTCGATGGATAGCTGGTAGTCGGCTTCAACCGTTACGCCGGGGATTGCCAGCGCTTCCAGGCGTTCAGCCAGCGCGGGACCAAGACCATCGTCCGAGCGCCCCGGATTGCCGTATCCAATGACGAGGATTTTCATCCGCCGCCACTATGTTTCGTTTGGTCCGCTTCCCCGAACCCGGCGATCCACCAACGCGCCGCCCGCGTCATACACTTCCACGGACAGCGGCATACTCCCCAGCGCATGCGTCGCGCAGGAAAGGCATGGGTCATAAGCGCGGATGGCAACCTCGATATAGTTCAAGAATTTCTCAGGAATATCCTTACGGCCGCTTAAGTGGTCTTTCGCCACCTTGGTGACAGCGCGGTTCATCGGCTCGTTGTTGCTTGTCGTGGACACGATAAGGTTGCACATCGTTACCATGTCGTTGCGGTCAACACGGTAATGGTGTAACAGAGTCCCGCGTGGAGCCTCCACTATGGCAACAGCTTCCTCGCGGCGCGGCCCGGAGGAAAGAAGATCTTTTCCCTGGAGGTCGGGATCGTTAAGGAGGTCTCGAATCTTTTCGACGGAATGAAGCACCTCTATCATGCGAGCCCAGTGGTAGCACATGGTGATATTGTTGGCGCCCTGCTGCAGCTCACGAAACTCCTTGTGGGCCGCGCAAGCCTCTTCCGTATCAATAAACGAGGCGGTATTCATACGCGCCAACGGCCCCACCCGGTACCAGCCGTATTCCGGCCCAAGATCTTTAAGGAACGGGAACTTCATGTAGGACCACGGGCGCACCTCCTCCATCAACACTTCGAGGTAGCGCTGAACGTTTACGTCAACCAGGATCATGTTGCGGTCTTTGTCTACCGCCCGCAAGACGCCGTCATACAGGTCAAGAGCGCCGTCGGACTCACGAACCAGCGACAGGTGGTTGGATTCAAACGAGCCAAATGGAGCCAGTTCGTCGAAATGCTCCTTTGTATAGTCTCGGGCGATGTCCACCGCCCCGCGCGACCATATCATCATCTGGTCTATACTTTTAAGCAGCTCGTCACGGTCCTGGATCGATAAGTTCTTGTTTACGCCTCCGGGAATCGCGCCTGTGCCATGGATTTTTTTGCCGGCTGTCGCCTTTACAACCTCCTGTCCGTACTTGCGCATCATCACGCCCTGTACCGCAAGATCGGGATATTTGGCGGCCAGATTGATGATATTGCGCTGCTCCACCGGCGCGGCAAAGCCGCTTTCCGCCGTGCCTTCCGTTCCGAACAGGAAGTCGGGGGCCGACAGATGGAAGAAATGCAGAGCGTGGCTTTGCAGCATCTGCCCGTAATGCATCAGCCTCCGTATCTTTTCCGCCGTCGGCGTGAGCTGCTCTCCACCAACGATCCGGTCCATCGCCTTGGCCGCGGCCAGATGATGGCTTACCGGGCAAATCCCGCACAGCCGCTGGACGGCAACCGGAATCTCCCAGAAAGGTCTCCCGAGGATAAACCGCTCAAAACCGCGGAATTCCACGATGTGAAGCCGCGCCCGATCCACCACGCCGCTGTCGTTCAGGTGGACCGTAACCTTCCCATGCCCTTCCACCCGGGTAAGCGGGAGAATCGTATATTTGGTTCCTTTGGCCGCCATATTCCGTATCCTTCCAACTAATCGTACTTGTGATTTTTGTAGGCAATCACCGGCGCTTTACCGGAAAGCAGGGCCACCAGCACATCCCACAGGGCGTCGGCCTGCGGCGGGCATCCGGGGATGAAGTAGTCTATCTTCACCACCTCGTGGCACGGGTAAACGCGATTCAGCAGAAGCGGTATCTCCGGATCGTTCGGGATCTTGTTCAACGGGTTATAAACTCCCGGACTTTTCAGGTAGGCCTCATCGAGGCATTCCTTGAGCGGAATATTATTCCGCATGGAGTTAATGCCACCGGTAATGGCGCACTCTCCGACGGAGATCAAAACATCACAATTCTTCCGGAAGCTCTCCAGCACCTCGACATTGTCCTCGTTGCAGCACCCTCCCTCTACGATGCCGACGGCGCAGCGGCTCTGGAAGTCTTTGAAGTCATTGATTGGCGAGCGGTCAAACTCGACCAGTTCGGCAAGCTTCAAAATCCGGTCATCTATGTCCAGCAGGGACATGTGGCAGCCAAAACAGCCCGACAGACTGACGGTTGCAATGCGCGTTTTGGCCTGCATCTACCTGTCCCCCTTTCCGGGCTCGATATCATCGCCGATAGGCGCCTCGTCGTATCTCCGGAGCCCCACCGGGGTCTCGTACCCCACGCGCTTGCGCACAAGCGCGCCGACGGGACAAACGGAGACCGCCTCGTCGGTAACTTTCAGGTCTGTTTTGGCAAGAGAGTCGCCGTTAACCTGTAACCGCTTCCGAATTCCCCGGCCAATGAACTGGAATACGTTTTTGCTATCCATCGACTGGGATGCCTGCACACAGCGGCCGCACAGGATACAGCGATTATGATCGACATAGACATGCGGATGCGACATGTCGATTTCCCGCTTCGGATACAAAAACTGATACTTTGGAACCGCTATCCCGAAACGATACGCCAGCGCCTGCAACTCGCAAAACCCGCTCTTTTCACAAAACATACAGAAGTGGTTTCCTTCGACAAACAGCATGTCGATGATGTTGCTCCGGTATTCCTCAAGCTCCGGCGTATTGTTCTCGACAACAGCCCCTTCTATAACGGTCTGAACGCACGCCGCCTGAATACGCCCGTTAACCTTGACCGAGCAGACCCGGCAGCTTCCGTGCGGCACAAGATCCCTGTAGGCGCATAGTCGTGGAATGTATATCCCGGCGGCATCAGCCGCTTTCAGAATACTTTGCCCTTTTATGGCTTGTACGGTTACGCCGTCTATCGTAAACGAGATGCGACTCATCTCTTCCTCCGGCCTCTCATTCCATTTTTAAATCAAAACTGCTTCACGCAATTTTGATTTATGCGGCTTCGGCAAAAACGCGGTCTTGTCTTGCCGCTCGAAATGTTTCGTAATTTCAATCCCAAATGAACTTTTCAGTTTTCATCTGGAATCGAAATTATACGTATTTTGACTGCCGTCCGACCCGCAGTTCGGCGTCGATGACCGCCTTGGACAAGTCGAACTCCGGAAGCAGCCCCGGCTTGCGCTCCGCCACAAATCCTCCCGATGCGTCACCGAAAATCTCAAGCGCGCCAAGCACCGGGTTTGGCGCCGCCTGCCCGAGCCCGCAACGGCTCATATTGATGATGAAGTTGGAAAGATCGCGCATTCTGTCGAGATCGGCGGGTTCACCCGTGCCGCTGATAACCTTATGAACCAGGTTCTTAAGCAGTGTCAGACCGACACGGCATGGCGTACAGTGACCGCAGCTCTCGTCGATGAAGAAATCCAGATAGTGTTCCGCGATCTCCAGCTTGTTTCTTGCGCCGTTAAAGATGATGATTGCTCCGCCGGTGGCAAGGTCGTCGTAGCATATCTGGCCATCCAGCCGGACTTGCCCGATCATTTGCCGGCAAGGACCGCCGATCAGGAGGCTGCCTACGTTTTCCGCCTCGGACAGCTCGATCAGCTCCCTGGTCGTGATTCCAAACGGCACCTCATAAACTCCTGGTTTGCGGCAGTCGCCGGAGATGCTCAAAACCTTGGTGCCGGTAGTGTTCGCCGAACCGATAGAGGCAAACCACTTTGCTCCTTCGAGAAGAATCCTTGAGACGCAGCAAAGGGTCTCGACGTTGTTTACGATCGTCGGACGTTTCAAATACCCCTCTTGCGGTGGGAACGGCGGGCGGTTTTTCGGATCACCCCTCAATCCCTCGCAGGAGCTGATAAGAGCGGTCTCCTCGCCGCAAATATACGCCCCGGCGCCCAACTGTATCCGTATATCGAAATTAAACCCTTTCTTTCCGAGTATGCCCCGGCCCAAAAACCCTTGCTTTAATCTTCCTTCGATCTTGCTTTGAAGGTAAGGCATGAGGTATCGGTACTCCGCGCGCAGATAGATAATCCCCGTGTCGCTCCCAACAGCGTATCCGGCGATCGTCATGCCTTCGAGAAGCTGTTCGGCGCACTCGGTCAGAAGAACACGGTCTTTGAAGGTTCCAGGCTCCCCTTCGTCTGCGTTGCAAATGACATAGCGCTTTTCTCCCGGCGTATTTGCGGCAAGTTCCCATTTGAGCGCCGTGGGGAAACCCGCGCCTCCGCGCCCTCGAAGTTTTGACTCCTTGATCTCGCTGATTACGTCGGAGGGAGCAAGCTCAAACGCTTTCAGCAGCGCTTTGCCGGGCTCAAACGGAGCGAAGTGGACCGGACCGCGCATCCGGATATTATTCCTGACCATAGAACGAACCAGAGGATGCTCGTTGTTGCCGTTACCCACCATGGTTACCAGTTGCTGCGGATCGAGATGCCTTCTCAAGTCCCGCACGAGCTGGCGCCCGCGCTCCGGCGTAAGGTGTGTCACAACCACGGAGTTTACAAGCGCGGCGGGAGCCTGGTCGCTCATCCCGATACACGGAGTATCGGTCAGGGTGATGGCGCCGTCAGGCGTGGTCTCGCCCATCGTAATTCCCAGTTCCCGCGCCATGGCTTCCGCCACTTCGCTATACCCCTTCATCCAGTCAACGATATCGCTGCAAAGACGGATAACGACCTTGCCCTGCGGTTTCACCGACAGAAACGAATAGAAAGTAACAAGGCTTTCGACCTCAACCCGCTGCGTGCCGACCGCGCGGGCGATCTCTTCCATGGCTTCGTGCGATACGCAACCAAACCGCTCTTGCACCGCGATAGCGATATCCATCAACCGGGTACGGTCGTTCCCGAACTTATTGCATATATTGGCTGTTATATGTGCCGTTCCCTGTTTCAATCCCGCCTCCCCATGCAGAGTTTTCGCTCCGCCGCATCCCGTTCGGCCTTTATCTTTACCGTTTTATACATGCCTGGCGCTTACCCCGTTTCTGTTATTTTACGGGATCATCCTTCGCTGTGGATGAAAAAAAGCCCCCGGAAGCATTCTGACTCCAGGGGGCTTTTTCATTATTACATGGAGCGGGCGACGAGATTTGAACTCGCGACTTCGACCTTGGCAAGGTCGCACTCTACCGCTGAGTTACGCCCGCATGATAGGGAGCTATTTTAGGCGAAAGCCAAACAGCATGTCAATGTTTGAAGAGTTCTTTCACGAACCTAAAAAAATAGTCCAGACCAGACCAGATGGTCATGACAACCCCGGCGGCAAGAATGTAAAACCCGATTTCGTGAACAGGAAGTTTAAAGGTCGGGTAATGCAGTATGAGCATCGCCACGCTTACGTTTAACAGTACGGTCTTCCATTTCCCCAGCGGCGACGCCGCAATGACTACCCCTTCCGTGGCAGCCAGCCCCCGCAAAGCGGTAACGCCGATTTCACGAGCTACGATGATTACCGCCATCCAGGCCGGAACACGCGCCACGGGAATAAGCATAATCATGGCGGCGCATATGAGCAGCTTGTCGGCGAGAGGATCCATAAGCTTTCCCAAGTCGGTGATCATTCGGTACTTGCGCGCCAGGAAACCGTCGAAGAGATCTGTCACCGCGGCGCACACAAAAATAAAAAACGCCGCGACCGAGCGGTCTCTCGGAATAGATCTTTCGGAATCCGCGATCAGAAGAAACACCACCGCAGGGATAGCCACTATCCTTGCAAGCGTCAGAATATTTGGGAGGTTCAGCCGGGAAGATTCTTTCATTCGGTAGAGGAATACTGGCGATAAAGTGTCAAAACGCGTTTAACGTATTCGCGAGTTTCCTTATAAGGAGGAACGCCGCCGTGTTTCCGTACAGCGTTTGGTCCGGCATTATACGCGGCCACGGCTTTTGTGATATTGCCGTCGAAGGCAACAAGAAGCCCCTTGAGGTACTTGATGCCTCCTTCCACATTTTCGAGCGGATCGAACGGGTCTTTCACGTCCATTTGAACCGAGGTGAAGGGCATGAGTTGCATCATTCCTTGCGCGCCTTTGGAGGAAACAGCGGTCCGGCGGCCATCCGACTCCGCCTTGATGATCGCGTGTACGAGCGCGGGAGACATGCCATGTACTTTACAATAATGCTTAACATATTCGCTCAGCCAGCTATTCCGGTCGTATCCGCCCTTTCTCCCCTGGGTTTTGTATAGCGGAGACGCGGATGGAATTTCTCTCATGTAAAGACGATATTCCTTGTTATGCTTCATATTGGAGAAATGGACAACGCCTTCCGGGTCTTCGTAACGATAGATATCCGCGTTACCAATAACCGGCAAGAAAAGTACGGATATTATGAAAAGGCATCGTAAATAAAACATAACTTGCGTATTTTATTAGAGTCTTTCATATAAGTCAATTTTGAGCATTCCGGGGAGACCATTGACACAAAAAGTTTCGAAATTCCTGGTAATCGGAAGCGGAATCGCAGGCTTAAGCTTTGCCTTGCGGGCCGCCTCCAAAGGATCCGTCACCATCATCGCCAAGAAGGAAGCGTCCGAGTCCAGCACCAATTACGCTCAGGGAGGCATCGCCACCGTATGGAGTGGCGAGGATTCTTTCGAGTCGCATATTGAAGACACGCACATGGCGGGCGCGGGTTTGTGCAGCCCCGAAACGGTCGATATGGTCATACGCGACGCCCCGGCAAAGATCCGGGAATTGATGGACTGGGGAGTGCGGTTTACGCGGCAAACCGGCAAGAAAGAATATGATCTCCACCGTGAAGGCGGGCACTCTACCCGCAGAATATTCCATATAGAGGATTTCACGGGGCGGAAGGTGGAAAAAACATTGCTGGACCGGGTGGCGGAACATCCGAAAATCCGGCTTCTGGAAAACCACGCCGCGATCAACCTCATAACCAGTCAAAAAATCTCCATTGACCGTCGGCACCCGGAGGAAACACTGGGAGCATACGTCCTGGATCAGAAAACCGGAAAAATTCATACTTTCCTTGCCGACGCAACCATACTCGCCACCGGCGGCGCGGGAAAAGTTTATCTGTACACAAGCAACCCGGACGTCGCAACCGGCGACGGTATCGCCATGGCATACCGGATCGGCGCGACAATCGCAAACATGGAATTCGTCCAGTTTCACCCAACATGCCTGTTCCATCCTCACGCCAAGTCGTTCCTTATATCCGAAGCGGTACGCGGAGAAGGAGCGATCCTGATAAACCGTAAGGGAAAACGCTTCATGGAGCAGGCCCACAGAATGAAGGAGCTGGCCCCTCGCGATATCGTCGCCCGCGCGATCGACAAGGAACTCAAACGCAGCGGCGAGGATTGCGTCTTTCTGGATATTCGCCACAAAGGGAAAGCGTTCATCCGAAAAAGCTTTCCCAACATCCACCAGACATGCCTTTCTTTCGGAATCGACATGACGAAAGAGCCGATCCCGGTCGTCCCGGCGGCGCACTACCAGTGCGGAGGAGTGCTCACAAACCTGGATGGGGAAACAAGTATCCCCCGGCTGTTCGCTATCGGAGAATGCGCCTGCACAGGACTTCACGGGGCCAACCGCCTCGCCTCCAACTCGCTGATAGAAGCGCTGGTGTTCTCCGACCGGGCCTTCCGCCGCGCGTCCGAAGCCTACGCCGGAAAACCGCGGCCCAAGATCAACATCCCGAAGTGGAATCCGGGCAAAGCCCAGGAACCCGACGAGGCGGTTGTGGTCACGCAAAACTGGGAAGAGATCCGGCGGGTCATGTGGAACTATGTGGGTATTGTGCGGTCAAGCAAACGGTTGTCGCGCGCGCTGGGCCGGATCGAGATGCTGCACAGGGAAA
>Ga0082212_10012643_pt1 | contig 10621 bp, 10 predicted proteins | sample TergutNt197P3_FD_71548 | JGI IMG/M metagenome (GOLD analysis project Ga0082212, IMG submission 71548) | Neocapritermes taracua P3 segment gut microbial communities from Petit-Saut dam, French Guiana - Nt197 P3 | ecosystem: Host-associated > Arthropoda: Insects > Digestive system > Gut ...
GCGACTTGATTGATTCTTTCCTGAAAGCAAATCCCAAAATTATTCCCGGCAACAGCCGGTACGAAGCAGATTTGTCGGCGGGAATGCAGGAAAGCAACGAAAATGCCACCGAAACGCTTGCCGACATATATGCCGCGCAAGGGCACAAAGACAAGGCTATTGAAATCTATCAGCAATTAATTTTGAAATATCCGGAAAAACATATTTACTTTGCAGCCCAAATTGATCGATTAAAAGAAATAGTAAAATTAAGTTAATAACCATGTTTTATACGTTAATAACCATACTCATTGTTGCTGTTTGCGTGTTTTTAGTTCTCATCGTGCTGGTACAAAATTCCAAAGGCGGTGGATTAGCAGCCAATTTTGCGGCGTCGAACCAGATAATGGGAGTACGCAAAACAGCCGACTTTCTCGAAAAAGCAACATGGACGCTTGCCGGATCGTTAGTCGTATTGTGCATATTGGCAGCGTTTGTTCTTCCCTCATCCCGCAATGCGGGATCCAAATCTATTTTGGATTCGCAAATTGAAAATACCGCTGATCCCGGCTCCATACCCTCGTTCCCGACGTCAATACCAACGATACCCGAAACGCCGGAAAACCAATAGCTAATTACAGCGAATACGGGGATTATTCTGCTCGCAGTCAGGTTTTGTGTTCGGACAAGGTTATACCTTGTCCGAAATATCTTAGCATGTTTAACTTGTCGCCATATCTGGACGAGGTACAACATTATTGCTGTATTTATTTCATTGACGTTTCCTTCCTAAACTCTGCCAATGCATCATAAAATGCCTCCACGTTTTCGAGCGGGGTATGCGGCGGAACATCGCAACCGGACGACAATACAAAATTTTTGTACGCGGCGGTCTGCTCCAGCAGGTTCTTTGCCGATTGCTTCACCTGTTCGGGTGTAGACATTTTGAAAACGCCGACAGGATCAAGATTCCCCATCACTAATACATCCGAAGGACATGTTTCCAGCGCATCCAACATGTTCATGGCGTTGCCGAAATGGTATCCGTGCGCGCCGGTAAACAGCATCGCCTGAGTACAATGCCCGCTGTTGCCGCAGTTGTGCAGGATTACCGAAAAACTGTCGTCCTGAAGCGCATCAACTATTTGTTTCACATACAGAGATGAATATTGCCGGCAATCGTCATTTGAAAGCAGACCCGCAGCAGGTTCGGCAATCACAACCCCGTTGACGCCGGATGTTTTCAGGGCGTGGCAATATCCGATAAGGAACTGTGTACATTTTTCCAGCAATAAATTAATGGCGTCCGGTTCGATATAAATTGCCATCATGATTTCCGTCATATCGTAAAGGCGACCGGCTAATGAATAGGGACCGATACATCCTCCAAGTACAGGTTTATCGGCGATGGCGGAAACCGTGAGTTGATTTGCCAGCAAATACTGGGGAATCCTGCCTGCCGAAAGCGAAGGGACAGGCAATTGCTGTATTTCATCGAAACTGCTCACCAAACGGTGGCTTACGTCGGGCATTCCGTCTTTCGAAAAATTGACGGCACAGCCAAATGCTTCGGCTTCTACCGTCAAATCCATGATGACCGTAGATGCAGCTGACGGATAACGGTCGTTCAGCATCCTGATGGCTTCGGCGTGTATGTTCCCGTCGGTAACGGCGTCCTGAACGGTCTTCCCGATCATTTCGATACCGGGGTGCGTCATAATCGGGATAGCGATGCGTCCGGTGTTGCTGATAACGTCTGTTATCCAATTTTTCATGTCTATATTCATATTGCTTGAATGTTTGCTTGCAAGAGTGCGCGTAAATTATCCGTTGTAACGCCCGGAGGCATTCCGCCTGCACAGGAAAGGATAAAGCGCGATTTGTCGTTCAATTCGCTGAGCAGGGTCGAAGTGGCATGTTTCACCAAATCTGGAGTACCTGCCGCCAGCACGTCCCGCGGAGGAATGCTTCCCAAAACGGTAAGCCTGTTACCGGTAGCCTTCTTTATCTCGTTGATATTCATCTGAATGCCGGGGTTATACAGGTTGACGCCCATGTCGGGATAATACTTCACCGAAACCCTGAAATCGGCGTCGTTGTGGAAAAACCTGACTGTTGAAGACGATTCGTCATAAATTTCCCTGATATACGGAAATCCAAATGTCAGGAAATCATCTTCGCCCACAAATCCGACAATATCATCGAGCATCAGTATCCCGTCAATGCTGGGGAAAGTTTGCCGTTGCAGTTTGTGCCAGTGTTTCAGAAAGTCGGTAATGATGCGCATCAGGCGGTGAATCCTGTCGGGTTCCATCACAATTGCCATCATCAGTTCTGTGGCGCCCATCAGGAATGATGCGATATTCAAGGGACCGCGCGATACGGAAAATCTGATGCGGTGTCCTGCCGATTCGATTGCCGGTTGAGCCTTTACCAGCCGGTTGAGCATAAAGGGCAGCAACCCGTCAGTTTCGGGGTTCGGCATCGTTAAACTGTCAATATCTTCGGGCTGTCGGATGATTTTATCGGCGAAAGGAAATTCGTTTTTCCAAAAAATACATTTTGCGCCAAAAGCAGACGGTTCGGTACACATCCCATACTCGCTCCAAAAACCGGGGAGGAACATCGCTTCGGGAAAAGCCTCGATAGCCGCAAGATTGGCTTTCAGCCACAATTCATCGTTCGAAAAATAATCCAAAAGGGAAATTCCATACCAGTTGAACAACCAGGGACTGTCCACAATAAAACCTGCCGGCACGCCGTGCAACGTTTCCCCATTGATTACCGAAACAAGGGTATTCCATTGAAAATCCGTCATAAGCAATTGATTATTTTTGATTGATTTTTTAAAACTTCAAAACCTCAAACTCCAAACTTCACCGCTTTCACTTTCAATCCTGTTCCCGACTGCTGCCGTACGCAAACATCCCGCCAATTGAGCAACAGGCATAACGGAAACACAACTAAATAGTAAAACGGTAAAATGATAAAAAAGATTTTCGATACGCGAAGCATCAGCATCGGGTATTTCATGGAGAGTAGCCACGAGATGTGTCCGAAACGTCCATACGTGTATTGTACATCTACTTCCTGAAAGCCTGCTTCCACGAGTTTTTGGCGTATCTCATCCGCGCCGTATCCATCGCGGACGTGCTCGCCGATGAATGAACCGTGGTGGTTTCCGGCATCGGAACCGCCCCTGTCCGAAGGCGTGGAAATCAGCAATACGCCGCCCGGCTTGAGAGAGGCGCAAATATTCCTGAACACTGCCGCATCATCCGGAATGTGCTCCATCACGTCCACCGAAATTGCGAGATGATAATGATCCGGCTCGCAAAATGCGGTCAGATCGGCTACCTCAAAACGAACACGGTTGTTTAGACCTGTCTGCGTAAAGAAACGGTTACAGTCTTTCACCTGTTCTTCCTTGACATCCACTGCCTTGATTCGCCATTTGCATCCCAGTTTTGACATGTAGTACGTGTATTGCCCAAAACCCGCGCCGGCGTCAAGTATCGAAACATCGGCAGGCAAGGTTTTCCTGAGTCGGCGCAATTCCCTTTTGATATGCCATGCCCGCAGCAGCAGCAAATCGAGCATCCTGTAAAAGCATTTTCGCAGTATCGGATGGCGGTTGAAAACGTTGCCGAGCGTTCGTTTGACGTGGTCGTACTGCATCCGGCTACTTCAAAAGTTCGTCAATATGTTCGGCATAATCCAGACTGTCATCAACAAAAAAGGCTATTTCGGGAACGATACGCAACTGATGCCGTACTCTTTTACCAAGTTCCAGACGGATATGCTTTACGTGATGCTGCAGGTTATCAAGGATTTTTCCGGCTTCTTCCGACGGGAATATGCTAAGGTATACTCTGGCAAGACTTAAATCGGGGCTCATGCGTACCACCGTAACGGTAATCATCCTGCTCTGAGTGATTTCGCGGGTTGCGTGCATGAATATATCGCTCAAATCCTTCTGTATCAGCCGTGCAACTTTTTGCTGTCGTGTGGTTTCCATAACAAATCAAATTGAGCCGGCAAAGTTAGTGAAATTAAGTGTACTTTTGCATTGAAAAATATTCTTTGGAGTGTCTTCTTCAATTCTTCTCATCGTTTTTCTTCTTTACGCGCTTTCTCTTTTCCTGATTAGCCGGTACACTTCGCGTAAAGCCAGCTATAAAGTATTTTACCTGGGTAACCGGCAATCGCCTTGGTACGTTGTGGCTTATGGTATGGTTGGCGCATCGCTTTCAGGGGTTACATTCCTGTCGCAGCCGGGCTGGGTGGGCAGTACGCAGTTTTCGTACATGATGATGGTGTTCGGTTATGTGGCTGGATATGCCGTGATTGCGCTGATACTGTTGCCGCTGTACTACCGGCTCAATCTTACATCCATATATACTTATCTTGAGCAGCGGTTTGGCGTTTTCACCTATAAAACCGGCGCATCGTTTTTTATCCTGTCGCGGGGCGTGGGCGCAGCATTGCGATTGTTTCTTTCTGTGTTTGTGCTCGATATGTTTGTTTTCGCTCCTTTGGGCGTTCCGTTTTGGTTAGTAGCGTTTATATCCGTGATGCTGGTGCTGCTGTACACGTTCAAGGGAGGTATCCGCACGATTGTGTGGACTGACCTCCTGCAAACCACTTTCATGCTGCTTTCGGTTGCCGTAACGATATATCTGATATGCAAGTCGCTGGGATGGGGTTTTTCGGGGATGATTTCCAATGTGTGGCGCAGCGATTATTCCACGATAATGATTACCGACTGGACAGACCCGCGCTTTTTCATGAAACAGTTTCTCAGCGGGGTTTTCATCACCATTGCCATGACGGGGCTCGATCAGGATATGATGCAGAAAAACCTCAGTTGCCGCAACCTGCGCGACGCTCAGAAAAACATGTTCACTTTCAGCGGAATATTAGTTGTTGTCAATATCATGTTCCTGTTGCTGGGCGCCATGCTGTATTTTTACGCAGGGGCTAACGACATTTTCGTAACATCGTCCGACAGCCTTTTTGCCGCCATATCCATTCACCACTTGGGCGCTTTTGCAGGAATTGTATTTCTCATAGGGCTGATTGCGGCGGCATATACGAGCGCCGACGGTGCGCTTACCGCGCTCACCACATCTTTCTGCATTGACATTATCGGGTTGAACAAACGCGAATTACCCAATCACCGGAAGTTTCGCATCCGCTACATGATACATTTTCTGTTTGCCATGCTGTTTCTGTTATTGATGATACAGTTCAAACAACTGGACGACAAAGCGATTATCGACCGTTTCTTCACCATTGCAGGCTATACTTACGGACCCTTGCTGGGGCTGTACAGTTTCGGGCTGTTTACGCGATGGCACGTCCGCGACCGCATGGTTCCGCTGATTGCCATCGCTTCGCCATTCATTGCCTTTGTATTGGACAGTCATTCCGTGCAATGGTTCAATGGTTACCGGTTCGGTTTCGAGTTGCTGATCGTTAATGGGTTCATCACTTTTGCGGGGCTGTGGCTGTGTAGGAAATAATATTTATCTTTGGCGCCAATTAATCATCAAACAATTATTCAAATCATGAACAGACGTCAATTTATCAACAGGAGTGCGGCATTGTTAGCTGCAGGCAGTATTGCCGGTCAGGAAATGTTTGCTGCGGCTGCAAAGCCCAACAAAGGTCGTATCGGTATACAGTTATACAGTATCAGGGATGAGTTGCCCAAAGATTTCGTAGGATCGTTGAAGAAACTTTCGGCAATAGGCTATTCGGCGGTGGAGCCATACGGTTTCAACGGCGACAAATTTTTCGACCGAACCATGAAAGAGTTGAGCGTATTGGTGAAAGATATGGGCATGACCATATCGGGTACGCACACCGGATCAAGGTTGTTACCGGAGGATACCAACGCTCCGGAATGGGATTTTTGGAAAAAATGTGCCGCTGAACTCAAGTCAGGTGGAGGAAAATGGGCGATACAGGCCGGTTTTCCGGGAGCCAGCAGAACTTTGGACGACCTCAAGCGCATCGCTGCACATTTCAATCGTGTGGGCGAAGTATGTAAAAAAGGAGGAGTGAAATTCGCTTTCCATAATCATCATGCTGAGTTCGGCAAAGTTGAAAATGAGGTAATCCTTGATTTCATCATCAAAAATACTGACCCAAAACTGGTTTTTTTCCAGTTGGATCTGGGACACACTGTTAACGGCGGCGGCGATTGTGTCCGTTATATCCGCGACTTTCCCAAACGTATTCCTCTATGGCACGCATCAGATTTTGACGCTGTAACCAGAAAATATACCGAGGTGGGCAAAGGCAGCGTACCATACAAAACTTTGTTCGGACTGCCCAAACTTGCTTTGGAACAACTTACAGTAGAACAGGAAACCGGAGGTGATATTTTTGTTTCATGTAAAGCTGATTTTGATTATCTGAAGAAGTTCAAGTGGACAAAAGTGTAAAATTTTCATTTCTAAGGAATTATAAATTAGGCTGTAGTTAAAATTAGCGTTGTATATTTCAAATACTTTCTTACCTTTGCTCCGAATAATGAGATACAGGATGAATAATCAGGGAATATTATTATCAGCCAAGCTACTGTCTATCACAGATCAAGCACGTTTGGTATCAGAATTTTCAGTCCAGTCTCAAGAAGATTACCTTTCAAGTTCGCACTTCCGCTCCCCCCCTTGCGCCAAACCGCCAGTTAGGTGCAGTATTTTTGTTTACGATATCCACATTGATATTATTTCTATTGTCCATCCTTTCTTTGTTTTTCTTATTAAGTAATCAACTCCCCCAGTACCAAAACTATGAAATATCTTATATGTGTTTTTCTTTTTATCAACTTTAAACAATGGAGAGAAGCTCATCTCTCTTGGGTTCATGTTATATGGTTTAGCCCTATTCTGATATTCATTTGGTGTTATGAAAATTACTCTGTATTTTCGGGGTTGGATTCCCATTAAATCCTTATCATCTGTTATGATGAATACTGTTTCTGTAGAATCTGTTACATTATATGTCGTGTTTTCATTAAACAATAATTTTCCAATTCCTTTTTTATTTTTCCAATCTATCTCATCGTTTAAGATTGCTTCATAAATTCTTGTTTTCTCTGTTCGAGGATAATGTACTCTTGGATTCATATCCAAATTATCGGGAATGCCGTCTCCGTTGGTATCTTTATTATACTTGTCTAAATACAGTTTATCTTCAAGAATATCTGTTAGTCCATCACCGTCGCTGTCTTTTGCTATGACATTCATATCAAAAACAAGATAAATACCGTCTTTCACACATTCAAAATCAGCCCCGATTGGGTGAGAAAAACCGGAAAGTTGCCTAAACATACATGCGTCAATCTCCAATTTGTTTTTGTCTTTAATCAGTGGTCTTTGGGAATAATGTTTTACAAAAACAGGTTGTCCCTGCACTATTCCTGTATAATAATAACTCCAATCTTTGCCACTATTTTCAGAATAAGCAATCCAAATTCCGGGACCTCCACCATAAAATAACGCTTCATAGTCATAACTTGTATAAATAAACGCTTCAATACTATCTTTTTTTTCGTGCTTTAAAATACTATATTTTTCAACTTTTCCAATATATTCTATTTGAGAAAACATAGATTCATATAACGATTTATATAACCCTTCTACTACATTGTTAATAGAATCCGGCAATTCTTTTGAATTTTGATATATAGGAGCAACTATGGAACGAATTTTTTCATGAACAGCATCTTCTATTTTTCTTATAGAATCTTGATATGGCGTCAGATATTTATCAGGCGAATAAGGTTCATAATTTAATCCGCTTTCGTGTATTTCATAATACTCCGATTTAAAACCTAATATAAATGCGGTGTCTAATGGTTTAAAAGGGACATAATTTATGTTTTTATAATACTCATCTTCCTCCTTACTCGAATAGTTATCTTCTTGTGCATATAAATTTGCACAAAGTACAATTGTCAAGAATATCAAAAATGGTTTTTTCATAAACTCCTTTCTTTATTTTTTTTAACTCAGTTTCATTTGTGGGCGTTTATTAATATTTTGTTTCTGTAATAATAATAATTATCATTCCTGATTTCATATATGAAATGGAATAATAAAATTAAATAAAAATAGGGATTTTAACTTATGAGAAAAATTATTCTATCAAATTTAAATAAACACTATGGTTTCTTTTAAAACTTGTCCGTTGGAGTCGGTTCCGTATATTTTTATACCGATGCTGATTACCGGCGATTCAACTACGCCGATAAAAGGGCTGATTGTATCTGCTATATCTTCCGAATCCATAGATTCAAATTCGAGGATATCGTAATAGAGGTGTATCATTAAGGTTGCCTCTTTTTGCTTCATTGAGCTTAAAGCCTTAACCATCTTGGCTATCCACATTACGGATGATGTGTTGAAATATTCAAGATTAAGCCTGAAATTGGTCAGTTGATTAGGCTGCTCAACATAGTCTTTTACCCATTTTAAAGCGACTTCGTATAACTTGGCGGGGTTTTCAGGTATCGATATTCCCGTAAAAACTAATTCGCCTGTCAAATGATTAAAATCAATCTGAGGCGTTTTTGCTGTTGCATTTATTATAAGATTTTCCACTTTTGCCAAATTTTTAAATGAATTGCCGACTAAAACTTTTTTTGTAAAAATATAGTAACTTTTTCATTTGTGAAATATCTTTCGTCAAAAAAAATGGACGTTTGTCAAAGATTTTTACTGTTTTATCCTAAATGTATATAACCTATGCTAAAAAAGACTCCCCAAGTCTCTAAAAACAAGGGAAGTTCAACCTTCCATTTTAAATTCTACGTTATTCATTTTTGTAATTTGTAACTTACAAAACAAATCGTCAAATAACCAAAGAAACAATTTAAATTAATTAATATTGCGTTTTCTTAAAATCAGTAAAAAATCAAATTGTAAATGAATATATTGCCCGATAAGCAAACTGTAAAAGAAGTAATTGACCAAAGCGGAATAAAATCGGTTTCAACGGCTTCGATACGCGAAATAGTAAAGCTCGTAAACGATTTGGAAAGCGCCACAGGATGCAGATATGTAAGAATGGAAATGGGCGTTCCGGGACTTGCAGCCGCACAGACAGGAGTGGATGCAGAGATTCGGTCGCTAAAAAACGGAGTGGCTTCGGTATATCCCGACATAGAGGGTTTGCCCGAGCTGAAGGTTGAAACATCGAAGTTTGTAAAACTCTTTTTAGACCTTGATATAGCCCCCGAAGGCTGCATTCCCACAGTAGGCTCTACGATGGGTTCGATGGCGGCGTTTATCGTTGCCAACAACACTCATCGGGGCAGAGCGGGCGCACTGTTTATCGACCCGGGCTTTCCGGTTCAAAAAATGCAGGTAAAAATGCTGGGGCACGAAATATTTACTTTCGACCTTTTTAACTTCAGAGGTAAAAAACTTAAAGAGAAATTAGAATCGGTTTTGTCCGAAGGCAAAGTTTCGTCAATAATATATTCGAACCCGAATAATCCTACATGGATGTGCCTCACTGAGGAAGAGTTGGCTATGATTGGCGAAGCGTCCGACAAGTATGATGTGGTGGTTATTGAAGACCTTGCATATTTTGCAATGGATTTCAGAACAGACTATTCGCATGCGGGACAGCCGCCGTATCAGCCAACGGTAGGGAAGTTTACCGATAATTATATTTTGTTGATTTCAAGCTCGAAGGCATTCAGTTATGCAGGACAAAGGCTTGGCATGATGGCAATTTCAGACAGGCTGTATAACAGAATTTATCCGAATCTGCTTAATTTTTATTCTACCGACAAATTTGGTCATGCCGTTGTATATGGAGCGCTTTACGGCTTGTCGGCTGGATCTCCGCACTCTGCCCAGCATGGTCTTTACGCTATTTTGAAAGATGTGAACAATGGAAATTATGATTTTCTGGATATAGTCAAAGAGTATGGCGAAAAGGCGGGCATTATGAAATCGATGTTCACAGATAACGGCTTCACTATTGCATACGACACCGATATTGACAAACCAATAGCCGATGGTTTTTATTTCACAATTGCTTATCGGGGAATGAAAAGTGGTGAGCTTCTCGAAAAACTGCTGTATCACGGCATAAGCGCCATTACACTTGACATAACAGGAAGCAGCCGTAACGATGGGCTAAGGGCTTGCGTTTCGCATGTTTTTAGGGAACAATTTAATGACCTCGAGATGCGACTTCGCCAATTTGGGTTGGATAATTCTGTGTGAAATTAAACTACAGCTGTTGTTAGTTTAGGAGCTACAAGACAGTTCTGTCGAATTCGCAATTCGGCAGAGTATGGTGTTGATACCGTTTTATTTTCAACGATTAAAAATAAAACTTAAAAGACCTAATATTATTGTAACTATTATAATTTCCAATTTTTTATTGTTGTGCTGTTATTGTTGAGAAAACTATCGCTGATGCTGTTTTAGACATAATCTTGCATCAATCTCTGAGAATAAAACTTTTTGGCGAATCACTCAGAACTGTATATTTGTAAAAAAAGATAAATTCCCGTATATTTACCTAGGATAATTATTTTTGTATTCTAAAACCAAAACTAAGATTTATGACATAGATAGATTTTATAAAGGAATATCTTGACGAGTTGAGT
>Ga0082212_10012644_pt1 | contig 10621 bp, 10 predicted proteins | sample TergutNt197P3_FD_71548 | JGI IMG/M metagenome (GOLD analysis project Ga0082212, IMG submission 71548) | Neocapritermes taracua P3 segment gut microbial communities from Petit-Saut dam, French Guiana - Nt197 P3 | ecosystem: Host-associated > Arthropoda: Insects > Digestive system > Gut ...
CCTGAAGCTCCCGCCGCATAGGTTTTATAGGTATAGTTTCTGGAAAACCAGCGCTGGGTTCTGCCAAGCATAAAGATCACAACAATTAATGAAACCAGGGCAATTACAATGAGCAGTCCTACTATTTGTTCCGAATATCGAATCTTAAATTTCATTTCCGTACCTTTCTATGTGATGATCTTTTCCAGCAGATCCGAATATTCCTGATCGCTGTCTATTTGTTCATGAGTCATCTTTATATTAACATGACCCCCCACCAGCACAACTATACAATCCGCCAAATTCTGGATTATCTCCTTGTTGTGACTGACGAATACAATCGTATTATTATGGTTCTTATGCTGTTTTACAAGAGAGACAAGCCGGTTGGCGGCATTATCGTCCAGAGATTCAATCCATTCATCCAGAAAGAGCAATGTCGGCTTGCATAACAGAGCCCGCCCGAATGCAATAAGTTTTTGTTCGCCCATGGAAAGGCTTGCAGGGCGAATTGACAGACTCCGTTTATACCCGACAATTTCAATCACTTCATCTATTCTTTTCTGCCGTTCCTTTATGTTCATTTCGGGAAAGTGAATCCTAAGGGGAAGCTCCAGGCATTGCTGGAGGCTTTGGTTGGCCCAAAGGGCAGAGTCCTGAAAAACAAAAGCGCTTTCACGGCGGAAATCCAGGTTTTGGCTTCGGTTCATGGTTTGAATGTTCATGCCCTTATAACAAACTTCCCCTTCGGTGGGGATTATCAGGCCGGCACTGAGTTTAAGAAGGGTGCTTTTTCCGCTGCCCGACGGACCAATAAAAGCCGTAGCCAGTCCTTCTTCAATAGAAAGATTAACGCCCTGGATAATATTGGTATTCTGGGAAGAAAAGGAAATGTCTTTTAAACTCAAAATTTCCATATTTTTAACTAACCCATATAGAACAAAATAATTATGATGATATCCACAAGGATCACCCAAAGAAACGAAGAACCAACAGCCCGGAGCCCCGCTACAGGGATCTCCGTACTGGCGCGTTCCACACCAAAACCCCTCATAATCGCCATAATCGAGATGATCATTCCAAAGCTGATACTCTTGATAGACGAAACAATAATATCGCTAATGCTTAGATCTTCCAAAAGATAGGTAAAATATATGGACGCAGGAAGGGGATTAAACAACTGAGTTACGGCAAACGACCCCGCCAGGCCAAAGAGCGAGAAAAATATATTAAGAAGAAACAGGGAAATCGTAACGCCCAAAAAACGGGGAACCGCCAGATGTTCTATGGGGTCTACTCCCACAGAAACATACGCTTCCACTTCGTGGGAAATAACCATGGTTGCCATTTCTGTTGCAATTGCCGTAGCGGAGCGCGCAATTATTATAAAAGCGCCTAGAAGCGGGCCCAGCTCACGGGTAACAATGATGATTAAAAGCTGATAGATCATCTTTGGCTGACCCAACATGGTTAAGTACGGATTACCTATTACATTTACCGCAGCTCCTATACCTATGGCCAGTAGGGCTGAAATGCCCAATGCATCAACAAAGGTAAAGAGGATCTGCATAACAAGTATTTTTCTTGATGCTTTTCCCCTTAAAACAAAAGCCCCTACCCCCTTTAACGTTTTGGCCAAAAACCCCAGAGTATATAAAATTTCATTAAAAAAAGCCCGCACCTTGCTGTAATTGTACTACAATTTTTTAGCTTTGGAAACATAAAATCCCTCTGCTGCTTGATAGACACAGTTAAAAACCAAAGTTATAATAAACAAAGTACCAAATTAATTACTTTCGGAGGAATAACTATGGAAAAGAAAATGATTTCCGTTAAAACAGTAGTGGCTATTGGCATTGGCTCGGCTCTTATGTTTGTCCTTATGCGTTTTGCCGCTATTCCTTCCGGTGTTCCCAATACCAATTTAAACCTTGGTATTGCGATTCTCTCCATTTTTGCCGCTATTTTTGGACCCGTTGCAGGCCTTTTGATTGGTTTTATAGGCCATACGTTGGTTGATCTGACATGGGGCTGGGGCGTATGGTGGACATGGGTTATTGCCGATGCCATTTACGGCCTTATTATTGGCATTTTCTGGAAACTGTACAAAATAGAAGAAGGCGAATTCGGCATAAAGCAGGCTATCATTTTTAACGGCATTCAGGTCGGAGCCAATATCCTTGCCTGGGTTGCCATTGCTCCGACTCTGGATATTCTTATTTATCAGGAGCCATCGGATAAAGTGTATCTTCAGGGCCTGGTTTCCGCGACTCTTAATATTTTGGTAGTACTGGTACTCGGAACACTTCTTGCCTTTGCCTACACCAAAACAAGAACCAAAACAGGCAGCTTAAAGGCAGAGTAAAGTCTGTTGGACGTTAAGTCCTTTCGGTCTTAACCAATGGCTGAAGAAAGTCCTGCTCTTTCGTTCATTAATTATTCGTTCCGGTACAGGGCTCAAAAAGAACCGACTCTTATTGATATAAACCTGACGGTAGGCCGGGGAGAAAAAATACTAATCCTCGGCCCTTCCGGATCGGGAAAGTCTACCCTGATTCACTGCATCAACGGAATTATTCCCCATGCCTATAAAGGCGAAAGCACAGGGGAACTGATGCTTCTGGGAGAAGGGATTCAGAACTTTGACATTTTTGGCATATCAAAAAAAGCCGGAACGGTTTTACAGGATACAGACGGTCAGTTTGTCGGACTCAGCGCCGCAGAAGACATTGCCTTTGCCCTGGAAAATGACTGTGCGCCTGTAGAAGAAATGCACCGCCGGGTTAATGAGGCTGCAGCACTGGTAAATATGGAAAGTCATCTGCGTAAAAACCCGCAGGATCTTTCCGGCGGGCAAAAACAGCGGATTTCGCTGGCAGGAGTTCTGGTTGACAATGTAGAAATACTGCTTTTTGATGAACCGCTGGCAAACCTGGACCCGGCAGCCGGAAAAGAAACGATAGAACTGATTGATGAACTCCATAAAAAAACCGGCAAGACCATTATTATTGTGGAACACCGGCTGGAAGATGTTCTGCACAGACAGGTGGATCGAATTGTGGTAATGTCTTCCGGCAGGATCATAGCAGACAAAAAACCGGAAGAACTGCTGGCAATGAATATCCTAAAAGAAACAGGCATCCGCGAGCCTTTGTACCTAAGCGCGCTCTCTTATGCTGGAATTACAATCAGCCCGCAGATGAACCCCCAAAGTATAAACAGCCTGGAACTAAATTATCAGCCGCTCAGGGAATGGGACATAGAACGCACCGCGGAACAAAATAACACCAATCCGGCTGCGGGGGAAAAAGCGCCGCGCCCGGACGGCCTGGAAATCCGGGATCTGCATTTTCGATATACCGGGCAGGAGGAAGAAGCATTAAAAGGCATCTCCTTTTCTGTAGGTACAGGGGAATGTGTGGGCCTTGTCGGAAGAAACGGTTCCGGTAAATCCACCATAGCCAAATGTATCTGCGGTTTTGTAAAACCGGATTCAGGATCGATATATTTTAACGGAAAAGATATAGCGGAGCTTTCCATAATGGAAAGGGCGGAAAAGATCGGTCATGTAATGCAGAATCCAAACCAGATGATCTGTTTTCCCCTTGTGTATGACGAAACCGCCCTGGGGCTCAGAACAAGAGGTATTCCGGAATCAGATATACAGACAAAGGTTTACGACGCTCTTACAATTTGCGGGCTGTACCCTTTCAGAAACTGGCCGGTTAATGCTTTAAGTTACGGTCAGAAAAAACGGCTTACCATTGCCTCAATTCTGATTATGGAGCCGTCATTGATGATCCTGGATGAACCGACGGCAGGACAGGATTATCGTCATTACACCGAGTTTATGGAATTCCTTATCGGCCTTAATCAAAGACTGGGAATATCGCTGCTTCTTGTTACCCACGACATGCATCTTATGCTTGAATACTGCACAAGGGCGGTTGTTCTGTCTGAAGGAAATTACATAGCCTGCCAGGCGCCGTTTGAAATACTTACCGACGACAGTATTATTGAAAGGGCAAGTTTAAAAAAGACCAGCCTTTACACACTTGCAACAAATGCCAATCTTCCCGATCCGCGGGGATTTACAGAACGCTATATTTTATTTGACCGGAAAAAAAGGGCAAAAAATGACAGGGCATAGAATGCTGTCGTATATAGAAAGAAAATCTCCGGTTCATGCACTTACGGGCGCAACAAAACTGATTATCTTTTTATTATGGTCTGTTTTGGTAATGGTAAGTTTTAAAACCCCAATGCTTATTGCCCTGGCAGTTTCGGGGATATTCTTTTTCTGGATTTCTAAAATCCGTTTTTCAGAAATATCTTTTATACTAAAACTTGCCGGCTTGTTTCTTGTTTTAAATCTTGCGGCAATTTATCTTTTTGCCCCTGAACAGGGTGTGGAAATATATCAAACAAGGAATGTTATTACAGAGGGGGCAGGACGATTTACCCTTACCAAAGAACAGATTTTTTATGAATTTAACGTTTTCCTGAAGTACATTACAATTATCCCGCCGGCAATACTGCTTATGGTAACAACGCACCCAAGTGAATTTGCCTCATCGCTTAATAGAATCGGCATCCCCTATACCGCCTGTTATTCCGTTAGCCTTACATTGCGTTATATTCCCGATGTTCAGCGCGATTACGAAGCAATTTCCCAGGCTCAGCAGGCGCGGGGACTCGAACTTTCCCGGAAAGCTTCATTTTTTAAACGGCTTAAAAGAACAGTTCCCCTGCTGCTGCCATTAATTCTTTCGGCCCTGGACAGAATTGATGTGATAAGCCGGGCTATGGAACTGCGGGGTTTCGGTAAAAACAAAAAACGCAGCTGGTATTCTGCAAAACCCTTTAGTACGGCAGATATAGTATCCCTGATAATCTGCATTCTGCTTTTTACGGCAGGGATATGGATTACATTCCGCAAAGGAAACCGGTTTTATAATCCTTTCTAATAACAGTGATTTTAACATTGATTTATTCCATGTATATTAGTATACTGTATGGGCATATTCTCAAGGAGGAATACATGACACAACGCCGGGTAAAAATATTTATTACCGGAATACTTCTGTTTATTGCCGGCACTTCACTCATTGCCCAGTCTCAGGCGGACCGGGACGCAAAAAAACGTGATATTGTTGTAATCCTTGACGTTTCCGGAAGCATGGAAGACGATAACAAGTTTATTAACGTAAAGAATTATCTGGAACGTGACGTTGTCGACAGCCTTCTTAAAAACGGAGATGATTTTACCCTGGTGCTCTTTGGCACAAGTGCAAGGGAACAGTTTACAAGGTCAATCAATTCCGATGCCGACCGGGCGGCGCTTAAGGCGGATTTGGCCCGGCTGGAACCGTCTGACGATTATACCGATATTGGCATTGCCATGGAAAAAGCTGCGGAGATAATTGAAAAGCCGGAAAAAGCCGAAACACGGCGGGTAATCCTCTTTATTACCGACGGCCTTAATGCTCCGCCACCAAACAGCAAATACCGGGGAGCTGATATTTCCGTTGATCAGCGCTTTAGATCTCTTGGAGAAAGGATATCACGCGGGTCATGGTTTCTTTATGTTATTGGAATCGGAGGCCAGACTGCCGCAGGAGAAATAGCAGGGCTCATTCCCGGCTCTGAATTATTGAACACCGATTCGGATTTAAGCGGGATGGATGCTTACGCCCGCATAACTCAGCTGGAAGAAGAAGAGAGGGCACGGGAAGAAGAAACGCGCCGGCTGGAAGAAGAACGAAGACTGGAAGAGGAGCGCAACGCCGGTTTTATGGGTTTCCTCCGCCGTCTTGCAGCATCCCTGGGTATTCCGCTGCCCTTGCTTATAGCCTTACCTTTACTGATACTTCTGCTTTTAATATTCCTTATTGTGTTCCTAATCAGAGCTTTTAAAGCCAAAGAATTAATTGTAACCGATGAAAATGAAACAGTTATAAGAACAGTTCCGCCGTTCGGAGGCTTCGTACTTAATTCGCAGTCGGCAATTTTGCCCGCCCTTGGCAACGAAAACAATCAGGTAATCCGGATAAGCCGGAACCTGACACGGTTTACCGTTCAAACAATGGATTCACAGGCAATTGCGGAAGGCTCCCCCTATAAAAACCCGGGAACCCATCCTTTAAAGGGGATCATTTCCCTTGCAAACGGACGCATGGTGCGAATAACAATCAGGTGACCATGAAATATTCCCAGACCTTTATCCCCACACTTCGTGAAGTTCCGGGGGACGCATTAATAGCCAGCCACCGGTTGATGTTCCGCGCAGGAATGATACGCAAATTATCCAACGGCCTCTTTGCCTATCTGCCTCTGGGACTGCGCAGTTTCCGCAAGGTTGAACAAATTATCCGCGAAGAAATGGACGCCATCGGTTCCCTGGAAATTAAACCCACTGTTGTGGTACCCGGAGAACTGTGGAAAGAATCCGGCCGCTGGGATTCGATGGGCGAAGCGCTGCTGCGGGTAAAAAACCGGCTGGGTGTAGACATTGTTATTTCGCCGACAGCGGAAGAAGCCTTTACCAGCATTGTCCGGGACGAATTATCCAGTTACCGCCAGCTCCCGCTTTCACTTTATCAAATTAACACAAAATACCGCGACGAGATCCGCCCCCGTTATGGTGTTATGAGGGGGCGCGAATTTATAATGAAGGATGCCTATTCGTTCCATACCAGCGAAGAAAGCCTCGACGAGCATTATCAGGCTCAGGGACGCGCCTACAGGCAGATCTTTAAACGCTGCGGCCTTACGGTAATCCCCGTTAAAGCCGATTCGGGGGCCATGGGCGGTTCCGGCTCGGAAGAGTTTATGGTTGAAAGTGAAATCGGCGACAACACCCTGATCCTGTGCAAAAACTGCGACTATGCGGCCAATGTCGAAAAAGCCGAATGTAAACCCGACTACACCCCCCGGCCTTCACTTGATCTTGCAAAGACGGCGGCAGCCAATACTCCTCCGGTGGAAAAGATCGACACCCCCGAAGTTAAAACCATTGATGAACTCTGCGCCTTCCTTAAAACAGACGCAAAGAGTTTTATTAAAACCCTTATCTATAAAGCGGTAAATATTGAATTGGATCTTTCTTCCGCTCCCGGCTGCAAAAACCTGGTTAAAAATACGACTGCTCCGGGAGCGCCGGCAAGTTACCGTGAAGCTTTTTTTGCAGTGGCAATACGCGGCGACATGGATGTAAACGAAGTAAAACTTGCCGCCGCATTAAAAGCATCAGAAGTAACCCTGGCCGTTGAAACAGATGTAAATGCCATCACAGGAGCGCCGGTGGGCTTTGCAGGGCCGGTTGGGTTGGAATCCGTACCCATAATTATCGATCATTCTATAACCGGCATGGCTGACGCCGTTACCGGCGCATTGGAAAAAGACAAGCATTACCGGCATGTTGCTTTCGGCAGAGATTTTACCCCCTGGCTTACTGTCGATCTCCGGACAGTAAAAGCCAAGGATTGCTGCAATCATTGCGGTGGAGAACTCTACGAAAAAAAAGGCAATGAGCTGGGTCACATCTTTAAGCTGGGTAAAAAATACACGGCGTCCATGAAAGTATCCTACCTGGACGAAAACGGAAAAAGCCATATCCCGCTCATGGGCAGCTATGGTATCGGCCTGGACCGAACCCTTGCCAGTATTATAGAAGAACATCACGATGAACAGGGCATCATCTGGCCTGTTTCAGTAGCCCCCTATCATGTGATCATTGTGCCGATTAAATATCAGGGTTCTGTTCAGGCAGCCTGTGATAAACTTGCCGGTGAACTGGAAACAGCCGGTGTCGAAGTATTACTTGACGACAGGGACGAACGCGCCGGTGTTAAATTTAACGATGCTGACCTGCTTGGTATACCATGGAGGATAGTAGTCGGGGACAAAAACCTAGCAAACGGTATGGTAGAAATAAAACGCCGCAGCGAAAAAGAAGGCCGCCTTATTTCACCGGCCGAGGCTGTTACGGAGATTGCCGCCTCCTCGGAAGACGCGGAGTAAGAATAAGATCAACGAATTACGCGAATGTGTATTAATGGTATTAGTTTTATTCGTGCCATTCGTTGATCATATTCCTCTGCGCTTTACAGCAATTCAATGCCGGTAGCTTTGCATGCAGAAAGTGTATCACCGTCCCACACAGAAACCTGCACTTCGCCGACATGAGCTTTCTGCAGCAAAAGCATACTCAGCCTGGATTGGCCAATCCCGCCGCCCATGGTTAGCGGCAATTTTCCTGAAAGCAGCATTTTATGGAATGGCAGTTCACGGCGGTTATCACAGGCGGCTTTTTTAAGCTGAGCGTCCATTGATTTTTCATCCACGCGGATTCCCATTGAGGATATTTCCATGGCGCAGCCTAATACATCATCCCAGAATAGAATGTCGCCGTTTAATGCCCAGTCGTCATAATCGGGCGCACGACCGTCGTGTTTGTCGCCCGATTTTAATGTACCGCCAATCTGCATAATAAATACTGTTTTATTTTCCTTTACGTATGTATTCTCGCGCTCTTTAGGCGTTAACGCCGGGTACATGTCCTCAAGCTGCTGTGTTGTAACAAACCGGACATTCCTCGAAAGTATTAAGCTTAATGCAGGAAACATTTCATTAATTCTTTCCGCCGTATCACAAATGGCATTTACAATGGCAGTAACCGTGTTTTTTAAATATTCTTCGGTACGCATAGAACGGTCTATAACCTTTTCCCAATCCCACTGGTCAACATAAATGGAATGGAGGTTGTCCAGTTCTTCGTCGCGCCGCACTGCATTCATGTCGGTATACAGTCCTTCGCCCACAGGAAAACCGTATTTATACAATGCCATACGTTTCCATTTTGCAAGGGAATGGACAATCTGCGCATTGGCTTCCGCTTCCTTTATATCAAATTCAACCGGACGCTCCACGCCGTTTAAATCATCATTTAACCCCGACTGCGATTCAACAAAAAGCGGTGCGGACACACGTTTAAGGTTGAGCGCCCGGCACAAATTTTCTTCAAAAACTCTTTTCAGGCTGCCAATGGCGGTTTGGGTCTCGTATAGAGTAAGAACAGACCGGTAACCATCCGGAACAATCAACTTTGACATTAACGACTCCCTATGCCCTAAGGCGTAAATTATTTTTTATATCCGAAACTAACAGAATTTTGAAATAAGCTCATTCTACAAGTTCGGCAGGCGGACGCACAGCAATACTATTGTGCATAAGATACTCTTTAAGTTCCACGGCCGAATAATTTTTCTCCAGCCGCGGCGAGTACAGCATACTACTGATTATTGCTGCCTGGGCTTCCGTTTCCGTGAATAAATCTTTTAAATGTTCCGGCGCTCCGGCTCCGCCCGAAGCAATAAGCGGAACCGAAACGGCTTCTTCCGCTTTCTTCATTAATTCTATGTCATAGCCCGATAAGGTTCCGTCCTTATCTATGCTGTTTACGCATATCTCCCCCGCGCCAAGTTCCTGCCCGCGCTTTATCCACTCGACTGCATCCATGCCTGTTGCAAGCCTTGCCCCGTCTATATATACTTCGTACCCGCTGGGCATTTTTTCCGTTTTTTTTACCTGGGTCGACAGCACAATACATTGTGAGCCAAAAGCTTTTGCCCCGTCATTAATAATTTGCGGGTTTCGTACAGCCATCGAATCAATACTGATTTTTTCCGCCCCGGCCTTAAGCGCCTCGTACATATCATCAAGGTTTTTGATTCCGCCTCCGACGGTAAAAGGGATAAAAACAGCGCGCGCCGCAGTATAAGCCTTGCATTTGAAACTTTTCCCAGGGCGAACTGTTCGGCGGCAAGCTTTGATACGGCAAGACTGACTCCTGAAAGGGCAACGGTGCTTCCAAGCGCGTAAATCGACATGATAAGTGTATACAGGCCCATTCCCTCCGCACCGATTTTATTTGAAAGGTATATTCTAAATAAAAAGCCAATCGTTCTGACAAAAATTGACGATGCGCTGAGCAAAAGCGTTCCGGCTACAATACTTTGATTTTTTTTAAATCCCATAAAATTCCCCCTGTGCGAAATCTTCCTGTTATATATGTATGGACAGGTAGGAATTTATAGTCGGCGAACTTGAAAATCGGTTATGTATTTGCAAGGTTTTTTTAAGCATGATATGGCCGGCGACGCGGGCTGGTTTTCGCCCGCCGAAGAGGATAGCGCAACCCTGCGGGAAAAATAGCGCAAAGACAGGTAACTTTTAAAGTTCGCCGGCTCGTTCATTTATTAAAAAAACATCTTTTATATGCATATGAAGGCGCTTTTTAAAATTAAAAAAATGGGTGGTATTAATATCAATAATCTGTACACAATACATACAAGGCAAGTTTACAATTTGCCGCTTTATAGAAATAATATTTTGTGTTATAATCCCATTGACAGGGAATGTCGGTTTAACACGATTTTTGTCGATTGGGGTTATACGGAGGTAGAACTATGAAATTTTCAAAAGCAATTGCCCTGGCAATGGCAACGGCTATATCCGTGGCTGCGTTTGCCGGCTGCGCTGCTAATCGACAAGGCAACCTTAATACGCCCGGAGCCGCAGCGGGCGGCCCGACATCAAGAATGGCGCCTAACCATGGCCTGACAACCGAACAAAGAAGCAG
>Ga0082212_10006183_pt2 | contig 10620 bp, 6 predicted proteins | sample TergutNt197P3_FD_71548 | JGI IMG/M metagenome (GOLD analysis project Ga0082212, IMG submission 71548) | Neocapritermes taracua P3 segment gut microbial communities from Petit-Saut dam, French Guiana - Nt197 P3 | ecosystem: Host-associated > Arthropoda: Insects > Digestive system > Gut ...
CCATCAGCATCAACCTTGTTGTAACGTTTGATCAATTTGTTTTCCTCGTCGGCATTTCTGGTCTTCTCCAAGTTGAAATAATATTTGCCCGACTTCGAGTAAAAAAAGATTTTATCGTCGTAAGTACCGAAGCTTCTTCTGCTGAATTGTGAACCTTTTTTGGCAGTTTGACGTTTCCAGATGATTTCGCTTCGAAAATTCTTCGCTCCAAAAATCTTATCTAAAATATCCACTCGGATATATGCGTCGGCATGCCAATCGCAATGCAGAAAAATGCTACCGGTTTTTTTGAGAATACGGTACATTTGTTCGACTCGTTCTTTAAGCCAAGCAATATAGTGGTCAATTCCCCCTGCCCATCGGTCTTTGAAACTGCGAATTTCTCCCGCATCGCCCCAGATGACTTCATAATTTTTGTTACTGAAAAACGGCGGATCGAGATAAACCAAATCGACCGACTCGCTTTCTAGCGTTTTCATGATTTCCAGATTATCGCCGAGAATGAGTTGGTTCATTGCGAAATTCATAATTTATTGAGGCAGTTCCAGTATAACAGATAACCCGAATTTTGATAGTAGCGCAATCTCAATATTGTGGTTTTTGTTTGCCTTGATTGCCGACGGCGGGAAGATCAATTTCCGTTTTGACCAGTTCGTCTGAAATTTTGCTCAATTGAGGAAAATCCCACTTGGCAACTTCTGCCGTTTTGTTATGAAACGTTGCCTCACTGTATCACGTGGCATGTCAGAAAGCGTCAGAAAATTTCCTGACACTATTGGCGTATTGGTCTTGCAGGATTGCCGACAACAATCGTATAAGGTTCTACATCACTTCCGATGACTGAATTCGCTCCGAGGATCGCTCCATTGTCAATAATTGCCAAAATCCGCAACCGAAAATTTTGGCATCCGTCAAATTAGTCATTCTCGAAAATCACGGCTCCAAATCCAGCCCTCCGAACTTCCGTTTTCGTTGCGCAAAATCTTGCAAGGCTTGGTCGAATAGAGCAACATCAAAGTCGGGCCAACATTTTTCCGTGACCCAGATTTCGGCATAACTTAACTGCCACAGCAGGTAATTGCTCAATCGCAGTTCGCCTGCCGTTCGAATCAGCAAGTCAGGATCGCTCATTCCCGCCGTGTAAAGATGGCTTGAAATGCACTGTTCATCAATCTGGTCGGGAAGAATCTTTTTTTCCACAATTTTCTTGACGGCATCGGCAATTTCGCCGCGAGAGCCATAGTTTACTGCCAAACAAAGATGCAGTCCCTTGTTGTTTTTCGTCAGTGCCATCGACGTGTCCATTTCGGCGAGGACATCTTCGGGAATATCGGTGCGCCGTCCAATGACGGAAAAGCGAATGTCATTTTTGACCAGGTTTTCACGTTCTTTCTTCAAGTATTCCCGAAAGAGATTCATCAAAAGATCGAGTTCTAATTGGGGACGTTTCCAATTTTCACTGGAAAAACAGTAGAGCGTGAGTTGTTCGAGTTTCCGCCGAACACATTCTTCGACGATTTCCCGCACCCTGACCGCTCCTGCCCGGTGCCCCTCGTGGCGAGGAAGCCCCTGCCGGTTCGCCCAGCGTCCGTTACCGTCCATGATGATGGCTATGTGCATAGAAAGGAAACAGAAAACAAGAAGTTCAGGGTTAGGATTATTAAAAATTGCATGGCATTATTCACACAGCCCTCACCCTAACCCTCTCCCAGCGGGAGAGGGGACGAGTCATAACCCTCATGCAACGGGAGAGGGGACGAGTCATAACCCTCATGCAACGGGAGAGGGGACGAGTCATAACCCTCATGTAGCGGGAGAGGGGACAGTAAAGGAACGCCAAAGCAATCTCAATATACTCTAACCATTCCGCTTTCGCAATAGATTTTTCTTGATGGGTTGCAATACCTGTTCTGCCGCGAACGTCGTTTCGGAAATCAACGATGCAATTCTATTGGCAAAGAATGAATGAGCCGCCAAACAGGGAATCGCCACGAGCAAGCCCTGGATGGTGGTGATCAACGCAAGATAAATTCCTTCGGCAAGTTCCGCCGCACGACCAAGTCCTGCCGTTCCAGCCATCTGTTGAAACGCCATGACCATTCCGATCACCGTACCGAGTAGTCCCAGCATCGGCGCAATGTTGCCGATCACATTCAGGTATTCCACTTTGCGGTACAGACGAGACGCTTGCTCTGCAGTTGCTTCTTCCGCCGACTTTTCGACGGCATCCCATCCGAATTCGTACTGCAACATCCCGGCATGCAAAATTTTAGCCAACGCACTCGGATCATTTTGGCATTTCTGCAATGCTATATTCGGCTGACCCTGCATAAGCAATCTGAGCACGTCATCCGCAAAACCCGGCGGCATGAGCATTGTCCGTCGAAGGGACATCGCATACTCGATCATTAAGGCAACTGCAAGGAGCGACAATAGAATTAACACGTAACCAATAATTCCGCTTGCCTGTATGAGATCCCAGAGCGTAACATTTTTTGGGGGCGTTTCCGGTTGCAGTGCGGTATCCTGTTTCGGCAGTTCGGCAGTCACAGCAGGGACGGTCTCTGCAAGACTGTCAAGATTGAGTTCCGCCTGTTCGGCACGCACAATCGAAAAGGCAACAATGCAACAGAGCAGTAGGGAGAGTAGGAAACGCATCATGAGTCATTTGTTTCCATCATATATTATAACACTTGGTCGGAAACCTCCATCGGGCTTCCATGATGTGTTCATTTTATCCGCTGTCGATACCCAGGTCAACCACTTTCCGCATTTTCTTTGGACATTTTTCAAAAATCGTAACGGGTAGTCAAAACAACGTTACCCCAACCGCTCAATTTCTACAGTGGAGAGACCGGTCATTTTGGAAATAACAGCAGTATCGAACCCTTCGTTTTTCATATTACAGGCGATTTCGATATTGTATTCGCCTCTACCTTTCTCGTGCGTTTCCTCTCGGTCAGTAGCCTGATCGTGCAGGGGGGCGAGGTTTACTTTTTGCCGAAGGAATAGAAATCCGACTGCCCAGGAAATAGCCATGCAAATCACTTCCGATTGCGGCACCGTGAACTTATGGTAAAATAGAGACTTACTATTGCTACTCATTATACCAATAATGTCGAAACTCACCCAATCCGCCGCTTGGTCGGCTTTGCAAAAACATCAAAAATCTCTCGAAACCGTTACCATGCGGCAACTCTTCGCCGACGATCCCAAGCGGTTCGATAAATTTTCCACTATTTTTGGAAACATACTCTTCGATTATTCCAAAAACCGAATCACCGACGAGACGATCCCGCTACTCCTCAACTTGGCAAAGGAAACCGACGTTTTCGGCTATCGGGACAAAATGTTTGCCGGCGAAAAAATCAACCTGACCGAACGCCGGGCAGTCCTGCACACGGCTCTGCGAAACCAATCAACCAAGCCAGTCATGGTGGACGGTCAGGATGTCATGCCCGGTATCCGTGCTGTTTTTTCAAAGATGGAGGCTTTTTCCAAACGGATCATCAGCGGTAATTGGAAAGGCTGTACTGGCAAAGCCATTACCGACATTGTCAACATCGGCATCGGCGGCTCCGACTTGGGTGCCGTCATGGTTACGGAAGCATTAAAACCCTACAAAACCCGGCTCAATCCGTATTTTGTCTCCAACGTGGACGGCACACACATTGCCGAAACACTCAAAAAACTTGATCCCGAAACGACGTTGTTTTTAGTCGCTTCCAAAACATTTACCACACAGGAAACGATGACCAATGCCGAATCGGCAAAATCTTGGTTCCTCAAATCGGTCAAAGGAACGCCGGACGTAGCGAAGCATTTCGTTGCTCTTTCCACGAATCGGCAAAAGGTCGAAGAGTTCGGCATTGATCCCGAAAACATGTTCGAGTTTTGGGACTGGGTCGGCGGTCGCTATTCGCTCTGGTCGGCAGTGGGATTGTCGATTGCCCTCTCCATCGGATACGATAATTTTAAGGACTTGTTGATCGGGGCTTATGAGACGGACGAGCATTTTCGTGATGCTCCGCCGGAAAAGAACATACCGCTCCTGATGGGATTACTTGGCGTTTGGTACAACAATTTCTGGGATGCCGATAGCCATGCAATTTTACCGTATGACCAGTACATGCACCGCTTTGCTGCTTATTTTCAGCAGGGGGATATGGAGAGCAACGGCAAAGGAATTGACCGAAATAATCAGCACGTCGATTATTCGACGGGTCCGATTATCTGGGGCGAGCCGGGAACCAATGGACAGCACGCATTTTACCAGTTGATTCATCAGGGAACGAAGTTGATACCGTGCGACTTTTTGGCACCGGTCAATTCGCACAATCCGCTGGGGGATCACCATGTGAAACTGATGTCGAATTTCTTGGCGCAGACGGAAGCGTTGATGACAGGGAAAACGCTTGAAGAAGCCTCGGCGGAACTCCGCAACTCGGGTTTGTCAGAAGAAGATGTCAAGCGTCTTGCTCCGTCGAAGATTTTTCCGGGTAATCGTCCGACGAATTCCTTTTTCTTCGAGAAGTTAACACCGAAGACATTGGGTTCGCTTATTGCTTTTTACGAACAGAAAATTTTCGTGCAGGGAATCGTCTGGAACATCAATTCGTATGACCAGATGGGCGTGGAATTGGGCAAACAATTAGCAGGAGTGTTATTGCCGCAACTGCAAAGTAATGAAACAGTTACGTCTCACGATTCCTCGACGAATGGTCTCATGGCGTTTTACAAAAAAAACCGAAAGTAATTGTGCAATATCCTCATGGAGTTATTTCTTCTCCGCTCACTCCCTTTGCCAGAAGGTTCGGGCGAGGGCTGTGTGCCAGACCAATTCTGGAAATGTTGTGTTATTTGGTAAGTTTCTCGATAATGCCGGACAAGCCGCCCATGTCCACATTATCGGTAAGCGACCGCATGGTTTCCGCCTGTTGGGAACGAGATTCATCAATCGCATCGTTCACGGCATTCACGATCAGTTCTTCGAGCAATTCTGCATCACCTTGTTGAAACACACTGGGATCAATTTTGCACGAAACAACTTCCTGCAAACCGTTGACGCAGATGACAACGAGCCCGCCAGCGGCAGTGCCTTCGACCCGCAAATCTTTGAGTTTTTCATTCATTTCTTGCATTCGTCCGCCAAATTCACGAGCATGTTTCATTAACGAACCGAGTTCAAGCATTTTTCCAAACATAGTATTCTGCTGTGCTTCTGTTATAAAAGTGTTTTAGTCTCCCCATTCTACCTTCAATGCCGAATTTGTCAACGGAAACAAATTTTGCGCGTAATCTGCAAGTTTCAAAATATACTCAAAACAGCATGAAAATGTATTTTTTAACACAAAATACACGAAAAAACGAAAAGCACGAAAAGAGAGAAAGATGACGATGAAAATTTCGTGTCTTTCGTCTTTTCGTGTGGTTCGTGTTGAATATAAAAAAAAATTGCTTATTGTGCCCTTCTTAACTTGCAGGTTGCGTGACAAATTTTAGAGAAGTTTATGCTATACTATTCCCCATGCAATACGCCAAGTATGCCCAGTCCATTCTGGAACTCGACGATCTCCTCGAACCGCTCCGGCACCTTGCCGAATCGTGCGGAGTGCCCTCGCCGGAACATCAAAATTGGTACGCCCTGCTCAAACACAAACTCGTTCCGCAACTGAACGAAAAACCCTTCCTCATCGTCGCCATTATGGGAGGAACCAACACCGGGAAATCGCTCCTTTTCAACCATCTGGCAGGCGCACCGTTCAGTGCCGTTGATTACAGGGCTTCCGGGACGAAACATCCGGTCTGCCTCGTTCCGAAAACGGAAGTTGCAACCTCGTACAGCACCATTCTTGCCCGGCACTTTGATACTTTTCAGTGCGTCGCTTGGTCGAATGCCGAACAGCCGCTCGAACTTTCCGATGAGCATTACCTCTATTGGCTCGAAGGACAAAATGTTCCCGAACGATTGATGTTACTCGATACACCAGACTTCGATGCCGACCGGGAAGCCAACTGGGATCGGGCAAAGTCTGTCCGGCATGCCGCCGATGTGGTGATTGCCGTTTTGACGGAACAAAAATACAACGATGCCGTCGTTCGCCGTTTTTTTCGAGAAGCCGCCGAAGCAGAAAAACCGATCATCGTGCTTTTCAATATGATTGATCCAGAAGGAGACATGCAACACCTTACCCGATGGCTTGAACAGTTTCAGAGTGAAACCGGTACGCAGCCCATTGACGTTTTCGCTGTCCCCTTCGTTCAGCAATTGAGACAGCAGACGACGGACGACACAGCCGTCGATTCTCCAGCCGTTTCTCTTCCCATTTATGCCGTTCGGAATGATACCCTCGTTCCTATCGATCTCAAAACGGAGTTGAGTGAACTGCATTTCGATGCAATCAAAACGCAAGCATTGCTAGGAGCGATCAAAGTGTTGGACGATCCGAAAACTGGTGTGCAATCGTATCTTGATTCGGTACAGCATGCGTCGAGTCAATTTGCCGAAGCAATCAAAACATTGGAAAACATAGGCGAAGCGGAGATTCAATGGTCGGGATTGCCCGCCTCGATTCTTTCCGAAGAAGTGCGAATGTGGTGGAACTCTCACCGTCCTGCATGGTCGCAAAAAGTCAATTCGGTCTATCGTAAAGTCGGCGGCGGATTGCTCTGGGCAGGTCGTAAAACCGTCAATTTATTTAGAGGCGGCAACAACACTGCGCCGATTACGACTCTCGAAGATTTTCACATTGCCGAACGGCGTACCGCAATTGAGTTCGTAGGTCAAATTATGGACAAACTGGAAGTGCTTGCCAGCATGGAGAATCCGGTACTGCGGAGGGAGATTGCGGAATTGACGAGCGGGGAGCATCGTGCTTTGTTGTTGCAGAGGGCGTATTCCGTGTTGGATTCACTGCCGCCGGTTGATCAGGATTTTCGAGAGTTGCTTCATCGGCGTTTAACGGATTGGGCGGCGGAGAATCCCAAGACGGCATCGTGGATGCACATGCTCGACAACGTGATGACGGCGGCACATCCGCTCATTACAGTAACACTGGCATTGAGCGGCGGACTGGCGTTCACGGCACCGCTCTATCAGGTGGCGAGCGGAGCGGCAGTGATGGCAGTAGGGGAAACCGCCATCCAAGCGGGCTCAGAAGGAGTTGCTGGAAAAGCGGCAAATCTGTTTCGCCAAATACAGGAGGATTACGTGCAGCGACGTTCCCAATGTTTTGCGGGGGCATTTCAAAAAGAACTTTGGCAGGACATTATGTCGCGTTTAGCATCAGGTGCCTCGGTTGTGGAAACGGACGTTTTCAAACGATGCCGCAATTGGGCATTTGCCGAAAAATAACTAACCCGTGTCAGAAAGGACATCCTAGGGGGAAAGGGGACGGCGGAATAAGGCTTCTATAAAAGGGATTGTCAACAATAGAAAATCACAAGGAAAAACTACACAACGGTTTCAAATGCCAACTTGTGCGCATCAAGAAATTCGAGCAGTTCTGCCCGGTTGAAGACCCCGCCGGTCGTGCTGACTTCACGGACACAACTGGCTCCCAAAGCACTCCCCCAAGAGACGGCAGTCCGATGGTCATGTCCTTCAAGCAACGCGGCAATCAGTCCGGCATCAAACGCATCGCCAGCACCCGCACCACCTACGTAATCCGTCGGAAACACACCGCCTCGAAAACGTTCCTTCTCGCTGAAATAGAGCGTTCCTAGTTCACCTTGCGTGATGACCACCGCACTTGCTCCTGCGTCGAGAAATTTCTTTGCTTGATCCCAGGGTTCCCGGTAACCGGTAATGGCTTCTCCTTCATGATCGTTCGGTAGAAAAATATCCGTATGCGGCAACAGCGGTTTCACAATGTCCCAGTATGGTCGATTGCCGTAAAGCACAACGTCCAACAACGTTGTCCAACCGTGTTCACGGGCAGTTTTGAAGAACTGCACCGTTCGCTCGGTTTCCAGGGCTGCCAGCATAAACAATCCGCCGAGATAAAAAACCTTGGGTCCCTTCAACTTTGGGTCGGCAATCAGTTTGAAAAGTTTGTCGTCCACGACATAATCGTCGTTGGCTCCCGTCGTGCAGATGAATCTCCGGTCTTGTTCCCGAACGTTGATGTGCATGGCAGTTCCTGGACAGCGACCTTCTGACCGTTGAATATGTGTACAATCAATTTTCGGTAGGGACACAGACCGGATGATAAAATCGCTGAACGCATCGTCGCCGACACAACCGGACAAGATTACGTCGACATCAAGCCGGGCAAGGTCCATGGCGACATTTGCCGCACACCCGCCGAGGTTCAATCCAATTTTTTCCGTGGGAACCAATTCGCCTTCCGACGGAACGTGACTGATGGGCCAACAGGCGATGTCGGCATACAGAATACCGGAACAAATACAAGTCATGCGGAGCATTGTACCCTATCGGCGGACTGTATGGAAGCCCTGTCCCCGTTAACTTTGGGATATTTCCAGTCCGACGACAAGTTCGCATAGGTAGCGTCATTCTGGCGTATGCCGGAATCTAGATGGGAGACTTTCACCCTGCTTTTCTAAACCCCGACTTTCGCCGGAGTGATGGAAAAACCGAACTTGTCGTCAAACTGCCCTCTCAACAATGTTTTTGGACTTGATTTTACGGAAAGAGAGTGGTACATTACGTTTGGACGTAGTACCCTCAAACCATGGATGAAATACAATGATTCACAATTTCTTCAATCGCTTGCTCAATAATGGTTCCTCCACTTCACAACAATCCAAACGGCAACGACGCGGCAGGAAGTGCCGAATCGAAGAACTCGAAAGCCGGGAAATGCTCTCGGTAACAGTGGGAGACTTCACTGCCATCCAGAACCAGCACGTCGATCTCGAACTGACCGATTTCGGCGATTACACCATCTACGAAGTCGGCGGTACTGTTACCGATGATGTCAATCAATCGTACTTCAGTTTCGATGCAGACGGACTCTATCTGGCAATCAATTATGCCAATACCGCTACCGCACTGGGAGAGGATGTTCTTATCGTCGTCCGTACTACGGACGTGCGAAACGAAATCATCCTCAACACAGGCGAGTTGGCAATCAATGCAACGGGCACGGGAAGCGTTACCATCGTGGGATGGGGACTCGACCCGCTGACCATCGACGCAGATGCTCAATCGCGAGTCTTTAACATTGGCACCGGTGCTACCGTCGCTCTGGCAGGGATGACGATCACGGGAGGACTTGTTAATAACGAAAATGGCGGCGGAATTCTCAATGCAGGCGATTTGACGGTCACAAACTGCACCCTCGAAGATAACAGTGCTACGGGAAGTAGCGGTCATGGTGGAGGACTTTATAATCTCGGTACGGCAACATTGACGCACACGGAAATCATCGGCAATTCGTCAGGGCAGGTGTGGGGCGGCGGAATTTACAACGATGGCACACTCACCGCCATGTACTGCACGATAGCGGACAACGAGGCGGTTTACGGCGGCGGAATTTATAACGCCAGCACGATGACCATCGTAAATTGCTTGATCGTGCAAAACACTGCTAAGTATACTGGTGGCGGAATCCAGCATATTACCAGTAGTACCCACACGGTGAGTAGCACTATAACAAATTGCACGATTGCCGGAAACGCGGCGATGGATTCTTTAATGTCCGCTGGCGGCGGAATTGACATCGCCAGCACCAGTGCCGCTCTGATCATTAACAACACGATTATTGCGACGAACACCGCTACAAGCGGGTACGGTGATGACATCATGGACTCGGCTAACATATCTTCCGGTTCAAACAATTTCATTGGAGGTGATCCCGTGTTTGTCGATGCTGCAAATGGAGACTATCGCCTTGATTCTACATCTCCAGCCATTGACGACGGCGACGATACCCTCGCCGTCGATGCGTCGGGCAACCCGTTGACGATGGATTTAGATGGTTTTACGAGATTCTACGGCACCGCCGTTGACATCGGTGCTTACGAATATGGAAACGCACTCATTACACCGACACTCGGTGAGGCAGTCGCAACCGACAGTAGCACGATCAGCGTTTCGTGGAAGCCTGTATTGTATGCCGATGGATACATGATTCAATATGCGACCAGTGATACATTCGACCCCGGCGATGGTTTTGTGGGAATGGTCGTGGTCGATTCGCTGGCGACCTCGGTGGTGATCAAGGGACTCTATCCGGGTACGACGTACTACGTTCGCATTTTGGCTCTCGGAGCGGCAGGATATGAGGACTCTGCCTACTCGCTTCCCAAAGAAGCAACGACGACTGCCGATGGTGTTGTTCCCCTGGAAAAGCCGGTATTTGAGTCAGGACAGCCTCTCTACTACGATACCCTGGACAAGCGTAAGTTTAGCATCACATGGAAAACGGTTGACCATGCCGCGAGTTACAAAGTCGAATACTTGACCAATGGGACGGCGTGGACTGAAATTCCGGTGCAGCCATCGGGGAAAATCACTACCGCATTTTTCACTGGAGACCCGTACAAGACTTACACTTTCCGCGTGACCGCCATTGCTGCCGCAAGCGATACTGCTCACTCGGATTCCGAACCCTCTGAAGTGATAATGACCACGACGGGCGATATAGTACAATC
>Ga0082212_10012645_pt1 | contig 10620 bp, 9 predicted proteins | sample TergutNt197P3_FD_71548 | JGI IMG/M metagenome (GOLD analysis project Ga0082212, IMG submission 71548) | Neocapritermes taracua P3 segment gut microbial communities from Petit-Saut dam, French Guiana - Nt197 P3 | ecosystem: Host-associated > Arthropoda: Insects > Digestive system > Gut ...
TTGTTGCGACTCGTGCAGAACCTGATTTTGCCGCTCCGCTGTCGCCAACAATCGCCACAAACAATGCTGGTGGTTCGGTATAACCCGGCATAATTTCAATACGGCAACTGCTACCGACAACACTTGAGATAACCGCTAGGACGCTGACGGCAGGCATTGCAGGGTCTTTCAAATTGATGCAACGTTGCGTATCCTTTGCCATGTTTGCAAGCGTATGGGGCAAACGGTCGACAGGGAATAGATCATGTCGTAGCGGTTCGATGTCGTCAATGTCGTCCGCTGATTCCTGACATTCAACCAAGATTGCCGGACGGACTACGTCTTTGATAATCGGGTTTTCATCAAATGTGAAAAATCGCAACCGACTGATGTCGCTACAAGAAGAATCAATTTTGCAAGGAAAATCTTTTTGCAATGTAGCAAGCAGTTCCTTCAAATCCGGCGTTCCTTTGTAGGCGATAAGAACGAAGAGTCCATTTCCTGATGCCGATATAAAGACAGCAACGACGTAGGGCAGTGCCGCAATCGTCTTCTTTAACTCTTCCAACTTGTCCTTCGGAATACCGTCGCAATCTACGCCGATGACTCCATTCGGAATACAAGCGGCAACATTGCGAATCGATTGTGGCTCTGATGCAAACACCACACCCGGAAGAGTGGCTTGCTTCAATTTCTTCCGCTTCTCTTTGTCAGATATGGCTCGGACGGCTTCAACCAGCCCACGGTATTTTGTGCCAGTCTTGAACTCTTCAAATGCCGCACCGATGGTGGTTTCTCCGCTCGGCGTGTTAATCCAACATTTAGAATAGACGCTAATTTGATTCTCCAATATGGGTGCGGTGGGAATCGTGTCACCGAGGACTATATTATACTCGGTTGTTCGTGGTCTGTGCCGAACGGTCACTCTTGATGCGCCTGCTCCCCATCGACTCTCGCCCAATCGTGCGTTCGATTTATCAACACTCTTGGCAATCCTCGCTACCTCGTCATCTGGTAGCGGCTCTGTACACTTTGTATGGTTGACTTCGAGTAATGCCGACAAAAGAGCATCGCCGTATGATCCGAATCTTGTTCGAAGAAGTATCCCTATATCGTATAGGGATTCATTTCGCCCTCCAGGGTCAATCTTTCCGATTTTGCCGAGGTACTTGCTGATTCTTGTATCTATGATAACATTCATGTGTTCTACTCCTGTAATGAGTGTTTGAACGAGCCGTCCTCTTTGACAAACAGGCGGGCGGCTAACCCAGTAACAACGCCGGAAGTTGTGAGCAGCCGGCGTTGTTTGTTTTGCACCCTGTGCGCAAATTGTCGAGGGGGATTTTGATACCGCTTCCCCGGTTGCGGTTGCTGTGAAATTTTGCCCCGACACAGCATAAACAGGATAGCGGTTACTTGGCAACCTCGCCGTTTTTACCAGACGGTGGTAGATTGAACTTTTTGCGTCCCGATTCAACGTCTCGACTTTTCGGCTGACTGGTCTGGATGACTGGGGTATTGTCGTCCCCAGACACGTTCAGTGAACGTTCAACGAACCTGTGGAGTGCCTCAATGCTCGTGTATCTTTTTCCAAACAGCAAAACAGTTTCGAGTGGGTTTTCCTCACGTCGCCAGTAGCGTTGAAACGATGCCGCCGAAACGTGAACAGGGCAATGTGTGCCCGCCTGTGTAAGAAGAACGAGGGGTTCGCCAGCCAGTCCCGAAAATTTTTGATCACTCATGGTAATACCTCATATCCAATGGTTTTGTTTGCACAAATTTGCATTATGTGTGGTCATGCTACCACGCTTCGAGAAACTTTGGTAAAAAGTGAGTCTATTAACAAAGAATTGCGTTTGACACTAGAAAACAGGGCATCAAAAAAGAGTCTATTGGGAAATGAGCCACCGAATTTGGCGATAAGACGAAGGGTGATTCCCCAAAACATCCCAAAATACTTATGCAGACCTGCAAACACCGCTCACGTTATTTGCCAGTGAGCCGTGTTCTCATCCAATTTCACGCATAACTTCGATTGCCTTTTTCAAATCACGCTCTGCATAAATCTGTGTCACATCGGCTTTGGCGTGTCCAAGAATTACCTGTGCGGCTTCCAATCCGAATTTCTTTCTTATCTCCGTCGCCCGTGTATGACGCAATTGATGGGGAGTCCAACAATCGACACCAGCACGGTTACACGCTTTTTTGATTGCATTCAAATACGAGTCTCGCTTCCACATGTTACCCGGCTTCCTTTTGGGGTTCTTTGTTGAGCGGTTAACCTGCGATGGTTGTACACGGGTCTTCCGATTTGCACGCATTTCGGCTTTACGCTCTTCTTCGGCATCAGCGGGACTGAACAGATACGCCGCCGGATCATTGGCTTTGCGTAACAGATACTTGGCAAGAATTTCCTGTGCCTGCTTCCCCATAGGAATTGGACGACCACGCCCATGATGTTCGGTCTTGTGGTTGTTTACCGTGTAAATCCAAACTTCACCGCTACGTTCAATGTCGCAACCTCGCATCATTCTGATTTCACCGGGACGACATGCCAGTAGATATTGCAGTCGCACCATGTCGGCAATCATCGGACGCATAAAGGACATTGATTTTTCAACATCGCTCCATGCAACTGGTGCCACAGGTTCACGGTCGGGGGCAGAGGTTCGCCCCTTTTTGAGACCAGCAACAGCAGTCAGGGCTTGCCACGTCTCCGCTGGGACGAGTTCATTTTCAACGCCCCATTTGAAACACTGCTTCACAACCGTGATCCGGGTATTGATGGTATTCCGTGTGAGTCCGCTCTCAACCATTTTATCACGGACAAATTTCAGGGAGAGCGTACCGAACTCGGACACGATGTTTTTGCCGTAGTGACGGACAACGGGTTGGAGGGACAGGTTTGCCCGACCGAACGACTCCGTGGTCTTTCCGTTTTTCACATAATACCCTTCTGCCCATTCTAGAAATCTGACCACCAACGCCTCGACCGTGATTTCGTCGTGGGAACGAACTGGGGGCAATTTCCGCCCGTTAGCCAGATATTCGGCAATCAGGGCATCGTATTTGTCCAGACTTGCCTTGGTGTTGTGCTTCCCCAGATAGAAATCCCGACCATTGATGGTGGTGACGGCATGTCCGCTGGGCGTGTGAATGCGATAGGACGGCAGTTTTTTCTGCGTTTTTGTCCTTGTCTTCTGTGTTTTTGTCTTTGTCATTGGTCGGTTCCTTTTCGGGGGGAAAAACCTGATTCTCGGTAATACCGAAAAACCGGACTTTTCCTTAACCGTCGGAACCACCGACGAGGGGGGCGTAAATGCCCATGATTACAATACTTACGTCATTGGAGCGAAGGGGAGTCGAACCCCCGACCTCAGCATTGCGAACGCTGCGCTCTCCCAATTGAGCTATCGCCCCAAAAGAATAAAAACTACCTCACTTGAACAACGGACCAGAACCATCGCCCACCCCGCCCTTCAATTGCTCCGGCGGAATACTCGGAGAAGCAGATGTACCCGCAACCTCCTCCGCTGTCTCTTCCCCTTCACTCCACTCAGCTCGCTTGCGTGACAAACCGATCTTTCTGTCCTCAACGTCCACCCGCAAAACCTTTACCTCAAGTTCATCGCCGACCTTCACCATCGATTCAGGATTCTCCACTTTTTGATTTGCAAGTTCCGACACATGAAGCAACCCTTCCAAATCATCCTCCAATGCGACAAAGACACCAAAGTTCGTTACCTTTGAAACCTTCCCTTGAACAATCTGTCCCGGCTTGTACTTTTCAGGAATCTGCTTTTCCCACGGATCCTCCTCCAACTGTTTCAAACCAAGGGCAATCCGGTGGTTCTTTTTGTCCACCGACAACACCTTGCACGTAACCTCCTGACCCTTGGAAATCACCTCGTTCGGATGCGTGATCTTCTTCACCCAAGACAGGTCGCTGACGTGCAACAAACCGTCAATGCCATCTTCAATCTCTACAAACGCTCCATAATTCGTCAAATTCCTGATAACCCCCGTGACCACTTTGTCAATCGGATACTTATCGTCAACGTGTTCCCAAGGATTGTCCTGCGTTTGCTTGATTCCAAGCGAAATTTCTTGACGCTCCTTATTGATTTGTAAAACGATGGTTTCAACCTCATCGCCAACGTTCAAAACTTCGTTCGGATGATTGACCCGCTTCGTCCAAGACATTTCACTAATGTGTACGAGTCCCTCAATCCCCTCCTCGAGTTTGATAAACGCACCATACGTCATCACGTTGACCACCGTACCCTTCAAACGCATTCCCACGGGATAACGTTCTTCGACGGCATCCCAAGGACTCGGTTCTTTCTGCTTGAGACCTAACGATATTTTTTCTTTGTCCCTGTTAATGCTCAAAATAACGACTTCAATCTCGTCGTCCATTTGCACGATCTCACTGGGGTGATTGATTCGTCCCCAACTCATATCGGTAATGTGCAACAGACCATCGATCCCGCCCAAATCGACAAAGGCACCGAACTCGGCAATGTTCTTGACGATTCCCTTTCGGATTTCACCTTCACAGAGTTGAGTGAAAAGGGCGGTCTTTTTTTCGGTACGTTCGCTTTCAATCATCGCACGCCGACTGACGACGATATTTCTCCGCTCCTCGTCTATTTTCAGCACCATGCACTGTATCTCTCTCCCGACAAATTCTCCGATGTCATTGGGACGGCGGATATCGACTTGCGAGGCAGGAAGGAAGACAGGAACACCAATGTCCACTAGGAGCCCGCCTTTAATTTTTCGGGTAACAAGACCATTGACGATGTCGTTTTCTTTGACCGACTTCATCATGTTGTCCCAGGCTTCGATTTTGGATGCCTTTTTCTTGCTCAGATGAATCATGCCTTTGTGTTCCTGCACGGGCACTTCATCTTCATCGTCCTGTTCGATCAGGACTTTGATGATCTCACCGACCACCGGTTTTTCCTCATCCTCTTCCCAGTCGCTGACGGGGACAATTCCTTCGCTTTTATAACCAATATCAACGACAATAAAATCTTCGTCGATACGGACGATCTTCCCTTCGGCAATTTGATTTCCGACGATTTCCCGACCTCCCCAGTCTTTCGCCTCCATGGGTGCGCCGCTGAGGGCAACATCCACATGCAAATCCCAATTATTTTCGTTTAAGTCGAGTTCACGGATTAAATTTTGCCGAACCATAGTAAATTCCTACACAATAACAGTTAAGGGTGAGCGAAATCCCCTCGCCGAACAGCCCGGTGAGTACACAAGGATAACCCCGTAAGTATAGCAAATTTCCCGTTTAAGGCAAGAGGGAGTCCGTCAGAAATTTTTTTCTGATTTTCGGACTACGAATCCATGCCGACTCACACTTCTGCCCGTATGATCCGATGTTCCGTGATGACCATTTTGACGGGGCAATCGTTTTCGTCGTGCGGAATGTGTTCACAGACCACCTCGTCAAGAGCCAACCCGATAGTCAAAGTACCGGGTGGAAGGCAACGCAAAAAACGATCATAGTAGCCCTTGCCGCGTCCAAGCCGATTTCCCCGATGGTCAAATGCTAAACCGGGAACAAGTGCCACGTCGACCTGGTTGGGCGGTACCCGTCTTGAAACATCTTGCCAGATGGACTTTTTCGGTTCACAGATTCCCATATTCCCAGCCGGTCCAAGTTCGTCTAAAGACATAATTCGAACCGGTACGATTTCATCTGCTTCACAGTAGGGAACGATCATGGAATGTCCTGAAAAGAGGTGCAGAGTATTGACCTCCAGCGGCGTACTGACAAAACTCATCAATCTTTCTGATTGCCGAGCGTGCTGGAAAGCGTCAATCGTCATGAGGTGCCCGTAAATCAACAGGCTTTTCGCCTCGATGGTATTGGCAACCTGTTTCAAGTGCAAACGCATTTTCAGCCGTAATTCGGCTTTTTCATCACGGAGCATCGTTGCTTGCATCAGAATTGATCCTGTCTAGAATAACAAAATTGGATTATACCTTACACGGCGGTGAATTGCACGTTTTCAAATGATTGGAATTTTTGCGTCAAGAGCGATTTTATACCCAGCAATGACATCAATTTCCATTTTTTTGTCCCCTCTCCCCCCAAAGAGGAAGAGGGGACAACAGTTTTGGTACTCAACAAACACGTCCAATTTATGACGTGGTGCAGTATGTATTCTCCATTTTCTCTGGTTGGAAAACTTGTCGACAGACTGAATCGCAAGGAAAAGAGAACAAATGATCTGATTGAAAAGAACAATCATATCTGCTATAATACCCCGTGCTATGCACATTTCGCTTGATTGGATTTCAGATTACGTCGATCTGTCGGAACTCGACATCGACACAATTACAACCCGGTTGACTCTTGCCACTGCCGAGGTGGAGGGAACGAAGATAATCCGCCGATTCGTCAAAGGGGTTCTCGTCGGAGAAATTAAGTCGGTCGAAAAACTGACCGACAAGTTGACGTTCTGCCACGTGAATTGCGGAAAAAAATCGTACACCACCGTCTGCGGTGCGCCGAATGTTTTCGCCGGTCTCAAAGCCCCCTTTGCTCCCGCCGACACGCTTTTGGCAAACGATGTCAAAGTCGAAACTGCCGAAAGGAACGGCAAGCCAAGTCAGGGAATCCTATGCAGTGCCGCCGAACTCGGAATGTCCGATTGGCACGAAATTCTGTTAGAATGTCCCCACTCCACCAAAGTTGGAACGCCTCTCGACAAACTCATTCCCGAAACCGACACGCTCATTGAGATCGACAACAAAAGTCTCACGCATCGTCCCGACCTCTGGGGACACTATGGTTTTGCGAGAGAATTTGCCGCCATTTTCGGTCGAAAACTCAAACCACTACCGCAAATTGACCTATCAGCATTTGATTCGCTCCCAAAATACCCGATCAAAAATGAGGACCACGAAAACTGCCCCTGCTACGGTTGTATTGAGTTCCAGACACAGGGAATTTTGCCCTCGCCACTGTTCATTCAGCGCAGATTACACGCTCTCGGAATGAGATCATACAATCTGCTCGTCGATGTTACGAACTACGTCAACTGGGAGATTGCTCAACCGACACACGCTTTCGATGCCGATAAATTGGGGGGAATCCGTGTTGCCACGCTTGGTGGACAGGAGGCAGGAGACAGGAGAAAGGAGTTAGGAGACAGAAGTGAATTTGAATTTACGACGCTTGATGGTCAATCTCGAAAACTCCTACCGGAAGACCTGTTAATTTGGGGAACGAATGATTCTCCCTCTGCTGCCGTCTGCCATCTGCCGTCTGCCGTCTCTTGTCGTCCCGTCGCCCTAGCAGGCATCATGGGCGGACTCGAAACGGAAGTTACCGCAACCACCACGAGAATCCTTTTGGAATCGGCAAACTTCAAGTCCGCCCGCATTCGCCGGACAGCAAGTCGGCTCGATCTGAGAACCGATGCGTCGCAGCGATACGAAAAATCGCAGCCGCCGTCGAATGTCAAAGTCGGCATTGCCCGAATTTTGAAACTCATCGAAGACTCCGATGCCGATCTGAAAGTATTGAGCCGATTCACCGCCGACGGCGGTTTGCAGGATGAAGTTCGGTACATTGACATCCCGGCGGGTCGGTTGGAACAACTCTCCGGTATCACACTCCCAGAGAAAAAAGTTGCACTGATTCTCCAATCGCTCGGCTTTGAAGTTCAGCGGCAAAAAAACAAGTCGCTCAAAGTCGACGTTCCTCCGTTTCGCAGTCAGAAGGATATTTCGATTCCAGAGGACATCGTTGAAGAGGTCCTTCGGGTCTATGGCTATGACAACATTCCGCCGGTGATGCCTGCCGTGCCGGTAAAACCGCTTCATGTTGAAAAGCATCTCAAAATGGAGTACAAGATTCGTCGAGTGTTGGCAACGGCACACCGGTTCCTTGAAGTTCACAATTATATCTGGTTTAACGATAACTGGCTCAAAACACTGGATTACGAGCCGGGCGAAACGCTGGTGCTAAAGAATCCGACTTCACCGGAAACGAGCCGGTTGCGGACAACGTTAATACCGAATTTGTTGGCGTTGATTCCCAAAAATAGACCGTTCAAGGAATCGTTTCGGCTCTTTGAAATCGGTCGGGTATTCGATCCGGCGCAAGACCCGACGCTCAAACAAGCAAAAGACCAACACCACCACCTTGCTGGCATTGCGTATCAACGTGCCGGTTCGTTGGAAGAGTGTTACGCTTCGGTCAAATCCGCAGTCGAGGATACCTTGGCGGTATATGGAATTCAAAACGTTCTATTCGCAGAATCTACCGATAAACCGCAGGAAGTTTGGCAGACCACTGGTAATTATGTCATTCTTTGCCGTTCTTCAGAGACGCCGAGTACCGCCCCCCCGGAAAAACTGTTCGGTACTATCGGCATTCTCGACAAAAACATGACTACAAAGGTCTGCCGCGAAGGCGGACATATCGTTTGGTTTGAGATCGATCTGGACTCAATAACCGGACAAGGAACGCTCCATTCCGAAGTGAAGTTTGAAGAGTCTCCAAAATATCCTCTTTCGTGGCAGGACTTTTCGCTCCTTTGGAACATTGGAGACGGTTTCGATAAGTTGGAATCCATTTTGGACAAGTTCGAGAATCCTCTGGTGATTCGCCGGGAGTTTTTGGTTTCCTATCGCGGCAAAGGATTGGAAAAGGGAACGGCATGCTATTCTTTCCGCTTTTGGGTCGGCTCGCCGGACCATACGCTTTCCGGCGAGGAAATCGAATCGTTCCATCAGCAGTTTTTGACGTACATCAGGCAAAATAACATTTCGTTACGAATGTAGTCTTCTCATTTTTCCGGTATTCCGGCGCAATATTGTCCGATGCTCTTGCGGTTTTTTGAGATGTCCGTCAATGACTTTGTCCAGTTGCTCGAAGTTTTCTTTTAGGCAAAGTTGCAACACAACACTTTCGACCGTTTCCGTTTCGGAAGTTTGCGTTGAATATGTTTTCACGCACCGCAGAGCAATCTTCGTCATCAGGTTATAGTGCCGGGCTTCGCCGCGTTCTTCCGTCCATTTGGGACCTTTGACGAGCAACATCCGGTCGAAACTTGACCAGCAGGGGGCAAAACACCGCAGAAGCGACACCATTCGGGAGACCGCCCTGATGGTGAGCGTGGTAAACCGTTTTCCTTTTTCCGAGAGCAGAGTCTCCGCCTTGGCATGGTGAACCGGTATATCGAGACGCAATGCCTGAACCATTTCGCTGACGGCGAGGGCTTTTTTGCCTGTCGAATCGCAAAGTTCGACATGCAAATCAGGACGGAGAATCGCCAAGATCACTCCCGGCACGCCGCCGCCGGTTCCCACATCGAGAATCCGTTCGCCGGTTCGCAAAAATTCTGCCAGTGCCAGCGAATCGACGACATCGCGGGCAACGAATTTTTCGTAATCCGTGTGCCGGGTTAGATTGATTCGCTCATTCCAATCCCAGAGCAACCCGCAATACTCGCCAAGTTTGCGCACCTGCACCTTTGGCAGTGAAATGCGGTGTTTGTCAAGGGAATCGGCTAGCGATGGGAGCATGGTTTATGCCTTTTTCTTCTTCGGCGGAGCATCCGCTCGGAACGGCATACCGAACTCACGGAGCATCTCGCGGGACTCATCATCGCTGCCCCCACGGATTGTGAACGAAACATTGAGCCCCTGACTCCTGGAATACTTGTCGGGATTTAATTCGGGAAAAACTAAGAATTCCGTGATCCCCAAGTTATAATTTCCGTGTCCATCGAAACTTTTGGGGCTGACTCCTTGAAAGTCGCGGACACGAGGCAACACAAGGGAAATCAAGCGATCCATGAACTCGTACATTCGGGCACCGCGAAGCGTGACCATACATCCGACGTTCATTCCTTCCCGCAGTTTGAAGTTTGCAATGGACTTTCTCGCCTTCGTGACCACCGGCTTTTGACCGGTAATCTGCGCCAGAACATCGGTAGCCTCTTCCATGTACTTCTTCTCGCTCAAATTGCTTCCGACTCCCATATTGAGGACGATTTTCTGCAATTTCGGAAGCGACATCACGTTTTCCCGCTTGAACTTTTTCTTCAAACTGGGAACAATGGTCTTTTGATATTTTTCCTGTAATCTTGGTATTGCCATGAAACTTAAATCTCCTGTTGCGGCGTTGTACGCAACGATTCTTGTTACTGTCTCTGACAGAATGTTCGCCGAAATTATAGACTACAAAGACATTTGGTCAAGGGGGATTAACGCACTCCACGAAAATCAGAATGTGTTCAAACTACTCTGCAACGGCATAAACTTCCATTTTTTGTCTTCTTTCCCCCTGGCGATTGTAAGTTTCAAAATAGGTTGTCATTTCGACCGCAACGAAGTGAAGGGAAAAATCTCACCTGACCGATGGAGTCTGGAATTTCAGACCTTTCGTGGAGTTGAGATTTCTCCCGTTGGTCGAAATGACGTTCTCGATTTTGTCCATCTTACAAACTTGCAGATCGCATGTGCTACTCTGGTACACTCTCAGTCCGATTGCAAGTTTTTTTTGGGAATTTTCCATACATTTTGCGTTTTCTAGCGTATTCATACAGTCGGCACAGTGCCGTTTTACTCGTTTCCCTTTCCCATGGAGGTCTTTATGTCCAC
>Ga0082212_10012646_pt1 | contig 10620 bp, 8 predicted proteins | sample TergutNt197P3_FD_71548 | JGI IMG/M metagenome (GOLD analysis project Ga0082212, IMG submission 71548) | Neocapritermes taracua P3 segment gut microbial communities from Petit-Saut dam, French Guiana - Nt197 P3 | ecosystem: Host-associated > Arthropoda: Insects > Digestive system > Gut ...
CGGAAAAATGAAAGACCTTCTCCGGGCTGTCCAAGACCAACTGGCGCCTCACCCCGATTTCGGTGAGAATAATGAATTCCCGGGCAACGCTGGCCCGGGCCTCCTTGAGAATGGCGGTCGTGGAACCGATGAAATCGACCAGGTCCAGAACCTCGGGGCAACACTCGGGGTGGGCCAGCACCCGGGCGCCGGGGTGGGCCTCCTTGAGTTTCCGCACTGTTTCGGACCGCAGTTGATGGTGGATGGGGCATGAGCCGTCCCAGATCAGGACTTTTTTCTCCGGAACCTGTTTTTGGGCGTAAGCGGCCAAATTCTGATCCGGGGTCATCAGCACTGTTTCCGATTTCATGGCCCGGAGAGCGGCCACCACATTGGACGAGGTGCAGCATAAATCGCTCAGGGCCTTGACTTCGGCCGGAGAATTGACATAGGTCAGAACTTCCACGCCCGGCAATTCGGCCTTGCGGGCCTCCAGATCCCGGGCGGTGACCATGTCGGCCATGGGGCAGCCGGCTTCGGGGTCCACCAGGACCACTTTCTTGTCCGGGCACAGGATGACCGCGGTTTCAGCCATGAAGTGGACCCCGGCGAAGACGATGACCTCGGCTGAAGCGGCGGCGGCGGCCTGGGAAAGCCCCAGAGAGTCGCCCACATAATCAGCCGCCGCCTGCACCTCGTCCGGACAATAGGAATGGGCCAGAATCACGGCCCGGCGCTCCCGGGCCAGGGCTTTCACCTCCTCAGGCGTCATTTTTCAAGCCCCTCCTCGATCACCTCCACTCCCCGGGGAACCTTGAAGGTGAAAAATTCGGCCGAAAGCGGCGGGTTTTCCACCAGGCCGTTAAGGAAGAAATCAGTGGTTTCGCCGGTGAGGGCCTTAAAGCCAAAACCGGTGAGGGTGAAGGCCTCGTCGCACCAGACGATCAGGTGTTCCACGCTCCGGCCGCCTTCCTTGGGGGTCAGGTTCAGGCCCGACTGGCCGGGCCGGGCCGGATCGGCCGGAGCCGGGGACAGGTCGAAATCGCGGGTCAGAACCTCAAGCCCTCCCAGAAAGACCAAAAGCGGCTTAAGTTCGCCGGCCACATCGATATCCCGATACCTATAGACCAGTTTTTCCGAGGGCACATGCCACCAGACCGTGGTCCCGTCCGTGACCATGACTTCGGGTTGAGGCGAGACTTGATCCAGGAGCAGGCGGTCCGGCCGGGCCCAATAAAGAACCCCGGTGGCCACCTGCTGGGACCGGCTTTTGAAAAGCTGGTCCGTGGCCGGGGTCGCGGCCACCCGGCGATAGGCCGCGCTCAGGGCGGTCAAGCCGCCGTAGCGGGCGGCCAGGCCGGCGGCGATCCGGTCCGCCGCCGACGCCTCCGGGCCGGCGGCCCAGGCCAGGGTGGGCCACAGGCCCAAAAGCAGAAAAACGAAAACTCTCATGGCTGCCTCAGTTGTTCAAGGCTATAGCATTGAGCGGCCAGAAGGGTCAGGAGGCCCTCCTCGCCCACCAGATGCCCGGCTCCCACGATCACGAAGGGCGGGCGGGCTGAAGTGGCCAAGAGGGGTTTCAGGCGCTCCAGCATGACGTGGTTGCGCCGGATGATGAGCCGGTCCAGAAGCCCGGACAGTTCCGGATAGCGATTGAAATCCTTAAACAACAACTCGGCGAAACCGGCGGTGTCGCCCCGACGCCAAGCTGTCCAGAAATCGGCCATGGTCCCGGGCAGGTCCGCCGCCTCCCTAAGAGTGACCTGGAGAAAGAGATCCTCTTCTTCCGGGCTCAGGCCGGCCAAAAGGTCCATTTGTTCCGGAAAAGTCTCCAACTCCGCAATCGGCAGCCGGCGAGCGGCGGCCTGGTCCAGAAAATGCTTGTCCAGGCCGTAACGGGCCGAAAAACCGTTCTCTTCCAGGGCGGCCAGTTGGATGGCCAAAGCCGCCAGCCAGGGTCGGTAGCGGGCGTATTCAGGGCGGTTCCGGCCGCTGCGCGCCAGAAGCCCGCTGGTCGCGGGGGTCAGGTAGTCTTCCAGGGTCCGGTCTGGAGCGGCCAAACCCCGTTCGGCGATAAAGTCGCTGACCACTTCCAGAGGCAGGGCCTCGGTGTCTATCTCCACCACCAGGCTCCCGGCCTCACCAAAAGCCCGGCCAAAGGGTTCGGGCAGGGGATAGAGGCCCGGGCCGGCCAGGTGGATGGAGCCCGCCAGGTAGGCCTTGGCCCCGGCCGGGGAAGTGACGCGCCATAAAAAAAGGTCTTCGGCCCGGCCCGACCGGCCCAAGCCGGCCATTGCGGCCAGGGCCAGGACGACCGCCAGGAACCAGGCCGCGAGGTTGCTATGCACACGCCGCTTCATGGTTGATAGTGTATAGGCATTTGCGGAAATGTCAAGACAAGGGACCAGGGCCGGACTTTTATGATTTTGCTGTTAAATTTTTACAATTTGTGTTATTTATATCTTAATTTTAAGGCCCCAGGTCCTTAAACCAGCCTGTGGCCAAACAGAGCCTCCCGGAAAGAGGTCGCCATGAAAAAAGCTGGTTTCACCTTGATTGAACTCATGATCGTGGTGGCCATCATCGCCATTCTGGCCCTGATCGCCGTGCCCATGTATATGCGCTATGTGGAACGAAGCCGCGACTCCGCCACCCAGGCCCTCCTGCAGCAGCTTATGCTGGCTGAGGTATCCCTTCAGACCGAGGTTAATGAAACCAGCTTCGCCCTAGTCAATGGCCGGACCCCGGACGACCTGAACGCGCTCAAACGCCTGTTTGACTTTGGTTTCCGCCCCGACCCCCATGTGGGCTTCGTGGTTCTGGAAGCGGTCGATAAGAACGGCCAGCCCGTGGGCATCACCGGCTTCGCCGCCCACGCCAACATCGGGGCCCAGTTGTTCATCTATGATAATATCGCCCGCCAGGGCGTCCAGGCCGTGCCGGCCGGCTCAGAGAATTTCCCGCCCGCCTATACCAAAGAACTCCATATTTTCAATTTTGACAACGCCGGTGTCTTCACCCCGGCCGGACTGCTTAAGATAACGGACAACCTGGTCAGCGCCATTCTGCCCTGAAGACCATCTGGAGAAAACATGAAAATTTCCGTCATCGGGACCGGCTATGTGGGCCTGGTCACCGGGGCCTGCTTCGCGGATGTGGGCAATAGCGTCATCTGCGTGGACAATGACCACGAAAAGATCGAGGCCCTGAAGGCCGGGATCCTGCCCATCTTCGAGCCCCGCCTGGAAGAACTGGTCGCGGTAAATACGCGCGACCAGCGCCTCTCCTTCAGCACCGATTTGCCCGAAGCCGTCCGGGGGAGCGAGATCTGCTTCATCACCGTGGGCACGCCCATGGACGAAACCGGCCGGGCCGACCTGGGCCAGGTCCTGGCCGTGGGCCGGGAGATAGGCCGCCACTTGGCCGGAAGTATGATCATCACCCTCAAATCCACCGTGCCGGTGGGCACGACGGACGAAATAAACCGGATCATCGCCGCCGAGTTGGCCTCCCGGGGCGTCAATCCGGCCTACGCCGTCGTCTTCAACCCCGAGTTCCTCAAAGAGGGGGACGCGGTCCAGGACTGTTTCAGCCCGGACCGGGTGATCATCGGGACCTCGGACAACGACGTCGCCCAAACCATGATAAGGCTCTACCGGCCCTTCGTGCGCAACCACGACCGCTTTATGGTCATGGATGTCCGCAGCGCCGAGATGACCAAATACGCCTCCAACGCCATGCTGGCCACCCGCATTTCCTTCATGAACGAAATCGCCGGCATCTGCGAAAAAGTCGGGGCCGACGTCAACCTGGTCCGGCTGGGCGTGGGCGCCGACAGCCGCATCGGCTACAATTTTCTCTACCCCGGCTGCGGTTACGGCGGCAGCTGCTTTCCCAAAGATTTGCGGGCCCTGGCCCACCTGGCCCGTTCCATCGGCGCGCCTTCGGCCATAATTGAAAAGGTCGAGGAAGTCAACGCCGCGCAAAAACAGGTCCTTCTGGCTAAAATCACCGACCGTTTCGGCGCCGACCTGACCGGCCGGATTTTCGGCGTCTGGGGACTGTCGTTCAAACCCTACACCGACGACATGCGGGAGGCCCCCTCCCTGACCATAGTGCCGGGTCTCCTGGCCCGGGGCGCGGCCGTGCGGGTCTACGATCCCAAAGCCCTCAAGGAAGCCCGGCACTACCTGGGCGAACACCCTATGCTCACCTATGCGGAAGACAAATACGCGGTTCTGGATGAAGCCGACGCCCTCTTATTGATAACGGAATGGAAGGAATTCCGCAGCCCGGATTTCGAACGCCTGAAAGAATCCATGAAAACGCCGATCATCTTCGACGGCCGGAATCAATATGATTACCGGCAGCTTCTTACCTTAGGCTTTGAATATTGGCAGATCGGCCGCGCCCCGGCCCGGCCTTAGATTTGGCCTTTTAAAGCCCCGGCTTCCCGGGCGATGCGGGCGAACTCGCCTTTGACTTTAAGGAAAACTTCCACCAAGGCCGGGTCGAAGTGCGTCCTGGCGCCGACTTCGATTATTTGGCAGGCTTCTTCGTGGGTAAAAGCTTTCTTGTAAGGGCGCTCGGAAATCAGCGCGTCGTAGACGTCCGCCACGGCCATCAGTCGGCCTTCCAGGGGTATGTTTTGCCCCTTAAGCCCCAGGGGGTAGCCGCCGCCGTCCCATTTTTCATGGTGGGCTCCGGCTATGCCCAGGGTGTGGCGTAAAAATTCGTGTTCCTTGGTGTTTTTGATTATTCTTTCTATGGCCTCCACCCCGACCGTCACGTGGGTTTTCATGATCTCGAACTCCTCGTCGGTGAGTTTGCCGGGCTTATTGAGAATAAGGTCGGGTATGGCTATCTTCCCCACGTCGTGGAGCTGGGCTGAAGCCAGGAAAAAGTCCATGTCCCAGCCTGACATCTCCTCGTTCCCGGCCCGAATCATTTCAACGCTCAAAGCCTTCAAATAAAACTGGGTGCGCGTGATATGACCGCCGGTGAACTTGTCGCGGAACTCCACCAGGTCGGCCACGGTGTTCAAAACCGCATTCTGCAAGGTTACCACCTCTTGATTCTTTTTCGCGACCATGATCTCCAGGTCGAATTTCCGCTTTTCCTCCCGTCGGAAGCGCCACAGGAGAAAGACCGCGCCTTCCAGGGCGATGCTAAGAAGGGCATACAAGGGCGAAAGAAAGAGGCCGGAGACGAAAAGCCGGCGGGAAACCATTATGGCCGCGGCCCCGAGAAAGACCGCCACGGGAGGATAGGCCCGGGGCCGGATCAAGGCAAAGGCCAGGGCGGCTAAAAGCCCGGCCAGGCTCACGCCTATGACCTGAAAGGCGGGGGCCCAGGGGGGCAGGGTCGGGGCGTTGCCGGTTATCAGGGCGTCCAGGGCCACGGCGTGGGCTTCCACCGCCGGGTAGGCCCGGTCGTGGGGCGTGGCCTTGAGGTCCATCAGGCCCGGGGCCGAGCTGCCTAGGAAAACCACCCGACCTTGCAGTTCCTCCGGGTTCACCTTCCTCTCCAAAACATCAACCGCGCTGAAATAGGGGTAGGTGCGGCGCGGCCCTATGAAGGGCAGGCGCAAACCACCCCGGGGGCTGACCCTCGCGGCATAGCCCCCGACCTGGACGGTTTCCAGCCCATAAGGGCCGGAAACCAGGGTGAGGCTATCGACCCCCAGGCCCAGCATCAGGGCCCTAAGCGACAGGGCGGGGTATATTTCCTCCCCCCGCCTGACGATCAAGGGAATTTCCCGCACCACCCCGTCGGGGTCCACGGTCGCGTTGATAAAACCCAAGGGGGTCTGGCCGAGGAAGAGCTCCAGAGGCAGGACGGCAGAGAGAGCCGGGGGCAGAAGGTCCCGGAAAGGCCGGGCCCCGGGACGCTCCCGTTCAATGATTCTCAGGGCCGGCGGCCAGGGTCCGTCAGGGCCTTCCTCCTTGAAGTAGGCGAAGCCCCCGAGCACGGCCGGAACCCCGGCCAGGGTTTCGGCCAAGAGTTGGTCATAATCCCCCAGTTCCGGGGGCAGGCCCGATAAGGCCAACTCAAGGCCGCGGTGGCGCTCAAGATCGGCCATGAGCCTGTTGGGGGAGGAACGGTCGGCTTCGGCCAGGAGGATGTCCAGGCCCACGGCCGCTGTCCCGTATTCGGCCAGGGCGGTCAGGAGGTCGGCCAGAAGATAGCGCGGCCAGGGCCACTGGCCGTAAGCGGCCAGGGAGGCTTCGTCAAGATCGATTATGGCCGGGACCGGGGAGGGGGCGGAAGCGGCCGCCAGAGGCAGCCAGTGGTCGTAGATCTTCAGGTCCAGGCGGGTCAGGAGGCCCGGCTGGGCGATGTAAAGCCCGAACATCAGGAGGATGCCTAGGGCCCCGGCCAGGGCCGCGGACCAGGCCTCGCGACCGATTCTTTTACTGGATTGCTTCGTCGCCAAAGGCTCCTCGCAATGACGGCGTGGCCTTGCCAATCACTTGAAACTCTCTAAAAATCCCAAGCCAGACCCAAGCAGTAATACTCCTCGGTCCAGATTAAAAACTGGCTGGCTCAAAACCATAGGACAGCTTGAAGGTGAAAGCCCCGCTTTTTAGGTGGGGCTTTCACTTTGAGGGCCAAGGCCAATGGGTGCCCTGGCAAACCACCGGTCACATGGTGAATCGCAGGCCCAGCAACACCTCATGAGTTTTCACCTTGGTGTCCATTGAAGCATTAATGGTATACGGAGGCACAACTACCGACGTTGAACCATCTACTTTCCCGAAATCGGCATAGCGATAGCCCACGTCCAGAACCACCGAATCGGATATTTCAAAGGCCGCTCCGGCCCCGATGTTCCAGGCAAAATTTGTCTTAGTTTTCGATATGGACATATTGCCGGGAACATTATCAATGGTCACCAGCGATTCGCTGGAAACCCTGGCCAAGCCCAGACCGGCGCCGATATAAGGGGTGACCGGGGAATCATTGTGAATGTCGAAATAGCCGTTGAAAAAAAACGACTGCGCCCCGACTTTTGACTTTATGTTCCCATCGTTCGGCGGATTTACGGCGTCAAATCTTTCGTTGACCATTTCCTTTTTCCCGCGCCAGGCATATTCAAATTCGGCCCGCAGGGGCACATCGTTGACCAAATTGAAATCATAGCCGACGGCCAGTCCAAGGACCGCCTGGCCTTTTGTGGATTTATCTTTACCGGACACCCTCCCCAGCCCCACCGCTTCAATTTGGGCGCTAGAATCGGCTTCCAAACTGGAATAACCGATTTTGGGCGTGAAATAGACCCCTTCCTGCGGCTGGGCTGAAGCCGCCGGGGCCAAAACCAGAACCATGGGTAAAAGCATTAATCCGAAATACCTCATTTTTCCATACTCCTTGCTATTTTGGGTTCCCCCAAAGTTTACGCCAGGTCTGACGACCAGGCCTGTGAATACAGCGAATGATTTCAAAAACTCCAGACCAGGCCGGTGTTCACGTAATGTTGGTCATAGGTATACAGTCCGCTGTTGGACGTGTTGCGGGTGTAATTGTATCCACATTCCACCGACCAGGATTCGTCAATGCGGTAGGTCAGGCCAAGGCCTGTTCTGACCCGGTCGTCCTGGCGTTTCTCGGCTTCCAGAACCGTGGCCGGGCCTTTATAAAATTCCTGGCCGTAGGTGACAAAGGACGCCAACTCGAAGCCGTGGGGCAGCTTGAACAGGAGGCTGGCCGTACCTTCCCAGCCATCGTAGCCGTAAGCCTTCTTTTCAGCGTTCGCGCCCAGATAGCGGCCGCCGAGCAGAAATTCATGGTTGCCCGCCCCGAAAAAGACGCGTCCGTAGAGGCCCGCAGTGCCGAAGAGGCCGTCCCGCATTTGATCGGGGTAATAGACGCGCTGTTCCAGCCCACCCTTGAAAATCAGGTGGAAGGAAGGGGCGGCGGCCCAGAGGAAGGTGGCTTCCGGCCCATAAGCACACACATTCTGGGAAAATTCATAATCGAATATTTCCCCCTTCAGGCGCACTTCGGCCAGAATAGAATCGCCTATATGCCGAAACCCCAAGGCGGCCCGGCCCCATTGCGCTTCCCGGCTTTTCATCTTACTCAGTTCGGAATTGGCGTAGCCACGCCAGAAGCCCCGCACGTCCCCCACCAGCCACCAGGGGCTGTCCCGGTAAAAGCGTTTGCCCAGGTCCAGGTCCACCCCGAAGTAGGCCCCGACGCTCTCCTTGGCCTCGGCCCCGTTCACCCGCACCTGCCGCCAGACTCCCAGGTCCATAATATCGGAGGCCGGGCCCAAGTTGGCGTTGGAATCATATTGGAAGCCCGCGCGTATTTTGCCGTGGACCTGAAAATCGCCGTAGCGGCTTTCCAGAACGTCCAGAGCCTGGTCCGTGGCCGCCTTGGTGCTTTTACCGTCTAGGGCCCGCACCATGGCCAGGCTGCGCTCGGCCGCCTCCCTATCGCCCAGGAGCATGTAAACATGGGCCAGTTCGCCGTAAAGCCCCGCCTCGCGGGGATATTTTTCCAAAAGCGTTTCATAGGCCATGACGGCCTGGTTCCAACGTTTGGCCCGAGTGGCGGCTCGGGCCAGGCCCAGGTTCACCTCATCGTCATCCGGGGCGCTACGCACCAGACGCATGTAGAGTTCATAGGCCCTGGTCGCCTCGCCCTTTTCCAGAAGGCTGGCCGCTTCGGCCTTGCCCTGGTCCAGGACCACGGCCCGGGCCGGGTCGGTGGTCGGATAGGATGGGGCCGGAGCCACAGCCCGGACCGGAGCGGCGGCTTGAGCAGGGGCGGGGGCCGTGGTGGCCGGAGCCGGGAAGTCTTCCAAGGGCAGGACGGCCGAGTTGGCGGTCGGGGTGAACAAGCCCTGAGCATCGGCCCGAGCCGACATGAGGAGAAGCACGGCCAAAATCAGAAATGTGAGTGTAGATGCGCGCATGGATCTTCTCCGCTATTTGTTGATGAAGTTGCCAATACCTGAACCTGCATCTATAGGACTACCGTCTGCGTTGTTAAGAATTCCGAATAAAAAAGGAGTTGCTGACCCACCCAAAACCAGCGACATATCATACGAAATGTTTGGGTTCTCATAGACCGTGGCCGTTGCGCTTATAGGGCTCCCACCATAAAACCCTGGTCCGGAGCCGGTCATCCTTGATAAAATGTTTGTCTGGTTGTGTATGTCTATCCACCCAGTGCCGCCAGCCACAGTGACGGAATATTGGGTGACGCCGTCAAGCGCTGTACCACCAGCGGTGAGAGTCCCGTTGGTGACCCGACCGGTGGCCAAGTTTACGTCAAAGCTGACGCTGCCGGTGGCGCCGTTTTGTCCTGTGAGTGAGCTGCTCACAAAACCCATGGTCGCGGTGGACGGGAGCATGGAATTGATCAGGGTCTGCGTGGGCATGGCGGTTCCGGCATCCGACAGCGTGTTATCCATGACCGGGGCGGCGGCCTCCGCTGAGGCCACGAACTGCTCCGTGGCCGCAGGCGGTTCCCCATCCTTGCCCGCTTCCGGCGCGGCGGCGGCCACCCCGGCTCCGCCCAGAAAGGCCAGGTCCTGCCCCAATTCCCGCCTATCCTGGGGCTGGATGAGTACGGGCGTCGGCGCAACGCCGGGTGCGAAATGTATCTTGAAGCCGCTCGGCACGCTGATGCCGTTGGCTATGATCTGGCGCAGGGCGTTTTCCACATAGACAGTGGTCTTCTGGCCGCCCACGCGCAAACTGACGATGGTGCCCCGAATGCCGATCACGGCTTCCGGGGTGCTGGCCTTGAAGCCGGCCGGGTTGGCCTCGGTGATCTTACCTGTGACTATACGGGCCAGACCCTGGCCCAAGTGGATGTTAAAGACCGGCTTGGAACCGCTGTCGGCGTAATCCGTAAGGTTCAGGGTGGTGTCGGGCCCGAGGCTCACGGCGCTGTCGTCGTTGAACATGAGGCGCACGCGGCCCGTGGCGTTGGTGGATATGGCATCGGTCGCATAGACCGGAGCCTTTAGGGCCAGGGCTTCGGCGCGACCTGCCCGGGTGACGAAGGCCCCCGGGGTCAGGCTCATGACTTGGCCGATGGGTTCCGGGGAGCCTTGAGCCTCGGCCACCGACCCGGCCAATAAAAAGAGCCCGGCCAAGATGAAGTGAACGACCCTAGACGGCGATAGACTTTGGGGGTTGAATAAAACTGGCATGGCGTAAGACCGATCCTTTTTAATTAACCCAATCCGGCATTATGATTTTGCTGAACCAGGTAGTTTAATGAAAAGAACTGGATTGCTTCGCTTCGCTCGTAATGACGGGATACTATTTCCGTCATTGCGAGGAACCGCGAGCAAAGCGTAGCTGGATGAAACAGTCCAGTAAAAAACCGCCCAGGAAAAGACGGTAATACAGGACAGGAACAGGGCCGCCAGCGGTTATTTGACAGAGAGGCTAGACGGTTAAGACAAGAGAGAGAGAGAGAGAGAGAGAGAGAGAGAGCAAAAAACGGGCCAAAAATGTGAACAATGAGCCTGAGATTGCAGCTATTATGGTTTTTCCAGGGGCCAGGCCCATATAACTTACCAATTTTGTCATTAAAATTTAATTTTGCCGCCTGAGGCAGCATAATTATATATATTATAACATGATATATTATAATTTCAATAACAAAATATGGTAA
>Ga0082212_10012647_pt1 | contig 10620 bp, 6 predicted proteins | sample TergutNt197P3_FD_71548 | JGI IMG/M metagenome (GOLD analysis project Ga0082212, IMG submission 71548) | Neocapritermes taracua P3 segment gut microbial communities from Petit-Saut dam, French Guiana - Nt197 P3 | ecosystem: Host-associated > Arthropoda: Insects > Digestive system > Gut ...
TGACGCAATAGCCCTTTATCCCGCCAAATGGGAGAAGGCTTCCCTTTAGCACCTCTGCGGGGTCGGTGGATGGCTCCCCGTTTATGTCGATGCCCCAACCCAGCGGGATCTGCCGCCCCTCGCGCTGGGCGGTCTCACATGTGCCGCGTGACACTTCGCTGCACGCCATATCGAACATTACCGGGTCGGGATGGCGGTTCCCGCCGGGAAGCGCCATAGACCAGGGGCTGTTGCCAAGCACTTTTTCTTTCCCGCCATATGGCGCCGCTGTTGGGGGCGAGTTTGAGCTGACCATCGTTATGAACCCTTTGTCGACGCATTTTGCCGCATAATAACCCGCGGCTCCGTAATGGTTGCTTTTTTGCACCCCCATGACGCATATCCCATGCTCCGCCGCTCGCTCGATTGCGAGTTCGACTGCTTGCGGAGCCATGATTATGCCGAGCCCGTTATCCGCATCTACCATTAGGAACGGGGGCTCGTCGCGCAGGATTTTCAGGCGCGCGTTTTTATTGATCCCGCCTTCCGTTGTTGACCAGTGGTAGAACGCTAGTCTGGTCATTCCGTGCGTGTCCACCCCCCTGCGATCGGTTTCGACCAACACGTCCGCCGCGTATGCGGCGTCTTTTTCATTGTACCCGCTCGCCAGAAAAAGCTTCACCGCAATTTTATACAACTGTTCCATAGAAACTGTGATTTTATTCAATGTAAATCCTCCCACGTTAAATCGGGACAGGGGGACGGTTTTCCCGTCCCCCTGTCCCGGGTTTCCAGTTTAATCGAACATCATGACGTCCAGACAAGGGCTGGTTTCGTTTATTATTATGTCGCGCCTCAGCGGCTCGCGGCCGTCCAGGGTGCAGAGCAGTTCGTATGTCCCGCTGTTTATTGGCAGGCGGTCAATTTTGAACTCCCCGAAGAAATCAGTCTCGACCTCCGTAAGCAGCTCCGTGTTCAGCCGCAGCTCCACCAAGGCGTCTTTAGCCGCCCTGTTGACCTCTCCATCGCTATACGCAAGCGAACCGGCGATAAAGCAGGCGTCGCGTTTGTACAGGTTCTTGTACATGACCCTCGGCCTGTTCTTCCCGTCGGTCAGAGCCTTCAGCTTGTGGCCTTTGACAATCTCCTCAAACTCCCCGTCTTCGCACTTGACATAACTGAGGGCGCGCAGCGGGCACGAATGCACGCAACGCGGCATATCCCAGCCGTCGTCGAGCAGGTGGGCGCACATAGTGCACTTTTGGGCTGCCTCGAAGTCGTCGTTCCAGGATATCCTCCCGTAGGGGCACGCGTCCAGCAGCGTTTTGTCCCCCCTTGCCTTCTCCATGTCAAGCATGACGATCCCATCGTTACGCTTGGAAAAAGCTTCCGGGCGGGCGCTCACGCAATGAGGGTTATCGCAGTGCATGCAGAACTGTGTCACATAGCAGACCTCGGTGAACGGGGGCTTCCCGCGTTCATACTTCTCCGGGTTGATCCACTTTTGGTCGTGTTTCTGCTGCTCATCGGTATAAGGCGGCCATTTGTTGCCCACATGCTCGTCCTTGCATGATACCAAGCAATTGAAGCATCCCACGCATTTAGCGAGGTCGACTATTATATGCACTTTTTCCATCTGCCCAGATCCCCTTCCCATTTTCTGACTTCAACCAGACATGAATTTACGGCCAAACCATGCGCATTCTTGGTTATCATACGTTTAGGCGTCAATATATTGATGCATCCGCATATCTCCGGCGTCTCACCCGGGGTGCCCACCGTCCTGTAGTCGGCGCAGGACTCGTAAGCGTGTACGATCCCCGCCGGCACGCGGTTCGTTACCTGGAGCGCGCAAATCACGCTCCCCCTGTCGTTATAGACCTCGACGAGGTCGCCGTCCTTCACCTTGCGTTTGGCAGCGTCCTCCGGGCTCATCCTGAAAATCCAGTAGAAGTGGCCGTCTATCAGTATCCTGTGCTGATCGATATCGCTTGTGAAGCAGTCCTTGCTGTCGCTCATCGTATGGAAACTATATTTCGCATGTGGCGAAATCAACTGCAGCTTGTACTTTTTGTACGGCTCCGAGCCGACGCCCTCCCATGACGGGATGTATGTGCAGATCGGCATGCGCTCCGCATCGTTCGGGTCGAACCGCAAGAGCGTCTGGGCCTCGAACTCGAACTTACCGGATGGCGTCTGGAGGCCTTCGTTATACCGGCCGTAGTACTCGGACGGCAGCGGCGCAAGCTCCGGGGTGCCCCTCTTCTTGCCCCTTGCAAACCACTCGTGCCCTACGGGGTCGCGCTTGCTCTCGGGAAGCGGCGGCACGACGTAATACCCCCTCCTCAGGAACTTCCGAAGGCCGATAACCTTTGGTAGGTCCGTCGCCCTGAATATGCGGCACATCCAGTCGAACTCGGTGTTCCCCTCGCTGTAGGGCTGCCACAGCCCGAGCCTGTTTGAAACAGCCTGGAAGATGTCGAAGTCCGACATGGACTCGCCAAGCGGCTCGATGCACTTGTGCTGCATGTGTATTATACGGTAATTGTTCTGTATATATGACCGGTCAATATAACCGCCGCAGTTGGCGGCCTCCCCGATATCCCACCGCTCAAAGCTCGTGCAGGCGGGGAGGATGACGTCGGCGAACCGGGCCTCACCCTCGTGCCATATCGACTGGTTTACGACGAACTCAATCTTGTCGCTGCGGTACATATCCGCGAAACGGTTGGACTCGGGCTGTGAGCCGAAGTAGGAACCGCCGTACTTATAGTACATCTTGACGGTCGAATGCCCCGGGGCCGGGTACCTGGTCTTAACGAACTGGCCGTGTACGGAGTAGTCGTTCATCATATACGCTTCCGCGTGGCCTTCCATGATCGCTTCAGCCAGCATCAGCCTTGGAATCTTCTGGTACTCAGAGTTGAGCGACGGCGTCTGCGGCATCCTGTTGTACATCTGCACGCCGGAGCCGGAACCGTTGTAGTCGCCCGAGAACCCGCCTTCCGCGTAACCCGGGAAGTAGAAGTGCGTATCCACTGGCGTCCCGAACTGCAACCCGCCGAAGTTTATGCCCGGCTTCCCCAGGCCCTGCATGAATGCCAGGCAGACCATGGCGCGCGCCCACTCCGTCCCGTATGCTGTACGGCAAGCGCTTCCGAAGCTGTGGTAACCGCCCGATGAAAGGTAGGTCTTCCGCTTGCCCCACTCTTCCGCCAGCGCCCGTACCGTGACCGCCGGGACGCCGGTAATCTCTTCCTGCCATTCGGGCGACTTTGCCACCCCGTCGGTCTCGCCCATCACGTACTCGCGCCATTTCTCGATGCCGATGGTGCGCTTGGCAACATAATCCTTATCGTATGTGTCGTTTTTGAACCATGTATAGGCGATAGCGAGGGCCATCGCGGTGTCCGTGCCGGGCCTCGGCGCGATCCAGCGCCCGCCCATAAACGCGGCTGTGCAGTTGAAGTACGGGTCAATATGGACTACCGGGATGCCAAGCTTCTTGACCCACTCGCGGCGTACCGTGCCCTCCTGCCCGCCATAGACGCCGGAGGTGGACTCGGGGTCCGCCGACCAGAAGACGATCATCTCGGCGTTCTGCATGCAGTCCTCGACCGTCGAGTAAAGCTCGCAACTGCCGCGCTTGGCGCTGCCGCCGTAGTGGTGCATGGCGCCCCAGGCGAAACCCTCCCAACTGTCGGGGTTGTTCATAACGCCGGTCGCCCCGATATTATTGAAAAACCTCAAGGCGCTGCTGGTAAAGTAACCCAGGATACCCCACGTGTGGTGCGACCCCCTGCTGGTGAATACCGCGCCCGGGCCGTATGTCTCACGTACCCTAACTATTTCGCTTGATACGATATCCAGGGCCTCGTCCCAGGAAATACGCTCATAACCGGAGATGCCGCGGTTCTGGAAGTTGCGCTCCCCGTTCGGGTCGAAATCGACCCGCTTCATCGGGTAGAGGCACCTGTCCGGCGAATATACGTAGGATTTCCACGCCAATGCATATGAAGTGACCGTCGAGCGCCTGGGCGGCGTGAACTTATGCCCGTGCGCCGTGATGGACCACGACTCGGCGTCATCCTCCTGCAGGTCTATCGGCGTGACGCGGATAATCTTCCCGTTCTTGACATAGACGAACACCGGCCCCCCGTTGGTCCCGGTGACATAACGCTTCTCACCGTTAGGCATGAGCGTCCCGTAATTCCCGAGGTAAAGGACGTCGAACGCGAAAATCTTCAGGAGCATGCTGGCAAACCACATCGCCTTCTCGTCGGGCCCGTTCAAAATAAGCCCGCCGTTCTTCGCCGTGTTGACAAAGGCGTACGTCTTGCCTATCACCTGCCCCGACATGACCCTGCGCGCCGCGGCCTCGGTCTCGAAAATCATCTCGACCTCGGCGCCCTGCGTCCCGGGCTTCCCGGTCACTTTCCCCCCTCTGAAATATATAAGCCTGCCATAACTGTTGTCCCTGAGCTTGATACACGCCGTAGTATCGTATTTTTCAAGCTCCTTCTGGAATTCGGGAGCAGCTTTGGCAAGCACATTCAGCAGCTTATCCAAGGAAAAAGACAGCGATTTCAAAAATGTCTTGTCGAAAAGATTCTTAGCGTCCGTAGTCAGTTCGGATATTTTCCCCATCTGGAAACGCCCCTTTCAAGTAGTACATGTGATTTACCGGTATAGCAACGCGAGCTTCCAACTATGATTGCGACCCCTGTCAATAAAGGGTAATATACCCCTCGCCGCCTTCACCCGCCCTGCAATAAAACACGCTTGATTATTATAACAACACTCGAATATTTTGGCAACACCTTTTTGACAATGCGACAAAAACAATGCTATACAATGCGACAAAATCTCATGGAAGAATCCTGAAAAACACTTTCATTGATAAACACCCTTTATCGCTATCACAAGATATATTTATTATAACAGCATTGTTTTGGAAATGGAAATAGAATTTATTAAGTAATACATGCGTATCTATAAAATGTATTTATAGGCATCAAAATTACTCCCTGTGTTATACACAGGGAACTCTTAAGCCAGCCGAAAGTCGCACTTCTAGCATCTTTCATAGTAGACTTTTGTCACCACTTCGCGTATCAGCAACCCGTCCGTACTCTCCCGATCAAACATCGCATTCACCATATCGATATGCGCGGAATACTCCGGATCTGACGGTAGAGGATCCTTAGCGTGAGATGACATATACTTAATCCAGTTCTTGCGCGTATACGAAATCGTGTTGTCAAACTCCCTCACGATTGGGTCCCTAAAAAAATCATGGGTTCTCTGGCTGCCGTTAAGAATGCTATCCTCACCCGGCGCGACATTATGGATCCCAATGACCTTATACTCTGGTTTTCCGATTCTTTTACATTCTGCACGGAATTCATCCGGCTCAAACCAGTGCAGCGCTTGTGCGCAAGTTATTACATCTATACTATGGTCGGGAAGCGTAGTGGTTTCCGCTGTCCCTGCAACGATTTTTACATTATTGAACGGTCTTAGTTCAACAGTGAGTAACTCACGCATGTCTGCGTTGGGTTCGACTGCGAACAGTTCGTATCCGTAACGCGCAAGAATTATCGTAAATTTTCCTGTTCCGGCGCCGATATCTGCAAATATAGCGTTAGAAGGTACGAGTGTTGCAATGTAGTCCATCGCCTGATCTGGATAACCTGGGCGTGCATCGGCATATTTTTGAGCTTTACCGGAAAAAAGCTCAGTATTTATCACAGTATGTACTCCTTATAAAACATTTACATATATCTCCTTGGATCGACTATCGTACCGGCTACTCTTCCTTGTCCACAGTGCCTTCTTTCATAAATGCGTATAGCTCACTTTCCGAACTCGGCGCTATCTCTTCAGCTTCGGGTCTAGCGCGTCACGAAGCCCGTCACCGAGTAGATTAAATGCTAAAACTACTATCATGATAAATAACCCGGGGAATGCCATAAGGTAAGGCGCTGACCTCGCGAAATCCCTGCCGTCTGCGACCAACGCGCCCCATTCCGGATGAGGGACTGGAATGCCAAAGCCCATGTATGACAACGACGCAGCTACTATTATCATAACGCCAAAATTGATGGTATATGTCACAATGATTGGCGATAATGCATTAGGCAAAACTTGTCTAAAAATAATGCGGGAGTTGCGTAACCCAATAGCACGTGCAGCTTCGACATACTCCTGATTTCTGATAGGGAGTATAGTGGCTCTCGTTATTCGGATATACACAGGTATAGTTGTTACCCCAACAGCAATTATCAGATTTGTCAAGCTCTGACCAATAACAGTCACTATAACCATCCCTAAAAGCATCCCGGGAATGGACGCTAACACTTCCGACATACGCATTATTATATCTTCTACTGTCTTGCCGTAATAGCCTGCAATTGCTCCGAGTGTTACTCCGAAAAATGCGGAAATAAGAGATCCGCCAAATCCTATTGCTAATGAGTACCTGGTACCATATATCACGCGCAAAAAGGTATTCCGACCCAGATGGTCGGTACCAAACGGATACTGTAGGCTTGGTCCATTCAGTCTAACACGGGCATCCCCATCAATAATCGCTTCAAAACTAATAGACAATGATGCTAATAACACCAGAAGCATGACAGCGATGATTATTAGCCCGGCTGTTGCGCCTTTGTTTTTGAACAATCTGAAAATGATTTCACCGAATAAGCTACGTTTTTTATATCTTTTTGTTGCAAGCAATTTGTCGTCAGTGTTAGTTTTCATAAGACACGCATCCTTTTCCTACGCGTTTTTAAGTACTGGGACTTTATTCTCGGGTCGACAAATGCATATATTATATCTACAAGGATTTGAATTATGACAAATAGGATTGTCGTCATTATTACGCATCCCAATGTTGTTGATACATCACGGTTTCTCACCGCTTCAGCAGACATTCGTCCTATGCCTGGCCAAGCGAAGACTTGTTCAACAACAACAGAACCCGCAAGCGAAGTGCTCAATGAAGAGCCAATTGTTGTTAAAATCGGAATCCATGCATTTCCAAGAGCATGTTTTCTGATAACATCATTTTCCGGCACACCTTTTGCCCGCGCAGTACTCAGATAATCAGCGCGTAAAACTTCAAGCATACTGGATCGTGTCTGCCTTGTGGCTGTTGCCATGAGTAAGAGACCGCTGCATACCGCAGGCAGTATGATGCTGCGTATCCCACTGCTGCTACCCCCTGCAGGCAACCAACCAAGCCACAGTGAAAATATCTGTAAAAGTAAAAGCCCTAACCAAAATGCAGGCATCGACATTCCGATTAAGGTAAACACGGTCGTTGAAGTATCCACAAATGAACCTGCGCGTTTTGCTGCGCGTATTCCCAACGGAATCGCAACTGAAGTCCCTATGATAAGCGATGTTATGGACAGTAACAACGTATTGGGCAGTCTGCTTATGTACGTATCCCAAACACTGATTTTGCTCACGTCAGATAAACCTAAATCCCCTTGTAGCAGTTTGAACATGTATTTGCCATATCTATATATCATCGGCTTATCAAGATCATATTGTATCCTTAACGCTTCAATATCCTCAGCGGTCATGCTGCTTGAAATCATGCTATCTACGACAGTACCCGGCGCCAGATCCAACAGAGCGTACACCAGGAACGAGACGCAAATAACAACTGGAATCAAGTACACTATTCGCTTTACCACGTAGCGAATCATTTGCTCACATCCTTACAACTGCAGGATACATAGCCCGATTATGTTTGTGTCCCTTATACCGCTAACGGGTCGGGGCGCGGGGCCCCAACCCGCTTCAAGCGCTTTCTTAAACAAAGGTTTTCAAGATAACCGCTAAATAGGGCTTGCTGTATGAGTTTCCACTGCTGGAGTTGACGATAGTCCGCCCGCCAAAACAACCCGCCAAGCCAGCTTACGCCACCACCAGAGTCGGTTATAGCGATCCGCACAGTAGACCGCGCTACCAGCCCCCCGCATAAACGCTGCTACTGAATACAACAACTCCAGCCTTGTGCGGTTGACCGTGCTGAGTCCATCTCTTTGATTTTTGCACCTATATCACACCTGCCGCTCGCTTTTTATACAGGCTCATTTGCCGCAACTCTTCGCGCTTCGCCGCCTCGATCGCCCGCTTCTTGCGCAGGCACTCAGCATTCTTCACGAAGTTACCTACCGATATTGCCGTCAGTGTCGTATTATCCAGCTTGGCCTTTATGCGGTCCATCCCGTATTTCCGCTTCTCAGTCCCATAGTCGCCCTCTATTGCGTTCCGCTTGCAACTGTCGCGATACATCTGTTCCTTTTCAGCTTCCTTCGCGTCCTCGCTCTTGCGGCCCAGTCCCGGACCGGACAATCGGATGCCCTTCGACTTGCAGTAGTCCCTGTTGTTGCGATTGCCGTAAATCTTGTCGCCGATGATTACCTTCGGGTAGAACCCGAATATGCGCCGGTACTCCTCCGCCGATTCCTTGAGGTGTTGCGCCTCCGGGAAGTTCTTGTAGTCCATGTGTATAATGAACGAAAAGCCGCCTATGCGCGCCGTCGCTACCTTCGCGCCGAACTCCACTGCGGCGTTCGCCTTGCCCCTGACTATCGGGCGAAGCCACGGTTGCGCGATGCTCACGATCCTATTGTCAACCTTGTGTGTGCGTTCATCGTACATCTGCTTTTGCTGGCTGTAAAGATTCCTTATTGTCTCCAGTTTCTTCTGAAGATCCTCGCCGATACACTTCAGCGTCGCGCCCTGCTCTATTTGTTCGTTGATTGTCTCAAGGTTGCGTTTCAGATACTGTAGCTGCTTGCGAATTGCGTTCCTGATCTGCTGCTGACTGGGCTTGCGTCTCTTCTCGAATCTCAGGAAGTCCTTCCTCGCCACCTCCCGGTACGTGCGCGGCTTCTCGTAGCCAGGGTGTCTGAGTTGTTCGTGTAGTTCGTCGATGATTCGCTCCGTGAGTTCCCTCGCGTGGTTGAGCAGGCCAGTGTCAGTGGGATATTTGATGTCTGCCGGATGGCATGTCGCATCGAGCAGCATCGTCCCCTTGTTCTTGTTGGCGTCGGACTCGCCCGCACCGCTATTGTTGCCGTCGCCGCCGCTTGGCGCGCTCCCGTTGTCATCGCCGTCGTCGTCTTCGCTCTCTATTGCCTTCTTAGCCTCCGCCGCGAACGCCGCCTCGGTTATCTCCTTCATCATCTCGGATGTGATCCGCTTGCGGAAATGCACCATCAGCGATGAGTCGAACGGCTTCACCGTTGTATATGACTCAAACCCGCAGAAAAACTGCATTGACGGGTTCTCGCGTATCTGGTCCACGGTTTCCTCGTCTGTTATTCCAAGCCGCCATTGTATGAACAGCGCCCCGAAAACCAGCCTGCTGGGCTTGGCAACTTGCCCCCTCAGCTCGGTGAAGTTCGCTTGGTAGAGCTTTTCTATCTTCTCCCACGGTATTATCGCTGCGAACTGTACCCATCTATTATCCGTCCTCAGCTCGACTCCGAAAGGCAGGTCGAGCCTGTCCTGACCAGGGATCACTCTGCGGTACATTCTACCACCCCATCTGCATGGTTTTTTGCTGTAATCGGATAATTCCCTTGCAGATATTATACCACTTTCCACCCAGTATTGCCAGTGTTTTCAATGCTTTGGAGGTTGTTTTATCCCCATTCAGCAAGCCCTAATTATGAGTTTCAAGAACTTTTCCGAGTTTATCAATTAAACATCGTCTAGAACACGTTTTCATTTCTCGAAATAATGTCATTTTGCAGGTCGCGGCCCAGTTCGACGAAATAAGCTGAAAACCCCGCTATGCGGACAACGAGATCACGATACTTTTCCGGTGTGACCTGCGCTGCACGCAGCGTCTCTGTGTCGACGATATTGTACTGTACCTCCATACCACCGTTTTCAAAGTATGTCTTCGTCATTTCACGCAGCTTAATCGTGCCGTCATCACTTGATAGCACTGAGGGATGTATACGGATATTCAGCGCCATACCGCAAGCGAACTTAGTATGATCAAAGCAAATAGTTGAGTTGAAAACCGCTGTCGGCCCGTTTTTATCGCGGTTTTGAGCCGGGCTCATCGCATCGGCAATCGGCTCTCCGGTTTTCCGCCCATCCGGTGTGGCAAAGGTCGTCCAACCCTGAGCGACGTGATCCGCAGCACCGTACAAACCCGAGTTGTACCTCTCTGCACGGACGCTGTAACATTTGTTGCAAATATCGTAGTAGAGATCGACGCACCATTTCAACTCCTCATCGACATACGTATCTGCGTTTCCATAATGAGGAACCTCGTTTAGTATTTGCTGCCTGAGCAGCTCGTATCCCTCCCAGTTTGCCATCCATGCATCATAAAGCTCACGTGTTGTTATGAGCTTCTTGTCAAAGCACATATACTTTATCGTAGATATACTGTCAGCGAGCGTAGCAAGCCCTGTCGCTGTACCGCCAAATCCGTTATACTTACAACCACCGGCCGTACAGTCCATACCCTTTTCCATACAACCTTCCATCGAAATGGAAATTATTGGCTGTGTCAGGTGGTAATAGCTAATATACTCAGCATAATTATTCATTGATATAAGGAGCTTCTGATAGTAGGTCCCTATTGTGGCGACAGCG
>Ga0082212_10012648_pt1 | contig 10619 bp, 2 predicted proteins | sample TergutNt197P3_FD_71548 | JGI IMG/M metagenome (GOLD analysis project Ga0082212, IMG submission 71548) | Neocapritermes taracua P3 segment gut microbial communities from Petit-Saut dam, French Guiana - Nt197 P3 | ecosystem: Host-associated > Arthropoda: Insects > Digestive system > Gut ...
AAGCTGCTGGAAGCATACACTCGTAGTATCTTAAATCATTCTGAATCCTGAATACTGAATCCTGAATACTTGCGGGCAAAGCCCGCCTTAGTAGTAATCAGATATGTATTTGAAGCAGAAAATAAGTATACTAACTAAGAACAGGAGGATTTAAATTATGCCGGAATATCTTAATGCCCAAATGGCCTTGCTGCAAGAGGCCGACCCGGAGATTGCCGCTGTTATTGCCAAGGAGAGAGGCCGCCAGGAAGCTAAAATCGAGCTGATTGCTTCGGAAAATTTTACCAGCGAAGCGGTGATGGCCGCTCAAGGCTCTGTGCTTACCAACAAGTATGCCGAGGGCTATCCTGCCAAACGCTATTATGGCGGCTGCGAATATGTGGATCTGGCGGAAAATATCGCCAGGGACCGGGGTAAAGCCCTCTTTGGGGCGGAACACACCAATGTCCAGCCTCATAGCGGGGCTCAGGCCAATATGGGGGCCTATTTTGTCCTGCTGGAGCCAGGCGACACGGTGTTGGGGATGAATCTTTCCCATGGCGGGCATTTGACCCATGGCAGCCCGGTCAATTTCTCGGGTAAACTCTATAATTTTGTCCCCTATGGAGTTGATGAAAAGACTGAATTTATTGATTATGACGCTTTGCAGGCCCAGGCCTTGGAAGTGCGGCCCAAGCTGATCGTAGCCGGAGCCTCTGCCTATCCCCGAATCATCGACTTTCCTAAACTGGAAGAAATTTCCAAATTATGCGGAGCTAAGCTGCTGGTAGATATGGCCCATATTGCCGGATTGGTAGCGGCGGATGAGCATCCCAGCCCTGTTCCCTATAGTGACGTGGTGACAACCACCACCCACAAAACTCTGCGCGGGCCCAGGGGCGGAGCTATTTTCTGCAAAGAGGAATATGCCAAGGCTATCGACAAGGCGGTTTTTCCGGGGATGCAGGGCGGCCCTTTGATGCATGTGATCGCCGCCAAAGCAGTGGCTTTCGGCGAGGCTTTGCAGCCGGCTTTCAAAGAATATCAGATCCAGATCAAGAAAAATGCAAAAGCCTTGGCTACTGCCCTGCTGGAGCGGGGCTTCCGCCTGGTATCCGGGGGTACGGATAATCATTTGCTGCTGATCGATGTGCGCTGCCGGGATTATACAGGCAAAGAGGCCGAGCATATTTTGGATGAGGCAGGTATCACCTGCAATAAGAATACCATACCCTTCGATCCCCAAAGCCCCTTCGTCACCAGCGGCCTGCGCATGGGCACAGCCGCCGTAACCACCCGCGGTTTTAAAGAGCCAGAAATGGCCCAAATTGCCCAGGCCATTGATTTTTGCCTCTCCCGAGACGAGACGAAGAAAGAGCGAGCTGTTGATATAATCAAGCAGCTGGCGGAAGCTTTTCCGCTTTACTGAGTTTATGTAGAGAGTTTCTCTTCCTGTATTTTGGCTGCAATATGCCTATCTGATTTTTGGGAGGTTATTAAAACTATGAGCAACTTAGATATTGATGAAAACAATATGGAATTCTTAAAGGAGTCTCAAAATGAATCCCAAGAAGAAGGAGCAGTAAATGACGACAACTATCGATTATAACCAATTGGCTCTTGATCTGCACAGCCGTTGCCGCGGTAAGATTGAAATCACCAGCAAGGTTCCTTTAGCCAGCCGTGATGACCTCAGCACTGCCTATACTCCCGGAGTGGCGGAGCCTTGCCGCCGGATTGCCGGGGATCCGGCTCTTGTCTATGATTATACTGCCAAGGGCAATCTGGTGGCTGTGGTTTCCGACGGCTCTGCCGTGCTGGGCCTGGGCAATATCGGCGCGCAGGCGGCCTTGCCGGTGATGGAGGGAAAAGCTATCCTCTTTAAAAAATTCGCCGGGATAGACGCTTTCCCTATTTGCCTGGCTACCCAGGATGATGAGGAAATTATCCGCACTGTGCGTCTTTTGGCCCCTTCTTTTGGCGGGATCAATTTGGAAGATATTGCTGCTCCCCGCTGCTTTTATATTGAGCAGCGGCTGAAGGAGGAACTGGATATCCCCGTTTTCCATGACGATCAGCACGGCACCGCCGTTTGTGTGCTGGCAGCCCTGCTTAACGCCTCCCGGCTGACAGGCAAGGATTTGGGCCGGACCAAGATAGTCATAAACGGCATTGGCGCGGCAGGAGTGGCTATTGCCAAAATCCTCCTGGCCCGGGGGATAAAAAATATCCTGCTTGTTGATAAGCAGGGTATTCTTAATATCGATCAGGAAGAGACTATGCTTAATTGGATGCATCGTAAAATGGCAAAAATTACCAATTTGGCTGAGGAAAAAGGGGATTTAGGCGTTGCCCTGCAGGGCGCCGATATTTTTATCGGGGTTTCCGCCCCCGCTATCGTCAGTCCGGCCATGGTTGCCGGGATGAATGACAAGGCCGTAGTGCTGGCTCTGGCTAACCCTCTGCCGGAAATTTTCCCGGCCGAGGCCTTGGCCGCAGGGGCCATGATTGTGGGCACAGGCCGCAGCGACTTTCCCAATCAAGTCAACAATGTCCTGGCTTTCCCGGGGATTTTCCGGGGGGCTTTTGATGTACGGGCCCGGGAGATCAATGAGGAGATGAAGCTGGCAGCAGCCGTTGCTCTGGCCGATTTCATCCCGCCCGGTCAACTGAACACTGAAAACATTATCCCCTCCACCTTGACATCGGAGGTAGCGGAGGCTGTAGCCCAGGCTGTGGCTCAAACTGCCCTCACCAGCGGAACAGCACAAATATCTTCAGTAAGGTCTTATCATCTCTGACGGGATATGCTTTACTTTGTAAGGCAACAAGTATCCCTGCGCTTTTCCCGCACCGCCTGGCGGCAAAAAGACCGGCGCAGTGATGGAAAATGTTTTCGTTCTTGGGTATAATCCGCATCGCAAAATCCGGGCCGCTATAACAGCGCCCCGGATTTTGCGATCAATTTATACCCGAGAGCGCAAAGATTTGCCACCCCTGCACCGGTCTTTTTGCCGTCAGGCGGCGCGGTAAAACCTTGAAAGGCAACAAGCATTCCTGCGGTTTTTCCGCACCACCTGACAACAAAAATCCTCGGTGGATGAATGGCAAATCTTCACGCTCTCGGGTATATCTAATTTTTCGGAAAAAAGCCCGCTTAGATAGTTACCTCAATAAGTTCACTTCTCTCGGTCATTACTCCATTTACCGTATAGGCAATCATAATACAATATGTCTTGCCCTTAGTCAATTTCGTAATATGAACACCCTTGGCATTGGCATTCCAATTATTGTACACCGCCAGCGAGCTGGTCTCCGTTGCCTCGCCTACATATACTACATAGCCTTTGCCATTGGCAGAATGAATGGAAAACTCCAGCGTTACCTGATTATTGCCGATATCGATTTTAGTGACCCTAATCCGTTTCAGTACTTTTATCTCAAAGCTGTCCGTCACGGTCACCGGCTCTTCCGTATAGCTGACAGTGACCTTATTATGGGACAGGGTCAACGGCTCATCCTCATCAGGATCCAAAACATAGTCAAATACTTCGCGGCTGCCGTTGGTATAATGGGCTGTCACCACAAGTCCGTCCAGCGACAGCAGCTCCTCTTCGATATAATTAACCTGATCAGGCGCCGTGACGGTTATGGATTGCAGGAGCGGCTCTTTTACAGTTATTTCGAAGCTGGCTGTTTTGGTTATACCTCCCTCCGTATAACTGACAGTCACACTCTTCATCCCCATGATAAGAGGGGTTCCAACTTCCGGAGTGACCGTATATCCTGAAAGCATATAGCCATCACCTTCATCGAAATTCCCCAGGACAGTCATTCCGGAAAGGTTCAGCGACTCTCCCTCGTAATACTCGGTCTTATCCGGGGGGGTCACCGAGATAGACCAGAGTATCCGATTTTTCCCGAAAAGCTTGAACAGGGGCGCGACCGTAGTGTTCTCATCCGGCATCGTAAAGGTGACCGGATTGACCGTCAGATTATCAAGGTATTCAGGATGGGGTGTAATCCAGCGTACGAACCTGTACCCGGTATAAGGTACCGCCTCCAGGGAAACCTTTTCTCCGCCGGCAATCTCCACACCGCCCTCCTCATCGGCTTTCACTCCATCAACCTTCACATACCCGCCAATAGCATCCTCCAATCCCAATCTATACAGGGGATAGTTGACAGTTATTTCCATGCTGTCCCTGTATTTACCGTCTTTAGTGATAGCCGTGATGGTAGTTTTGCCGGGCGCTCTCAGCGTAAGTAAACCATTACTGCCCACATAAGCAATGCCTTGATCAGAAGAAACCCAAGATACATCTTGATTGTTGGCATTTTCAGGATACACTTCTACTTCGAGCTGGATTTGATTAAGATCATCATCTTCCTCAATATAGAAAGTGTTTTCCCCGACGATGGATATTCCTTCTGCCGGAGTCCAAATGATTTCCCCATGTTCCCAGTCCGGGTCATCCGGCGGAATCAGGTGTTCTCTATAAAGCGGGATCATCACCCAGTTGTTCTCCTGATAGACATCAGACTTTACGGTTATTGCTTCAAGGTAAAGTTGCTCGACATGATCAGCCAACATATCCACATCGAATTGATAGAACACTTCAATATTATTCCGGTTGCCTATGATGAAACGCTTTGCCTCATCAATGATATTGCCGTTTTCATCATTCTCGCGGACAACAAGCATCGTCTCCGTCTCGATCAGCGATCTGTTGGAAAGTTCAGCCGTCAGGAATATCCGGCTGCCTACTCTTTCCTGGATCAGTTCGACAGCCACATCCACCAGGCCCAAGTTTAATTCATAAACATTGTTGGAAGGATCGCTGTCACCCGCACAGGTGACCTCGGCACACAGGAGCCCGTCATCCGGAAGTTTGCCTAAATCAACGCTTTCTTTCAGGACAACTGTCTCACCCGGGGCTAATTTTAAATCCCTGGTCAGTGTTTCATGGCCGCTTAAGCTTACTTGCAACTGTTTGACCGTGGTTTCCCCCTGATTCGTAACTGCCAGGTCCAGCGGTTGCATCCCCTCTGCCGCATCAGCCGTGGAGGCATAAATGTACTTAAGGGCAATATCGGTCCGGGGTTCAAGTTCGAGATAACCAAGAGCGTGATCGGTGTCTTCCTCGTTTACAACCTGATAGGTATTCATGACAAATTGCCAGTTACCTTCATTACTAATTACTGCATCAAAATTTGCCAGATAATCGCTGACGGTTCTTAATGTGATTGGCGGGCCAAAGACACCGTCTTCCATAAGAGAAGCTCTGATTATATATTGATCCACTTCCGGGTCGATCACAGGTTGTTCGCTATCCGGGTCGGTCACCTGTCTGCCCGGGTTGGGCTCAGCCCAGACGATGGCTTTTTTGCCTGCCCCGTCCAGAACCTTGTACGAGCCGGAAATCAATCCGTCGCCGGCCGTGATCATCTGGAAGCCGGAAATGGCAGTGTCATCATAGCTGCAAATTGAACCCTCTTCCTGCCAGTAGAATTTTCCGTCAAAAAAGCGTAAGCCTGAACCGCCTTTGGCATGAGAAATCGGTACATTGAATTCGCCGCGCCGCAGCCAGATATCGGGTATATCCTCCTCGCCAAAGATGCTGTAGGCAATTTGCAGTTCATCACCGGCATACCCGGCAGCCAGTTCATTGATATGTTCAGTAGTTTCAAAGAGGGTTACCGGCATACTCCATTCGTCATCTTTTTGGGTACTGCCGACCACCGCATACAGTCCGCTGCCGCCAAAAGGATCACCCTCCCGGGTTTCGATCCACAAGGCGGTAATACTGTCCCCGCTGGCTGCGAGGATCGGGTTCATCTCGGCAATTTCGTTATTTGTTATATAATCGGGGTTGACAAAGCCTTGGCTATCCGTATCCCATTTGGCAAAACACAACTCCAGATTGGCTAAAGTCGTATCCAGCATTTCCTGTGCGTTCGGTTCGGCACTTTGGGCATAAGCTGCCGCATTGGGCGGGGATGGGGAAAGAGGTCCGGCAGCGATTTCTGTCTCTGTTACCTCAACTGCATCAACGGCTCCGCTTTCTTTTACCTCAGCAATCTCTGCTTCTCTTGCCTCAACGATTTCCTCTTTTCCTGCTTCAATGATTTCATCTTCCGCCGCCTCTGTTATTTTTGCTTCTATTGCCCCGGCGAGAGAAATTTCTTCAGCCATTGGTGCTTTTGATTTCTGCCATATCAAGTATAATTCATTATCCACACTGAGGGTTTTAGCAAAGAAATCCGAGGTTTGCGTATCCCAAACGGCTATCGGCTCGCTCCAGGCGCCGTCTGTCAAAACCGAATACATCAGCCTGATGTGGTCGCCGGTAGGGCTGACACCATCATCCGCCTGGAAAATCATGACTGTCTGATCTCCTGCTTTGGCAATTATTGGAACTGTTCCCGGTAAAACACCGCTTTGCAGTATGCCGTCGCCACTTACGGCGCTATTTGCCGGCAGAGGGCTGATCCCCGCCGCGGCGCTTATTATCGGTGCAGGGCTGTTGCCGGCTTGCCGGTTGCCGTTCCAAGCTGTACTACGGGTCAGATAATCTCTGGAGACCAGGTCGAACCCTTCATGTTCGTAATAGTATTCCTCCCTGGCCAATCCTGACAAGCCTACTTCATCCATACTGAACATGCTGAAGGCTGCCGGCGCCGGCGCCAGCTTCGGAGGTTCTCCCCAGAGCTGTTTTTCGTAGACAAACGAACTGCCTACCTTCAGTCTCCAGGAATCCTTAAAGATCAAAAACACCTCGGCTTCAATTTTCGCAGATGCCGTAAATTTCCCGGATGTGGCAGGCTTGCTTTGGCCGGGCTTCATGAATACGGTGATATGCAAGCCCGCATCACCCCTAACTCCCAGATAAGCAAAGCCTTTGACACCCACACCTGCCGAAAGCCAAATAAAAGGATTGATACCGATCAGAACTTCACCGTCAAATGAGACCCCGCCGCCATCGGCATTGACCATGGTCTTGACAGCGGCGCCCAGACCCAGACCGCCGCCGATCTCAATGGATACCGGAACAATAAAGACCGAGAAGGTAAATGTTTTACTGCCCTGGGCATAACCGCTGACAATAACCTCGCCCACGCTGGAGAGTTGACGGCCATACATATCAAATTTTACTTCGAAATAGCCGATCCCGCCCACCGAACCGCTGACCACGCCGGGAATAACCGTAAAATCCTGTTCGGTGATGCTGTATTTGCTTTTCATGGTATCCAAACACCCTTTGGCGCCAATATTTCTCTTGGCTGCCTGGAAGTCGCTTTTAAACCCGTTCCAGGACTTTTCCATATCAACGAGATTCTTGATTTTCAAGGCGCTCATAAGTTCATCGAAAACAATATCAATTTGCTCATTCATTTCGCTCAACAATTGCCCGATAAATGTGCCGTCAAGCAAATCGAAGACAAAATCGAAGGCTTGGTCGAAGAGCTTCGTGACACTGTCGGCAGTCCATAGCGCCCCTTCTTTTAATTTATTCTGTACCAATTGATTCAATTGCTTGGAGATGGCGCTCCGGGCTATTTCCGGTACATAGATTTTTTTCAAAGTATCGTCCAGCCAGGCAAGGGCCTCTTGAACTCCTGCGGTAGTTACGCCCTGAGCTCCTTTGGTCGCTTTTCCCACAAACTCTTTGACCCATTCGGCTTTTAATTTGTTATATTCACTTTTCAGGTCAACTTTAAGTTTATCTTTTGATTCTGACAGCAACTGATAAGCATCATTCATCCCGCCCACGGAAAAGCCTAATTGAGCGCCTTTGCTAAAGTCTCCGATATAACCATGGAAAGTAATGGTTCCGTCCAGGGACTGCATGGCGGAGGATAAAGTAGACATCACGGTTGTGGGCAGTTTGACTGTTTCCGGATAGGTTTCAGTTGCGTCTCCGTCTACTTCCCCGTTTTCTCTGGGGGTAGCCGTAAAGTTTGGCGCCCTGTCCACTGAATCCAGGGACTTCTCAAAATCCGATTTGGGATTGCTGGAGATGACCCTGATATATAGCGGAACATAATCCGATGAGTTTTTACTTTCATCATCGGGGATCATTTTTAGCCAGATCGGTTTATTAGCCTCAAATTCCAACCCGGGCGCCAGGCTGATGATCCCGTTTTCGTCGCTGTAAATATATTTGCCGCCGCTTTGATAGAGCATAAAGACACCGCTGCCGTTGCCGTTCCAGTCGCCGGAACACTGCAGGTACAACATATCACCTTTATACTGTATAAATGAGAGGCTGGATGAGCGGGTTTCGGTATAAGATATGGTGTCTGTAGCCAGGGTTATATAGGGTTTCCCGTCGTTTTTAATCTCCTCCAGGAAGAGATTCCGGCTCTTTCCGGGAAGCAGCAAATAGTAAGCTTCGCCTTTTCGGTAATCGTTTAGCGGCTTCACATAAATTCGGTTCACTCCAAACAGCATTTCGTCATCTATCTTTGCCGTACCGAATTTATTCGTTATGTAATGGCTTTCACCAATGCTTACTTCCGCACCTTCCACAAAATGGCCCTTATAGTCCTTGACTATTATAGTGTGGCTGGAAGAAGCGGCCGCAACCCGGTCTTCCCGGATATCGGGATCAAAGATAGGGCAACCGCCATTGACCTCGGGATCGGATATCCAGTCAAATCCCAGGCTGCGAATTTCAGCACATATATTCAAGGATTCCAGGAGGGTATTTTCATATACTTCGTATGTATCATCGCTAAATGTAAGTTCGCCGCCTATACCCGCAAACCAGCCGACACTGGTGCGGGCGCCTTTTTCCGCCGCGCCGACTGCGCTTTCAATGCCCTCGGAATAATATAAATTCTCAAGAGAACCTTTATAATTGGTTCCGGCTATACCGCCATTCTCTGCGCCTGTGATTTCACCAAAGAAATAGCCGTTAAGGATGGCGCCATAATCGTTTTTACCGGCAAGCCCTCCGGATTTGTCTGCGGTGATATTGCCCAAAACAAAGCAGTTTTCGATAGCAGCATCCACGTCAGAACGCATGTCTCCATTAATAGCGGCAATTCCGCCCGACTCCCGGCTGCCTTCTATCAGCAAATCGCTGAGACCAAGATGCGTGATCCGGCCGAAGTTCCAGCCGAACAGGCCTTTATGCCCTGTCGAATTGTTGACAAACCTTAAGCCGTTGATGATATGCCCGTTGCCGTTGAATTCTCCCCGGAAAGGATTTTCTTCCGTGCCTATCGGTTCCCAGGGGAGATAGGTCAAGCTGGCCCCGTCCGGGAGAAGAGAAAGGTCGATATCATCAGTCAAAATCAGCGTCTTGCCGGCGAAATCGTCAACTTCAGTATTGACGAGCCGGGCAAGTCCCGCCAGCTGCCTGGCGCTGCCAATCAGGAAGGTTTTCTCCTGTTCGGCAGTATACCAATCCGTATCCGCAAAATCATCCCAGGTCCAGGTGGGTACATTTAAGTCGAAGCTGATCTTATCACTGAACCCATTATAGCTTATATTTGCCTCAATGATTCCTCTCGCATCGTCTGCGGGATACTCCGGGCGGATCACTTTACCACTTGGGGAAATCGAGCCATTGTTCGACACCCAGGAGATCTTAGCGCCCTTAGCATCGCTGCTTATCAAGTTGAGATCGGTCTTAACTATGTCCTGTGAAATGTTTTTATTTTTAATATCATCCCATTCCACCGCTTGATGAACCTTGATTTCTACATATCTATGGGTGTTATTGTTGGGAAAGGCTCTATCAGGATATCTGGTAAAAAGCTCGGCTGCACTTATCCGCCATTCATGGTTATGAACAAGATTGACTCTACAGCTGCCAACGATCCCTTGATTACCGATCAAAGGGAGCTTTTCTGCCAATTTTGGATTGCGATTTAACTGCACCTCAGAAATGGTACTCCCATTACCAACACCCCCGCCGCTACCACCGCCGATAGCTGCGCTTTTATTGGCAATACCCGTGCTTGCTTCTTTGACGGTTCCACCGTTAATTGTTACCGTTGCGCCGTTGCCGCCCATACCTCCGCTGCCACCATAGCCTTTGCTGCCATTACTGATACCGCCATTGCCGCCTTGGCCGCCATTACCGCCGCTGCCGCCTTGGCCGCCGCCGATGCCGGCGCCTCCTAAACCAGTTGCTGTAATATCGCTGCCGTTAATGATAATGGTGATGCTGTCTCCAGACGCGCCGCCGCCGATACCGGCCCCGCTGTCACTGTTGGCGTTGACTGTACTGTTTTTAATGCTGATGTTGCCGCTGTCTCCATTGAGACCGCCGCCGATGCCGGCAGCTTCCATGCCTATTGCTGTAATGTCGCTGTCAGCGATGGTGATGTTACCGCCGCTGGCGCCATAACTTCCGCCGCCGATGCCGGCGCCGGCGCTGCCGCTGCCATCTGCCACAACAGTACTGCCGTTAATGATGGTGATATTGCCGCCGTTGCCATTGTAGCCGCCGCCGATGCCGGCGCCGCCACCACCGGTTGCATCAATATCGCTGTTGTTGATGGTGATATTGCCGCCGTTGCCGTCAAAACCGCCACCGATGCCGGCGCCGCCGCCTGTGCTTTCTGCCACAACAGTACTGCCATTGGTGATGGTGATGGTGCCGCCGTCTCCTTGGAATCCGCCA
>Ga0082212_10012649_pt1 | contig 10619 bp, 13 predicted proteins | sample TergutNt197P3_FD_71548 | JGI IMG/M metagenome (GOLD analysis project Ga0082212, IMG submission 71548) | Neocapritermes taracua P3 segment gut microbial communities from Petit-Saut dam, French Guiana - Nt197 P3 | ecosystem: Host-associated > Arthropoda: Insects > Digestive system > Gut ...
AAGTCGCTTCGCGACGCAGCGCAAGTCGCGAAGACGAGAGGTAAAAGCATCGAAGAGATATAGCTTCGCTGCACAAGTCCCTCTTGTCAAACTAAGAAAGGATCTCTTGTTGATATGGCAAATTTACGAATAAGGCTGCTAAAAAGCTTAAGTGGCAGGCATGATAAACACATTGCAACTGCGAAATCACTCGGTCTTACAAAAATCGGCAGTGAGACGGTCCAGCCTGACAATCCACAAACCAGAGGTAAGATAGCAAAAATCAGGTATCTGATCTCGGTAACGGAAGAGTAACAAGGAGGACAAGATGTACTTACACGATCTTTACCCTGCTGATGGTTCTACGGCTGTCGGCAAACGAAAGGGCCGCGGTCATGGTACCGGTAACGGTAAAACTGCAGGACGCGGGCATAAAGGGCAAAAAGCCCGCAGCGGCGGTGGTACCCGGATCGGCTTTGAGGGCGGGCAGATGCCGCTCGCGCGGCGCGTTCCGAAAAGGGGTTTTAATAACATCTTTGCCAAGCCGCTGACTGCTATCAATGTCGCAGCTTTGGAAAGGTTCCCGGACGGATCCGTGGTGGGCGTCGGGGAGTTGCTGGAGTCCGGGGTGCTGACAAAATGCAAGTATGGCCTCAAGATCCTCGGCAATGGCAAGATAACAAAAAAACTGACGGTAAAAGCGACAGCATTCTCCGAGTCGGCCAGGCAGAAAATCGAGGAAGCCGGCGGAAAGGCTGAGGTGGTGTGAAGTGCTTTCAACACTGCGAAACGCGTGGAAAGTCGATGAAATAAGGAAAAAGCTCCTCTTTACAATGTTCATGATACTGCTGTACAGACTGGGCAACGCGGTAACGGTGCCATATGTCGATACCGCGCTCATGAGCGAGTATTTCAAGTCGCTTTCCAACACAATTCTGGCATGGTTCAACACGATGTCGGGGAGCGCGCTTGAACGTGCGTCGCTCTTCGCGCTGTCCATACAGCCTTATATCAATGCGTCCATCATAATCCAGCTTCTTACGATCGCGGTTCCCGCCCTTGAACGGCTCCAGAAGGAAGGCGGGGAGGACGGAAAGAAGACGCTGGAGAAAATCACGAGATATTCGACCATCGCCATCGCCCTGCTGCAAGGCTTCGGCTACTATGTCCTGATAAGGAACAATGGAATGCTGTCACCTTCGGCGGCAGGCAGCTTCTGGCCGCCGATAGTCATTGTCGCTACATTTGTCGCAGGCAGCGCCCTGCTGATGTGGATGGGCGAGCAGATCACCGAGTTCGGTATAGGCAACGGCATTTCAATAATCCTTTTCGTAAGCATCGTCGCCAGGTTCCCGACCCAGGTCGGCTCGATGGTGCGGGATTTCATGAACAAACCCGAGAACTGGTGGATATATGTTCTCATGCTCGTAGGCGCGTTGGCAATCGTGGTACTCATTGTCATAGTCACAAATTCGGAGCGCAGGATCCCGGTCCAGTATTCAAAACGGGTGGTCGGCAGAAAAATGTATGGAGGCCAGTCCACGCATTTACCGATGAAGGTGAATATGTCAGGCGTGCTACCGATCATATTTGCGCAATCAATTGCGTCTGTACCCGCCACTATAGTCGTGTTCGTGCCAAGCTGGGAGGGAAGCTGGATCATGGACAATGTTTTCAACACGACGACCCTCCCGTACGCGCTTCTGTATTTTCTGTTGATACTGTTCTTCTCGTATTTTTACTCGACGGTGCAGTTCAACCCGATAGAGATAGCAAACAACTTAAGGAAGAACGGCGGCTTTATCCCGGGCTTCCGGGCCGGCAAGCCGACGTCCGAGTTCATACAGAAGGTGTTGACGAAAATCACGCTGTTCGGCGCAATGTATCTTGCCGTGATTGCCATTACCCCGATTTTGATAAGCTATTTCTCGGAGGCCGCGGCAAATTCAGGTATATCACTCGGCGGAACGTCGATCATAATCGTCGTCAGCGTCGCGCTCGAGACGATCACGCAGCTGGAATCGCAGTTGCTGATGAGGCACTATAAAGGATTCCTTGAATAGAGGATTGTGTCTATGATAAAGCGTAAAAATCCTCGTGAGATAGAACTAATGCGCCACGTCGGCAAAATTACCGCTGAAGCCCGGCAGCTTGCCGGGAGCATGGTGCGGACAGGCACTACAACGCAAAGCATCAACAAAAGAGTCCATGATTTCATTCGTTCCCGCGGCGCAAAACCGGCATTTCTGGGTTACAACGGATTCCCGGCAAGCGTCTGCATATCGGTAAACGAGCAGGTGATCCACGGCATCCCGTCCGTACGCAGACTCCTTGACGGCGACGTCGTCAGCATTGACGTCGGCGCGATAAAGGATGGATATGTGGGCGACTGCGCCGCAACGTACATCGCGGGAAAAGGCACCGCGGAGTCGCAGAGGCTGATAGACGTCACTCGCCAGTGTTTCTACGAAGGGTTGAAGTTTGCCCGCGCCGGATACAGGGTGTCCGATATTTCCGGTGCGATACAGCATTTTGCGGAGGGGCACGGTTATTCGGTGGTGCGGGATTACATCGGGCACGGCGTGGGAAGCAAAATGCACGAACCGCCGGAAGTGCCGAACTTTGTCCAGATACCGCGCACGAAAGCGGATCCGCGGCTTGTCCCGGGCATGACGCTCGCAGTCGAACCGATGATAAACACAGGAGGATTCGACATCAGAATCCTCGAGGACGGATGGACAGTCGTCACGACGGATGGTAAAAACTCGGCCCATTACGAGAACACGATATTGATCACCGACAACGAGCCTGAGATATTGACGGTCTGCGAGGGAATGCCATGAGCGACGACCATTTCCCGGGATCGGACTCGGGGTCTTCCGGCGGATGCAGGCAGACGAGGAAGTCATTGCGGGAAGCGGACGTGGTTATATCCATCAACGGACGTGACGAAGGCAGACGCTTTATCGTAATCGGCACGCAGGACGAGTATTCGCTGCTTGCAGACGGAAAGAGCCGCAGGGTCGAGAAACCCAAACGAAAAAAAAACAAGCATTTGAAATTGGAGGATAAAGTCGACTGCAAGGTCGCCGCAAAGCTCCGGAACGGCGAAAAAGTCACAAACAACGATGTCAGGAGGGCCCTTGCCGAATACGTGGCGGCCCGCGGGGAAAAGGGAGGTATGTAAGGTTGGCAAAGGACGACATGATCGAGCTGGAAGGAATCGTAGTCGAGTCGCTGCCCAACACTATGTTCCACGTAGACATAGGAAAAGGGCATACAATTCTGGCGCATATCTCCGGAAAGCTCCGAATGAATTTTATCAGGATTCTCCCCGGCGACAAGGTAACGGTGCAAATGTCACCGTACGACCTGACCCGCGGCAGGATCACATGGCGAAGCAAGTAGGAGGTTAAAGATGAAAGTAAGGCCATCGGTAAAGCCCATGTGCGAAAAATGCAAGGTTATAAAACGCAAGGGCAGGGTAATGGTGATCTGCGAAAACCCCAAACACAAGCAAAGACAAGGATAGCAGTGCCCGGCCGCTGGCCGCAGGACACTAGCCACTAAATATTGAAAGGACTGATTACTAAGTATGGCACGTATTGCCGGCGTTGATTTGCCCAAGGACAAGCGGATCGAAATAGGGCTCACCTATATTTTCGGCATCGGCCGGACAAGCGCGAAGAAGATCCTTGAGGAGACGGGCGTAAATCCTGACACGAGAGTAAAGGATATCACCGAGTCGGAGGAAGCCGCTCTCCGCGAGTGCATCGACAGAAAGTATATGGTCGAGGGCGATTTACGCCGAACGGTCGCGCTCGACATCAAGCGTCTGACCGAAATAGGCAGCTACCGCGGGATGCGCCACAGGCGGGGTCTCCCTGTGCGCGGACAGAGAAGCAAAACAAACGCGCGCACGAGAAAAGGGCCCAAACGTACGATAGCCAACAAGAAGAAGTAAAGGGAGGGATCGTTTGATATGGCAGCACCCAAGGGCAAAAAAACCAGAACCAGGCGCCGCGAGCGAAAAAATATCGAAAAAGGCGCGGTTCATATCAGCTCATCTTTCAACAATACCATGGTGACGGTGACGGACGTGAACGGCAACGCGATCTCATGGGCCTCCGCGGGAGGCATGGGCTTCCGCGGCAGCAGAAAATCCACCCCCTTCGCCGCGCAGACGGCGGCTGAAACCGCGGCAAAGGCCGCAATGGAGCATGGCCTGAAAACCGTCGAGGTCTTCGTCAAGGGGCCGGGCTCGGGACGCGAAGCGGCGATTAGAGCCCTTCAATCGGCGGGACTGGACGTCACAATGATCAAAGACGTGACCCCGATACCGCACAACGGATGCCGTCCGCCGAAGAGGCGCAGGGTATAAGATTGCAGACCATTAGGAGGTAGAGCCGATATGGCAAGATATACAGACGCTGTCTGCCGCCTTTGCCGCAGGGAGAACCAAAAACTCTTTCTGAAGGGTGACAGATGCTACACCGATAAATGCGGCGCGGACCGCAGACCATACCCTCCCGGGCAGCATGGGCAGGGGCGCACAAAGACTTCGGAATACGGAATCCAATTGCGCGAAAAGCAGAAGGCCAAAAGATATTACGGCATATTGGAAAGCCAGTTCCGTAGCTATTTCGAGATGGCAAGCAAAAGAAGGGGCAAGACGGGCGAAAACCTGCTCGCTCTTCTTGAGACGCGGCTGGACAACACGATCTATCGGCTGGGTTTCGCGATGAGCCGCGCGGAGGCAAGGCAACTTGTTTTACACGGACACTTCCTCGTCAACGGCAGAAAAGTCAATATCCCCTCGTTCCTTGTTAAGCCCGGAATGATAATCTCGATCAAGGAAAAGAGCAGGACTCTCGACAAATTCAAGTCGGTAATTGAGGCAAACTCGTTCAGGACGCCTCCAAAATGGCTTGAATACGACGCGAACTCCCTGACGGCGAAGGTGACGACCGCTCCCGCGAGGGACGATATCGACCTGCCGATCGAGGAGCAGCTCATAGTCGAGCTTTATTCCAAATAATAACTACGCTCTCTTATAATTATTATGAAGGAGGGTAACTATGGTTGAAATTGAGAGGCCTCGCATCGAGTGTATAGAGACGCCCGAGGACGAGTCCTATGGAAAATATGTCGTAGAGCCGCTGGAACGCGGATACGGCACAACGCTCGGCAATTCGCTGCGCAGGATTCTGCTGTCCTCCCTTCCGGGAACGGCGGTGACAACGGTAAAAATCAGCGGTATCCAGCACGAGTTCACGACAATTCCGGGCGTTAAGGAAGACGTAACGGAGATTATCCTTAACATAAAAGGCATTGTGGCAAGGTTGCACACACAGAGGGCAAAGACCGTCTACATCGAAGCATCGGGTGAAGGCGTCGTCACGGCCGGTGACATAAAACCCGACGGCGAAGTGGAGATACTCAACCCCGAGCTGCACATTGCGACACTGAGCGGGGACGCCGCCCTGAGCATGGAACTGACAATAGACCATGGCAGGGGTTATATGTCCGCTGAAAAAAACAAATTACAGCAGCCCGTGATTGGCGTGATCCCGATAGATTCGATCTATACCCCTGTCCATAAGGTCAACTATACGGTCGAGAACACGCGCGTTGGCAACGTCACCGACTTCGACAAGCTGACGATCGAGGTGTGGACGGACAAGACCATCACGGCAAGGGACGCCATATCGCTAGGCGCGAAAATACTGTGCGACCACTTTACGTTGTTCACGGATCTTTCGGACTCCATCGGCAGCAAGTCCACGGTCGTCGAGAAGGCCGAGACCCAGAGGGACAAGGTGCTGGAGATGACGATCGAGGAGCTCGATTTATCGGTCCGCAGCTTCAACTGTCTCAAACGCGCCAATATAAACACCGTCGAGGATCTGATATCCAAAACGGAGGACGAAATGATCAAGGTTAGGAACCTTGGGCGCAAGTCGCTTGAGGAAGTTGTCAACAAGCTTGCGTTAATGGGCTTGTCCCTGTTGAGCGAGGGCGAGAGTAATTAGGATTTTAGGGTAGGGATTCAGGTAGAATTGGAGGAAAGAATATGCCAGGAACACGTAAGCTCGGAAAGACGACAGCGCAGCGCAGGGCGATGCTGCGCCAAATGGTCACCGACTTCCTTGACAACGAAAAGATGGAAACGACCGTAACGCGGTGCAAGGAAATCGCGCCGCTGGCGGAGAAGATGATAACGCTGGGAAAGAAGAACACCCTGGCGTCACGTCGTCAGGCTCTTGCGTTTATCACGCGCGAAGACGTCGTCACAAAGGTTTTCGCGGAAACCGCACCAAAATACGCCGAGCGAAACGGGGGATACACGCGCATCACAAGGATCGGCCCCCGCAGGGGCGACGCGGCGGAGCTGGCCGTCATTGAAATGGTTTGACGCACAAGGAATATCAAAACCCAACAACAGCCCGGGAGCATAGGCGCCCGGGCTGCTTTGTCTGTCCTCCAATTGACTATTCCACCGCCCGCTGTTAGAATGCACATAATACGCTAATGCAGGAAAGGATGTTTGACCATGAGTTCCCGATACACACACGTATTCAGCCCTCTGCGTATCCGCGGAGTAGATTTCAAAAACCGTATCTTCATGGCGCCTCACACACCGACGCTAAGCACCCCGGATGGATTCGTGACCCCGGCGCTCGTTGACTGGGCCCGTATGTTCGCACGGGGCGGCGTCTGCACGGTGAACCTGGGAAACACCTCCATCGACAGGTCGGAATCCTACGACCAAAGCTATCAAATAGACCTTGGCACGGACGCCTGCGTATATCCCCTTTCCCAGCTTGCGGATGCGTGCAGCCAGCTCGGGTGTCACGCGACCCTTGAAATAAACCATGCCGGCGAGGGAACGCTAATGACCGGCACGGTCGGTTATTCGTCCTCCTCCTTTATCTCCGACGACGAGCTCCTGCGTTCCAAGCGCTACAACCGCGAACCCATCGCCACGACGGAAATGAGCAAGGAAAAAATCGGCGAGGTCGTCGAAATGTTTGGCAGGGCGGCGGGACGCATGAAAAGAGCCGGAATGGACATGGTAATGATCCATGGCGCACACGGAAACCTTGTAAGCCAGTTCACAAGCCCGAAGTTCAATAAACGCACTGACGAATACGGCGGAAGCACGGAAAAGCGCGCACGCTTCGCCATTGAGGTGTGCGAGTCGATTCGCAGGCACTGCGGAGAAAACTTCGTCATAGAGTATCGCTGCTCCGGAGACGAAGTGGCTCCGGACGGAATGCACATAGACGAAACGATAGAGCTTGCGGGCTATTTGAAGGGGCATATGGACATCCTCCACGTCTCCGCCGGCCTGCACAGCGACCCCTTCGGACCCAATCTCTATCATCGCAACTGGTGCCAGAACTATATGATGGAACGTTCATATAATATGCACTTTGCGCGTGATATAAAAAAGGCTCATCCCGATTTGATCGTGGCCACCGTCGGATCCATCATGAACCTCGATTTTGCGGAGGAAATCATATCAAACGGCTGGGCGGATATCGTCGCCATGTGCCGAGCCATTACGGCGGACACCGAGATGCCCGTCAAGTACGCCGAAAACCGCCCGCAGGACGTGCGCCCCTGTCTGCGATGCGACGCCTGCACAAAGCACCTCATGGTGCCCAAGCCGAGCCTGTGCGCCGTGAACCCCATGGTCAATATGTCCTCTGTACTGAGGGACGGCGTCGTCCCAAAGGCCCAAATATCCAAGAAGGTCGCCGTCATAGGCGGCGGACCGGGCGGCATTCAGGCGATGGAGACGCTGCTTGCGCGAGGGCATGACGTGACTCTTTATGAAAAGTCCGGCAGACTTGGCGGCAACGTTGTGGGCGCTGCGGTTCCGCCGTTCAAAATAGACGTGCGCGACTACCTCGACTGGCTTCGTCGCAATGCCGCCAAGTGCGTTGAAAATGGCGCGAGGATACTGCTCAATACGGAAGCCACAAAGGATATTCTGGACGTCGAAAGCTATGACTCCCTGGTGATAGCGGTCGGCGCCGACCCGCTGACCCCCGAAAGCATACCCGGCATCACAAAACCCCACGTGATCTGGGCTCCCGACGCCGAGGAAAACCCCTCCGCGCTTGGTGACAAAATAGTGGTCGTTGGAGGCGGCGGCGTGGGTTTTGAAGCCGCGCTCGACTGCGCCGGTCTTGGGAAAGACGTGACCCTGATAGAGATGCTGGAGGAGCCCAGGGGAAGGATGAGCCTTCGCGCAAGCGCAGGCAGCGCCGCAAGCGAGTTGCTTGCCATCTTCGCCGAGCGGGGTATCCCTGTTCTTTACGGTACCGCTCTTGCCGAGGTCAGGGACGGCTGTGTTGTGACAAAGGACGCCGTGACGGGCAAGCTTGGGGAGATAGCGTGCGACACGGTTCTTCTTGCGATGGGGATGAGGGAACGGTGGGACTTGGTCGATGAGCTGCGCCACAGCGCCCCGGAGAGCAATGTCCATATTATCGGGGACTGCCGCAATGTCGGCACCATTGCCGAAGCCGTCAATCAGGCATTCCAAGCCTGCATCAATATTTGACCCTGTCGGTACTTTGATAAAATCCGCGGGCTGCAACACACAAAGTCATGTTGCAGCCCGTTTGCTCCGTCTTGTCGGACGTCGGTCGCGTTTCCACTGTTAGGTTTTCGCTATGCGCCAATGAACATTCTATAAAGGACTATTGCGGCGTTGATACATATCGCGATTCCGCAGAATGTCGGCACAACCCAGGTGCGCAGCCTTTTTCCGAACGCTGCCAGAATCGCCCACGCGGCTACGATAAGCACGACGGCGCCAGCGGACCAGAAATCGAGCAAGCCGACTTCATAGCCGGACGTCAACCCACCGGCGCTGCCGCCGACCGTGCGGCCGGCGTCTTCGTCCTTTTCCCCCATGTCCCGGGAATCCGCGTCGTCGTCTTCGTCCCCCGGAGGTATCCTGCCGGTCGAAGGGACTTTACCGCGCGCTTCCGCTATCTTGACGTTTTCATCCGCCGTGGGTTCTCCGCCGTCCGTCCCGTCTTCCCCGTCCGTCCCGTCTTCCCCGCCCATCGGCTCCGGTTCCCGTTCCTCCCCATCCTCATCCTCGTCGTCCACCGCGATATCATCCGGTTGCTCGTCCGGGTCGTCGTCGGCTTCGAGTCCCGTCCGATCGGTAAAGTAAGCGCGCACTATGTCGGTGCGCGAGTACGGTATGAAAAGCTCGCTGGGGCCGGCTGCATAATAGAACGTGTATTGGTGAAAGAATATGTGAACGCCTTCTTCGTCAAGCCAAAAAACGGCGTCCTCGCCGCACTGCTCTTTTACGGACTCGACATGGTATGGACTATATCCGTCGCTCCATTCCCCAAAGCCCCCTATCATATCGACCACGTAGTCGTTGCCATTTTCAATCTGGCACATCAAATATTCATCGAACAACGTATCGGCCAGATCCTCGTGATCTATGGACAAAACATCCGTAATTTTCAGCACGTCCCCGGTCGACAGATTGAACGTATGGCCAAATGCGTCCCACCACCCGTGCGCGGCGCCGGGGTACATGCCCTCATTGCTGCCGTAGAACGACACTATCGTCCCGTCGTAGTAGAGCGGGGCTTCGCAAATGTCCGCGGCATAGAATCCGCCAAAACCAAGACCATATTCGCCGTCCCACCACTGCGACATTTCCTCCGACGCCTCAAACCACTCGAAATAAAGCTCCCTCACCTGCTCCGTCGAAATCGGCGCGGTGTAGTCCCCGAAAACGGAGTTGAACTTATCCGCGTATCTGTAACCTCGGCGGAACACCGGGCGAATATGCTTCAGTTCCGCCTGAAACTCGCCGCTCGGTGCGTAGAACACAACATCGTAGATCGTCACAATGTCGAAGGGTGTTGCGCTTGCGGACAGCGCCGCCGCCTGTGCGCCGAAAGCCGTGAGCATCATAACTGCGGCAAGTATGAATATCAACTTGAATGTGTGTTTTTTCATTACTGCTTCCCTGTCGGGTGCCCAAACCTACGCCTGTTCCTGTATTGCGTCAATAGTAATAAACTATACTGCGTAATGCATAGAGCAGCTCTTCTATAAATGCATTGTCCCTGTTGTTTTTATAGAATCTGTCGACGTCGTTGTACATCGCTTCGGCGCGTTTTTCGTTTGACGGCGAGTCGTCGCCGGGAATCACCGCAAACCCGTCGTCAAAAACAGGAAAGTCGAGTTTTTTGATCTTTTCGCTCGCATATATTATGGTCAGTGTACCAAAGTCGATGCTTTCCGTGACCTCATCGCCGTAGTAATAATCCGTGTATGTGTAATTTACGTCGCCTCCCAGTCTGACCAACTGCCTGTTCCCTTCCTTGTCGAAAGCCAGCTTGATATTGAGGTCGTACAGGTCGTAACGGTCGCCGATGTTGCCCGTGACCCTTACGGCTCCCAAAAGTATGTCGCCCGATAGTCTGACGTCTTCGCATTTCGCCCTGATGGAAACCACTTCCTGCTTGCTATACGTTTCGACTATAGTTAGCCTGGGCGTACCGTTCCATCCGTTTTTCTCTTTTATGAAATCACCCGACAGCGTTATGTTGTAGCCGCCAAACGCGCTTCTGAATTCTATATGCGCG
>Ga0082212_10012650_pt1 | contig 10619 bp, 8 predicted proteins | sample TergutNt197P3_FD_71548 | JGI IMG/M metagenome (GOLD analysis project Ga0082212, IMG submission 71548) | Neocapritermes taracua P3 segment gut microbial communities from Petit-Saut dam, French Guiana - Nt197 P3 | ecosystem: Host-associated > Arthropoda: Insects > Digestive system > Gut ...
GTTTTGCCCAACCCTATTTCGAGACCGCCGTGGCTGGTCTGCTGTTTCACGGTCTTTGTTACACATTCCTGTATGTCGCCGCTTATATGTACGCCGAAAAGGTTGCACCGGCACACCTGAAAGCCAGTGCGCAGAGTATGATGGTCTTCCTTCTGCTCGGTGTCGGTCAGGTCCTCGGCGGTTACGGGTACGGATTCATGAGCGATAAATATGCGTCGAAATTTTCCGACACTGCCGTTGCCTCATCCCAAATAGAGAAAGAAGGAGACGCACTGGACGAATCGGTATTCAGTACTGTCAAAGTGTCGATTCCGGTCTGGAATGATGATGCGGACAGTCCGTTCCAGGTTCTTGACCTTGCCGCTCAGGTTAACAAATGGCTTGGTAAGGAAGCGGGAACTTCAACTGCCAGAACTATCGACCTTGGTAAATTGTTGGACGGTCAATCACTAACCCCGCAAACGATTGACGCAATGGATGAAACGCAACTGATTCAGGACGGTGTTGCTATATCGCACGCGATTGCCATCGGAAAGAATGATGTCGAAATTGGTGTCATGTTTGTCGATAGTTTCACAGCCAACGTCCAGTACACAAAAGACGACCTGAAAAAACTTGCGGCACGCATAGCAGCCTGGAAAGAAGATAAAAAGAATATTGACGGGAGCAAGAAGGATTTCTCGTTAACCCGTTCGGATTGGCTCGAAGCCCAGGCACGGAATTGGACGATGATTTGGTGTGTTCCGGCAATTTTGATAACGGCATGCTTCGTGGTCTTCCTGTTGCTCGGTAGGAATCCTAAAGAGGAAACCAAAACGAAAACGTAAAAACACGAGGAGACAGGAAACACCCCCATCTTCCTCGTGTTTTTTCGTGTTGCATCCCTTCTACTACCAAGCACACGGCGCGCATCCTACTGGCGGACAGCATCGGGGTCCCCAGTAGGGACGGTAAACCGGTGGACGACAGACCGGAGCACAATAGGTCGGCGCATAGCAGGCAGCCGGGGCGTAGTACGCCGGAGCACAAACGACCGGACGGATGGCACCGAACAGACCGACGCGATAAGCGACCGGCGGGCAGCACGGATTGAAGCACTTACCCGGACAAACCGCTACTCCACATGGGCAAGCGGCAGGGGCAACTTCTTGGGCACTGGCAACATTTGCCGTTGCGAAAACCAAGAGCAGGGCGCAGACAGCGCACAAACAAAACAGTTTCTGAGTCATAATCCTCTCCTTAAAAAATGGGGTGATTTTTGGTGGTGGGAACAGCCCCACCCAAACTACCTCCTCATTCTATGTTGTCTAACCGGAAAAGTCAACTAATTCCGCCCAAATTTTTCAAAATTTTCCCCAATATCTACAAATTGGCTGTTGAAACCCGCAATTTTCGATTTAGGTGCCTCTCCATGCCGTCCCACTCAATCAAAGTTGCCCCAAAAACCGAGCCGATGCGAGAATCCCACGGTGGAAACTTTCCAGCGAAAACTTTTCATTTGGCGAATGGAGAGCATCGTCATCCTGCCCCCAGCCGACAAGCAGAACGTCCGCTTGTAACACCTGACCGAACTCCGCCACGATGGGAATGGAGCCCCCTTCCCGTGTAAATACCGGCTTTTTGCCAAATGTCCGTTCCAGCGCCTTCACCATCGGTTCGACGAATCGGCTCTTGTCCAGATCGAGCCTCATTCCTGCTGCACCGTGTTGTACCGACAATTCCCAGGTAATGCCGGGCGGCATCAGCGTACCGATGTAAGAGCGAATCGCTTCTGCAATTCTCACTGGGTCTTGATTCGGGACCAATCGGCACGTAAACTTTGCCGAAGCCTTGCTAGGAATGATCGTTTTCGATCCTTCCCCCTGATAGCCCGCCGTGATACCGTTGATGTCAAACGTCGGTCTCGCCCAACGCCGCTCATTCATTGAATAATCCTTTTCGCCGAAACCTGTTTCCAAACCGATTTTTGCGAAAAACTCGGCATCGTCAAAATCCAACGCCGCAAATTGATCTCGCTCCCGATCCGTCAGCGGGATCACATCATCGTAAAACTGCGGTATTTGAACGATGCCGTTTTCGTCGGTAAATTGCGACAAAATCTTGGTGAGTGCAATCGCCGGATTGAACACGGAACCACCAAAAGTACCGCTGTGCAAGTCTCTGTTCGGTCCCGTCAAAAAGAGTTCCAAAGCAAGGATACCTCGCAGTCCGTAAGTGATCGTCGGTTGTTCCGGTGCAAATTGGCTGGTATCGCTCACCATAATGCAATCGCAAGCCAGTTTCCGTTTGCCTTCGTCGGTGTGCAGGAACTGTTCGAGTGCCCCGCTGCCGATTTCTTCTTCCCCTTCGACGATGAACTTGATTTTGCACGGCAACGAACCTTGCGATTGGAGAATCGATTCGGCGGCAAAGACATGCGTGAGAAATTGTCCTTTGTCGTCGGTGGCTCCGCGTGCATAGACGTTGCCGTTTCGGAGGGTCGGTTCGAACGGCGGCGAGTGCCAAAGGTCGAGCGGGTCGGGCGGCTGAACGTCGTAATGACCGTAGATCAAGATGGTGGGCGTTTGTTCTGTTACCGTCAGTGGAATGTATTCGGCAAAGACGAGCGGATGCCCTTGCCCCCCATTGTTGTTACAGTCTATGATTTCGGCTTGCAGTCCTATGTTAGTGAACTGATTGCAAAACCATTCGGCAGTACGTTTTACGTCAGAGCGATGCGATTCGATGGCACTCACGCTTGGAAACCGCAGCACTTCAAAAAATCGGAACTCGAAAGCACTTCGGTGCGATGCGATGTATTCTTCGTAATTCATAGAGATTGTGCTATTGTAGAAGATTTTGGCTGTTCTTGCAAGAACATGTGTACCGCAGGTTTACTCTGCATCTGACGTGATTGAGTCAATCAACCCGGCAACCTGCGTCGTCGAATCCATCATGACCTGTGGAATGAGTATGAGTGTAAGCATTGCCCCCCATACCAGCCATCCCACTAATAAAAACCACCATGTTCCAGTAAAGGTGAGTACAACACGCATTAACCCAAAAATGATGACGTACAAGCGTCTCTCTTTTTGCAGGCTACTTGCCATCTGGCGTTTTGCCAAACTGCAAGCCTCGTCTGACGGTGCCGAGTCGGTTTCTGCACGAACTCACGGGACAGACTGGTAATCCGCCAAACAACCCGTGGCGGCACCCGCCTATTTCATTCCAAACTTCTCGGCAATTTCGACGGCAAGATTTCGATAATCCTCCGCTCCACTCGAATTCGGATCGTAACCGAAAATCGGACTGCCGTGACTCGGTGCCTCCGCCAATCGGATATTACGGCGAATTTTCGTGTCAAAAACCACCGCCTCCCGGCACACTGCCGGTAATTGGTCCCGATGTGCAAAAAAAGCGGAAACATCCTGCGACACTTCCTTGCCCAATTGGGTGTTGTCGCACATACACAGAAGAATTCCCGAAAGCCGAAGTGATTTATTCAACCGCCGTGTTACCACCTCTAATGTTTCCACGAGTCGCATAAAACCGTGCAGTGAAAAATAGTGCGGTTGGAGCGGCACAAACACGTCTTGGACCGCTGTCAGCGCATTGAGCGTAAAGAGACCCAGCGACGGCGGACAATCGACGAAAAGATAGTCCACTGGAAAATTGTCATCGGCTAATTCGTCCCGCAGAATCAATTCCCGACCGGGGGCACTTGCCAATTCCAGTTCGGCACCGACCATATCGAGGTGGGCGGGAATCAACCAAAGATTCTCTCCGACCTGTTGCCGGACATCGGCGAGTTTGCATTTACCTGTCAGAACGTCATAGACGGACTGGGCATCATCATCCAAGTCTGCCCCGAGATGCAGCGTGGCGTGAGCCTGCGGATCGAGATCAATGACGCAAACTCTCGCTCCCGTTGCTGCAAGAGCAGCACTGATATTGACCGTCGAAGTGGTTTTTCCCACTCCGCCTTTTTGATTCATAATGGCAATCGACCGCATTGCTCCTGATGATACTCTAATTTCACCGTTTCGGCAAGAGAGCCGCTGACAACCCCGACCGCATTGTGTGGACAGTGTTGCCGGCACGCATCACACCTTGTACACGCCGATGCGTCAATCGTGTGCCGACGATACGGCGTTGCCGGGATTGCCGACACCGGACAGTGCCGAACACATATCGAACAACCATTGCAACTTTCGTCAATTTGGTATTTGATGAGTGCCGAACATTTTCCTGCCGGACATTCGCCCCGAACGTGTGCCTCGTACTCGGCACGAAAATATCGTAACGTGGACAACACCGGATTCGGAGCCGTCTTGCCAAGTCCGCAAAGACTCCCCGACTTCACTTGCACCGCCAACGTTTCGAGTGTCGTTAAGTCTTCCGGCTTGCCATGTCCTTCGCAGAGCCGATCCAAAATGTCGAGCATCCGGCGTGTACCAATTCGACAGAATGTACACTTGCCGCAAGATTGCTCTTGCGTAAACTTCAAAAAATATCGGGCGATATCGACCATGCAATCCCGATCATCCAAGACGACCAGTCCGCCGGAACCCATGATGGCTCCGACTTCCGAGAGCGATTCAAAATCCACCGGCGTATCCGCCAGCGATGCTGGCACGCACCCACCGGAAGGTCCGCCGATCTGCACCGCTTTGAATGTCCGCACGTTCTGTCCGGGGACTGCGCTGCGCTCCGTCCCCGGCTCTTTATGGAATTGTTGAATTCCGCCGCCGATTTCCTCGACGATTTGTCGTAGTGTGATTCCCATTGGCACTTCGATCAATCCGCCGCGTTTGATTTTGCCTGCCAGTGCGAACACTTTTGTGCCACGACTCTTTTCTGTACCGAGTTGAGAAAAGTTTTGCAGTCCTTCGTCCGAATAAAAAATCGGCGGGATCAACGCAAACGTTTCCACGTTGTTGATGAGTGTCGGTTGCCCATAGAGACCGGTTTGTGCCGGAAACGGCGGTTTCAATCGGGGCATCCCGCGTCGTCCTTCCATGGATTCCAGCAGGGCGGTCTCTTCACCGCAGATGAACGCCCCCGCTCCCTCTTGGATTGCCAAGTCAAATGAAAAATCGGAGCCCAAAATGTTGGTGCCGAGCAGATGATTTTCGTAACACGATTCCAACGCCCGGCGCATTCGTTCGACTGCAAGCGGATACTCTGCCCGAATGTACAGAAATCCTCGTTCCGCACCGACCGCTTTGGCGGCGATGGTCATCCCCTCAATAATGCGGAATGGAAACGACTCGATCAACATGCGATCCATAAATGCACCGGGATCACCCTCATCGCCGTTACACACAACATACTTCGGCGAACCAACGACGTGAATTGTTGCCAACCATTTCAGATGCGTGGGAAAACCTGCTCCGCCACGACCACGAAGACCGGATTGTTGAAGACGATCAATGATGTCCGCCGGAGACCACCCCGCCGCTGCGCGGCACCCCTCCGAAGGAGGGGAATTATTCCCCTCCCGTGGAGGGGCAGGGGTGGTCAAAACATTTTGCAATGCTTCAAAGCCGCCGTGATTTCGGTAATCGTCCAAACTGGTTGGGTTGGACACGCCGCAGTTTTGCATCGCAATCGGACGCTGACGATCAATGAACGCCTTGACCGATTCGCCGTCGATGTGGATGAGCCGTTCGGCGGCGGGATCGACCGATTCGCCGCTCCACAGTTGCTCCAAACAGCGACCGATGCAGTGTCCCGCCCGAACGAGAAAGTTTTTCGGTTTGTAATTTTGCAACAGAATGGCAAGCACGTCATCGACCTGGACTTTGGCGTAAAAAGTCGAAACTCCTTGTCGGGAAACGGCTTCGAGGAGCGGCGTTTGATGGCACATTCCGACGCAGCCGACTCCTTCGATGCGAATGTCGAGGTCAAGTTCGCGGATGATTCGTGCCGCTTCGTCCAAAATGAGTGCGCTCCCCTGGGCTTGGCAACAGGAACCGAGACCGATGCGCACCACGGCAATCGCGTGCTTCCGCTCTCTTACGTTCGCGGCTCGTTGTTGAGTTGTTTTATTTTTTATTCGATACTTGAAGTCGTCGAGAACGTGCGGTACGGTCTCCCGCGAGATGTGTCCGTAGGTGATGCCGTCGATTTGGACAACCGGGGCGAGCGTACAGCAACCGAGGCAGGCGACTTTTTGAATGGTGAATTGCCGCTGCGGATCGGTGTCGGCATTGTCGGGAATGTCCAGTTTCTGGTGGAACGCTTGGAGAACATTGTCGGCACCTTTGACGTGGCAAGCGGTGCCGGTGCAGACGCAGATGGTGTGTTCGCCTGCCGGTTCGTGCCGAAATTGGTCGTAAAAGGTCGAAACTGCAAACAAGTCGGCAGGGGTAATGTCAGTTTTTTCGCAGACTTCGTGCAAGACTTCTTGGGGAAGGTATCGGTATTCTTTTTGAATGCCTTGCAGGATAGGAATGAGCGAACCCTTTTGGCGACCGTATTTAGCGAGAAAGTCTTCGAGCGGCATAGGGGTATTGTACCATGAACGTCGCTTGCGTTTTAGTCGGTGGCACGACTGTTGTGGGAAATATCTTTCAGAGAAGACTCTCACAATTCAAATCGATTTTGGTATAATCACCCACGTTCTATCATTTTTAGTGCCTTGTCAAACATGTCGGAGTCCTCTGCCGAATCGGTTTCGTCCAACATTATTTGGGACATTGCTCGTTACGTCATTGTTGCCGTTGCGGCGGGCTTTCTCATTTGGTATTCCTTTTTTTACACACCGACCGTCTATGTCAACAGAGAACACGCCGGAAAAACGATGGGCACCGACTACATCGTCAAAGTTGCCCGATTCCCCGAAAACGGCGATTGGAAAAAAATAGCGGACGAAATTCAGAGTACACTCGAAGCACTCGATCAGATGATGTCCACCTATCAGTCCGATTCCGAAGTTTGCCGATTTAACGCTTCGGCTTCCACCGAAGATTGGTTTTCGGTCTCACCAGAGACCGCTTCGGTTGTCCAAACGGCATTGGAAATTTCACAGTTGACCGAAGGGGCGTTTGATATTACCGTGGCTCCGCTCGTCCGGCATTGGGGGTTCGGTGCCGAAGGAAATTCGCTGCGAACCAAATCGTTCGAGGTATTAAAATCCGAAGCCGCCACGCTCAAAGAGCAAACCGGTTACGAAAAACTGTCCGTTCAACAGGAACCACCGGCACTGAAAAAGGCAATTCCCGAATTGACGATTGACTTCTCTGCCATTGCCAAAGGCTTTGCCGTGGATTGTATTGCGGAGTTGCTCGAAAAGCACAAAGTTGCCGACTACCTGATCGAAGTCGGCGGCGAAGTACGAAGCAAAGGCAAAAAGAGTCCTGATATGGATTGGCGTGTTGGTATCGAAAACCCTCTGTCGGAGCAATTTTCGAGCGTTCAACATAAGTTGGACTTGAAGAACCAGAGTTTGGCAACGAGCGGCAGTTATCGGCAAGGGTTACAAATTGAGGGGCGGCGGGTTTCCCACGTTATTGACCCGCGAACGGGCTTGCCGGCGCAGATCGAACACAACGCAAACGAACTGGTATCAGCGGCGGTGGTTGCCCCGAATTGCACTCATGCAGATGCTTGGGCGACCGCAATGTTTGTTCTCGGTGAACAGAAGGGCATCGAACTGGCAAATCAGCATGGACTCGCCGTGTTGTTCCTGTTGAGCAACGGCGATGAGATTATTGAAGTCCCGTCAAAACATTGGGGAGAGTAGCCCCTTGATTTTTCAACTCGCAAGTGATACACTTGCGGAGAGTTCCCATACAACTGTCAACAGTGATGTCTCGAAAAATTGCCTTGTTCCCCTTGTTGTTTGTTGGTCTTTGCCTTTCCGCCATTGCCGACGAAGCGTTCCCCAACGCCGACATTCAGTGGATTCTCGATCAGTACAACGTTTCCGAACCGGTGTCGTTGATTCCCGTCGAGGGATTTGCCGGTTGGACGAAGTCCGGTGGAGCCAAAATTCCCGACCTATCGAAATGGACGAATAAAGAGGGTAAGTTCACGCTTGAATTCTCCGACAACACTGCCGACTATCCGGGAGGCGACATCGTTACAGCGAAGGAATACACGAACTTCGTCCTCGATTTCGTCTGGATTGCATCGGAGAAATGCAACAGCGGAATTAAATATCGGTTCAAAAAATTCGTCAACCCCAGCAACAATTCGTCCAGTTGGCTCGGTTGCGAGTATCAAATTCTCGATGATGCCAAAAGCACAAACCAAGGTAAAGGCTCCACCGCCTCGCTGTACGAAATGTTTGCCCCTGACAAGGAGAAAAAACGTCTGAACCCGCATGGGGAAGTCAATACGGGACGCATTGTCGTTCTGGACAAACACATCGAGCATTGGCTCAACGGCGAAAAGGTATTGGTGTGCGAAGTCGGAAACGATGCGTGGAAAAAAGCCTACGCAGAAAGCAAGTTTCCCACGTTACAGGTAAATCCCGAGGGGTTCGGCGAAAACCCAACAGGTTTTCTCATGTTGCAGGACCACGGAAGGTCAATCACCTTTGAAAAGATAATTATTCGGGAAATCGGGCAAAAAAGAATCTGAAAGAGCAGGATTCTTCGCTCAATAAATCGTTTGCAGGATTTTTTCGAGTTCCGATTCGCTCAATTCCTTCGGATTGCCCGACATGCTGTTGCCTTTGGAATCGCGGGCAATCGCCGGGATATGTTCCGACTTCACGTTGCACTCGGAAAGACGCTGCGGCAAACCAAACTCCCGGCACAGTTGCTCAACCCGGTCTATCAACCGTTCGGTAGCGGTTGTATCGGAAACCGTCGAGTCAAAACCAAACAACAGGCGAGCCAATTTTGCGTAGCGGTCTGCGCAAACTTCCATGTTCGTTCGCAGTATGATCGGCAACATCAATGCACAAGCGGCTCCGTGAGCGATTCGGCAATGCGTTCCTAATGCCGGGGCAACACCGTGTGCCATTCCGAGACCGCTGTTGGCAAGGGCGATACCCGAAAGCATCGCCCCATGTGCCATCGCCCACCAGGCTTCCAAATTTTTCGGCTTGGTTAACAACGTTTCCAATGCCGTTATCGTTTGCGGAAAACATTGTTCGACCAGAGCGTCGGTGAACGGTTGATGTTTGCGGCAGACGTAACTTTCCAGCAATTGCGTAACGGCATCCAGTCCTGATTCCGCCGTAACTTTTCGGGGACAGTGAATCGTTAATTCCGGGTCAACGAGTACGGCTTGCGGCATCATTCGGTCATGCCGCAAACTTTTCTTGAACGGCGGATGGTAAGAAGCGATGACCGCATTTTTCGTGGCTTCAGCACCGGTGCCGGCAGTGGTGGGAATCGCCAAAATCGGCAGCGGCAGGTGCTTCAGTTTGAGACCACGACCGACTCCTTCGAGATAATCGGCAACCGGTGCGTCTTCCTGCGGCAACAGAGCGGCAACGACTTTGCCCAGGTCGATGGCGGAGCCGCCGCCAAAACCAATCACGAAGTCTCCCGGCAAAATCGTTTTCCGTAACCGATGAACGAGACGATCCACGTCGTGCGTTTCCGGTTCGTGTGAAATGGTGCTGGTCGTTAAGATCGAAACGCCAGCGTGTTCCAAGTCGTTAATCAATTGTCGAACGAAACCGAGTTTTTCGAGTGCTTTTGAGCCGGTAATCAGCACTGCTCGATGTCCCAGCGTTCGGGCAAGGTTCCCGACTTCACTACGTTTGCCGATGCCGAAAACAATTTTGTGCGGAAGAGTCAGTTCGTAGGGGGGCATAGAAGAATAAAGGAGAAAGGGGACAGGAGTAAGGAGGTTGTATTATACTTCATCATATCCAAAACGGTATTTTGGTGGTGATGTTTCCCACCTTCTTGCCACGTTCCCCCGCCGACGTTATAATCTGCGAGTCGTTTTTACGTCTATCCTTTTTTACCCATGAATCTCACTGAATCCAAATACAACTCCTTCGCTCTTGTCCGTGAAATGCTCGAAACACCGGCACTCATCGGTCGGTTCGACTTCAAACAAACGGAAAAACTCGCCCAGCAAATCAAAAAGACGGGCAAACTTTTTCTTTCCGGCGAAGGTTCTTCCCGAATTTTTCCTGCCAAAAATTTCATCGACCGTGTTCGGCAAGCCGGTTGCGATCTCACCGTCGCCACTGAAGGAAGCCGCCAAGCAATGGATTACGACCTCTCCCAATGGGCTGTCATCGCTTCGTCTAACAGCGGTCAAACGGCGGAAACGATTGAATTCCTGTCAAAATTGAAAAAGGAAGGACACGCACAACGCTTTGCCGTAACAGCCAGTCCGCAAGGGAAAATCATCGAGTTTGCCAACGACTCACTTGTGCTTTCCTGTGGCAAAGAAGAAGCGGTTGCTGCCACGAAAAGCGTGGTCGAGCAAGCACTGGTCTATCAATCGTTGTTGTGCAATATGATTGCCTGCGACTGTCCGAAGTCGGCGAAACAAGCGGTTGCGTTCGGTGACCAAGTCATGAGCGTTGAACACAATCCGGCAACGATTACCGCTCTGGCACAAGCCGGTACGATTTACTGGGCAGGTCGGAACAACGGCGTGGCAGAGGAACTCGCCCTGAAAACAAACGAAATTGCCCGACAGCGGAGCGATTTTCTGGA